>Ga0137364_10000836_pt1 | contig 13470 bp, 13 predicted proteins | sample SagtaG_10_FD_104798 | JGI IMG/M metagenome (GOLD analysis project Ga0137364, IMG submission 104798) | Vadose zone soil microbial communities from Sagehorn Ranch, Mendocino, California, USA - Sage1_L_20_16 metaG | ecosystem: Environmental > Terrestrial > Soil > Vadose zone | place: USA... | reverse complement strand
GGGTCCTTGTCTTCCGACGAGACCGATGCTGTCCTTGCTCATGAGTTGTCGCACATCAAAAACGGCGACTCCGCTGCCAAGGGCCTCGCGAAACTAGCGAGAGTGGCTTTCCCGTTCGACCCTGTGCTGAGGCTCGTGGAAGCAGCGGTTCACAGGGAACGCGAACTCTGGGCCGATAAACTGTCTGTTGAGTTCACAGGAAAGCCTCTAGCACTAGCATCCGCCATCGTTAAAGCCAACTCAGAGTCAAGTAGTGCGGCTACAAGTAATCTTGCAGGACTATTCGTGGGAGGTAGCGGGCATGGACTCCTCAGCCTCTATCCAAACTTGGAAAGACGGGTAGATATCCTGCTGGAACTTGCCCGTCGAATGGAAATCGCTAACAGCCCACTAGTGGCCGCCTGAGGATTGGAATCGAGGAATCGCTTCCTACAAACTTGAATGTTAGAGATATCTTCTTACGATTGCGAATCGTTCGAGTTGCCGATGGATCTTGAAGCCGTTCTTCAAATACACGTTTAGAGGTCCTTTGTAGTTCTCCTCTGCCCACGGAATCTCCCAGGTCTTCTTCGAAGGATTAGTAGTCGGATAGCCTTCTGCAATCTGTAGCCCGTCGCGGCTGAACTTGTTCACTGCGGCATTGAGTAGTGCGTTGCAGACTCCTTTTCCTCTATGACCGGGTGCTACAAGGAAGCACATTATGGAGCCCACTGGCTCGTTGGCGTCTGTAACTGCTACTGTGTAATAGCGCATATTCGCGAAGTTGGCCCGGGGCTGGGCGTTGCACCAGCCTACAGGCTTGTCGTCAATGTAGGCGAGTAGTCCCTGAGCCTTGCCCATGCTGATTTGTTCGGATCGAGCGGTGCGATGCTGGGGTCCGGCTTTCGCTGTCGGGTCCCAGTCCTGTCCGGGGGTATCGTAAAAGCCGCAGTAGCATCCGGCCCAATGCGGAAAGTCGGAAAAGGCCTGATCGAAGAATCTCAGATAGTCTTGCAATAGCTCCGGTTTTAGTTCTCGAACTTCGATCTGAAGCGTCAGGCCCATGAGAAAGCGATGTGATCTTCTATCGTATAAGGAAGGCCGAAAGGATGAGTGCCTGCCTAGACCAACAGTTTTCCATCTTTCATGACGTGTTTGTTCCCGATGGTCACTGTGGCTCCTGTCATCGAGGCCCAGAATCCACGATCAGCCTTGTTCTTGCCTGCCTTGTCTGAGTTGTCTCCAAAACCGATCGTGACTCCGCCTAGGACCTTGTCGTCTTGAGTGAAGCCGTGGCGCAGATTCGGGTTCAGGCCGAACCCAAAGAACGCGAGTCGGTCCACACTACCCTTCCCTTCCTTAAGCCATCTCTCAAATGCTTGTTGTTGGTTGCCTGCCGAGCTATTGACGATTCGGCCTTTTGAGATTGTGAGCGTTAGTCTGTTGATTATTCCGTCCTTCAGCAGAGAACGTATGGGTTTGTCAAACACGATTCTTCCCTGTCCACTCTGTTCGTTAACTGAGACTTCAATTCCTCCTGCAGGGAGGAAGCTAGGTCGTCCTTGGGAAACCCAGTCCTCCCTAATGATGCCCTCGAATGAGTCCGCTAGACGACTATCTAGCTTGAACGTGAAGTTGGTTCCATGACGCGTCTTTAAGCGAACTTCTTCATCGCCCTGAATCAACTTCTCTATGGTTTTGGCCCGCTTGCCTACAGCCTTAGAGTCAGCCATACACCCGTCAAACATGACCCTCTTCCATTCCTCATAATCGAGACCAAGTTTCTTCGCTCTTTCCGGGGTGGCCATCGTTGCTTCGATGCCTAGCATCCTTACTTTCCGGGCTTTGGCTATGGTTTTCCATTCTTGTACGAACTTGTTCTTTTCTAAGAACCAGGTTGTAACAAGTTTACGCCTCTCTGGCGGAATCTTGTCCCAAGGAATGATTCTGGGTCCGAGCGTGAAGATGTAGACGTCAATCTTCTTCAACAGTGCTGCCTGGCTAGCTGAGAGTCTCTCTGCGAATTCCGCTGGAGCTTCTTGGATTGTGTACAGCCATGGTTTGTCAAACTGGACCGTCGTTTGGGTCGGGCATCCTCGCTTCAGGCATTGGAGTGCGAGTTGAGAGCTGAGTTCGGTATCATGTTCCCATGTACTGATCCAGACTCTTTCGCCTGGCTTCAGCCCAAGGCTGACATCTAGCACTTGTCTGCCAAAGGCACTGTAATCTAGTTTCAATTCAGTAGGATCACAGTCGTGCGCTCCTGGATAGAATGCGCTTTCATGTAAAGTCGTTCAGTGGTCTCGGAGCTGGTATTCATTCTCAATTCAGCAGGACTGATCCGCTAACCGCCTGGCCTTCAGCCCATCAGTGTCGAGAAGGGGTGGCGGGCAAAATGATAAGTTGGTTCTTTGGAGTTGTCAACGCATGAAACTCGCTGGCTCGCCTCTCAAGATTGAGTTCCTGAAGAAGAAGCTGAAGCTTGTCAGGGACACCATGGAGGCGCAAGGGGTTGACATGTGGATTACGTTCACGCGGGAAGGGAATGAGGACCCACTGGTGCAGGATCTCAGATTCGGCGACTTGACATGGCGTTCGGCCGCCATCATCGAACGGGACGGGAAGAAAACTGCCATTGTCGGGAGTCTCGAAGAAGAGACTGTTAGGCAGCAGAAATTCTATGATGAAATAATTGGGTATGGTAGCGAGGGTGCTGCGCCAAAGCTGAGGGAGTTTGTTAGGAAGAGGAAGCCGAAGAAGATTGCTGTAAACACGAGCTATGATGAGGGTGCGGCCGATGGGCTCACGTCGGGTATGGAGAGATATCTGAAAGCTGCTTTGAAAGATTACTCGAAACGGATGGTTTCTGGAGAGGACCTCGCCATTGCGCTACGAGCGAGATTGATTCCGGCTGAGGTCGAACTGGTTAAGAAGTCGATTGCTGAGTGTGAAAAGGTCTACGATGCGGTTGAGGCCGCGATCAAGCCCGGCAAGAGGGACAAGGATGTCCACATGTTTGCGCACAAGCTTCTGACCGAAAGAAAACTGGATTCTGCATGGGCGTATGATCGATGCCCCTCCGTAGTGGTTGGCAATTCGCCTATGGCTCACGTGGGCTACTACGGTACTAAGATCAAGGACGGCGACTTTGTCAAGCTGGACTTTGGCGTCAAGTATGACGGTTACTGTAGCGACATTCAGAGAAACTACTTCGTCGGCTCTGGACGAGTGCCGAAGGGAGTGCAGCAGATGTTCAAGACTGCCCGTGATGCGAATGATGCCGCACTCGCTACGTTGAAGCCTGGGGTCCCGGGTTACAAGGTTGACCAGGCAGGGAGAAGCCTAATCGTCAAGAGACGCTATCCAGAATACAAGCACGCGTTGGGCCATGTGCTTGGAAGGAGCACTCACGAGATCGGTCCCCTATTGGGTCCTAGATGGCCGAACAGGTATGGTAAGCAGGGAGAGAAACTAGTTCAGCGGGACATGGTCTTCACCATAGAGCCGTCAGTGACCAGCAAGTTCGGCACCTGCAACCTAGAGCAAGATGTTCTTGTGACATCGAACGGGTACCAGGAACTCTCGAAGGCCCAAGAATCGATAATCCAACTAGGATGATCTCGAGAAGCGAAGAACGCCCAACCATTAGATCTACTGCAAACGATTGCAGTCCCTCCGTAGTGAGGGAGACAACTGTCCTTTTGTTAGATGGGACTAGACCTTTGTTCAGACCGTCCTTTTCGAGTCGTTTTCTTACGACCACGTAACAGTCGTTATCGCGATACTGTGTGAAACCATTCTTGAGATACATTGAGAGCGGACCCGGAAAGTCGTAAGCGTCTGACGGTGGCTTCCTGACCGGATAGGCCTCAGCAGACTGCTTGATCAAAGCTCGGAGGCGGGAGGGCATCTCTCCGCGCCAGTCGCCCTAGCTCTTCGATTCTCGCGTCTATCAGTCGTGATGCAGATTCGACTCTAATGAGTTGGAGAGTTGACTGGTTTGCTCGTTTTTTACGACTGCGATGTTTATTAGGCGCCGGGTCTTGAAGCCGAGTTTTTCGTATACGCGTATTGCGTCAACGTTCTGCGTGCGGACGACCTCTCAGCACGAAAAGACATCGCAAGATATTCAAAGATTGAGCGAGCTTACCCTCGATTCAACACTGTTAAATAATCTGGAGTATGATACGCCGTACAGGTACCGAGAGTTAGCATGTTTGCTCTGGTGCCACGGCATGGGAGCCCCCGCTACCAAGAGGAAGCCCCCAACGTATGACTGAAGGCCAGCCACACGGCTTTTTAGGGCGCCGTGGCTCAAATCGAACACCTGTGGAAAACGCAATAAAAGGTATCAAGGCATAATTACCTAAATTTCCCTTTATCGTAGAGACCAACCCCATTGGTTTCTTGCGCCTTTTGCCTCAATACGTTTTTGTGGTAGAATTTGTAAGATTGGAATACTTTCGCTCATCTTCGACAAAAATACCGTTCTCCCTAACGGTAACAGCTCTATGCGAAAAAGGAGATGAGATCATGACCTTGCCTCGTGGTTGGAGCGTTTTTGGTTCTGCCAGGTACCAAGTCAGCATCGCCAATGCGTCGTGAAACCATTGCTCAGATACATCGGCAATGGACCCAGAAAATTTGACTCTCAAACTTCTCCTTGTTCGCGGAATGATACGCCGAACAGTAACAGTCAGACCAATCAGGCTTATCCGCAACGGAACACTGTCGAAGAACGAGAGAAAATCGAATTCGCCCCACAGGTAAAGTAACACGTCAGGATGCTGCAGATTCTCCGATCTGATCGGATACTTCTTTCGCAGGTCTCTCAACTATGATTTCTGACACTTAGAAAACCTTCCGCAGTCTACCACGATTGTCAAATGCTCGTTCTCTAATTTGGTAGCAGTTCGAGCAGATTATCCACGGACAAGCAATATCGCAGTCGAAGCGGGAGCCACTTCTTGCCGATACCCGCTTCTCGAAACATCGACAAGGGATTCTGGAGCTTAACGCAGACATGCCCAGTTTGAACCATAGCAATCGATATCAGCAGTCTCAAAGGATTCGAGTTCATGCCAAAAGGAACCGGATCTTATGCCTTATTCGATACAGGGACTTATGAGGTGCTTTTGTTCTCACGACAAGAGTTAGGAAAGAAGTTGTCTGAACTCTCTCAGCTGCTCAAATCGCACGTTGCTCAGCTTGAGGACCTTGGCAAATACGAACTCGAAAGTTTTTACTGTAACGGTTGGATTGAAAGGGGGACTCATTGTTTTCACTGCCGAGGGCGGCATTTCTATTAGATATCATCGGAAGAAGACCTGAGCCATGCCCAAGTCCAAACAGAAACCCAAGGCCTACTCTCGTCTGCTCGGTAAAGAGGACCTCAAGAAGTTACTCGGCGAGGAAACTAACCTATTTGTTCAGCCGATTCTTGATGAAGCTATCCAAATTGGTCCGTCGTCGATAGATCTCCGATTAGACTCCTATTTCATGGAAATCAAACATACCGCAAGTGATGTAGTCAAACCCGATGTTCCAACGGATCCGAGCCTGTATACTTCACTCGTAGAGATTGATCCCTCACAGGATTCATACACTCTGCAACCCGGCAAGTTTGTCATTGGCCAAACACTGGAATACATCAGGCTGCCCGAGAACGTTTACGGGATCCTAGATGGAAGAAGTTCACTCGGTCGATTAGGGGTTGTTGTGCATTCGACTGCCTCATCGGTGGACCCAGGATGGGAAGGGCACCTCACGTTGGAACTAGGAAACAATGGAGAAATGCCCGTGAAAATGATGCCGCTAATGCGTGTAGCAAGGTTAATCCTGTTTGAAACTCCAGGTCATTATTCGTATTCTTCGCAGCCTGAGAGCGAAATGAAGTATTACAGGCAGACAAAGCCGACGCCATCCCGAATCTACAAAGACGAGGATCTCCAGAAAATGATCGAAGTTCGAAACTTTCGTAAGACTAGAGAACATAACGAATTGGAAACATTATTGGCCTAGCTAGGCTGGGCTATGTGCATTTCTTGGTTTATGTTTGCCAGTCGGATCATATCTCCAAGAAAGCTTTGGAACGCTCCGTAATTGGGTTTTGAGTTCATGTCGAGATCCGCGTAGTGTGATGCATTTAACAAGTCCAGAATTTCTACCGTCCGTCCTCCAACAACAACGCAAGGCTTGAATTCTTTGAGCCTAGTGGCAATCTGGTTTATTGTTGCTCGTCTGTCGCCGAGGAGCTCGTATAACAGCCCTTTCGACTCGATTGCTTTTTGCAATGCATCAAGAATGTCCTTTGTGAACCTGGGACGCGAAGCCTCGACCAGCATGGCACCATAAGGTATCTTACGAAGTTGAGTCGTAATGTACTGGGACTCTTCAGTCCAACGCATCTTAGCCAGAAGCTCACTAATGATCTGTAATCTCATTCTCAACGGAGGATGAGTCTCACTTTGCCTGGTTTCCATTCCAGCGTACTTGCGAAGCAGCCTATTACCGAAAATGGGGCCACAACAGTAAGTCGCGATGGCGTCGCAGATAATCTCCAAAGCCCAGTTGGCTTCCTTTTGTGCATCTGAATCGACATTGTCCTCGGAATAGAAGCGGTCAAGTATTCTGAACTCTCGGCTCTCTACTATGTGTGCAGTCTCATGGATCAGCAATGGCCAGTTTGCGGGAACATCAACGATCTCTGATGATAGATTGATGACGAAGATGTCTTTGTTTCCTGCGTAGTTTCTCGGCTCTGGAAAAAGCTCGATGTTGGGTCTGAGTGCCAGATCCATGTAGTCTTGGGTAAATGGAGTCCCTCCGATAAACGGAATGGCGAGCAGATATGGAGTCGGTCGGTCCCAAAACCTTCTATGGATATTGCCCACGAAGCTCAAAAGGTCCCGCGGAATCTGAGCACCGTGAACTATCAGGGCCGCTGCTTGATTTAGGAACGCCTCGATCTTTGCAGAGGCACCACTAATCTCTACGATCCAAGTTCGGTCAGATGGCTTCGGATCGTTAAGAAGCTCTTCGACGTACTTGGACTTCTGAAGGAGTTCGATGATGTGAAGAATCAGCCGTTTGTAGTACTCGCCATAAGGCCCTAGTATCGGTCTTAACTGAAATTGACCTTCGAGTGTCTTAGACCGTTGGAGACTCGAAGCAAGACGACTCGTCCATATGTTGTCTTCAGCTGATGTCGCGGGAATTCGCTGACGAGCCATAAAGTCTCTTGCCCAAATCCTCGGCTTCGCTATCCATCAATTGAATTACTGAAGTTAGGAACTTCAGCGAGGTGTCGACTTCGTCCTTCCGCACACGTTCTCCTTCGCGAATCTCATGAACCAGCGACTCTAGCTTTGTCAAGCCGTCTTTCATCTCCTGGGGTCGGATGGGAGTTTCTTCAGACATTATTTTCTTGTAAACAATCAACACGTTGTAAGGCACTGGCTTCTTGTCTAAGGCATTAATTGACGATTGAATGAATCGCAGACTGTCCTCGTTGATGAATCTCTCAATGGTATCCTTGCTCGGTCGATCTCTGTATCTACGAAGCGCTGCCAGGAACTGGAGCAGGTACGAGCTGCTTCTAGTCATTTGACCGTGTAGTCGAAACTGAGTCTCAATCTCCACGACTTGTCCCAGAACTACTCACACCTGTTGCTAAACCACATAAGTCAGACCTCGAACCCAACGTATAAGGCCAAAGCGTAGCCCCGTCCATCATTGCTTTGAGAGTGGCTATTATGCATGCCGGTCCGTTGGTATATTACCATGTTCGCTTCAATCCGCAATCCAATTTTCACTTTCGCAAATCTGTGCGCGTTAAATAGTCTGAAGATTTTCACTCTCGAAATCACCCGCCGGTCTGTATAAACCCTAGACTTTGACCGACAATGTTCCTGGAACCATGGGACCTTGGCTTTCGCCAAGTGCCAATGATGGAGGTTTGAAATCTCGAGAGTCGGCTGTAACTCTAACTCCGTTACTATCCGTCAGGAGCAATGATCACCTTTGAAATTCTACGGCTGGTGCACAGTTTATTGCACAGCGGGTGCACAGGGGCGCAACATCGGCCGAGTACCGGCACCGGGGCAAAGAACCGCCTCGATGAGCTTGAAGCTCGCGACTACTCACAGCCTTTCCCTTGTTTTTATGAGTTCAGATACGGTCGCCAGAAATTTCAACATGCTTCAAGTTGGGGAAAAGGCGTCCCTCTGGGTCCGAGATGCGCTCCGGATCCAAACTTTCAAAGCTCAATCTCCTTGGAAAGGTTCTCGACATCGTCCGAGGATAAGCCCGCTATTCTGAGGGCGTCTCTGGCAACTTCTCGGCTAGGGCTGACGACTGTCACATTGGGCAAGACTCTCTTGATATGCCGGCTTGGTTTCGGGCTTGTCCGTCGGCGAACTCCTCCTCCTACGTCGAATAAACCCTTCCTATGGACCTGCCGTTCTTTGGCTTCCTTCTTCTTGCCTTTTCTCGACGTCCGACGCTTGCCACTCTCAGCGCGCTCTCCGCCTCGAGCATAGCCTTCGTCATACTCAGGTGGCGGTATGATAATCGGTTGAGGCGTCTTAGGTTGGCCAAGCGCTGAAGGCGGAAAGGATGGTTCTGCTCCTTTGAGTTGGTCAGTCCAAACGCGTTTGACAACCGCCTCGTTGAATTCACGCATTGCTCTAACGCTTTTGTCTAAACCTTCCTTCTTACCTTCAGGGTCGCGTCTAAATGCTTCCAAGAGGTATCGAAGTTCTGTGATGAGGGAGGCCGCGGCCACACGCATATCGCGGTACAACTTGCGGTCAGGGTCTTTCTTCGGTATCTCTTTACTGATTTTGCATATGAGGTACTGAAAATCGTCTAGGGCCATGGCAAGTGCGTCGGCGTCCACAAGTTTCGACACCCACCGCTCGAAGGAGGCTACAGAGAATTTCACGCCCGCGTACAGAATTTCTCCACCTTTGAGTGCCGTTGCCTGAGCTTGGTACTTCACCAGTTTCTCGCAGCCCCCACCTCCCAAAATTGATCTGAGATTTTCTACGAGTCCCATCGGAGAAGCACCAGGTTTCCATTAGTCTCGAATGGCAACGAGTATTAACGGTTCCCCGAATGACTCGAGGAATGAGAACCGTTACTCTTCACGCTCCGCAAGTGCTGAGGTACAGGAGAGTCCGAGAACTTCATCCCCACAACAACCGACCTAGCGCTCCAGATTCCAGTCACCACAGCGGACTTCTACGTCTCATTTGGGTCTAGACCGTTGCTCGTGTTTGTCGACGGCCGGGTCCATCTTCGGACAGCCCAGATGGTGAAGGATGAAGGACGAAGAATTACGCTCACTCATACGAAAGAAGGGATTCATGGTCCTCGAACTAAGCTACAACAGTTATTCGGACAAGAAAAGAGACGAGCTGTACCAAGAGATACGGAACTGCCTCTCCAAGTCAGCTCGCCAGATCTAGAGTTAGGATCTGCCCTCTTTTTTCAACGTCTCAAGAACTGAAGGATTGTCGAAGCGGCCAGCACTCCGGTAAGTATGACGAGAATCATGGTCAATGTCTGAATTCGCTTATTGAGTCTGTTTGAAGCTTCTTGAGACTGAAGGGTTGCGATGTCAGAGATGTGTCTCTGAAACGCGGCTACTTCTCCTTCTATCTCTACCAACTGTTCACCCGCGACTTCAAGCGCCTCTATGGTCATTGACGCCAAGCTCGACACAACACCTGCGTTTTCCCCAAACTTGACCATGTCCGCCAGGAAAGACGGTGCTAGGCTCACGTTGATCTCCGTGCGGGTCGGACCCTTACTAGTTAGTGTCTCAAGAAAAGAGGATGTTCGCCGCTTCGTTAAGCTGACCTCTCCGGAAGCTACAGCAGCTTCCGTCCCGATGAGGCTTACCTCCGATAGGACGCTGCCAATCTCCTGAGCGGTCGACTGAATATTTGGTGGTCGTCGAAAAGTCATTGCTTTCTGGTCCAAGGTTGTAACTGCGTTTAGACGGCTGTTTGCCCAGATGTTGAGACTGACAAGCCAGACCAACGTAGTCTCAAGAAACGGCGGAGCCCAATCAACTCTTCTCGGAAACATCGAAATGAGCATGATTCTCATTTCGGGAAAAGTCTTCAAAATGCTGGCGTCGGTGGTAAGATACGTTACAGAGAGGGTGCGGTATAATCCAACCCCCGGTTGTTCTGACTGACTCACGACGACGTGGATGTTAGAATACGCTGGTATGTGCGACGTAAGCTCAACCGTAGAGTCAGCGAGGTCAAATGGTTGATACCTTCGAATCTCCTTCGAGATTGCTTCGACTTGTTCAGGGACAATTGAGCCGGAGGCTCTCAATTTCTCAAGTTCAGCAAGGGGTTCCCGGAGTTGCTTGAGTCGAGTTTCCTCCACGACGACCCCGACCCAGGTGACGTTCGCCGCATGAGGGCTCCACGAGACATTCTGAGACGACAGGCCGCCAAGGCTCTCAACAAACATTCGGATGGGAAGAGAGAGTTCACGCAATTGATTTCTGATCGGGTCACCTGTAGATGCGACATCGAGTTTTTGGACGAGAAGCAGACCCCTTATTGCGAGGACCAAATAGGGAACTGTGGGGTTGTCAACGAGAAACACTTTGACGCTCTCGTATATCTGGAGCAAGGGTTCGAGATTCACCTGAAATGCTTTCGCCGGGTTGGTGAAAGCTCTTCGGAGAGTCGACTCGTTCAGCGTCCACGTGATAGTTTCTATTGTGGTGGACGGTATCTTCGGTGTCGCCGTCCCAAGATTCTTGAGAGGTTGATCGGGTGGCGAACCTAGCAGCTTCGTTAGAAGGTCGATGGTTGCGGCCTTATCGCTTCGGTCGAAGGCCTCAACGGATATGAAGCCTGCGTCGCCGATCGACCACTTACCACTGTTTGCAGAAGCAATTGCACTTTGAACCAATTCGGTCAATTGAGCACCTTCTACCGCTTTCGATGAGGTACTTTATCGAGAACGTCCTCCTCAAGATCTAGGCCCCCTTTGAAATGTTCCGCGAGCGCTATGACTATTTCATTGAATGCTTTTTCGTCCATATTGCTTTTCATGTCGTTTATCAGCGATGCAGCTATGACTATGTCTTCTTCGTTTCTGGGAGTGCGGTGATCCAGCGTTATGTATCGAGGGCTGCCGGAGTCGTCCTCAACTAGTCTGACTCCGCTGTAATGATATCGGAAAAATTCTCCATCCCAACTATTTCTGAGAGCTGTGATTCGAGCATTCCTCCTACCCGCGTGACGGGGGTCCACTCGTTTTGTGATTCTGTCGCATCGGTGGCAGAGTCTTGCCAATTGGCCTGTCCCTGTGGGGGTATGACAGACCTCACATGGTCTTGAGTCCGGCATGTCCGTGTTTTCACTCTATCCAAGTCGCTAATAGTCTTGGATGTAGGGATGTGAACCTTGAGGCCCGTACATTGAAAACACGGTTACGGGGTATTCGCCCCATAATCCTCTACGAATCGCCTTGAATTGGCTTAGAATTGGAAACTTGTTTGTGATCACGTCAATCCTCAAGAAACCAGCGACAATTGTGGCAAAGAACTAACACGGTAAGAGAGAATTGAGAGGTCTCTCTAGCCACTGAGAGATCAAAGTGACGAGACGAACTGACGCGCATGTTCTGAAGCATTGGTTAGCAGACACCTACGAAGCCGGGAGGTTTGCGATCTCAGTCGCCATAGGAATAATCTTCGACCGAATATCAAACGACCTGAATACAGTCGGCATCCCCTACGTGATAATGGGTTACGCGCTGGTGAGCGTTGTCATTCTTAACAAACTTCCCAGAAGACTATTTCCAAAGAGGATCGGAGGGCGTTTCGTGGAAGCACTTCGTTGGTATAGAGGTGTATTCTGTGGGGCACTGTTCGGAAGCACTTTCGCTTTCGTCTTTGACGGAATACAATATCGTGTGCTATTAGCAGTAGAGATTGGCGTTGTGTTCACAGTACTAACGATCTTCATCATGGTAATGCTAACGCAAATCATAAGGCAGGCGGAACGCAAAATAGGAGTACACGAAAAGACCGAAGAGGTGAAGTGATGTCCAAAGAGTTCTTCGCTGCAAGAAACCTTGGAAAAAATCAAGGCTATCGGGAAGGACGAGAATCCGAAAACTTCGAGCTAAACGGATACAAGCGAGCATTTCAGATAGTGTGTGATAAACTCGGGCTATCTCCCGAAGAGCGAACAGCCATTCTCAAGCAAGTCGGCCTAGTCTAATTGACCTCATTTCTTCGGTCACACTTTCCCTATTTTCTTTGAGTCACGTCTGATCCAAGAGTACGAGGCTTGTGTGTGACACTTAGTTGCTGAGAAGACTTTCTGATTAGACCATTTCGTCTTTCGTTTTGCTGTCCCTGATGAGACCTTCTCGTAGATCTAGTAGCCAAGTGTCTTGGATTTTTGTCAACAGTCTTGGCAGCACGTTCCTGGACCCAGTGGTTCGAGTTTTCTTTGTCCGTTCTCGCAGACTAGGACTTTGCCGATGAAGTCGGGGTCTGATCGGTATCGGATCTGGTGCTGGGTGGGTTTCTGGCATGGTTGGCAGAAGGCGGGTTGTTCTATGTTCTGCATGATCCTTGGAGGGTTATGTCCAAGTACAAACGTGGGAGAGGGAGGGGGAATCGTCGCAGAAACTATTCCGAGGCGGGACCTAGTCTCAACTAGGCGTTGGAGGGGTTCTTGGTCGTAGTCCGAGTGTGGTCCTGTTCGGAATGCTCCGGGAGGTTCTTTCAGTTTGAGAGTTGGAAAGTAGAAGCTACTTTCTCTTTCGAAACGAGAAGATAACTCCCACCCCGATGAGGGAGAGTCCTAGTCCTCCCCACCACATGAACTCTAGTACGATAAGTGGTCCCGTGACTCCCACGAATACGAGGAAGAGTGCCGCGATAGGCAGATTTGTTCCAACAATAGCTAACAGCATCCCAATAGTTCTAAGTCGGAACCTTGTAGTTTCTGACATGGTTCTAGTCATGCTCCTTTGTTGACGAGCGAACTCATGTCGGGGTCGGTCGGGCAAACATGGCGACCCAGACCCAGCCCCCAATGATTCCCAGCCCTAGGTTCAGGGTGGCGAGGAGGGCGTAAAGTGCTATCTGGGAGGATGGAATGATTGGAGATATTGCAATGCTGAGCAGTAGTCCTATTGGGTTCGTGACCATCATAGCAACGACGAATCCCATTCCTTCCTCAAAGGACCCCTGATGCGAGAATCTGAAAGGTCCTCCTCTGAGCCTTCGAAAAGCAATGGGGGTTAGAATGCCAACTAGGACCGCCCCTATTTGTAAGGTTGCGACCAGTGCACCCATAGCTGTCTGGCTAACCAACTCTTCTTTCGACTCTATAACAGAGGCGGGGAAGTTTTCGAGAAGAGAGGTTTCCAAGTTTCAATCCGTATCCCTTGATTGCAGATGATCCTCGTCATCGACCTGATATTCCCTAGGAAACG
>Ga0137364_10000834_pt1 | contig 13478 bp, 15 predicted proteins | sample SagtaG_10_FD_104798 | JGI IMG/M metagenome (GOLD analysis project Ga0137364, IMG submission 104798) | Vadose zone soil microbial communities from Sagehorn Ranch, Mendocino, California, USA - Sage1_L_20_16 metaG | ecosystem: Environmental > Terrestrial > Soil > Vadose zone | place: USA... | reverse complement strand
CGGCGCCGACTTTGCCGCCGCGCATCGGCTCAAGCAGCAGCCGTGGATGCTCGAGCTCGAGCGGCGCGCAATTGCCGCGCTCGAAGCGCTCGGCGTGTTGATGACCAACACCTGCATCAATTATCAGACCATCATGGCGCCCGTTTCCGGCGAGCACGTCGCCTACGGCGACACCGGCGTCGTCGTCTACTGCAACAGCGTGTGCGGCGCGCGCTCGAATTTTGAGGGCGGGCCTTCCGCGCTTGCTGCCGCGCTCACCGGCCGTACCCCGCGCTACGGCTACCATTTCGACGAACGTCGACGTGCGACACTCGTCGTCAATGTCCGCTTTACGCCGTGCGAGCTCAACGACTGGGGCGCGCTTGGCGCCATCGTCGGACGACTTGCCGGCGACTATTGGCAGGTGCCCGCGCTCGTCGGCATCGAGCGCGTGCCAACGTCCGACGAGATGAAGCATTTTGGCGCCGCGCTCGCGAGCTACGGTTCCGTCGCCCTCTTTCACATGGCCGGCATCACGCCCGAGGCACGCCGCCTCGACGACGTTCTCGCGCCCGGAGAAACTGTGGCCGACCACGAAATTGGCGAGGCCGATATTCGCGCCTTTGCACGCGCCTACGCCGTGGATGCCGTCGACGTCGTGGTGTTCTCGGCGCCGCAGCTGAGTCTCATGGAGCTGGCACAGGTCGCAACATTGCTCGATGGCAGGGAAGCACGCATTCCGCTTCTCGTCGTCACAAGCCCGCAGGTGAAAGCGGACGCTGACCGCATCGGGATGACCATGCGCATCGAGGCAGCGGGGGGCCTCGTGCTCGCTGGCATGTGCTTCTACCAGAGCTACGCGCGCGAGATGGCGGAAGCGAACGGCTGGCGGCGGCTCGCCACCAATTCGGCGAAGCTCGTCAACATCCTCGGCGGCTACGGATACCGACCGACGCTTTTGTCCATGCCCGCCTGCATCGATGCGGCCTGCAACGGGGGCAGGTTATCACGGCGACGATAGATGATATGAGCGGCGAGATCTTCTTTGCGGTGGCCGGGATGGGCGCGAAAACGCGCGGCACTGCGCTGGTCGCCAAGGACGGATTTTCCGCGCGCTACGATCTCGATCGCGTGCGCGGCATCTTTTCGCGGCCCGATCACAAGCTCGCCGGCGAAAATTTTGTGGGCCGCGTGCTGGTGCTCGACGTCGCCAAAGGCGGTGTCGCCACTGCCTGGATGCTCAACGACATGAAGGCGCGCGGCGTCATTCCCGCGGCGCTGGTGCTCAACGCGGTCAATCCGATCATGGTACAGGGCGCGGCGTTCGCCGGCTTCACCATGGTCTCGGGCTTCGAGTGCGACATCACTCAGGCGATCGCGACCGGCGCGATGGTTGAGGTCGACCCGACCGGCCCGCGGCCGCTCGTGCGGGTGCTGTGACCGACGCGTGTCGTGCCGCCGACATTGTCCGCGCGAGCGGCTGCCTGCGACATTTGCGACGCGCGGACGCCGTTCCCGGGGCCCTTTCTGGCGTCGCGCACCGATCGCCCCTCGTGCGAGGCTATTGCACGAGATCGTAGAGCTTGACCTCGGCCTTCGCACCTTTGAGCGCGCGGGCGTGGCGCACGATCTCCTTATGCGCGGCGCTGTTGCGATAGGCCTCGATCGCCGCTTCCGAATCCCATTCCGAATACGAGATGAATTCGGGCGCATCCTTGCAGCGGAGCAGCTTTTCCGAAATGCACCCCTTTTGCTGGATCATGAGCGGCGCGCATTCCGCTTTCCAAACCCGCACGGCATTCTCGCCCTCGGACGGATCGATCCTGATGTGGATGAGGCGGATGATCGACATCGGCGTTCTCCTGACACGGCATGAGTGGTGCTGGAAGCATAAGGTTCCCTGGAGAGAATGGGCAATTATAGGCCGCGCTGGCCCGCCACGCCTGCGGCCCAAGCAGCGTAATCCGCACCAATCCGTTGTTTCATCAGCCGCGGGGAGGACAAGGAGGCTCGAGGATGCGAACAGCTCATGCCTTAGCGATCGCGATGGCCGTGGCTGGTTCTGCCGCGCTTTCGCTTCCCGCCAGCGCCGAGCGCTTCTGCCGGGAAGACTGCATCGGCCCGCTGTGCAACCGAAACTGCGTGCACCGGGACCGCGACGTCTACCGGGACCGCGACGTCACCGTCGGCAGAGGCTACCGTGACCGCGACGTGACCATCGAGGAGCGCCGCCGCCTGCGCGAGCCGGGCGTCGAGATCAGAAGGTCTCGTCCCGGTGTCGACATCGACATTCGGTAACTGCCGGCCCCCGCCCAAAACGGGCGGGGCTCTTTTTTTGGACTGCCTCTATCGCGGCTGCTCTGCGGCCGCGGTCGGCTGCTTTGACTCCGTCTTCGCCGCCGGCAGCAGCATCCTCGCGAGATAGCTTTCGATATCCGACAGCGTGATCGGCCACAGCGAGCGTGTCTCCTGCGCCTTCGCGGCCGGCGCGGGACCCGGGGTTGCCGCTGGCGCAGCGCCCGGCGTGACGGGCGGCATCTTTTCCGGCGGCGTCGACAATGCAGCCGCAGGGATTTTCTCGAACGGCACCGCCGGGCCGGGCGCCGTTGCCCGATCCTTGTCCGCTTTATCGTTGCTGGTCGGTTGCGCGCTCCCCGCAGGCGGCGCCGAGGAATCCACGTTGCCGAGGATGATGGGCAAGCCGTCTTTCCCGCTGCCGATGATGACGACCTTGGAATTGGTCGATTGCGAGAGCTGGAGCGTTGCCTCGATGCCGCGCCAGCGCAGATAGGACTCGTTGATGCCCTGGCTGACGGTCTGCTGAAAGTCGCGGACGCCTTCTGCCTCGATCTTCTTGCGTTCCGACTCGCGTTTCTCGCGCTCGACGCGGAACTTGTATTCCTCCGCGATGTAGTATTGCTCGGTCTTGCGATTGATGGCGGCGACGATGGCCGCGGGCAGCTCGATGCCGGTCACCAGGATATCGTAGAGGATGATGGTGTCGCGCATCGAGACGCGGTACGACTCTTCGCCCTCGTGCTCCATCATCTTCTCGGAGAGCCTGTTCTCGACGAGGTCGCGAATTTTGTCCTGAATTTCCTGGCGTGCCGTCGAATAGACCTGTTCGGCGGTGTATTGCGCGATCACCTCGCGGGTGAGGCTGCCGATGCCGGGCTGTATCAGCACTTGCTGGTAGTTCGGTCCGATCGCTTGGTGCAGCACGGGCACGGCGTCGCGCTGCAGGCGAAACCGCACGACGATCGATGCGGTCAGGTTCACGCCGTCGCTGGAGATGGCGTTGTAGGACTCGGTGAAGGATTGCAGCCTCAGGTCGTACAGAAACACTTGGTTCCAGGGCGCGACGAAATTAAAACCCTCGTTCTTCAGGAGCCGCGGGTCGAGCACGGTGCCGTTGCTGAACCGCTTCCACAGCACGCCGACATAGCCGCTGGGCACGGTGATGACCATGTGCGGGTAGAGCACCACCGCGACCAGCGTCGCCACCATCAAGTAGATCACGATGCTGGGAAGATGGCGGTCGGCGAAGCGCCGCCACCTCGTTCGCGTCATCGGCGGGGGCGGCGTCCCATCCGCTGGCCAAAGGTACGCTTTCAACTTGCTCTCCATTGTCTGTTGGCGGCAACACGGCCGGCTTTGAGCGCAGTCTGCGAGCGGAGAGGCCGACTCGTCAATATGACGCGCGGTCGCTGGCGAGGCCGACATCGAGCCGGTGGATGCGGCTGCCCAGCGAGGCTAGTTGGGCGGCTTGTTGGTATGCGCTGACCAGTCCGGGCGCACATCGGCGCCGATCAGGCCGCAGGCCGTGCAGACCATGCGCGGGCATAAAGCGCGCAGCGGCGTTTCGTCCGGCAGCCGGTCGGCATTCATCACGGCGCTGTGATTGCACCACAGTGATTCGCAATAGACGAGGAGGCTGCGGCAGCCGTGACGGCTTGAGCACCGCGAGGCGCTCGCTGGGGGAGCGGCTCATGGGCGCCTCCAGATCGTGCGCGCGATTTTCTCGAGCGAGCGGCCGCCCACGTAAGCGGTGACGATCGAGCCCGCCCATTGGGCGACGTCGCCGCCGATCGGATCGGTGCTGCCGAGGCCGAGCACGATGTCCCATACGATGACCTTCCACAAATAGATGATGACGGGCGCCGCCAAGAGCGGGCGGATGATCGCGGTGTACCAGCGCCCCTGCTCGGCGATGATGATCGCGTCCGCGCTCTTGCGCGCCTCGATCTCGGCGAGCAGCGCGGCGCGCGCGAGCTCGGCCGCCTGTGCGCCTTGCGCATTGCCGGCGGCGAGTTTCGCTTTGTAGGCGTCGAGAAAGGCGTTGACGATCGGCGCGGTGAGGAACTGTGCCAGCCATCGCAGCATCAAAGCCCCTCCTTCGCGCGGTGGTCGGTCATCTGCCGGAATTTTCCGATCAGCCAGAAGTCGACGAGCAGGATGAACGGCCAGGCCCACGCGGGCAGAAGTTCCCGCACCGGCGTCCAATCGATGCCGATGGTGTTGGCGAGCACGAAGTCGTGCACGGCGATGATCGCGGCCGCCGCCATGCTCGCCGCCACCACGAGCTTGCCCTTAGATGCCGGCGAAGCGCAGCCGCAGCGCCAGCCAAAAGCTATCGGTTTGCGCGTAGAAGGCAGCAAACGTCGGCAGCGATCGCAGCACCGGCCTGATCCAATAGAGATAGCTGAAGGCGAGCGCGAGCAGATCAGCAAGACGGACAGGCTTCGCATGCTCAGCGAAATTTTCCGGGTCCTGAGAGTCTGATCCAATATTCATGCCCATAATATAAGCTCCGTCCGAGACGGCGTGAGAGCACGCGAATGCTCGCGATCAGTAGCCACGCTTCTGCGCTGGCAATGGTCCGTGCTTGGCAAGGCAATGACTGCGCCCGAACCAGGCCAACGTGCGTTCAACGACCCAGCGTTTGCGCTCGGCCTTAAAGGTACCGACAGTTTGGGATCTAGTGACGATCTCGATGGTCCATTTCGGAGATCGCATCCAGCAGCTTGTTACCGCGATAGACGCGATCCGCGAAGATGTACCTGAGCTTGGGAAAGGCGGGGCCGAGCGATTTCAACAGTGGCACTGCACGGTGATTGTCTTGAATATTGACGGCATGGACCTGAACTGTAACGATGTGTCGCTGGCCCCGTTTCAGTCTCTTTGCCGCATCAAATCCACACGCAGCGCCATTTTGACTGTCGATGTCACTTGCATAGTGCAGGCCATCACGCCGATACTGTTCGCGCGTGATTTCGGTCCAAGACATGTTGTGCTCCCTCGTTGATTTGCAAACACGAAGGAATCACAACAGGGCCGAAATCACTCGCATCTTTTTCGGTCAGGCGCTAAGGGCTGTTGGAGTTGTTCGCCGTCGTGACATCGTCTCTAAGACGTTCTGCCGGATGGTAATTCATCCGGGCTCTCCTGATGCCGAGCGGTATCTTGAGCTCTTGCGCCATTATACCAACGACCCAAAGGCAACGATCGCAGACGTTCTCAATGTCGCTTTCTGCTGCCGGCGCCATCGGCGTCTCTGCACCACGACGAATTGGCCCGGATACTGCGACAAACCGAATTCAGCCAGCTCAAGCTGATGCGCGCGGAAACATATGCCATCCAATTTTCAGCGGAGTCGATGGGCACGGGCGGGCCATAGGCCAGCAGATCAACGCGCTTGAGACGCTGGCATTTGAAGCCATGAAATCGATAAGATCATTTCGACCAGCGTAATTGGACTAAAGAATCCGCCCGCGCAGGCTCAAGTCTTTGATGCGCTTTTCCCAGTCAACTAAAGAGCGATACCACTGCAGCGTATAGGAGCTGGGATCGTCAGCAGTGATCGTCCCGCGATCCAACGCCTGCTTGATCTCCACGATTCCTTCGTGGACACGTGTCTCGGCGTGAAATCCGAACCGCTGATGGAACTTTGCGAAAGATAAGCTGTACGTCCGGCGGTCGGGATCGTCGGGAATCGTATGAACCGACACGTTTGGTACGATATCCCTCACGAACTGCGCGAGCTGACGAATTTGAAAGTTCATCTCGTCATCTCCGACATTGAAAATCTCACCCGCGACCTTGTCGCGGTCACTTTCCACTGCAAGAACGAAAGCGCGCACCACATCGTTGATATGGATGAATGGCCGCCACTGGTCACCTCCGCCCATGATATAAATCAGCCGCTCTTTCCATGCGCGAAGCGTCATAATATTAATCGCGAGATCGAAACGCATTCTTGGCGCGAGGCCAAACACCGTCGCGTTGCGCAAAATGACCGTTTCAAAGTCCGGCCCGCAGAGCTCGCGTAGCGCTCCCTCTACCGCCAACTTGCTTTCGGCATAAAGCGTCTGCGGCCGGCACTCATCATTCTCAGCAAGTCCCTCGCGTATCCCTTCGCCATAGACCGACGCTGAACTCCCGTACACATAACGACGAACGCCAGCCGTCTTGGCGATCTGGGCCATCCGTATGCCGCCCTCGAAATTGATTGCACGGGTCAAGGCCGGATCAATCTCAGCCGACGCGTCATTGCTCAAGCCGGCGAGATCGATTACCGTGTCAATACCTTCGAACGTTTCCGGCTTCACGTCTCGGATGTCTTCGACGACGACGCGCGCACGACTATTCTCCGCAATTTTGACGATTCGGCTCTTGCCAAAAAAATAACGATCAAGGGCAGTCACCGAATGGTCGCGCTCCAGGAGCTTGCTGCACAATGGAATCCCGATATATCCGCCAGCGCCCGTAATCAGGATATTGGACATTGAAATTTCCCGCTCGCCTCCAGGTCGGCGACACTATCCAAGTGCTTGCGCTATGCGCTTCGATTCACGATGCACGTCGACAAATACTCTCACGATCCCATCTGCCTCTGCGTCCGTCATGTCGTTATAGATCGGAAGCGCTATGACATTGTAGGCGATGGCTTCGCTGTGCGGCAGCTTCTCAATTTGCCTGCCTCGGTAGGCCTTCAGATGATGGCATGGCGGGCTGTAATACTTGCGCACGTGGAGATTTTCCTTCGCGAACGCGACCGTCGTGGCATCACGATCTAGGCCATATGCGCGCTTATCAATAACAACCGGCAAGTAAAGCCAGATGGGCTCCTGATTCGAGCCTGGCCTCGCAAGCGAAAGGCCGGGCAGCACTTCGAGCCCCGCGCAAATGCGGTGCGCAGCACGCCGGCGCGCCCGCGCCGCTGTTTCGAATGCTTTGAGCTGTTCGATGCCGATCAACGCACATACCTCCGTGAGCTTGCCATTGATACCAGCCTCATCGCAATCACCGACGGGGTCCTGACCAAAATTGCGGATTGCTTTTGCGCGCTTGAGCAGAGCGTCGTTATGGGAGCAGATGCAGCCGCCCTCCATCGTTGCAAAAGCCTTGGTGGCGTGGAAACTGAGCATCTGCGCGTCCCCGAACCCACCGACCAACCGGCCGTCCACTCTCGTGCCAAAAGCTGGGGCGCTGTCGAACAGCAATTTTAGCCCGTGCCGACGCGCAAGTTCACCTAGTTCGGCGTACTCGCACGCGATTCCATAGACATCGACACCCAAGATGGCCTTCGTTTTAGAAGTGATTTTTCTCTCTACGTGCGCAGGGTCAAGGCACATGGAGTCCGGCAGGACATCGGCAAACACCGGATCGGCATTGCACCAGCGAACAGCATGCGGTGTTGCCGAGAAGGTGAAGGCGGGGACGATCACCTCTCCTCCGGCGATACCGGCAGCGCGAAGCATCGCCATCATCGCCGTTTGGCCATTACAGAACGTCGCGGTCGGAACGCCGAGATACTCCGTCAGCTGCCGCTCGAACTCGAGAACCCAACGGCCATTGTTCGTCACGTTGCCTGACCGCAGCGCATCCTGAAATCGCGCCCCAAACGTATCCAGTGCCGGGAAGCGCGGACGCACGATCTCCAAGGGCACGTCAAAAATCGGCTTCCCGCCGAAAAATCCGATTTCCGAGCGTGTAGCTGGCGTTGCTGCTATTGGTCGGATCGAAGGCGCAGGCGTTGTCATTGTTTTCCTTAAGTTGCTTCGCCCTTGCGAACGACGCGAGCCGGCACACCATAGGCATGGCTGTTGTCGGGAATGTTTTTCACCACAACCGAGCCGGCGCCGATTACACAATTCGCACCCACGCGCACTCCATTGATGATAGCGGAGCCGATACCGACGAAGCTCCTGCTACCCACTAAGGCGCGGCCACCGAGCGCAACACGGGGCGCAAGTTGCGCGCCGTCTTCGACGATGCAGTCGTGATCGACCGAAGCGCAGGTATTAATGATGCAATTACGGCCGATGCTGGCGCCGGGCTGAAGCACAGCGCCCGCAAAGACGACTGAACCTTCGCCCATCGTAACGCCCTGCGCGATCACTGCAGATGGGTGAATGGTTGTACCAAGCATCCGTCCGTCTCCGGTTACCATGGTCGCGAGCTTGTCCCGGATCGCTTCGTCACCAGTTGCGATGATAACCGCACCGATGTCGCGGGGGAGAGCGCTGATCTTAAAAATAGGTCGAGCAAGGTACAGCCCGCTTTTATGGTCATCAACGAATGCCACGACCTCATGCTTCCCTTCCGCCCGAATTGTTTCAAACACGACGCTAGCGTGCCCGCCGCAGCCCCATAAAGCGACTTTCATCGCGATCTCTCCAGCAACTTTGTCGCAGCCTAGCGCGCACCTGCCGTCAAACGCAAATTCATGAAAAATTCCAATTAGATCAGCTTGAACCCTATTGCGTGAAATGGGATAAAATCCGCGCTTGGCGCTTCTCATCCTGGAAAAGAACTTTGCACATTCATCTCGTTAATCTTGATCGCTGCCCTGAACGTGTAACTGAATTTTGCGATCTCAACCGGTATCTGACTAGTGTATCCCGATTCCCGGCAATCGATGGGCGCACGCTTGATCTTGATTCGCTCGTCCGTCGTGGCCTCGTAACGAAAGATATACTTACGATGTGCACCGTTGGCGCAGTCGGAAATGCAATGTCGAATTTGACTTTGTGGGAAGCGGGCATTGCGCGCAATCAAGTTGTCACTATCTGCGAAGATGACGCGGTGTTCAATTACGGATTTGAGGCTTGTGCTGAGAAGGTGATGAAGCGCCTACCCAACGATTGGGATATCATCTATTGGGGATTTAACTTTGATATGTTTGTCGTCTACGACATTCTTCCCGGCGTATCCCCGTCCATTGCGATATTCAACCAAGAGCAGATGCGGGCGAGAATCAAGGAATTCCAAACTCAGACAATTTTCCCGCAGCCGTTCAAAACTGTATGGGCATTTGGACCGTGCTGTTACTCGATCTCCCCCAAAGGGGCAAAAGTCATTAAAAGCAAAATTCTCCCGTTGCGGCCCCAGGTAATTCCTTTCCCCGAAGCGAAGGGGGTCCCACCTTACAGTCCCGCATGGCGCACGGTTGGTCTGGACAACTTCATAAACGCAATCCATCGTGAGATCAGCTCGTTTGTTTGTATTCCGCCGCTTGTGGTGTCAAAGAACGAACCGGGGAAGTCGACGATACAAGACCGATGAAGTGCGCGGGGCTTAGCTTAGGCTGCCAAAGCCCATAAGGGTCGGGGGGTCCTCGCACGTCAGGCACTCGTTGCGGCGGCCGAGCCCCAGCCCAAATCCAAATTAGAGAGGCCCGGTAGCCCGCAAGAGGGCGGCGCCTGCGCGGCCAAGCAAGCCAGAGATGGGCTGAGGGTGCTCCAAGCAACGGCGTTAAACCAGAGTCCCGGCCTTGGGTCATAGCCCGCGCCTTCGATCCCCCCGAACTCCAAGCTCACCACGCCCACCTTCGAGAGCAGCGCGTCCTTGATGAACGAATAGAGGACGAGAAAACCAGGATTGTGCTGCATGAAGACGTGATTGACGTAGTCCGTCTCCTGCTCGGCCGCCGCCACGTCCTCGGGCCCGACCGGCGCGAACTGCACCACCTCCTCGCCGCCGGCGAAAATATCCATCAGCGGCGCCATCAGCCCCTCGATCGTGTCCGCCACATCGAACGACACCGCCTTCGAGCGCCCCTCCGGTGCCGGCATGTCCTTGGACATGTCGCCCATGTAGTAGCTCAGCGCCGAGGCGCGCTCGTCGGAGAGCTTCGAGGCCGTGCGCGCGCGTCTTCGACCGAAAAAAATGCGCGGGCGGACCGGCGTTGGGGCTCGGGAAGCGCCAACACGATCCGCCCGCGCCGATGCCCGCCGAGGCGCCCCAAGGGGGCCGGGCATCGAAACGGTGCTCACGACGCAATTTCGGTGAATACGCGCTTCTCGAAGATTCTCGTTACAGGAGTCAACAGCAAAATTCCGCGGCAACGATTCTCCCGCCAGCCGTGCGGTTTCGAAGCGATGGTGACAGCGGCTTCGGGCGAGGCTCCTCGCCGAGCCAAGCTCGTCACCCGCGGGCTTGACCACGCAAGTCGGATTTATCCGACTTGCGCGCTTGAATGACCTGAAATCGGGTAAACCCGATTTCGGGTGGTCCATCTTTCTCGCAAGAAGATGGATGCCCGGGTCAACGGGGTCCCCGCCGACCATGTCGGCGGGGTGCCCCAGCCCGGGCATGAGAGAATCCGGCCGCAATTTCGGTGAATACGCGCTTGCGGCCGTGGGCCCCCCAGAGCCGCGCGATGAAAGTTAGCCTTGACTCCTTGACACCTTCACATGGCCGGGTTTGACCAGAGCCGCGACGCGCTAGGCGTAACTGTCACGTCGGTGCTTAGGAATTTCGCTGATGCCACTCGTATACCGACCTGCCAGCGAGCAAGATTTAGGACGAGCCCAAGAGCTGGTCGTTCGTAGCATCAATGACCTGACTGAACGTCACGGCTTTGGTCCAATGGCGGTCATACGTCCGACTCAATTTCAATCGTTTTCTTTGAAGGACGATCCCGATGGCTTGTGGGTGGCTGAGGATACAGGTGAACTCCTCGGCTTTGCCTTCAGTTGGGTCTGTGGGGCCTTATGGTTTCTCGCGGAGTTGTTCGTGTCTCCCGGCCATCAGGGCCGCGGTATCGGCAATGAACTTCTGAAGCGAACGTTGGATCATGCGCAAAAAAGGGGAACAACGAACAGGGCCCTGATCACCTTCACATTCAACACGGTATCGCAAGGACTCTATATTCGGCACGGAATGTTCCCGCGGCTTCCAATTTACAATTTCAAGGTCGCGCGCAAACTCTTGATCGACCGTTTGCAGGGCGCACAATTGCGTTACGTGCCCCTCGAGGAGAAACCCTCACATCTGCACAGCCTCGCCCACATCGACGAACGAGCCCTGGGAGTGACACGCGAGAAGCACCACAGGCATCTGATCAGCGACAGCGGGATAAGAGGTGTTATCTTTCAGGCAGAAGACGATTGTGTGGGCTACGCCTACATTTCGCCGGACGGTCATATTGGACCACTGGGTGTCGCGGAACCGGAAGTCCTCGGCGCCGCGTTCAAGGCGGCACTGCAGTTGGCTGCCAACAGCGGTTGTTCGCACGTATCAGCGTTCCTTCCCGGTACGAGTGACGTAGCTCTCAGCATTGCTGTAGAGCACGGGATGCGCATCACGTTTCCAATGGTGCTCGTATCGACGCACGATTTTGGAAATTGGACTCAGTATCTGCCCCGCAATCCGGGTTTCATGTGACCGCAAATGCTCGCTTTTAGCACGTCGCGACGGGTCAGGGGTCCCCGCCGACCATGTCGGCGGGGGTGCCCCGGCCCGGGCATGAGCAATCCAGCGCGCTGTTTCGGTGAATACGCGCTTCTCGAAGATTCTCGTTACGGCAGTCAACAGCAAAATTCTGCGGCGGCGATTTTCTCGCCGCCGGTGCGGCTTAGAAACCCGGCAAGCGCAGACCTTACAAGAATGCGCTGCATAGCTATGGAACGGCACGCCGCCCAAGGCATTCTGATTGAGTGCGAGGATCCATGATGCACTCGCGGGCCGATGACTATCGCCGCCGGGCAATTGTGGCGCAGCAACGCGCCCAACGCGCCGCCGATCAGGGGCTCAGAGAGGCGTTCGGACAGGTCGCGGCCGATTGGTCCGCGCTGGCCGAACAAGCGGAATGGCTGGACCGGTACCACGAGCTCGCGCGCCAACCCGGCAACGACTAGGGGCGCGTACGCATAAACGCGGGCATTGGCCGAATCTCCGTGCTCAATTGCTGGCGCTGATGCCGGCGGCCTTGATGATCGGGCCCCACTTGTCGATTTCGGATTGAAGCAGCGCTCCCATCTCCTCGGGCGTCGAACTTTCGACCACGACGCCGAGTGGCTCGAATCTGGCCCGCACTGCGGGTTCGGATAAGGCCGTAACGGTCGCGGCGTTGAGCTTGGCGATGATCTCGGCCGGCGTTTTTGCCGGCACGAACAGCGCATACCAGGACGACACGTCAAAGCCTGGAACGCCGGACTCGGAAATGGTCGGCAGTTCCGGCGCGGTCGGGAAACGGTTGCGCGTGGTGACCGCGAGCGCGCGCAGTTGCCCGGAGCGCACGGTTTGCAGGAGCGAGCCGGTCGTGTTGATCGCCGAATCGACGCGGCCCGCGATGGTGTCGGTAATGGCGCCGGCCCCGGCGCCGCGATAGGGCACGTGGACGAGTTCGATGCCGGCCATGCGCTTGAGCAATTCACCGGACAGGTGCGGCGTGGTGCCGATCCCCGGGGAGGAATAAGTGACTTTGCCTGGATTGGTCTTGGCGTAGTCGATGAAAGCGCGCAGCGACGTCAGCGGCGACGACACCGGCACCGCAACGATGTTCGGAAAGCGGCAGAGCAATGAGACAGGCGCGAGATCGGTGACGGAATCGTAGTTGAGCGAAGCATAGACAAAACGATTGATCACCAGCGGCGGCGCACCGAGCAGCAGCGTGTAGCCGTCAGGCGCCGAGCGCGCGGCGGCCTCGGCGCCAATGTTGCTGCCGGCGCCAGGCCGGTTGTCCACCACGACCTGCTGGCCCAGCAGCTCCGACAAGCGAGCAGCGATGATGCGGGCCGCGGAGTCGGTGCCGCCACCGGCCGGGAACGGTGCGATCAGCCGAATGGTGCGGTTCGGGTAAGCCTGCGCGGAAACCTCGTGAGCGAGCGCGCTCGATGCTGCCAACGCCGCGGTCAGTTCGAAGAGTCGGCGGCGGGTCATCGCTTTTGTCATGGCGCGCGACGCAATTGTGAAATGCCAATCTCGCGAGCGCGCATAGTAGCACACCTGACGAACGTCATCGCCGCTCGCTGCCTCGGCTCTTCGCGAGACGCCCCTGCGTTCATGGGTCCCGGCCCGCGATGGCATGAACCTCTCGCCGGCTTTGACTCAAAACCTCGCCCTGAGGAGCCGCCGAAGGCGGCGTCTCGAAGGGCGGCCACGCTTCGATACGCTCGCTATGCTCGCTCCTTGTATTAGCGCGAATCGGTATTGTGCGGGCGTTCCGAGAGGAATGACCTGCTCCGGGCGCGCACCCGGAGCAGGTCGCCGGT
>Ga0137364_10000832_pt1 | contig 13496 bp, 16 predicted proteins | sample SagtaG_10_FD_104798 | JGI IMG/M metagenome (GOLD analysis project Ga0137364, IMG submission 104798) | Vadose zone soil microbial communities from Sagehorn Ranch, Mendocino, California, USA - Sage1_L_20_16 metaG | ecosystem: Environmental > Terrestrial > Soil > Vadose zone | place: USA... | reverse complement strand
CGAACGAGCGGTAGCTGCCATGTTCGGGATCCCGACCGCTGACCCGTTGCCGCCCAAACAGGTAGGGCTCGTCCGTGCCAGCATACGCGCCGCCAGCGCCGTGGAACACTTCGCTGATCTCGACACCGCGACCGAGCAGCTCTTCGCGGGTGGCCTCGATGTCGGAGACGATCAGGTACAAGCCCTGGGCGGAGCCGGGTGCCGCCGCGGTGACGTTCTTGCCGAAGATGATCGAGCACCCGGAGCCAGGCGGCGTGAACTGGATCACGCGGAAGTCGTCACCGCTAGGGAAGTCAGCGTCGAGCCGCCACCCGAGCCTCCCGTAGAACTCCTTCGCGCGATCGACATCCGAGACGGGGATGACGATCACCTCGAGCTTCGTGGCGACTCTCGCGACGCTCCGGTCCTTGGTCGCGTCCTTACTTCGGACGTCGGGATGGGCTATTGAGGATTCTCTTGCTGGTTTGGGTTGAGCCATTTGGGGACTCCTTTCTGTGGTCTTCAGGTCGGAGATTCGCCACCGTGGAGCCGTGTGAATACTGCGTCGCTCGAAGGGGCGAACTCCGCCAGTGAGAGGCCACGAGACTAGCACAGTCAAATTGTCCGGTGCATTAAATCCTGGTTAGTCGAGCGGTTACCGGACCAAATGATTTTCAAATGTTTGGTAGCCCGACCGAGCAGGCGAAATGATGCGGAAACTCGTGAGAGTCTGCTTACCTGTGCTTTGCCTTATTCAGGTCCAGGTGCTCCGTACATTCCGCGATTTCATCATCAAGGCTCTTGATTTCCAGAGCCATAGGGCTGTCGTGCGGATTCTTCAGGTAGCGCTTGAACAGCAGATCCCTCTTTGCCCTTAGAGTTTCGCGTTTACTCTTCCAGTCGACCGCACTTGCTAACATGGCGAATAGCCTCGCAATCATTATGCGCGCATCCTGGCTCTTGGTAACGGTTTTCGCAGGAGGTTTTTCCAAGGTCGATCCCGGAGCATGTTTGAGAAGAGCCACAAACGAAGCCGCGTTGGAAGTGGTAGACTCCCGAGGGCATCAACCGGAGGAAATTCCAAATGCAGGCTGGCGATCAGACCGGAGCAGCGATTCTGGTGCAAACGATATTCTTGAAAGACGGACATTTGCAGGGGCTTCTAGGTGAGCAAGCTTCAAAGAGTCCAGAAGCAGCAGTAGAGTTTTTGAAGCCCTACTACATGGCAGCCCTTGCGATGACAGTAAGGGCAAAACCGGAACAGGAAAGCTAGCCGTGAGCAGCGTCTAAATCTCCTGGCGCTTCATCTCAAGAAAATGCGAAACAAGTTTCACGGCTACAGAGGCATGAAGCTCCTGATAGGCGGTTATCGGAAACTTGATGTTATTGGGACGAAAAATGTCCGGTAACGCCACTTACCAAGAGTTGGCCTCCTAGTTCTTGATCCGCAGTTTCAGAGCTTCAAGCTCTTGCTTGGTCATGCCTTGCAGAGCCATCGCTGTGGCCAAATACAAAGCGGGAACGTGTTTCATTTTGTTGCCGTGTGCTACCTTGCGACGGAGTTTTTGTACTTCTAGGTCAGCGCCCACTTTCAAAAACACTTCATAGGCATCGGGGATTGAAAGAGTCTTTTCAATCAGGCCATGCTTAACCAGAATGCGATAATAAGAAGGTACTGCCAATGCAGATGGATGCGTCTGCGGAGCGCGCTTGTTTTGTTTTGGGTGTTTCATGGCACTATGCTGACACGTTTTCTCAATCCGGTCATTTTCTTTGGCGCTTCTGCACGCCTTCCTGACCGGAGAGCCTCGCTGACGGACGACGACGTATAGAACGCGCTAATCGGACGACTGAAATCGTTGCCTCGACATTTGACTGGTAACGACTCCTCCTGAACTTGTTGATAAGTCCTTTCAAATCAATAAATCGTCCTGGACAAGTTCCTGGCACTAGCGACGCGTCGAAGACGCAGTTGGGGCTTATCGGGAGTAAACCCTCCAAGCTTCCGGAATATTGTGTGGCCACGGCACAAGTCACCGAATTACCTTGACACCCCACGCACCGCGTCCATACTCAAGCCACTCAGCTCCTGCCGGTAGACTGCTTGCCGCAACAACAGATGGGAAGTCTATCTGCTCCAGATAGAAAGGATGCAAATTCCCATCCCAGGCCCCGACATGCTTGCCCAAGACAAGGCGAACCATGCCAAGCATCTACTACTGCAGTTTGGCCCACCACGGTACATTGCGCGCGGTATTGTCTTGGGAAGAGAGCAGAAACCTCTTGAAACTCTGCTCGGCCCAGTATGCTGGGATGCAATTCCCAACGATGGCCCCGGGCAGAGCTTCTGATTTTGCGGTACTACGCATAGTCGACGATGAACGAGACGATAAATGGCAAATAGGTTTCTACAGCTTTGATGGCGACATTATGCAAATCGAAGAAGGGCTGCAAACTTGCATCAGGTCCCGAAGCCTTCCCCCCGGTCGAAAACTGGGAGACTGACTCCCTCTCGACCCGGCCCATTGGATCCAACTCCTAACGCGAAGAAGTGGGTACTAGGGTCAAGATGCTCAACGAACCGATATAATTTATCGCATGGCGAGATTTACGTGGAACCGTGGACGTGTGGCGAACCAGCGTCTAACTCGCAGATGCTTGTGCGTGGCGTAATTATCCACGATGATGTGCACCTCCAAGTTCTTGGGGACGTTCTTCTCAATCTCCCGGAGAAAACCCAGATATTCCTGATGCCGATGACGTGCTCGACATTTCGTGAGCACTTTGCCGCTCGCCGTGTCCAGTGCGGCCAGAACACTGCCTCCGAGCCGCCCGTCAATCAGGTGGCATGCGATTGACCTTGACTTGCGCCGCGTGTGTGGGTTTGACTGAGCCAACGCGGGAGGTCGGATATGAAACCTATGCTAAAAACCCTGGTTATCGTCGCATTCGTGTCACTGCTAGTCCAAACTGTGCGGCATGCGTACATGTTGTGGTTCGAGCCGCGAGGGTCGGTACTGGATAAGTACGACCAACCGGTAAAAAGCGAAATTGCCAGCGCAGTTTCTCTCAACGAACTGCTGCGCCGCTATGACCCGGTGCGCAAGCAGGTTGACGAGCTTTCAAAAACTAGCTCCAGTCCTGCCTACGAGCAGGCGCAAAAAGAACCCTACAAGACCGAACAGACGCTCCGCCAAGCCATCGTCGAGTGGGAGGAAAAGTCAAAGGAAATCCGCGCAATAAGGCTTTACAGTCTGGTCGCGGCGGTGCTGTTCGTGATGGGATTGCTTGTGTACAAGAAACTGAACCGTTGGCTGGGCATCCCTCTCCTCATTGCTGCATTCGCTGAGTTTATTTACTGGACGAGTCCGACCTTTATCGGGCCAACTCGAGAATTTGATCGCCTGTTGGCGAACAAGCTGGCGTTGTCGATTGTTTCGCTGGTGTTCTTGGTAGGCGCGATTTGGTTCTTGGACATCTTCGCGGAGAAGGAAGAGAGTTCTGCGTGAAGGTAGCAAGGTCACTCAGCAATCGCGCTTCGCTGTGAACTGAAAACCAGGTACTCCTTGCTCCCGTTGCCAGCGTTATCGGACAAGTCAGTCGTAGTACGAAGATGTCCGGTTAGGCCAACCAGGAGTTGGGCGGGCAATGGAGAAGCCGTTCACTCGTTAGAGTCTTTACCCAACATCTATCCGCACAGCCTAACTGCAGCTAAGATAAAAACAATATGAACATCAGCCTCGTCTTCCGCTTTCTTCTTGCTTCCCTACTATGGGCATCTGGTTCTACCAACTCAGAACCGCCAAGCTAATCTATGGCCTCGGGAGTGTTTGGACGACCGAAAAAAGAGAAACCGGATTTGTACAACTCAGTTCTTGTGGTGCAAGGGCTAGGCAGTTTCATTTCAGGCGGGGCTCTTCTGGCAGCAAAATAGTTCGCCACCTTCTGGCCCTTACCGGACCTGTGGAATCGCTGATCTGCCACTTCTCCGGCATCCGCGTTTGTCGCGACTTAGTCTGCCGAACTTGCGCAGAATGTCTTCCATCGTAAATTGGGCCTATTGACTTGCATTTCTTCCTCACGTAGCCTCTGCGTAATCTGTGCGCGAGGATCTGGAGAAGTCAGTGAGCGAGATTAATACCAGCGACATGCCGCGCCTCAGTTGGATGCGTGCGATCGCTGGCGGAGCGCTTTGGGCGGCGGTTTATAACCTTGTCTGGGGCCTGGCTTGGTTTGTTTTCATGCGCAGGGAATGGCGCGAAGCGTTTGCCGCCATCAACCGTCCGTTGCTTTTTACTGTGGACATCTGGATCTTCTGGATAGCGCTGACCTTTCCGATCGGTGTGGCCATAGCGGCGTACGCTGCGAACCCTGCGCGCTCCGTCTCCGCCCTCAAAGCCACCGCTTATGCCGGGATCACATTGTGGCTGGTCATGACGGTTGGAATGGCAGCCTGGTCCTGGCAGAATTCGCTCTCGATTCGCATAATCGCGCTGGACGCTGTTGTAAACCTCGTGGCCATGATAGTCCCCGCGTTGTTCGCCCGGCTAATTAGTTAGTTGATTACCGGAAACTGACCCGCTACGGCGCACAGCGGCAGTTCGACTTGTCATCGAGGGCGCTGGGCCGCTGGCGGTGGACGCCGCAGCCCTATCGTCGGCGGCTGGTTAAAGCGAAGGAAAGAATTGCCCACTCTTTGCCTTCCTGCCGCAGGCAGCCGCTACTCAGGTCAGACAGCTGGATGACAATTTGTTTTTCAGGCATATACGCTTCTCCTGCACTCTGCTCAAATTCATAGCCCGATTTTTGAAAGCATCCCACCAGAGAGTTTTTACAGTACCTTTGCTGCCAGCTATTGAACGCGGAAGACCACCGCGTGCTAAATTAGATCATGGCCGAGAAAGTCCGCACACAAGGCGAGCGGCAATTTGAACGTTAGCTAGACTCTGGGTTCGGAAGCGTGGGTCTTGCAGTGCCGGTTTTGTAGGGGATGGAGCACCACCAGGCGCTCTGCCGGAACCCGGCATACAGTTCATGGGTGATGCTCAGATGACGGCTACCAAGAACACCACTATCAGCGCTTGCTTAGCCTGCGGGAAGTAGGCGTGGGGAAAAGAAGAGTCAGAAAGGTTCGCAGAGAGTTTCGCGGCCTGACTATAGATAACGCAGAAGCACTTGCGCGTCAGCGATTCCCTGATTTTGACTACGATGAGTTCCAGCTTGGGGTGATCGTGTGGGAAAACTGCCATGCTAGGTTGCCTTTCTCCCGTGATCTTTTTGTTGGACCGTATCACGAACGTTGGGGATTAGAAGACGAGAACATCCAACAGGTGTTTTGCGGGCCGGGAATGGCCAGTCTTGAATAAACCCAAGGGTCGGGTGGCCGCGCCTTAATTCCAAAAAAACGCCGTCGGGGTGGGTGTATACTTCCGACCGTTTTTGAACCAAAAAAGGAGATTCCGGCCCAGATAGAGCACGCGAGCTTACGCCCGGCATCGACATGCACACAACCATTCTCGCCACATTTTTTGAGTTCTCCCGCACGGTGGTTTCGATGTGCAGCGCCGGCATCCTACTTTTTCTTGTGGCGCTGTGGGCTGCGAGGGCCGATATCGCGCGGGCCGGCGGCCTGGACAAGATCGTAGTCTTGAGCAATTTGTGTTTCGCCATCCCCTTGGCGGTTTTCGGCGCGGAGCATCTCTCCGGCGCAAGATTCATCATGCTCAGCGTGCCCTCGTACATGCCATGGCGCTTGTTTTGGGCCTATTTCGTCGGGTTTGCGTTGCTTTCTGCTTCCTTGAGCATTGCCACAAAAACTCAGGTGCGCTGGTCCAGCCTGCTGTTCGGGATCATGATGTTTCTTTTTGTGGCGATGGTGCATATCCCGCGAGTTCTCACCAGCCCCGGAGACAGGATTCCATGGGTGATTGTCATCCGCGAAATGTCATTCGCGGGCGGAGCCTGGATTCTTGGCGGAAACGCGATGCGCGGGCAAGGCAAGAGCAAGCTCATCACCGTGGGCCGCGTGTTGATCGCGATCGCCGTTCTATTTTTTGGCGTTGAGCATTTTCTGCACCCAGCAGGATGCCCCGGAGTCCCGCTCGAAAAATTGACGCCCGCGTGGATTCCGGGACGCTTGTTCATTGGCTATCTGACGGGCGCAATTCTTCTTGTTGCTGGTGCGCGCATTCTGCTGGCAAGAAAGACGCGAATCGCGGCAACTTATCTCGGTACCTGGATTGTGCTGCTGGTCTTGTTCATCTATGGGCCGATCCTGATCGCGCAGATGTCCGACCCGAGCACCGCGGCCAAGGTTGAGGGGATCAACTACTTTGCGGACACGCTGCTGTTTGCCGGAGCGGTTCTCTCGCTCGCCAGCGCCACGCCACGCACGGATTAGCGTTAGCTTGCCATGCTCCCGTCGAAACTCGGCAAAGGCTAATTTAAAGAGGTTCTTTGTACCCTGCGGAACACGCGTTAAGCATGTCTTGCCCGACCGCGCGCATGCGCCTAAACTGGAATCTATGCTTTCAAGGCTGCAAGGAATTTAGCAGCCAGAGGATCCACCAAGAACTTAAAACTTAGAACTAACAACAGAAAACTGATCACTGAAGACTGATTGCTGAAAACTTCAAAATGATTCCGGCAAGCTTCCAAATCCGCGACTTGACGATCCGCCCGGCGGCGGTGCTGGCGCCCATGGCGGGCGTGACGGACACGCTTTTCCGCCGAGTGATTCGCGGGCTGGGCGGCTGTGGATTGCTGATGACCGAGTTCACCAGCTCGGAGGGCATCACGCGGAGCGCTGCAAAAACGCTGCGGTATCTTTATTTTCAGGAACATGAGCACCCCATTACCGCGCAGCTTTTTGGCGCGAATCCGGCGGTGATGGCGGAAGCCGCCACGATGGTGGAGAACCTGGGCTATGACGCCGTGGACATTAATCTGGGCTGCCCGGCCAAGAAAGTGGTGAAGTGCGGCGGCTCCGGCCTGCTCCGCGACCTGCCGCTGCTCGAACAGATCTTTCGTTCCGTACGTGCCGCCGTCAAAATTCCGCTGACCATTAAGCTGCGCGCGGGCTGGGACGAGAAATCCATTGTTGCCGTGGACGTTGCGAAGCTGGCGGAAAGCGTGGGTGTGGAAGCGGTCGCGGTGCACCCGCGCACGCGCGTGCAGGGCTACGCCGGCGCGGCGGACTGGAGCATCATCGCTGCCGTCAAGCAAGCGGTGAAGATTCCGGTCATAGGCAACGGCGACATCAACCGCCCGGAGGACGCCGCGCGCATGTTCAGGGAAACGGGGTGCGACGCGGTCATGATTGGGCGGGCGGCCGCCACCAATCCGTGGATCTTTCGCCAGATGGAAGAATTTGCGGAATCCGGCCGCTACACGACGCCGACGGAGACCGACCGGCACCGTTTACTCATGGACTACTATAAACAAATTTATGCCGCCAACCTGCCGGACGGTGTAGGCAAAATGAAGCAGTTCGCTTGCTGGTTTACTCATAGCGTGGGGAACGGCAGCGAACTTCGCAGAATCGTACACGCGGCGCGAACGCCCGGCGAAATCCTCTCCAGCGTAGAAGGATTTTTCGAAGGCAGGGCGGGCGCGGTCCGCGCGCAGGAAATGGCTGGTCCCACCCCAGTGGGAGCCAGCAGAAGTGAGGACCTAGCCCATGGTCCCAGTCAGCACCTCGGTTGCGAGGCAACGCTCGGAACGTAGAATCGCGGTTCGCCTGCCCATGCGCGTTCGCGGACGCGACTCCCGCGGAGTCAGCTTCGAGGAAGAAACTTCCAGCGAGAATCTTTGCCGCAGCGGAGCCGCCTTTCTGACGCGGTTCGACGTGGCCATCGGCTCGGACCTCGAGATTCGAATCCCGTTTTCGAATTACGCCACGCGCCGCAGCGAGGCGGACTTCGCCACGCAGGGGCGCGTCGTGCATGTTCGCAATGCTGCGTCGCTTGGGGAAAAGTTTGTGGGCGTGCAGTTCACCGGACCGCGGTTCCAGCGCATGTTCCGTTCCGAATCCGCGGCCTAGCGCCACTGTGTTAAGGCGGGAAGTTCATGCGGCGCAGCAGGTCCTGGAAACGCGGGTCAGGACGCAGGACATCGAAGTGAGGATCGGTCCTTAGGAATATCATCCAAGACGCACATTCCTTGTACGCAGTTTCCAGCCAACGAAAAGCTTCGTCTTTATCCTTCAGAGCTGCGTAGATTCGGCCGATAATATATGGGGTTACATATCGCTGCTTCGAAACTTCCTGCAACTGTTCCAGGATCTTCCGCGCCTCGTCCAAATGCCCAGCCAAGACTTACCAGCCTGTTCGATGGCCTGATCGTATCGGCGAGAACACCAGTAAACGCGAATTCTCTCTCGGCAGCTAGGAAATCGTAGTCATACCAAGCCGTGACCCAGGCCAGGGACACGTGCGCTTCCGCTAAGTCAGGGTCCATTCCGATGAGAGGATCAGGCTCCGCTAAGAAGAATGAACGCCCTTCTTTCTCCGGAGGGATGTATGATGCGCGGAAGCACCCCCTGGAAGGCCAAGTCGAATGCGGAATACGTACGCCCGGTTAGGAGGACTTATGAAGCCTATCGGAATAAAGGGGATATCGCTTTTGGTCTGCATGGCACTGGCGACCAGTCTGGCGCATGCGCAGGGAGTGGGCTCTTCGGGCAGTATCCGAGGGACGGTGACTGATCCAGCTGGCGGTGTCATGCCCAGAGCCACGATCGTGGCCGAGGATGCGGAAAAGGGTGTCCGCTATACTTCCATGACGGACGAGAACGGGCAATATGAGTTTGTTGGTCTCCCGCCAGGCACTTATCGCGTTACCGCAAAAATCTCCGGTTTCCAGACGGAAATTCTGAAACACGTAGCCGTGAGCGTGGGCCAGACCGTTGTCTTGGATATCAGCATGAAGATTTCCTCCGGGGCTGAGGTGATTGAGGTCAACGCGGAACCACCGGTTGTGGAAACAGTGAGGGGGCACCAAGCGGACATTGTCACAGGTAAATTCATTGAAGGGCTCCCGATCGATATCCGGAACGCTGTCACAATCACTTTGCTGATGCCCGGCGTCTCCGATTCCACACGCTTAGCTGGCAACCTAGAGTTCCGCGTTAAACAGACGCCGCAAAGCGGCCTTTCTTTCTACGGGAGCAACGGCAGAGGAAACAGTGTGACTGTAGACGGAGGTGAAGCCAACGATGATAGCGGCGGCGCACGTCTGAATCTGAGCCAGGATGCCGTGGATCAGTTCCAAATCAACCGCAGCAACTATTCCGCGGAGTTGGGCGGCGCGAGCGGCGCGGTCATCAACATCGTATCGAAATCCGGGACCAACCAACTCCATGGAAGCGTGTATGGTTTTTTCCGCAATGACGTCTTGGATGCTGCCGACCCGTTCGCCATTAGCCAGGCGCTGCAACCGGGCCAGACCTTCGACCCCGCGGCACCGGACACGCAGGGCAAGAACGTGAAGAATTCGCTGAACCGGCAGCAATTTGGCGGCGCTGTGGGTTTTCCTATCAAAAAGGACAAAACCTTTTTGTTCGCGGCGTTCGAGAGTCTGCGGCAAGATGCGCAGAATGCTGTACCTTTGCTGACGAATACTTCCATTTTCCGCCCACAGAGTGATTCCCAGAACAATCAGGTGGCTATCCTCGCGGGGTTGACCGCGGAAGGGAATTCAGGTTCCGTGCCCTGTCTGAGTGGGCCAGTAGGTGCCGCCGTTGCAAAAAACCTGGGCCTGCCCCCGCCCAACCCGACTACGAATCTGCCCCCGGCCACTTGTGCCGCAATCCTTAACGGAACTCTGACCCTGAATCCTGCTTCCAATCCGCTCAGCGGCTTCATCATCAATCAATTTGAAAACAATGGCGGAGTCATTCCGTACAACACGCGGAGGTATCAGGCCTCCGGCCGGCTGGATCACCATCTCAACGATCAAAACCATTTCTTTCTTCGCTACAATTTTTCCCATGACCTGGAGCAGTCGCCGGACGTGCAATCCCTGACCGGCTTTTCGCGCGGGAGCGCCATCCACGCCTATGACAATACGATCCAGGCAGCGTGGTTCCACCGGTTCACCGAGTCAGCGCAGAATGCCCTGCAACTGCAGTGGAATTATTCGACCTTTAATGTCATTCCAAATGTCCCAGCCGAGGTGGGACTCGACATTCCAGGCTACGGGAATTTCGGAACGCAAATCTTTCTCCCCAGTTTAACTATCTTGCGCCGCCCGGAGATCATTGACGGGTTTACCCTGGTTCGGGCCCATCACACAATGAAATTCGGCGGCGAATTCTTGTATAGAGGGAATCACTCGGAGTCACATACATTTTTCCCGGGGCGATTCGTCTTTGGCCCGCTGCCGGGAAACTTGCTCAGCCCGTGTTTGACTACGCCGGCCGCCTGCGGTCTTGCTGCTGGCGTGAATCCCGCCACGATTAACGCGATTCAATCCGGATCCTTTGGCGTGCCGCAATTCTATCAGCAGGGCTTCGGCAATCCGAACTATACCTTCCCCCGGCCATTCACCGCGTTGTACTGGCAAGATTCTTGGAAACTTGCCGATAACTTCACTTTAAACTATGGCCTCCGCTACGAACTGGACTCACAGTACGGTCCCTTGGAAAGCGACAAAAACAATTTTGCACCGCGCATGTCTTTCGCCTGGGATCCATTCAAGAATCAGAAGACCGTGGTTCGCGGCGGGTTCGGGATTTTCTACTCTCAGATCTATGGACAAATTGCCGATGTCATTCAGACGCTGGGCAATATTAATAACGCCCGGCAGATTGCGAATCTGCTGGCACCGGCGACTATCAGCGCACCCTGCCCTCCGCTGGGAATCAATCCCCCTGCGACGACGGCGCTCTCTGCCTGCATCTTCCAGACGCTGTTTGGGCAAGGTAAAGTTTCGTGCACGACTCCGGCGACCGGGGCTGCCGCCTGCATCACGCCGGCGGATCTGACTCAGTTCGGCATCACGGTCTCCAACACCGGTCCCCTCCCTTTGCTAACAGTAATCTTCAGCGGCCAGCCCGGTTACCGCAATCCCTATTCCGAACAGGCTTCGTTCGGTGTCGAGCGCGAAATCACAAAGGGCTTTGCCATATCGCTAAGCGGCATCTATTCGCACACCGTGAAACTCCCCTTGGCCATTGACACAAATGCGCTTCCAGCGCCCACGGTGAGCGTGCCGTTGGCAAACGGCGGCACCGCTACCTACCGGAAATGGAATGGACCGGGGTGCGCGGGAGCGCTGATTCTTAACTGCTTCGTGAACCCGGCGATTCTTCAGGCGGATCAGTATTCTTCTAAGGCTTCCGCGCTTTACGAGGGTGGAATCATCGAACTCAAGAAGCAATTCGGCAACAACTTCACACTCATTGGCAACTACACCTATAGCAAGGCATTGGACACTTCGACAGATTTCAACAGTGACTTTGGGCCGCAAGACAACACTAATTTGTCTGCCGAACGAGGGCTCTCCGACTTTGATCAACGGCACAAGATTGTCGCGGCGGCGATCATCCATAGCCCGTGGAAAAGCGCCATCCTCTCTGGCTTCCAACTTTCTCCCATTGTTCGTTTTAACAGCGGGCATCCTTTTAATTTGCTCGCTGGTGCCGACGTCAACGGCGACCGCCATTCCACCAATGACCGCCCCATCGGCGCAGGCCGCAATACCGGGCTTGGACCGAACTACGCGGACTTTGACATGCGCTTGTCCCGCCAGTTCAAGTTTGGCGAAAGGGCTGGCCTGCAACTGATGGCGGAAGGATTCAACCTCTTCAATCGCACCAACTTCGCCAGCGTCAACAATGTGGTTGGACCTGGATTCGGTCTTCCATTGTCGGCCGGAGGCGCTGGCTCCACCACTTTTCACGTGAAGGGGACTAGCGCCGTATCGCCGAGTCGGCCTCTGGGTTTCACCTCGGTGTTCCCCAAGCGCGAAGTCCAGCTTGGCCTGCGACTCACTTTCTAACGACCTCGCAAAAGTAGTGTTGATTGTGGTTTCTGGCGGAAAGAGGAGCCCCTCTTCGAATTGCGTTTGCAGAGCGCGGTACTTTATGGAATCTTCGAAGAATCCAGTTCAGTTGCCGCTCGAACCGCTTATCGCTGCGGCCACGCGCGCCTTGTCGAGAGTTAGCGGGGCCTGCAGCACGATCTCAAACTGAAATCCGGTATCGAAATCCCTGGCTTGATCGCGAGCGTGGCGGTGGCCGAAGATGATTCCTGTCACTAGCAGAGCTACGGTTCCCCCCAGAGAGGCGATGATCGGGCCTTTCGGTAGCCCCATTTGTGGCGGAGGTGGAGGCGTTGGGGGAGTCGGTCCTTGCTGCAGTCCATTCGCCATCGGTGGGAGAACTGCAGTTGCGTGACTTGGGTCTTTGACTGGCGCGATGGCCTTCGCGTTGACAACGGAGCCGTCGAGCGCGGCGATGTATCCGTTCGAGAAAACCAGCTGCTTGAACTCGATCTGTAATCCGTCAAAGCGCGTCGAGCCACGCTTGGCTACTCTGACGATGCTTCCTTCGACAAAAGCTCCTTGCGGTATCGCCAGATCCTGGCCCACGGTCACCGGGAAAGTCGTCACCGCACGGACGATGTCCCCGACGTGGGCATCGCGCGTGCGAATCGGGTTTGCCAGCGCGAGTTGCAGGCGCGTTCCTTCGGGAACGGTGATCGTCGCTTCAGGTGGAGCTGTTTCTGGCTGGGCCGCGGGAGCTTGTTGCTGTTGCTCCGTTGGCGATTGCTGAGGTCCGGGCATCTCTTGCGCCAGGCACGGCAACGCGCTCAAAAACATCAGCATGAGTAGCGTTCGCATTGGTTGTCTCCTGATTGGATTCATTTTTTGGATCCGCGTGTTTGTTGCTTCAATCGAAAACGACAGCAAAGCTTTCGCCCGCGAACTCCAGCGAAGCGATGGAGTTAGAGCCATCGGGGTTCGCGCGAGTCACAACCTTGTCCGTGGCTGATTTTTCGGGGAGAACCACGATTCGCGCCGGTGTGCGAGCAACGGACTTTCCGTTTTGCAGGAGGTCCACTTGCACGGTTGTGGCTTTACCTATCCAAGTCACTTCGAAACTTCCCGGAGCAAGCTTCTTGCCGGAAACTTGTAGCTCGCTGGTCACCTGAAACGACTTTCGGTGAATTTGTGGCCCGGTGAGGCCGGAAGCTACCGCAGGCCGCGCGGGGCATGGGATTGCCGGGGTTCCTGGAGTCCCAGGAATAATTGTTGGCGGTGTTCCTTGAGTGGGGGGAATCCCTGGAATCACGGTCGGCGGCATTCCATTCACGCCAGGGATTACGGTGTCTGGTGTGCCGGGTGAGCCTGGGGTTCCTGGTATCACGGTGTCTGACGTGCCGGGTGTGGCGGGAATCGGGCGGCACAGGGAAGCGGATGGCGCGGGGCCAACCGGCAATGGCCGCGAGCGGCGTGCCGCTTCCGCGATTCTGGTGGTGTCCAGCGCCAGGGGAATCTGCACCACCATGTCGAAT
>Ga0137364_10000827_pt1 | contig 13527 bp, 7 predicted proteins | sample SagtaG_10_FD_104798 | JGI IMG/M metagenome (GOLD analysis project Ga0137364, IMG submission 104798) | Vadose zone soil microbial communities from Sagehorn Ranch, Mendocino, California, USA - Sage1_L_20_16 metaG | ecosystem: Environmental > Terrestrial > Soil > Vadose zone | place: USA... | reverse complement strand
GTTTTTTGCGGGCCCCTGGGGCTGCTCGGCGAAAGCGATCATCTCTTTCACAACAACGGCGACGGCACCTTCACCGACGTCAGCCTCAAAGCTGGCGTCGCCGATCAAGAAGGCCGCTACGGCTTCGCTTCCGTCTTCGCCGACCTTGACGAGGACGGCTGGCCCGACCTCATCGTCGCCAACGACTCCACGCCGAACTATCTCTATCGCAATCGCCACGATGGCACGTTCGAGGACGTCAGCTACATGAGCGGCTTAGCCCTCAACGAAGAAGGCCGCGCGCAAGCTTCAATGGGCATCGCTCTCGGCGACTACAATCGTGACGGCCGTCTCGACCTGTTCATCACTACATTCTCCGACGATTACAAAACTCTCTATCGCAATGACGGTGACGCCAGCTTCACCGACGTTTCTTTCAAAGCGGGTCTCGGCAGCGCAACGATTCCTTTCCTCGGTTGGGGCACCGCCTTCCTTGACTTCGACAACGACGGACTTCTCGACCTCTTTATAGCCAACGGCCACGTCTACCCCATCGCCGATCAGCGCGATTGGGGCACCACTTGGAGGCAGCGCCCCCAGCTATTTCACAATCTCGACGGCTCCAAATTTCAGGAAGTTCCGCCTGTCACCGGCAGCGGCCTCGCCTCGGTCGTTTGCGCGCGCGGCGCCGCCTTCGGCGACCTCTTTAACGACGGCCACATCGATGTGGTCCTCAACAACATGGATTCGGCCCCGACCCTTCTTCGCAACGTCGTCCACAACCTGAACCATTGGGTCACCCTGAAACTGGCGGGCGAGACCTTCCCGTCTGTTCCATCATCTTCCTCTTCTCTAGGGGCGCGCTTTACCTTCCTCTCCCACGGCGCTAGCCCGTCGGCCTTTTCCTCCCATAAGGCGGTAGCCCCGGTCGGCAAGGCTACGCTGTTCGCAGGGTCTGCGGCGTTCTCTTCAGTACCAGTCGACGACCGTGGCGGCCACATTTCCGCTTCGCCCGACACTCCAATTCACCATTCCTCTCGCGACGCCATGGGCGCGAAAGTCTTCCTGACCGCAGGCGGCATCCGCCAGCGCAGCGACGTCTTCAGTGGCGCCAGCTACGCCTCCACTTCCGACTTGCGCCTCCACTTCGGCCTCGGCTCCGCCACCAAAGTCGACAAACTCGAAATCTTCTGGCCCGGCGGCCTGCGCGAGGAACTCATCCTTCCCTGTATTGACTGCATCGTGCAAATTGTTGAAGGCAAAGGCGCTGCCACGACTGTCTCCCGATAGCTGGCCTGAAACAATGGTAGTCAGATGTCTCCTCGGGCCCGCACAAGCTTGCATCCCTTAGTTGTTCGGGGTGCAACCAAACCGCTGCGCTCTGCTGATATTGCAAATTACTGCTCCAGGACAAGCGCGGTCATTCCGAACCCGCAAAGTGGGTGAGGAATCTGTGGCTAGATTCTCAAGCTGTCGCAGGTCGACAAAAGCGGTGCTTTCATTCAGCCGCTTGATGAGCTTTCGCCCTTGCGCCCGGACTCTGTAACTCCCCTGTAGCGGTTGCATTCGAGAGGGAATATTCCATTCTATCTCACGTGTTTCCATACAATTAGGAGGGAACGTGAAGATGACATGCCGGTGCATTGACTCCCACCCTCGTCTGTCAAAGACTGCGCGCAAAGTTTTGGGGATACGGCGAAGGGTGTCCGTCTCATTTCTTGGTTCGGGGTTTGTCCGTTGCACTTGGATTCGGTTTGGATGCACCGACCTTGAGTGTATTGAGGGGGGCGAGTGATGAAGATCTTCTCCAGGTTCCGCAATCCCATTTCGCTTCTGGCTTCCCGCTTTTGGCCCGCGTTCGCGTTGGCTGTCAACCTTTCGCTGTTCCTCGCGCCCGCCAATTTGCACGCGCAAGCGGTCAGCAGAATTAACGGCGAGGTGACGGACCAAGCTGGCGCGGTAGTTCCCGAAGCGAAGGTCACGGTGACTAACGTCGACACCAACGTGTCCCAGACCACTTCCACTACATCGGCGGGCACGTACTTAGTGATTGACCTCATACCGGGCACGTATGTCGTTAAGATTGAAAAAATTGGATTCAAGACCTTTGTCAGCAAGAACGTTGCGGTCGTTGGTGGGGCTACATCGACGGTTAACGGCGCACTCGTGCCGGGGACGGTTACCGAGACAGTTGAGGTCACGGCTCCAGCACTTGCTTTGCAAACTGAACAACCAGAGATTGGCACGACAATCAGCGAGACGCTGTCGCAGGAGCTTCCGCAGTTAATCGGCGGGAATAACCGTCAGATTGACAATTTCATATTTCTGGCACCGGGTGTCACGGGGGGCGGATTCAGTCACCGCATCAATGGCGGCGTGGACCAGCAGACGGAAGTCATGTTCAATGGAGTTCCCGAGGCTTTCTCAGAAACCGCTGGCTTCACATTTTGGAATCAGCCGCCTTACGACTCGATCAAAGACGTGGACGTGCTGACCGGCACGTTTTCGGCGCAGTACGGTTTGGGGCAAGGCGTCGAACAGTATCGGACAAAATCCGGAACCAACGTTATCCATGGCGACGCTTTTTACTTTTATAGGGACGACAAGCTCTTTGCCGCGCCCGGCGCGTTTTTGGATACCAATCCAAACAACCACGGCGTGGTGGATCAGCCCAATACCAACATCCAAACCGACTGGGGCTTCTCTTTCGGCGGGCCGGTGTTCTTGCCCAAAATCTACGACGGGCGAAACAAAACGTTTTGGTTCGTTAGCTACGATAGGTACAGGCAGTCTTTCGCGGCGGGCCCCATCACTCTTCCCACACAGGCGGAACTCTCGGGAGATTTTAGCGGCTTGGTCAACCCAAACAACGGGAAGCCGATACCTGTTTTCGTTCCTACCGCTTGGGCATCCAATGCATCGCTTATCCCCGCAGGTTGCGCAGTCCCATCGAGCGGGCCAGGTAGCCCAGGAACGCAGTGGCCCGGCAACAAAATTCCAACGAGCTGTTTCAGTCAGGTGTCGGCAGGCTTACTAAAGCAGTTCCCCATCCCGGCGCCCACCAACGCTACGGCCGTGATTAACAACTACAACCCGACGACGATCAGTTTGAACCTACAGACGGACGTCAGTGTCAATATGGACCATAACTTGTCGGCGAAGCAGGCGATCCACGGCCTTTACTGGCGTCAGTATTTTCCAGTCCCATCCAACGCGGACTGGGTCAATAGCCCTCTCAGTAACCGATTCATAAACACGGTGTTGGGACGGGCAGTGGCCCTCAGTTATTCCAATGCCATCACTTCCCGCATGGTAGCGACGGCCGGGTTTTTGTATGTTTATCAGGGCAATGATTTTTTCCCTACACACCTACTCACCAGTACGTTCCCCGGCGTTCGGCCCTCCGGTTTATCGGGGCAGCCCAACGCTTTCCCGAGCATTAACTTTGGTGGCGGCCCGTGGGAGCCACAAAACTTTGGGCCCGGGAACGGCTTATCATCAACCGTCAACCACAAAACAGGGTATTCGTTCCTGGGCAATTTGCTTTACCAGATGGGGCGGCACACCATGAACATCGGTGTGGATATCCGGAAGACGCACCAGGATGACTTCGAAGCGGGCGGCTCCGGGGGCCAGCCGGGAGCGGCAGGAGCGCTGAACTTTACCTCCGACATAACGGCAGACCCGAATGAGCAGGTCGACATTTGTGGAAGTCAAGCCGGTTGCACTAGCGCACCAGGCACCAATACCGGAAATGGCTTCGCCAGCTTCTTACTCGGGAATGTCAGCGTAGGCGGCCGTGGTGGCGCTGGTAACACCAACCTCAGGAACACTTACGTGGCACCCTATTTCCAGGATGACATGCAGATTAAGCCGCGCCTCAAGGTCAACTGGGGTGTGCGTTGGGATTTGGCCCTTCCCTTCAAGAACGATTTTGGCACCAATCAGCTTACGTTCTTCGATCCTAACGTGGTCAACGCACCTGAGATCAACCCCAAAACCGGCCAGCCGCTGCTAGGCGCGATGGCGAAGCTAGGAACATGCTCTGGGTGCAGTGGTTGGAGCCACATGGACATGGACTGGCACCACTTCAGCCCGCGCGTGGGGTTCACGTACCAACTCACGCCCAAAACCGTCTTGCTCGGCGGTGCTTCCTGGTACTGGTTAGACACGGGCGCCTTCGAGTACGGGGTCAACAAGGTTGCCGTGAACTACGGAAACAATTTGAATGGCCTGGTGTCGATTGGTCAGCCAGCGCCCCAGATTCCCGGCTTGGGTCTGTGGGATACGAATCCTTTGCCCTCGTTGCCATCGGTCCCGTTCAGCCCCGAATTCTTCAATGGCACGTCGATTCTAGGCTTCGGGCAGGTTCACGAGCTGCCCAGGCATGTGAATCAGGCATACGACGAGCAATTTGTCCTGGGTGTTCAGCGCGAGTTGCCCTGGAACATGTTCCTTTCCGTTTCCGCAGTGCACACGCATGACATCCACTTGCCCGCCACGCTGGAGTCGGGCGTCCAATCACTCAAATACAGCTTTGTGCAATCCGTTTGCCCACAGGGGCCTACCGTCACTAACCGCAAGGACTGCGTCCTCGGCCAAGCTTGGACCTCGTCGGCCGCTCAGACCTTTATGGCTAGCCAGGGTACGTTCGGGCAGGTTACGTATCCAACCAATACTTGCGGGAACTCTGGCGGACCCGTCACGTACTTTGCTCCTTACAATAATTTCTGCCAAGAACAAGGTACCGGAGCGCCTCTTTTTGTGGCAGAACTTCCTTATCCGCATATGCCCTTCGTCACCAACAACTTCGACACCTCGGGAGCGGACAAATACAACGCCCTTCAGGTGAGCTTCCAGAAACGCACGGGCACCGGGTTAACCTTCCTGGTGTCTTATACGCTTTCGAGGTATTTGACAAATACAGACAGCGGTTTCTCGACGTTCAATTTCAGAGGGATAGACCCGGGCAACCCGAGGGCGGAGTGGTCGGTAGGCAATAATGACCAGACCCATGTGCTCGCCATGGCCGGAGTGTATGAACTTCCTCTGGGCCCCGGAAAGAAGTTCTTGAATCGCGGTGGTATGGCCATGAAGAACGTCGTCGGTGGCTGGAAGATTGCAATGGTCAACTGGTACGAGAGTGGAGCGCCGCTCCAATTAAACTCCTGCCTCGACCAGTTCAACTGCGACCCCGTCATTGGCAACGTTTTTGTGTTCAACCGGCCGAACCGTGTGTCCAGTAATTTCGGCGTCAACTGGAACAATTACTACAAAGGGCTGTCGGTGATTAACACCTCGGCGTTCGCTTTTCCGGGAGACTGGACAATTGGAAATGCAGCGCCTCTCTATAACGCTTTGCGAGCGCCTGCTTACCTGGATGAAGACTTTGCACTCACAAAGAAGTTCTTCTTTGGGGAGCGGTTCAGCGGCGAGTTGACCATGCAATTCTACAACGTGCTGAATCGGATGCTGCTCAGCAATGGTCCGGGAGGCACTGTCAGCTGCTTCCATGGAGGCGTCACGGATCCGAATTTCGGCCAAGCCCGTAATTCTCCCACGCAACCGTGCCAGGGCAATTCGCCCAGAACCGGACAGGCCTCCTTCAAGATAAACTTCTAATCGGGTCAGGACCTGAGGCTTTTAAAGTTCAGATTCGGAACCCTCCAAAGCCGGGACCTTTAGGTCCCGGTTTTGCCTTTTGGAGCGTAGGGGGTTGACCCGAGCTTTCCGGCGTTTTGTTTTTGAGGGTTAACCCGCGGACGTCCTATAATTGCAAAAGGGGAATCCTTGGTGTCCTCTACGCTCCGAGTCGTGAATCGCAGCAAGCTTTCTGCGCGCGCTCTTTCCTTTTTGGCCTGTCGCGCCGTGCCAAGCACGGTCTCAGGGACTAGGACCTCTCTTTGCCTACCATGCCTCATGTGGTTCCTCTGGTGCGTGCACGGCGCACCCGCAAGAGCACAAGCCCTCGGAGGCATGGTCGAGCAGGGTCCGTCCTCTACGACGCCCGCCAGCGCAGGCCAGGGGAGCGCGAGTTCACGAGCGGCCGGGAATGCAGGAAAGCCTGACGATACTCCCGTGCCAGCCCCCGCCCTTGTTCCAGCGAGGCAGCTCCTGCAACTAGGCAAGTTGAGCGAGGCGGAAGCGGCAACGAGGCGGCATTTGCAAGACCACGCGGACTCTGCGGAAGCACATTTTTTGCTGGGCTTCATCCTGTTCCGGGAGATCGGGGAGAAATGGCGTGAGGCAGGAAAAGAGCAAGGCGAAAGTTTGCTCTATAACAGCGGCGACGCGAGCGGCTCGCTTGCGGAGTTTCGCGACGCGAAAGCGAAGGAATCGCTTGTGGAATTCACCGCGGGCGCGCGCTCTCGTAGACCCAATGCCTTTGATTTGAAGATCGTGGCTCTCGATTACATCCTGCTCAAAGACTACGTCGACGCCGACAATTGGCTGACAGGGTCGGTCCAAGGGGACTCCCGCGACGCGCAGGCCTGGTATTACCTCGGGCGAACGAAGTATAGCGAGAGCCAGTTTCCGCAATCGATTGAAGCCTTTGAGCAGTGCTTGAAACTCGAACCACACAACGTTCAGGCGGAATACAACGTGGGATTGTCTTTCGAGGCTCTGGGCAAAGGCGACCAAGCCATGCAAGCCTTCGAAAACGCCATCGCCTGGGAGGCTGAGGGCCCGGTAAAGGACCCTGAGCCCTTCATTGAGCTCGCGCACCTCTACCTGCAAGAGAATCAGCCGGAAAAAGCCGTGCCCTATCTCCTGCAGTCCATTGCCATTCGTCCGAACGTATCCAAAGCGCATGAGGAGCTAGGCAAGGCCTACTCGCTGCTCGAGCGGCTCCCCGAGGCGCAAGGCGAACTGGAAAAGGCTGTGGTGCTTGAGCCGGCAACGGCTTCGTTACGGTGCATGCTGGGCAAGGTCTATCGGCAGGAGGGCATGGTCTCGAGGGCCAAAGCCGAATTCGACCGTTGCGTCGCGCTGCAGCAAAGGCAATCTGCCAAACCTTCAGAAGCGGAGCTTGAAAAAGAGAAAGGCACCGGACACGAGGAGTAAGGCTGCGCAAAAGCTCCTTTGGCGCAGCCTAAGGCGCTCCGGCGAAACGTCTCAGGGTGGTTCATTTCACTTCAAAATTTGCTCCCCGCCAGGCCGTGCTTCTTCCCGTTGAGGTCGTAACCTGCACTTCGAGGCGGTAATTGCCGGTCGGGAGCTGGTCGATGGGAACCTTCCGTCCGATACGGAGCACTGAACTCCCCGCCTGCTTGTAGGCCGCACCGTCGATAGGCGCAAGATCTGCTATGAGCTTGCCGGTGCTCGTATCCAGAATTCTCAAGTGCACCGACACAGGCGCGGCTGGGTCCTCCGCGAGCTGCGGCTCGTACACTTCGAAGTAGGCAAACAGCGGTTCGCCCTTTGTGAAGGTCGTGTCGCCGGTGGGGGAGAACAAGATGTCTTTGCTGACCAGCGGAACGTACCGGGGAGCGAAATTCGCTTGTGCGGCCTCCTTTGCGGCGACGGCTGCACTCCGAAGGGTCTTACACAAAGCCACGGAACTCAGCGCCAGTTGCTTGCCATCGTAGGGTTCAATGATGAGTGGCATCTCGGCTCGGCCAGAATTCCACCCATCGTTGAGAGCCACCTCGAGATTGTAATTGCCAGCGGGAAGGTCTACTTGCGTTTCATAGCGAGTTGGGAGCCAGAACGGATCAGAACTGTCTAAAGCCGTCTTGATGGCCCCTTCATCCGGGGTAATTTCATTGGCTACGTTCGGGAAGGCCAGGGCCAGAGTGTTATTTCCGGTGCCGCTGTCGCTGACAGCCACCTTCCCGGCGCTACCTGGCGTGACCAATCGTGGGACAGCGCCCGAAACGTTCGCCGTACCTTGTTCCCAGGCGATGTACTTGGCTCCGCCCTGATCGAAGGTCGGCCAGTAAGAAGGATAGAGGAGATCGCTGAAGCGTGCTGCAACAGTTCCGTCCTTCCTGCGAATCACACCCATCACCCCAATCCTGGCATAGAGCGTCCAGTTGGACGGCTCCCACTTGCGATATAGATCATTCCACGGGAAACGGAGACAAAGGTCCACGAAGCACTGGTCTACGCCGGTGTAGAAAGTCGCGGCCTGAAGCGACAGCCGAATCTTCCCGCGCTTATCCGAAGCCAAAATCCGTTCCAATTCCTTTCCATGACGGGTTCCCAACATAGGATCGGAGGGAGACTGCCCCGCGCAGTATTCATCGCGGGCGAAAACAAGCAAATTCGGACGCTTCACCTCCACTCGAATGCTGTGACACCCTTCCTTGGCGTCGCGCGGCACATACCCCAGGATGTGGAAATTCGTGGTCACGAACGGCACCTTTTTAAGACCGCTCAGCTCGCTCAAACTCCATATCCCGCTCGGTGTGTCCGAAGCTTGCATGTGCCACCCCAAATTATCGCGAACCACGGTTCGCCAAGCACCAGCCTCGAAACTCCCGATCTGTTGCTCAACACCGTCCTCAAACAGGCGAAAATCCTCAGCGGTGAGACCTTGAACTTCCGTCACATCGCAGTCCTTCGACAAATAGGGTTGTGTGGGGGCCAGCTTGAAGAAAGTAACCACCATGGCGCGAGCGCATGGCATTTCCTCCTTGGGAGCTTGGGCCATCCGCGCGGGGTCGTAAACGAAGACGGGGACCAGAACCAGGTTGGTTTGGACGGTGAGGCGTGCCTGAGGCGCCGTGGCCTGGGTAGATCGAGCAGGCGAGCCTTTGGTCTGTGCGACCGTGGCGAGAGCCGCTACACCGAGCAGCCCCACGACGGCCACGAGCATCGCGCGCACAGGATTTCCTCCGCCCGTTTTGCTGACCATCATTGCCCGCGACCCATGGATCACGTCAGTTCTTCTCTTCTGTCGACTTCGAAACCGGCTTTTTCAACTTCGCGAACCCTTCCAGCGCTGCCCGCGCCTGTCCCGCGTATGGTCCATTCGGCTCCAACTGCAAGTATCTCTGGTACGCCTCAACCGTTCCCGGGGGTAGGACATAAACGATCTTGCCATATTCCTGTTTGGTATCGATCGTGTTCGTCAGGGCGTCGCCCAAAAGCTTCCAGGTGAGCGCATCCTGTGGATTGAGTTGTGTGGCCTTTTGCAGGGGCGCAATGGCGTCAGCCAGCTTCCCGTTGTTCGTGAGCACAATGGCGACGTTCTTATAGCAGCCCGCTTGCTTGTTCTTGGTCACGGGTTCCACGGTCAGAATCTTGTCGCATGTCGCAGTCGCTTCCGGCATCTTGCCCACCTGCGCCAGGTCTGTTCCAAGTTCCATATATGTCCCCGCCACTGGCTTCAGAATTGCAGCTTGCTGGAGCATGGTTATCGCCTCTTGGTATTCTCCCAATCCACCGTAGGCCATGCCGAGATTGCTCAAAATCACCGGCCAATCCTTGTCTTGCAGGAGCATATCCACGGCTTTCTGCTGGCTCACCAAGCCGTTGCGTATCACTCCAATTAACCCGATCACCTGCACGCCATTTTCATCTCTCGCTTCGGTCTCTTGCAGGGCCTGCTCATATTCGGTAATCGCCGTCTGATAATCCGCCTTCATCTTGGAAAGCAGCTGAGGCTTTTGATCGCTCGTCGCCGTCTGGAGTTGTTGCCGGATCGTTTGAGCATCGTGCATCGCCTGATTGCCGTTCGCGAAATGTGGCTTCATCAACTTGGATCTCTTGATCGCCTCTTCCTGCGTCTTCCTCGCCGTTTTAATGTCAGTCTCCTGCTCTTGGCCGGAGAGTGGAAGCGACAGGATTAGGAGTAGCGCGAGTTCGCTGGCCTTCAAAAGCCATCGGCCCATGAGAATGCCCCTCCCCATGCGACAAGGTCTCCGCGCGCATTATGTCGCAAACAGGCTTGGTCGGCCAGCGGGATCCACAGTCCCTTTTCGACCACCTGAAGCAGGCCGTTGGCCGGAGACGATGCTTTGCCGCGTCCTGCGAAAACCCTCCACTAGATGTTATAGTTTCTGCTCCTATGGGTTTCCTAGCGGGCCTGCCGCTTTTGCGGTTTCCCGAACGTCAGAATGGTTGCCTGCGGTTTGCTCAAACAAGCGAGCAGCGGGCGCCGACCTTGATGGATCGGCGCTCGGCGCTTCTCTTCCTTTTCTCGGCGCTCGTTCCAGTGGTGCCGATTTTAGGACGGCAAACCGCACGCAAAATGCCTGATGCGGGGAGCGGAGCCAAAACCATTGGTCCTCCAAAACCGGCAGCGAAATTTACGGACGTTACTGCGGCACTGGGCGTGAACTTCCGCAACCTGGCCTCTCACACTTCGAAAAAGTATTTAATTGAAACGATGGGCGGTGGTGTCGCGCTCTTCGACTACGATAATGACGGCCGGCTGGATCTCTTTCTCGTGAACGGCGCGCCGCTCAGCGATCCTACTCCCAAAGGAACGATTCCGCAGAAGACCGGCCCACCGCATTGGAATCGGCTCTATCACCAAAAACGCGACGGAACATTCGAGGACGTCACGGAAAAGGCCGGGCTGCAGGGGTGGGGCTACGGCATGGGGGTGGCGGCAGGGGATTATGACAACGACGGAAATGCCGACTTGTTTGTGACGGCGTATGGGGGCAATCGCCTCTATCACAACAATGGCGACGGCACGTTCACGGATGTCACGGAGAAAGCCGGGCTGCGCGGCAGCGGATGGTCCACCAGCGTGGCATGGGTGGACTTGGACAACGACGGGCTGCTGGATTTGATTGTCCTGCGCTATATGGAATGGGACTTTGGCAATATCTGGTGCGGCCCGCACAAGGAAGGTTTGAGATCGTATTGCAATCCTGATCTTTTCCGGCCGGCAACCCCGCTCGTGTATCACAACGACGGTGACGGCCACTTTACGGAGGTCTCCCAGAAAATTGGTCTTTCTAAAGCAGGAAGAGGCTTAGGAATCGCGTTTGCCGACTACGACCGCGACGGCCGCCTGGATATTTGCGTCGCCAATGACTCGATGTTCGAATTCCTCTATCACAATAAGGGTCACGGCACATTTGAAGAAGTGGGCTTGATGGCGGGAATGGCCGTGGACGGGGACGGGGCGACATACGCCGGCATGGGCGTGGACTTCGCCGATTACGACAATGACGGTCTGCCAGATTTGCTCATTACCGACCTCGGCAATCAGGCCTACGCGCTGTACAAGAATAACGGGGATGGCAGCTTCACCTACGCGACTTATACGAGCGGGCTTGCGGATATCACCCGGCCACACTCCGGGTGGGGGTTTCGCTTCATGGATTTCGATAACGATGGGTGGAAGGATCTGCTAATCGTCCAGGGACACGATATGGATAATGTGGAGCTGACCACCCCCAATTTGCGCTACCGTGAGCCACCGGTTTTGATTCGCAACGCAGGAGGGAAATTCGAGGATATTTCGGCCGACGCGGGCGCCGTTTTCAAGGAGCCTTGGGTTGGGCGAGGGATGGCTTTGGGCGACATTGACAACGACGGCCGCCCGGACGCAGTGATTACCACGAACGACGGTGCGGCGTACATTCTGCACAACGAGACGCCTACACGAAACCACTGGCTGATTTTGAAGCTGGTTGGCCACCGTAGCAACCGCGACGGCATCGGCGCTGAGGTGAAATTGACAACTTCCAAGGGCGTGCAGCTTCAAACCGTGACCACCGCGGGCAGTTACCTTTCCTCGAGCGATAAGCGCGTGCACTTCGGCCTGGGAACGGAGTCGGTGGCCCCGCAAGTGGAGATCCGCTGGCCAAGTGGGATCGTGCAAGTCTTAAGAGGCGTGTCGGCCGATCAGATTTTGCAGGTAGATGAACCATTGCACAGCGATGCCCCGCACGGAGCGAAGCGATGACGAAATCAACGGGACCCGCACCTCCGCACGCGCGACAGGCGGAATTGCCCGAGCGGAAACCACCAGGATTGGCCGGGCTGGTCGTCTGTCTCGGTGGTCTGCTTCTGTCTTACGTTGGACTTCGCACTTTGCTGGCCCAAGAAGCGGCTCCCCGCATCGCAGTGAACCTGCAAGTAATCGTGGTGGACTCCGAGTCCAAGGCGCAGGAAGCTCTCGAACGGCTCAAAAGAGGAGAGAAGTTCTCCACGGTCGCGGCACAAATGTCCATCGATCCAAACGCGAGCAACGGCGGGTACGTCGGCGAAGCGGAAGTTGCGTCGCTGCGCCCAGAATTGCGGGCCGTGGTCGAATCGCTCAAGCCGGAGCAAGTCAGCCCCATCGTGAAGGTGCCGACCGGTTTCGTCATCCTGAAGTTGCTGGGCAAAACGCAGGAACAGACCAGGCCAGCGAGGGGGCTCGCGGGCGGTGCTCCGGAACAGGGCGCTGCGGGACAGGGCATGGGTCCGAACCGCGATCTTCATCTGGCAGGCAAGGGGGCGATTCGGTACCCAGCCGACGTAGCGGGGCAGGTTCTCGCGGATATGCTGTTCCAGAAGTTTTTGAAACCGGCTGGATGGGAGCAGGATTTGCAGCAGGTGTGCGCTGTCCGAAAGCAGTCGCTGCCACAGGGGATCAAGGCGCTTGAAAACGTGCTGGCCGATTCGGTCGAGATGGCAGCGAAGTCGCATTTCGATGCCATTCAGACACATTACGGACTGGCGCAACTCGAAGCGTATCAGGGCAATATGGATCGAGCAATCAGGGAATGGGAACAAGCCTATAAGCTCGCGGCCACCGACGTACCGGAAGGTATTCCCCAATTGGACGAAGTGCTGGGTGTCGCTTACCTGCACAAGTCGGAATTGGAGAACGGCGTTTATCGCGAACCCGGCGACAGCTGTATCTTTCCGCCGCGCGGAAACGTCTGTTATCGGCAAACAAGTGATTCGCAGAGGGCTATCGAGTACTTGACGAGGTACCTTGAACTTAAAAGAGATCGTCCGGATGCCGTCCAGGTGAAATGGCTGTTGAATCTGGCTTATATGACCCTGGGAAAATATCCGGAAGGCGTGCCGCAAAAATACTTGATTTCGCCTTCGGTCTTTGTCTCAAAGGAGAATTTCCGAAGATTTATAGATGTGGCGCCCGCAGCAGGGCTGAATTTCTTCTCCATGGCGGGCGGCGTGGTTGCGGATGATTTCGAAAACGACGGCCTCCTGGATGTTGCCGTGTCCAGCTACGACGTGTGCCAGCCACTGCGATTTTTTCACAATAATGGTGACGGCACGTTCACTGACCGCGAAGTGCATGCGGGTCTCTCCGATCAACTCGGAGGCCTCAACATGGTTCAGGCGGATTACAACAACGACGGGTGTATGGACATTCTCATTCTGCGAGGCGCGTGGGAATTTCCCCTGCGCAAATCTCTTCTGCGGAACAATTGCGACGGAACATTCACGGACGTTACGCGTGAGGCTGGATTGGCGGAACCGGCCACGCGGACGCAAACGGCAGCTTGGGCGGACATCAACAACGACGGTTTCCTCGACCTCTTTGTCGGCAACGAGAACGGGCCGAGCCAGCTCTTTCTCAATAGGGGAGATGGCACCTTTCAAGACATTTCCGTGGCTTCCGGC
>Ga0137364_10000823_pt1 | contig 13536 bp, 15 predicted proteins | sample SagtaG_10_FD_104798 | JGI IMG/M metagenome (GOLD analysis project Ga0137364, IMG submission 104798) | Vadose zone soil microbial communities from Sagehorn Ranch, Mendocino, California, USA - Sage1_L_20_16 metaG | ecosystem: Environmental > Terrestrial > Soil > Vadose zone | place: USA... | reverse complement strand
TCATCGAAACCTCTGTGTAAAGAAAAAAAGATTAGGCAGCTTGCTCGCTTGGGAACGGGGCTGCAAGCGCGGGCATTGTAGTCGGAGGCCCAGCATTGAGCAAGCGAGGGCGCTCGTTCAGCAGGGAATCAGACAGTGTCGCGATCATTCTGAACGAGCACGGCGGAAGTGTCAGCTGACTTTGCGCGCCACGGCAATCTTCGCTTGGCCAAGCGCATGAACTACTTGCGTGTCGCGCAGGCGCGAGGCGTCGTATTCGAACGACAATTGTTTTCTCGAATCGTCCAACCGAAAGCGTCGCAGGCCGTAGGTATTGGCGAATTCGCCGAGGCGGCGCAATTGCTCATCGCTAAGCGGGGACTGCAATTCATAAGTAGCTTCAACGAGTGTCATGCGGGGATTATACCAGCAGCGGCGAAATCCTGATGAATTCGGATGTAACCTCAAATCATCTAATATAGTGCAATGTCCGATTTGCCCGCGAATCCGAAACCGCCAAGCGCAAGCCTGCCAATTCTGTCCGGCCCACCGAAGGCGAAAGATCCCGTCTGCGGAATGTCGGTGGATCCCGCCAAAGCTGCTGGAAAAGTCGAGCATGACGGCAAAGCTTACTATTTTTGCTCCAAACGGTGCGCGGAGCGCTTTTCACAAGAGCCGGAGAAATTCCTCGCATCGCCCGGTACCGCGGGCATGGAGCCCGTTCACACACACACACACGCTCCCGCCAGGCAAGGAGAGATGCACCACGGCCCAACCGCGACGGCGTCTGCACCATCCAAAGCGCAAGAAGTGCGCTACACCTGCCCCATGCATCCTGAGATTGTGCAAATAGGCCCGGGCGTATGCCCAAAGTGTGGCATGGCCCTCGAACCCATGGATCTGTTCGCGGAAGTTGAGGCCGATCCTGAGTACGACTCGATGCGGCTGCGCTTTTGGATCAGCGCGGCTTTGTCGTTGCCGGTTTTGCTTCTCTCTATGCTTGGCGAATCCCTTGGATTTCATCTCTCTCCGAGTGTTCGAAATGCGGTCGAATTCTTACTCGCTACTCCCGTGGTGTTGTGGGGAGGCTGGCCATTCTTCCAACGCTTCTGGGCCTCGCTCGTCAATCGCAGCCCGAACATGTTCACCCTGATTGGCCTGGGAACTGGCGCGGCCTACGGCGACAGCGTTGTTGGGACGTTTTTCCCGCAAATCTTCCCCGCGTCTTTTCGCAGCATGGATGGCGCAGCGCCGGTTTATTTCGAAGCCGCCGCGGTCATCACTACATTGGTCCTCCTTGGGCAAGTCCTCGAACTCCGCGCCCGCCAACGCACCAGCGGTGCGATCCGCGCGCTCCTGAATCTCGCGCCGCAGCAAGCGCATCTTGTGACGGCCGATGGCACAGAAAAAGATGTGCCACTCGATCAAGTCAAACGCGGGGACCGGCTGCGCGTCCGCCCCGGCGAGCGCGTTCCCGTTGACGGCATCATTCGTGAAGGCGCGAGCGCTCTCGACGAATCAATGGTCACCGGCGAACCAATGCCTGTCGAAAAAATCGTCACCGACAGCGTCACCGGCGGCACCCTGAACACCAGCGGCAGTTTCGTCATGGAAGCGCAGCGCGTGGGCAGTGAAACGATGCTCGCGCAAATCGTGAAACTCGTCAGCGAAGCGCAGCGCAGCCGCGCGCCCATGCAGCGCCTCGCCGACCGCGTCGCTTGGTACTTTGTTCCCGCCGTCGTACTCGCTGCCGCCTTGGCTTTCTTCGGCTGGCTCTTTCTCGGCCCGGAGCCGCGCTTTGCGCACGCGCTTGTTGCCGCCGTCTCCGTCCTGATCATCGCTTGCCCCTGCGCCCTCGGTCTTGCCACGCCCATGTCGATCATGGTCGCTGTCGGTCGCGGCGCTCATGCGGGAATTCTCGTGCGCAACGCCGAGGCCCTCGAGACTCTGGCCAAAATCGATACGCTCGTCGTCGACAAAACCGGCACGCTCACGGAAGGCAAGCCTCTGGTGAGCGCGGTAAGCGTTTTTGATAGCGGCGGATTTACGAAAGAAGGATTACTGTGGCTGGCAGCGAGCGTTGAAAACTCCAGTGAGCACCCGCTGGCTCGTGCAATCGTCCGTGCGGCAAAAGAAAGAGGCATCGAGCTAGCTGAGGTCACTGAGTTTCGCGCAACGTCAGGCGGGGGCGTCGAAGGCAAGGTGCTTGGCGACAGAATTCTTGTGGGTACTGAAAAGTTTTTGCAAGAAAAGGGGATCTCTGAAAGGGCCGGAGAGGCGCTCTCTATGGGTTTCGGCGTTGACGGGTCTTTTGCCGCGACCATTGTTCTTGTTGCCGTGAATGAAAAGTTGGCGGGCGCCATCGCGTTGGCAGATTTGGTGAAAGAGTCCGCGCCACAGGCCATCAACGCTTTGCAAAATGAAGGGCTAGGCATCGTCGTTCTCACCGGCGACCGGCAGGCCTCGGCGAAATTGGTTGCCGACAAACTGGGAATCACGGAAGTGCACGGGGAGGTTCTCCCGGGGGAAAAATCAGAAATCGTCAGGCGCTTGAAGAAAGAAGGACGCGTCGTGGCGATGGCCGGCGACGGCATCAACGACGCTCCCGCGCTTGCGGCTGCCGATGTCGGTATCGCCATGGGTACCGGCACGGAGGTGGCCATCGAAAACGCCGGCATCACGCTTCTCAAAGGCGATCTGCGTGGAATCGTACGCGCGCGCAAGCTGAGTCGCGCCACGATTCGCAACATCAAGCAAAATCTCGCTTGGGCTTTTCTTTACAACGTGATTGGCATCCCCGTCGCCGCCGGTGTTTTTTACCCGCTCCACGGCTGGTTGCTTGGCCCGATGTTGGCCAGCGCGGCAATGAGCTTCAGCTCCGTTTCCGTGATCGCCAACGCCCTCCGCCTCCGCAAAGCCTCGCTCTGAAACTGTCCCGCGCCCGACAAACCATCGTTTCCGGCCTGACCAAAGGCCTCTCTCATCGTCTATAAACCGAGGGAACTTTTCCCGAAGTCTTTCGTACTTCATTAGGAAAGCCCTGTAACACCTGAAAATAGAGCGGGGGTGCTGTATGTCTAGTAATGGCAATGGCTTAGCAAACGGCAAGAATGGCAAGAAACGCCGCCGGCGCATCATCTGGGCGGCCACGGCCCTTCTCGTCTTGGGAGCTGGTGGCTACGGGGTGAAGGCGGCCCTGAGTCCCAACCGCGCCGTTGACCCCTCCAAGCTGGCTGCCGCTGAACGCGGCGACCTGGCCCGCGTGGTGGTGGCCACGGGCAAAATTCAACCCCTCTCCAAAGTCGAAGTGAAATCCAAAGCCAGTGGTATCGTGAAAAAGATTTACGTGGACTATGGCGACCGCGTGAAGCAGGGCCAAATCCTTGCCGACCTCGACAAGGTGCAGCTCGAGGCCGCAGTGCGGGCATTCAGCGCCAATCTGCAAGCCGCCGAAGCCGCCTTGCAATCGGCGAAAGCCACTCTGGAGCGCAACAAAGTGGACGCTGAAGGCCCCGACGTGCCCTTTCTGAAGCTCACCATGGAGCGCGCCGAGCAAATGTACAAAGGCGGCGTCATGTCCAAGAGCCTCGTGGAAGACGCGGAGAAAAATTATCAGCTCGCACTAAACAAACAAGTAAGCGCGCAACGGAATCTCGTGGTCTCCCAGGCAGAAATCGCTAAGTGCGAGGCGCAAGTCGCGCAGGCGAAAGCTTCATTGGAAAACGCGCAGGAAGACCTTCGCAACTCCACGATCATCAGCCCGATTGATGGGCTGGTTCTTTCGCGCGACGTGAACGTGGGAGATGCGGTCAGCTCCATCCTGGTACTGGGATCGCAGGCCACGTTGATCATGACCCTTGGTGACGTCAGCGAAGTGTACGTGCAAGGCAAGGTCGACGAAGCCGACATCGGCAAAGTCTATCTGGACCAGCCCGCGCGCATCGTCGTGGAATCCTTCAAGGACAAGAAATTTACCGGCAAGGTCACCAAGATTTCCCCGCTCGGCAAAGAAAAAGACAACGTGACGACGTTCGAAGTGCGCGTCTCGATCTCCAACCCCGGCGGCGAGCTTAAAGCCAACATGAGCGCCAACGCCGAAATCCTGCTCGAAGAAAAGAAAAACGTGCTCATGATTCCGGAAGCGGCTCTGATCTACGACAAGGAGCGCAAAGCCTCCGTCGAAATCCCCGACGCCAAGGGAGAGAACGGCAAGAAAAAGCTCAGCGTTAAACTGGGCATTTCGAACGGCGTGAAGACGGAAATCCTCGAAGGCCTCAACGAGAAACAACAGGTCGTTCTGCAATAGATTGGGCGGCGGAGCGCCATGAACTTCACGGACCTATTGCGCGACACGCTGGGAACTCTTTGGGCGCACAAACGCCGCACGCTGCTAACGATGTTCGGCATCGCCTGGGGCATCATTTCCATCACCATCATGGTGGCTGCCGGTGAAGGCCTCGGCGACGGCATCCAGAAAAACCAGGAAACCTTTGGCAAGGACGTCATGATCGTTTTCGCTGGCCGCACCAGCATGCAGGCGGGCGGCACGCGCTCGGGGCGTCTCGTTCGCTGGCTCGAAGACGATTACATTCAGCTCGCCAAAGAAGCTCCCGCCTGCAAGTACGTGATGCCGGAGCTCGGCAACGAGGTTCAGGTTCGGAGCTTGTTTAACAGCGGAGCGATTCAAGTCGTTGGGGCCCTTCCGCCATTCTCTGAAATCCGCAGCGTGGCGACCGCGCAGGGCCGCTTCTACAATGACGAAGACAACGCCGAAGCGCGCAATGTTGCGTTTCTCGGCAGCGATACCAAGAAGCAGCTATTCGCCGAGCGCGATCCGATGGGCCAAACCGTATGGATGAACGGCATTCCTTACGTGGTTATCGGCGCGATGAAGCCTAAAGACCAGAACTCCAGCTACGACGGATTCGATACGCGAAAGATTTTCATCCCCTTCAATTCCATGCGCCGCGATTTTCCCAACAAGCCCCCGGCCATCGAGCACAGCGTGGACCGTCTTCTTGTCGCCCCTTGGTCGCTTGAAACCCACGTGGACTGTGTCCACCAGATTCGCCGCACGCTTGGGCGTTTGCACAATTTCGATCCACGCGACGAAGAAGCCGCCAGTATTTGGGACACCGTGAAGAACGCTCAGGCCAATCGCTTGATCATTGTGGGAATGGAAATTTTCATGGGCGCCGTGGGTATCGCCACACTTTTCCTGGGTGGGCTTAGCGTCATGAACGTCATGCTCGTCAGCGTTCGCGAACGCACGCGCGAAATCGGCGTGCGCATGGCCCTTGGCGCCACCCGCCGCTCCATCCTGCGCCAGTTTTTCCTGGAAACAATTTTCGTTGTTGGCATCAGCGGTGGCGTCGGCCTGATCCTCTCTTACGGTTTCTGCGGCCTGGTCAACTTGGCGCCCATGCCTCCATTTATCTCCGGCATGCTCATGAGGTGGAAAATCGCCGTCATGTCCATCCTCCTGATCGGCGTGATTTCCATTCTCTCGGCCCTCTATCCGGCAATCCGCGCCGCCTCCGTCGACCCGATCGAGGCTCTCCGCTTCGAGGCAGGTGGCTGATGCTGACCGAAATCTTCAAACAGGCGTGGACCGCCCTTGGCCGCAACCCCATTCGCAGCTTCCTGACGATGTCCGGCATTTCGTGGGGAATAGTCGCGGTCACACTCTTGCTCAGCTATGGCTCTGGCTTTCGCAGTGTGCTCATGTATACGTTCGAAGTTTTCGGGAAGGGCGCGGTCATTGCCTGGCCCGGCACCACCAGCGAGCAAGCGGGCGGTGAACGCGCTGGCAAGCCTGTCCGCTTCGAGGAAGAAGATGCCGAATGGGTGAAGGCCCAATCGCCGCTGGTCAAGCGCGTCACCCGGGAAACGGTTCGCTTCCAGGGTGTTTCTTACGGCGAGCGCCTCTCCAGTTCCGCCGTCCGCGGCGTGTTTCCGGAATACGGCGAAATGCGCAACGAAGTGCCGACCGACGGCCGCTGGATTACGCCGGAAGACATCGTCGAACGCCGCCGCGTGGTTTTCCTTGGCGCCCGCCTTCGCAAGAAACTCTTCAGCGGTGAGCCCGCCGTCGGCGAGACCGTGCGCATCAAAGGCGTGCCGTTTACTGTCATCGGCTCCATGGACATGAAGTTCTCCGACAGTTGTTATTTCAATTGCGACGACGAATCCGCCTTCATCCCTTACACCGCCGCCAACGATCTTTGGGACACCAAGTATTCCAGCGTGATGGTCTTCGAGCCGATCGCTCCCGTATTTGAAGCTCAGGCGATGCAGCAGTTCCGCACCGCCATCGCTAATCGCCAGCACTTCTCGCCGAATGACAAGCGCGCCATCACCATGTTCGGCAGGGAAGAGTTCAAGCCGATCATGGAAGGCATCACCATTGGCATCGAAGCGCTGCTCTTCTTTATCGGGGCGATGACGCTGGGCATCGGCGGCGTAGGGGTCATGAACATCATGTTGGTTTCTGTCGAAGAGCGCGTCCGTGAGATCGGTCTCCGCCGCGCGCTGGGCGCCAGGAAGTCTCATATCCGCTCACAGTTCTTGCTGGAAGCCCTGGTTATGACCCTCGCCGCTGGAGTCATTGGGATGCTGCTTTCCTGGGCGCTGACGTCCGCCATCGGCACGTTGCCCTTTCTCGGGCCCGCCTACGAAGACGAATCCGGCAAGGTGGACATTCATCTGACGTTGTCTCTTTTCACCATGGCGCTTTCCACCATCGTGCTTGTCCTGGTGGGCGTGATCAGCGGCTGGCTCCCCGCCATGCAAGCCGCCAAGCTCGACCCCGTCGAAGCCCTCCACTACGAATAAGAGTTTTCAGTTCTTAGCGGAAAACGAGCGAGATAAAAGGGAGTTTGCCCTGGAATCCTAGACTGAGAACTGAATATTGAGTACTGAAAACTGATTTTCTCAGCTTTGCCCCAGGATGGCGTCAAAATACGCAAGCATTTTCCGCGAGTCCCATTGTTGAGGACCGTAGAACTTTCGTGCGATTCTTCCGTTGCGGTCGATGATGTAGGTGTCCGGTATAAGTGGCGAGCCGTAGTCCAGTGAAAGTTTGCGCGGCTCACGGCAAGTTGGAAAAGCTATCCCTTCATCCATAATAAATTTTTGGTACGCATCGGAATCTTCATCCACGCTCACGCCTAACACGACCGCGTTCCGCGATTCGATATACTTCTGCAATTTATTGAGCGAGGGCATCTCTTCAACGCATGGCGCGCAATAGGTAGCCCAAAAATTCAGCACGACGATCTTGCCTCTTAGGTCCCGGAGATGGCCCGGCTTGCCCCAAATCTCCGTTGGGAAGTCCGGGGCCTTCCTGCCCGCCACCGTGGGTTCGCCCTGCCGGTACATGGGCCGCGCAAAAAACACCACAACCAGGCACGCAAAACCCACCACGCCCCACGCCACCATTTTCCTTAGCATGACCATTAAGTGTTGTATTATCGCATGATTCTCGGGTCCGGAACCGGCCCTTCCGCATCCAACAAAATATGCCGAGCGACAATCCGATCGTGTCCGTGCTGGAACAGCCCCTCGCCGCTCCCGCGCCCGACTTTGTCACCGCCATCGTTCCGGCGCGAAACGAGGAAGTGGTCATCGCCACATGCATCGAGTCCCTGGCGCGTCAGCCGGAGATTGCGCAAATCCTCGTGGTCAACGACCAGTCTTCGGACGCCACCGCGGACGTCGTGCGCAACTCCATGAAAGAAATTCCCGTCTTGCGCCTGCTCGAAACGGGTGGACTCCCCGACGGCTGGGTGGGCAAAAACCATGCTCTTTGGGTTGGAGTGCAGCAGGCCACCAGCCGCTGGCTTCTCTTCACCGACGCCGACGCGAGGCATGCTGCCAACTCCGCAGCGCGCGCGCTTCGAATTGCCCACGAGCAGCAGGCCGCGCTGGTTTCGTTTTCTCCCGAGCAAATCAGCCGCACCTGGTACGAAAAAGCGCTTATTCCGTTCGTCTATCTGCGGCTCGCGAAAAAATTCTCCTATGACCGGGTGAACGATCCCGCTTCACCGACCGCGGCAGCAAACGGCCAATTCTTGTTGATCCGCCGCGATGTCTACGACGCCATCGGTGGCCACCGTGGTGTTGCGGGAGAAGTTTTGGAAGACGTCGCCATCGCCCTGCGCGTAAAGCAGGCCGGCCATCGCATTTGGTTTGGTTCTGGCAAAGGGCTCGTGCGCACGCGGATGTACACTTCGTTCAAAGCAATGTGGGAGGGTTGGGAAAAAAACCTCTATCGCTTGATGGGCGGTACGCCATGGGCGGCCTTCCGCGAAATGGAGTCCACTCTTCCGTGGATTCCATTTCTCTTGATCTTCCTCGGGCTGAAATTCCCCTTGTTGATCTTCGTCGGCGTTTTGTTCTTGATTGCCCGCCAAACCATCTACGGCCTTGATCTTGCTCGTAACCATTATCCGTTTTCCTTCATCTTCTATTACATCCCCGGGGCATTTCTGTATGCAGGCGTGCTCTGGGCGTCTTACCGGAGCCACGTCAAGGGAAGAATCGTCTGGAAGGGCAGGGAATACTCCATTGGCGCCCCGGAATCGGTAAAATAACTAGTGGCTATGCCTATGGTCCTTCTCACGCGAAAAATCGAGTTTTCGGCTTCGCACCTCTATCACAACCCGAATCTTTCGACCGAGGAGAACCGTCGAATTTTTGGGAAGTGCAACAACCCTCATGGCCACGGGCACAACTACACGCTGGAAGTCTCCGTGGCGGGGGAGCCGGATCCCGTGACCGGCATGGTGCTGGACCTAAAAGAATTAAAAGATATCCTTGAGCGGGAAGTGATGCGACGCATGGATCACCGCCATTTGAATTACGAGGTGCCGGAACTGGCGGGCCAGATTCCCACTTGCGAAAACATTGCGCGCGTGATTTGGCAATTGCTCGAGCCGCGCATCACCCAAGGAAAGTTGCACCGGGTCCGTCTCTATGAATCGCCGGATCTTTTCGCCGATTGCTATCGCAATGGCGTGAGCAGGGCAGGGAATTAAGGATCTAGATATTGTCATGAAAAATGATTCGCTCCACGTCGAACTTGGTCGTCGCTACCAGTTTGCCGCCTCGCACCGGCTGCACACCCCGGAGCTGAGTGAAGAGGAGAATTATCGCGTCTTCGGTAAATGCAATAATCCTTACGGGCACGGCCATAACTACGTTCTAGAGGTCAGCCTCTCAGGAAAGATCGATCCCGCCACGGGCATGATTGCCAACCTGGCGGACTTGGACGCCTTCGTCGAACGGCAGGTGCTCGAAGAATTCGACCACCGCTCGCTCAACGAAGACGTTGCCGCGTTTCGCGATACCGTCCCCACCACGGAAAATCTGTGCATCGAAATCTTTCGTCGCCTGCAGGATTTTCCCCATGCCAAACTCGAACGCGTGCGCATCCAAGAAACAGGCAATAACAGCTTTGAATATGCAGGGAACACGGAGGGAAATCGCTCGTGACCAAGCCAACGGAAGAAATCCTGCTGAATGACAGGAATGAGCGCAAGGAGCTCGACGCGCGCACCATCGCCTGCCACGTCCGCGAGTTGATCAAGATCATCGGCGAAGATCCCAATCGCGAAGGTCTGCGCAAAACGCCGGAGCGCTTTGAAAAGGCCTTCAAATTCCTCACCAGCGGCTATCACCAGAACATCGATCACGTCCTCAATGGAGCGACGTTCAGCGTGGCGTACGACGAGATGGTCATCGTCAAGGACATCGAGTTCTTCAGCCTCTGCGAGCATCATCTCTTGCCGTTCTTCGGCAAAGCGCACGTCGCCTATCTGCCGGACAAGCGTGTCCTCGGCCTCAGCAAGATCGCCCGCCTCGTGAATATGTACGCCCGGCGCCTACAGATTCAGGAGCGCTTGACCAGCCAGATCGCGGAAGCCATTCAGGAAAAACTTGCTCCGCAGGGAGTGGGCGTCATCATCGAGGCTCGCCATTTGTGCATGCAAATGCGCGGTGTGGAAAAACAGTGTGGCCAAGCCGTGACTAGCTCGATGCTCGGCGCATTCCGCCACAACAAACAGACGCGCGACGAGTTTCTTGCCCTCGTGAGGCCGAAAAACTCCTAGCGCTGCGCCGCTCTTGCCCGCCGTACGCGCGCCCGGTTGCCGCACGTTCTGTCGTTGCACCAGCGTTTTGTCCTGGCCTTGGTCTTATCGAAGAATACCCAGCGGCAGCCGGAATTCGCGCAAGTCTTGATCCGCCGCACTACGCCATTCGTAAGCATTTCTCCCAGCGAAGCGGCAACCCGTGCAAGCAGCCACCTGCCATCGCGCTTCAACGGAACCAGCTCTGCGCGAAACCCATTTTGGTTCTCGACGAACTGCTGGCGCGCCGGTACATTCAAGGCGGCGTTGAGCTTGGCCAGGTCCGCATGGGGAAGTCTACGCCCTGCTGCGAATCGCTCCGCTGCAGATCGCAATAAGATGCGCAGGCGCTTCAGCTCTCTAACCGGAATGCTTGGTCGCGGAACGGGACGGAGTTTCCAGTGCTTCAGGAATGCGGCTAGCCACAGCGGGTTGACGAGGTGGTCGGTCAGCTTGCCGAAGCCGTCCCATTCCTCGCTGTTGGCGAGGTCCACCCAGGGGGCCACTTGGCCGTACCCTTTGGAATAGAAGATGTCGCTTGTGACTGGCACGGTAATGGGTTAATTTAGCTTGACTCGTTACATGGAATCATCCAGAGTGATGTAATGAGTATAGCAGAAATAGAGCATTACAGCAAGACAGTTGTGGCGGCTCTTTTATTCGCTTTCGCCGCGTTTCCTGATTGACCTTATGTCTACGAAATCCGTCGCCACCGTCGAAGAAGTCTTGGGCTCCGCGAAGTCCGTCCGCCCCCGGTTGAATCGCGCCACCGTGGTGTTTTCGTTTCTATCGATCTATCTGATCTGGGGCTCCACGTACCTGGCCATTCGCTACGCCGTTGAAAGCATTCCTCCGCTCTATACGGCGGGCATCCGCCATCTCACCGCGGGTACCATTCTTCTTTTCTGGTGCCTCGCCAAGCGCTTGCGCCCCACCTGGGCGCAGATCCGCGCTAGCCTCATTATTGGCGCATTCTTCTTCCTGATGGGGCACGGCACGCTGCATTGGGCCGAACAAAAGGTTCCTTCCGGTTTGGCATCGCTGTTGATTGCCAGCGAGCCGATTTGGGTATTCTTGTTCTCTGCTGTCGCCGCGAAACAATGGCACTGGAACGGTACCCTATTAGCCGGAATATTTCTGGGTCTTGGTGGCGTGGGTCTCCTAATGGGAAGAAGCGCACTAGCTTCCGGTCCGGGCGTATTCGTTGGGTCGCTCGCCGTAGTTGTTGGTGCGCTTTCCTGGGGGGTGGGGGTTGTCTATTCGCGTCGATCCCACCTCTCGGGGAATCCGCTTCTCTTATCGGCCCTCTCGCTGCTGGCAGGTTCTGCTCAATTGCTCCTGGTGGGCACAGTGGCTCGAGAATATCGAGGATTTTCCTTCTCATCCGTCACCTTGCGTTCGTGGCTATCTCTCGGCTATCTGATTGTTTTTGGTTCGGTGGTAGCCTTCACCGCCTACAATTGGCTCATGGAACATTACTCTCCAACGCTGGTCGCCACGCACACCTACATCAACCCGATCGTGGCCGTGTTCTTGGGCTGGCTTCTCGCCGGGGAAGCCGTCACGCTCAACGTGTTTCTCTCGGCGGCTATGGTCGTCAGTGCGGTGATGCTTGTGGACCGCGGCATGGCTCGCCTGCCGCAGCGAGTCTAGGTCTTTCCGTCCCCTGGGCCGCAACAAAAGCGAAAAGGGTGCGGTCCGCAAATCGCAAGCCGCACCCTTTTTGGGAACTAAAGAACCGCGGAACCTTACATCTTCGAAATATCCACCGTCGCTCGTGTGGTGTCCCATTCCTCGCGCAACGTGCAGCCTGTCGCGGTCTTATCGTAAGCGATGGTAAAATTTTCGACAGGCGATGGCAGCGTGGAAAGTTTCATGTCCACGCGGGCCAGTTCGTCGCTCTCATACTTGTAGGGGATACCCCATTCGCCGGTCTTCTTGTTGATGATGAGCGTCCACTTGTCCGCGTTTGGAATGACGAACAGCGTGTAGCTGCCCGCTGGCACATGAATGCCACCGATCATCACGTCCGCTGTAGTAACGAACGTGGTGGCCTCATTGGCGCCGTTGCGCCACACTTTGCCATATGGTTCCACCCCACCGATCATCTTTCGCCCTTTAAGGCGAGGGCTGGAATAGTCCGTCTTGATGGTTTTGCCGCCGCCAAGATCGCAGGAAGCTGACGCCGGCGGACTGGGCCTCGACGCCTTGTCCATCTGCGCCGACCCCAGCAGGGCCATCATCCCCACGGTCAGGCATCCAACTCCCAGAAATGCAACGGTTCTCTTCATGGTTTCCTCCCCTCGGAAGCTTTCCGCAAACATTGAAGCGGATTTGGCGTTCCAACGCAACTGCAATTGCCCCGCCCTCTTAAAGACGCATCAGCCTGCATCTCGTTTCTGCCCTTTGCTTAGAACCTTGCACTACAACAAAAAAGGGTTTAAACCTAGCAATAAGCCGCCTGGAGGCCATGGAAGCATTGGCCCTGGCCCGGGTTGCGCAGCAGGGATTTGTCTCGAGGAGGTGTCTATGGGGGAATCACGACGTCATTTGTTGACGGCATTATTGGGCACTGCGGGTGTCCTTGTCGTGGAACCTCTTCTCGCCGGGCCGCAGGCACCTGCACCTGGTTCGGGAGCCGCGCCGAAGGCCAAGGTTTACCCCAACGGGCGAGACCCCAACGCAGCGACGGGCATCGACGAACCCAGTCGGCTGGACCCCAAGGCCATCGAGCGAGCGAACCAGCAAAAGATCAGAACGGACGTCGCAGAACTTTACGAAATGGTTTCCGACCTTAAGGAACAAATCGAAAAAACAGACGCGACTTCCACATTATCCGTTTCTATTTTGAAGAAAGCCCAGCAAATCGAAAAACTGGCAAAACAAATTACAAGTCTTGCCAAAAGCTAATCGAGCATCTCCTTTGTTTTCATAACGCTCCGCCCGCAAGTCTTGGCAGTATTGAGATTTCTTGGGACGCCTTGTCATTGGGTTGGGGGGCAGTGTGAATTTTCTTGATCGTGACAATAGGGGTCAAATTCAAAACCGACACACTGGCGGTCATTGCGGTCATTAACTTCCCTTTACACACGGAAGAAAGCTGTGCTAGCCTGAACGTGTCGAAGAGAAGAGGAACATTTCAGGGGATAACGGAGAGGGGCACTTGAGCGCGACAAAATCAGTGTTGATCGAACAATTCCGCACCCATGTCAAGGACACAGGCTCGCCCGAAGTGCAGATCGCGCTTCTCAGTGAGCGGATCAACTATCTGACCACGCACCTCAAGTCCCACGTGAAAGACCACGCATCCCGCCGCGGATTGATCATGATGGTCAATAAGCGCCGCCGGCTGCTGGACTATCTCAACCGCCGTGATCCGGATCGGTACCGCGAGATTGTTGACCGTCTTAGCCTGCGCAAGTAATCG
>Ga0137364_10000819_pt1 | contig 13583 bp, 14 predicted proteins | sample SagtaG_10_FD_104798 | JGI IMG/M metagenome (GOLD analysis project Ga0137364, IMG submission 104798) | Vadose zone soil microbial communities from Sagehorn Ranch, Mendocino, California, USA - Sage1_L_20_16 metaG | ecosystem: Environmental > Terrestrial > Soil > Vadose zone | place: USA... | reverse complement strand
TCGCCGTCGTTCTCGCTCACCGAAGACCAGAAGAAAGAAATCGCGGAAATGGATTCGGTGTACCGAGCAAAGATCGCGGAGAAAGAGCTTTTCCTGAAAGATCAGATTCGCAAAGCACAAGTCACGGGCAAAATTGAAGAATTAGAATCACTGGAAAAGCAGCTTGTGTCGGAGATCCGGCGATTACACGAGGAGTGCGAAGCGAAGAAAGAAAAGCTGCGCACGGAATTCGGAAAAAATTTGTAGGGCAAGCGCTCCGCTTGCCATTCGCAATTCAGAAGGGAGGCGATGCGCCGGCCCTACAATATCGCTTTCGCCGGTTCGGCCTTCGCCTCGTGCTGCCCGCGTTTTGGCAGATCGGGATCAAGGAACCCCAGCATGTGCGCGCGCTTGATGGTGCGGACGCCTTCCTGTTTCTGCAAATCGGCAATGCTTTGCCGAAACTTTTCCATCTTCGTCCAGTGCACTTTCGGACGGAAATGATGCTCGGCGTGATAGCCATTGTAAAAGAAAAGCCAGTTGTAGATTTTTCCGTAGCTGCTCACGCCCCAGGCAATCGGTTTGCCGGGGTTCGCGCCGTAATGCCGGTAATAACCGTTTAAATAGCTGAAGCAATGGCCGAGATACCAAAACGGCAGGAAAAACAGCATGAACCTCCAGTTGATGAAGTGAATCGGACTTGTCGGAACAATAATTGCCATCACCAAAAGCGTGGTAGCGAATGCCGTTAGCTCAATGTTGCCCCAGAAGAGATCGCCGTTCTTGCGCTTGCGCAGCTCACGTTTGATCGCACCGACGTCGTCGCGAAAGAAACTCAAAAACACGTAGCGCCAGGGGTTTTCCGCCTCGCCCTCATGACCATGCCGGTAGATCGATAACCAATCGAGCGTGTCACCATGCTCATCCTGTCGATCCGAGTTTCCCTTGTGGTGCTGCATGTGCACGGCGTCGTACATCGTCTGTGAGAAACAGCACCCAACCGATTGCGTGATTCCAAAGAGCCGATTCAGCAATCTCAATCGGAAGAACGGATTGTGAATGAAATTGTGCCCCACACCGTTGATGTTCGCATTGACCATCAGCGAGTAAATAAACCCGAGGACCAGCATCACCCATAGCGGCGCATGCGGGAACAGAAAATAGAGTCCCAGGAAATACGCGAGATGAAAAAGCCCCGCCGCGGCCGGGAACACGTCCCAGCGCGTATGCGCGAACAGCTTTGAATTGGTCGTCGGACGTTCTATCCGAATCGCGTCGCCACTCATCGAAGACGACTTCATTTTCGTGGAGGTCAGGCAAATTGGCAACCCTTCTAGAATGGATCCACGCTTTTCGAGATGCCCGATCATCTTCGCGTTGGCATGAGCGCGAACACGGAAATGTTCGCCGAACGGCTCAATCGCACCGGTACACGCTGAGTAGGACCGATTGACCTCAACCGCCGTGGCGAACCTACGTGCGCGGCGCCGGAGTTGGGCGCGGCCTCGGCGTCGGTGCGCATCTTCCAGTGCATGGCGTCGGTGTTGGGGTTGGGGTCGCGGTCGCCTTGGGAGTTGCCGTCGGTGTCATGGTTGGCGTAGGAGTGGGCGTAGGCGTTGGCGAAGCGAAATGTGCGCACTATCGGCCGCCGGTGTTAAAAGCGTGCAAAGATGTCGAGACATTTTTTGCGTTTTGCAGCGCTACCGACGCATGGGCAGTTAGCACCGCTCCCCAGAGCAATTCAGTCAACGAAATGATGCTTGGCAAGTTTTGAAGATTGCCAAGGCAGTTTCCGCGAGCCTAAATTAGGCGCTCTCGATGTTTGCGCTTCAGCCAGAACTAAAAGTCTTCTCCGGCTCGGCCAACCGCGATTTGGCGGAGCGGATTTGCAAATACATCGGTGTCCCGTTGGGTCAGGCGATCATCAGCTCGTTTCCGGATGGCGAGACTTACGTGAAAATCGAAGAGAATATTCGCGGACACGACGTTTTTATCATTCAACCGACCTGTCCGCCGACCAATCAGCATTTGATGGAGTTGCTGATCATGGTGGATGCAGCGCGGCGCGCCAGCGCGGATCGGATCACCGCGGTGATTCCGTTTTTCGGATACGCGCGCCAGGACCGCAAAGATCAGCCGCGTGTGCCGATCACGGCTAAGCTCGTCGCAAATTTGTTGTACGCCTCGGGCGTAAGCCGGGTACTGACGATGGATTTGCACGCACAGCAGGTACAGGGGTTCTTCGACATTCCGGTTGACCATCTCTATTCGCTGCCCGTGTTGATTAAATATCTCCGACAGCAGCTCACTGGAAAAACAACTGTGGTTTCGCCGGATCTGGGTGGGCTTAAAATGGCTTCAGCCTATGCTGAAGCGCTGCGCGCGAATCTCGCCATCGTCGCTAAAGAACGCAAAAGCGCGACGGAGACCGAGGCGTTGTATCTGATCGGTGAAGTGGAAGGCAGCGACGTGCTCCTCGTTGACGACCTCACCGAAACGGCCGGCACGTTGACGTCCGCGGCTGAGCTTTTGAAAAAGCGCGGGGCACAGAAGATTTACGCTGGCGTTTCGCACGCTGTCCTCGTCGATGTCGCGATCGGCCGTTTGCAAAAATCGAAAATTACGGAATTAGTAACGACCAACAGCACGCCCGTGCGCACCGTGGAAGGGTTTAAAACCACAGTGCTCTGCGTCTCCGAGCTTCTCGGGGAAGGCATTAAGCGGATACATAACGACGAGTCAGTGTCGTCGCTGTTCAACATCGAGAACGAAAAAAATGGCAAAACAAGCTAAGCTGAAAGCAGAACCACGGACGAATGTGGGACGCTCCGCCGTGCGCAAACTTCGAGCGCGTGGATTGATTCCTGCAGTCATTTACGGGGGCAAGAATGAACCGCAGGCATTGCAAGTCGCCGCGCGCGAGATCAACGCCATGATGAGCCACGCTTCTGGAGAGAACGTTTTGGTTGAGCTCGCGATTGCCGGGGAGGATTCAAGTCGCACCGCCCTGGTCCAGGAGGTACAACACTCGCCCGTCGGTGGCGACATTCGTCATATTGATTTTCACGCCGTCTCCATGGATCAAATGATTCAAGCCGAAGTTCCTCTCGAACCGACGGGCATAGCCGTTGGCGTCAAGACTTTTGGCGGATTGCTCGAGCAAAGCTTGCGCTCGCTGGCGATTGAATGTTTGCCGGCCGACTTGCCGGATCGGATCACTGTGGATGTGTCCCAACTGAACATCGGCGATTCCATTCACGTTCGCGACATTCAACTTCCTTCGGGCGTCACGGCAAAGGTCCAGCCTGATCTCACTGCGTTTTCGGTTGTCGCGCCGGTAGTTGAAGAAGAGCCGATTGTGGCGGAGGCCGAAGCAGCAGCCGCCGGACCGGAAGTCATTACCGAGAAAAAGGAAGAGGCCGAAGGGGCTGCGCCCGCTCCCGCTGCGAAGGAAAAAGCTCCGAAAGAAAAGGAGCAGAAGAAATAGCGTTGATCGCGGATTGCGGATTGCGGATTGCGGATTGAGCGGTTGTGGAAAACCATCCACAAATTCGCCTCGTCGCGGGTCTTGGAAATCCGGGCTCCGAATACGCGGCCACGCGTCACAACATTGGCTTCATGGTGGTCGATCAGCTTGCGGCGCAGTTTGGGTCGACATGGGAAAAATCTGTCCCGCAGGCACGGGAGGACGCGCTCTCAGCAAAATGTGGCGCTATGCTTCTGATCAAACCTATGAGCTTCATGAATCGGAGCGGCTACCCGCTTTTTGCGGTTGCGCAGTTCTACAAAATCGAGCCGCAGCAAATTCTGATCATACTCGATGACCTTGCCCTGCCGCTGGGCCGTCTGCGCCTGCGCGCGCGAGGTGGACCGGGGGGCCACAACGGTCTTGAATCAATCATCGTCCAATTCGGAACCGAGGAGATCCCGCGCTTGCGTGTCGGGATCGGCCAGGCGCCACGCGAAGGATACGTCGATTACGTACTGAGCCGATTCTTCGACGAAGAGAAACCGCTCGTTAGATCCACAATCGGCCGAGCTGTGGACGCGTTGAAATGCGCGATTGACAACGGCCTTGTTTCCGCGATGAACACTTTCAACAAAACCGAAACCGAAGAAGCATGAACCGCCGTTATGAAGCGCTGCTGGTGTTGAACGCCCAGGGCAAAGAAGAAACCGTCAGGGAAATCATCGACCGATTGGAATCGGAGTTTCAAAAAGAAGGTGCGCAAATCGAACAGGTGCAAAAAATGGACAAGCGCCAGTTCTCCTATGTGGCCGGTCCTCTCGATTCCGGATATTACGTGAACTTTGTCTTTATTGCCGATCCGGGAGTAATCGCGAAGCTGCAAGCGAAATTTAAACTCGATCCGGAAGTGTATCGTCAGAATTATGAACGCCTGCCCGAGAAGAAGGAAAAGCCCGGAAAAAAGGTGGCGAAAGGAAAGTGATTCCGGTATAACGCGACCATGGCCAGTTTTAACAAAGTCATTCTGCTTGGAAACCTCACCCGCGACCCCGAAGTGCGTTACACACCCAAGGGCAGCGCAGTTTGCGATCTCGGCATTGCCGTCAATCGCGCTTACACTACCGACAGCGGAGAAAGACGTGAGGAAGTCACGTTTGTTGACGTTGTACTCTGGGCGCGCCTCGCGGAGATTGCAGGTGAATATCTGAAGAAAGGACGGCCAGTGTTTATCGAGGGCCGCTTGCAAATGGACACCTGGGACGACAAACAGACCGGGCAGAAGCGAACGAGATTGCGTGTAGTGGGCGAGACCATGCAGTTGCTGGGCGGTCGTCCCGGTGGAACTGGCGGTGCCGGCGAGACGGCTGGGGAAAATCGGCAAACCAGCGCACCGCCCAAACCATCAGCACGCGCCGAGCCCGACGAGGACGAGATCCCATTTTAGTGTAGCGTAAGCCTCTGACTCGCTGCGGCGAGCGGGAACGCTCGCGTCACTCCCTATCATGAACGCGACTGAAGCGTGCATTACGCTCAACATGCTGCCGACTGTTGGGCCTGTGAGACTGCGGAAGTTGCTTGAAGTTTTCAGGGAACCGCAACAAGTCCTCGTGGCAAAACGCAGCGAGCTTCGCAAGGTGGAAGGAATCGGTAACGAGGTTGCAGACCAAATTTCGACGTGGGAATCCACCGTCGATCTCGCTGCAGAGCTTAAACGAGTGCGCGATTTCGGAGCGACCGTAATCACGCAGGAATCGCCATCGTATCCTCGGCCATTGCGGGAAATCCACGCGCCGCCCATCGTGCTCTATGTCTGGGGCGAACTGCAGGAGCGCGATCACCACGCCATCGGAGTTATCGGCGCGCGGCGAACCACGCATTACGGAATGGAATCGGCGAAAAAGCTGTCGTATCAGCTGGCGTATGCCGGATTGACCGTTATTAGCGGACTCGCGCGCGGTATCGATACGGCCGCCCATCAAGGAGCGCTCGCCGCAAAGGGACGAACCGTTGCAGTAATCGGTGCGGGACTAGCCAAACTCTATCCGCCGGAGAACGCCGTGCTGGCCGAGAAAATTAGAAGCGGAAATGGCGCAATCGTGTCGGAGTTCTCGATGGAGGTTGAACCGGATCGCCAAACTTTCCCAATGCGAAACCGGATCATTTCAGGATGGAGCCACGGAATTCTTGTGGTGGAAGCTGGTTTGAATAGCGGGGCGCTGATCACCTCGGCGCAGGCGCTGGAACAAGGGCGCTCGGTTTACGCGGTGCCCGGCCATATCAACGCGCCGAGCGCCATGGGATCGAACCGTCTCATCCAGCAGGGCGCGAAGCTGGTCATGGATGCGAGTGACATACTGGACGATTTGCAGATCCTTCTACCCGACACGAAACCGTCACCGGAGGCCGCTGTGCGACCGTTGCCGCCGCTTTCGGAGGAAGAACGGCGCGTTTATGACGCGATTGAGCAGACCGAAACACCGATCGACGATATCGCCACTAAAAGCGAATTGCCGACCTCGATGGTTTCGTCCATATTGTTGCAGTTGGAGCTGAAACGCTTGGTCAAGCAGTTGCCCGGAAAATATTTCGTTAAGCTTAGCTAAGCGAGAAACTTACCGCGCTGTTGACCGCGCAGGCAAAGTGCTCTGACTTGCAAAGATCCCCCACCTGAGTTCGATTCCTGCCCCATGCCCAAGTCCCTCATCATTACGGAGAAGCCTTCGGTCGCGAGCGATATCGCCAAGGCAGTCGGCGGTTTCAAGAAGGGCAAAGACTACTACGAGAACGAGAAATACGTGATCTCCTGGGCAGTCGGCCACCTATTTGAACTCGCAGTCCCTGCTTCGATGAAAGACCAGGACAAATGGGACATGAAGAAGCTGCCTATTATGCCGGCGGAATTCGCGCTCGAGCCCGCGGAGAAAATGACCGGTCGCGCCAATGTTCTTCGCAAGCTCATCAGAAACAAAGATGTTTCGGAACTAATCAATGCATGCGACGCGGGCCGAGAAGGCGAATTGATCTTTCGCTACATTGCCCAATACGCGGGGACGAAAAAGCCTATCAAGCGTCTCTGGTTGCAATCGATGACCCCGGAGGCGATCCGCGAAGGGTTCGCGCGATTGCGTAGCGATGCTGAGATGCAACCGCTGGCCACTGCGGCTCGCAGCCGGAACGAGGCCGACTGGCTCATCGGTATTAATGCAACCCGCGCATTCACTTTACGACTGAGCGGCGGCCGCGGAAGCACAGTCACTTCGTTAGGCCGCGTACAGACGCCCACACTGGCAATCATCGTCGACCGCGAGAACAAAATTAAGGACTTTAAACCGCGTGACCTGCACGAGCTCCACTCCAGATTCCGCGCCGCTGCTGGCGAATATGAAGGGCGCTGGTTTGATGAAGCATTTCAGAAAGACGAGGACGAAACCGAGAGAACCAAAAGACTACTCCACCGTCTGCAATTGAACCTCCCTGATGCGCAGCAGCAGCTTGACACTAAAAACGGCTCGCTGTGGGACGAGCATCGCGCCGCGCCGCGATTGTGGCACCGCGAAATCGCTGAAGCCATCCAGCGGAAGTGCAGCGGCAAACACGGTGTCGTCGAGTTGGAAGAAAAGAAACCGACTACGCAAGTTGCTCCTCAACTCTACGATCTCACTGCATTGCAGCGCGAAGCGAATAATCGGCTTGGGTTCTCTGCAAAACGCACGTTGCAAATTGCCCAGGCGCTTTATGAAAGGCACAAGGCGATCACGTATCCGCGCACGGATTCGCGCGCTTTGCCGGAAGATTATCTTCCGACAGTCAGATCGACATTGAATAGCATCGACAACCCATTTGCGCGAAGAGTGCTCGACAATAATTGGGTCAAGCCAAACAAGCGCATCTTTAATAACGCGAAGGTCAGCGATCACTTTGCGATTATTCCGACCGGCACTATTCCTCGCTCGCTCGACAATCAGGAGCGCGCGCTCTTCGACATGATAACCAAGCGCTTCGTGGCCGTGTTCTTTCCGCCTGCGCAATACGAGAACACGACTCGGATCACGCGCGTGGAGGGCGAGCCCTTCAAGACGGAAGGGAAAATTCTGGTCGGGCCCGGATGGTTGGAGATTTATGGGCGCGAAGCTACCGGTGACAAGCCGGAGGAGAATCTGCCGCCCGTTACTCAAGGCGAACACGTCGAAACGGTCCGTATTGAAATCAAAACGGAGCAGACGAGGCCGCCTGTTCGATACAACGAAGGGACGATCCTGAGCGCGATGGAAGCGGCGGGAAAGCTCGTGGAAGACGAAGAACTGCGCGATGCGATGAAGGAGAAAGGTCTCGGAACCCCGGCAACGCGCGCAGCAATCATCGAGACATTGATTTCAGCGCATTATCTCGTCCGACATGGCAAGGAGTTGCAGCCGACGCCGAAAGCAATCCAGACAATCACCCTTCTCAAAAACGCGGTACCGGAATTAACCAGTCCGGAATTGACTGGCGACTGGGAATTTCGCTTGCACGAGATCGAGCATCGTAGGCTTACGCGCGACGCATTTATGCGCGACATCCGCGAGCTGACGAATGATATCGTCGGAAAAGCCAAACATTTTCATCCAGACGAACACATGCCGGACACCGAACCGTTCGGCAAATGCCCAAAGTGCGGTTCGCCGATAGTCGAGCGGTTCAAGAGCTTCACCTGCACAAATGAGGAATGTGATTTCACAATTTGGAAAACCATCGCAGGGCGCTTGCTAAGCCGCGACGAATTTGAAACTCTCGTGCGCGAGAAACAGGTCGGGCCCTTGTGCGGCTTTCGTAGCAAGAAGGGCAAGCGTTTCGATGCGCTGCTCAAACTCAGCGACGAGTTCAAAACAGAGTTCGATTTCGGACCAAACGGTCAAGAAAACGGCGCCGCGCAGCCGGTTGATTTTTCGGGACAGGAGCCGCTTGGTAAATGTCCAAAATGCGGCGGAAGCGTATTCGAATTTGGAATGAGCTACGTGTGCGAAAATTCAGTTGGCCCGGCAAAAACGTGTGACTTTCGATCGGGTAAAGTCATTTTGCAACGAGCGATTGAGCGCGAACAGATGAAGAAATTGCTCGCGACGGGAAAAACGGATTTGCTCGAACGTTTTATTTCGCGCAAGGGCAGACCATTCAAGGCGTTTCTCGTATTGACTGACATAAGAGACGTTGGTTTTGAATTCGAAAAGCGCGAGCCGAAGCCTAAAGGAGAACGCAAGCCCAAGACCACTGCGCCGAAAGTTGATTTCACCGGAAAGCAATCAGTGGGCACATGTCCCAAGTGCGGCGGCAAAATTTTTGAAACTGAAACGAGCTACATTTGCGAGCGTTCACAGGCCGACCGAACTCCGTGCAAATTCAAGCTAAGCAAAACGATTCTCGGCCGCGACATTTCAAAAGAGCAGGCGCAAAAACTTCTCACCATGGGAAAGACCGATCTCCTCGAGGGTTTCATTTCAAAACGCGGCCGCCCATTCTCCGCGTATCTGAAGTTGGAAGACGACGGCAAAGTCGGGTTCGAATTCCCGGAGAAAACGGCGCGCGTGTAAGCAGCGTTGCACGTGACTTTGTGCTTCACGAGAGCATCGCTCAAAATTAGAAAGCCGAAATTGTGCGGCAAAAAGCTGTCGTTATCCTTTTTCTCGTACTGCTATGTTACATCCTTGGACTGGTCACAGCTTTCTATTTTCCGAGACAGCTCGGCGCGGTTTTGACAACCGTTTTGCACGGCAAAATTCGGCCGTTCGTCGTGAGCCGAAATTTCAACGAAACAATCGGCTACGTCACCGACAGAAAACCCGGGCCTGCTCTCAACGGCAACGCCAGCTACCTTGGCGAATACGCGGGGCAAACTTCGTACGGGTTGATAACAGTTCAGATACCGCAGCATTATCCAGCAGGCGCGCCGCTGGACGCCGTCGCCATCAAAAAAGTAGAATCTATCTCGTATCCGGCATTTCTTAAGTTCCTTCAAGATCGGTCGGCAAAGCCTTTAGTTATTTGGGTCCACGGCTACCGGCTTTCGTTTCCTGTAAGCACAGAGTACTGCGCGCAGATCGCGCGCGACTTAGATATCGATGCGAACGTCCTTACATTCGATTGGGCCAGCAGCGAATCTGTGCTCGCTTACACGCGCGACGTCCAGCAGGTCCCGGAATCGACGCAGCATTTGGTGAATCTGCTGGAGACAATCAATAATGAAGTTAAGCCGACGAAAATCATCATCATCGCTCACAGCCTCGGTTGCCGGCTCGCCTGTCTCGCCTTGCAAAAATTGTACGAGAATCCGAGTACGCGGAATTTGAAACTAGATCACGTCGTATTTCTGGCTCCCAACGTCGACAGAGAAGAATTCAATCAAAACTTCAAGTCAGGTCTGCAGGCGCTGGTGAAAAGGCTCACGATCTATGTTGCCTCTGACGATAACGTGCTTCTGCTCGGCAAACTTTTGTACAACGTCGATTCCATCGGTCTGCCGGAACAATTCTCGCCCGACACGAATCTGGACGAAATTCAAACGTTCCTCTATTACGAGAAACAGCTTCCCGGGAAAATCGATCTCGTGGACGTTTCGTTTTCGAAAAAAGATTTTCTCAGGAAACACCGCCTATTTCTCGAACGGCCAGTCATGGAAGACTTGTTCTGGCTTATCCACGATGATTACCCGGCAGCAAAACGGCATCTGTTGAAATACCAGGGAACACATAACCCGACTAATTACTGGGTGATCCCACCATAAAGGTGGCTTTTGTTAACAGGCGGCTAGCTGTCGTCCCCGCCAGTCGTTCGGCTGTGCCGGTTCGAGCGCCTGTTGCACGTGATGCACCATTGCTACTGCCGCGATCAGGATAATCGCAGCCGCGACTTGGTGCAGGTGAAGACTTGCATGGAAAACGCCCCAGGTGATGCACACGGCGGCGAGCGTTTGCATCATTTCAAAATAACCAGCAGTTGACGCGCGCGTTAGACGCAATCCTTGGAAATAAATCAAGAGCGGAATTCCGCCTGAGATTGACGCAAGGCAAAACAGTAAGACAATCGCCTTCGCTGTGTGCTTCTGCGCAGCTGCGGGCCACAGCGCCGCGCCATCTAGTTTTCCGTACGCCAAAAGAATCAGCGTCATGCAGGCGAGACCCACGACGATGCGCATGCTGGAGGCGAGGCGAAGCGACATCCCCATCATTACTCCCCGGCCGGCAACGGTTGAAAGACCCCAGAACAGCGCGCAGACCAGCGCGTATCCCGTGCCAAGATTTAGCCCTGCCTGCTCGAATGAAACTCCGATCATGCCTGGATTGGTAACGGAGACGAAGACGCCAGCGATGATTGCAATGCCCGCGTAAAAGAAAAACTGCCGTGCGAGGCGGTCGCCAAAAAGCAGAAACGCGCCGATGGTTGAAATAACGGGTTGGATGTTCAGGATGACATTCACCACTGTGGGATTCCCGTGCTTCAAAGCCAACGTGAAAAAGATTGTGCCAACCGCGGAACCGGCAAACCCGGAGAAGAGCAGGAACCCCCATGTGCGCGCGCGGATTTTTGGAACCTCGTGTAAACGCGGGATAAGAATCGGCAAAAACGTGATGAGAATGAACACGTGTTCCCAAAAAACAATCACCCTCGCATCGAACAGCTCGTTGAGCGGGATGCGCCACGCGCTTTCCGTGCCCCAGAGCGCAGCTCCGAGGCCGACGAGCCAAGGACCATAAGCTGCGCTCTTTGCTGTGCGCTGTGGCATTTCGAAAGCGTGTATCCTGGCGATGGGTTTCGTCAATTCAGGACATCAACCGCCCATTTTTCTCGGAAAAGCGATGCGACGACGTATCGCACCCCAAAAGCACTTCGTGCGGAATCAACCAAAACATCTGTGCATTGTCCGCCAGCTTTGGAAGTGCGCACGTGTCGTCGCGTCGCTTTTTGCCTTCGTCCAATTTTAAATGGGAAGGAAATTAAAGAAGCATTGACGCCACAACTTATGGTGTGCTAATTAGCTGCTCAACACTATGCGTTGCCCCAAGTGCGGGTCTCGTGATGACAAGGTCATCGATTCCCGTCAATCGCGGGATGGATCCAGCATTCGTCGTCGACGTGAATGCCTGAAGTGCAAATATCGTTACACGACCTATGAAGAAATTGAGCGGTCGGATCTGCGTGTGGTGAAACGCGACCGAACGCATGAGCCGTTCGATCGGCGCAAACTCGCTGGGAGTATCGCGAAAGCTTTTGAAAAACGTTCCGCCAGTCTGCTTACCTTGGAAGAGATGGTGGATGAGATTGTTCACGAGCTGGAGACCAGCGGACGCGAAGTCCCATCGTCGGTAATTGGCGCCAAAGTGCTCGAAAAACTCCGAGCAATCGATGAGGTGGCGTATTTGCGCTACGCCTCTGTGTACCAACGTTTCCAAGATGTCGACCAATTTGTAGACGCCATTCATACGCTCGGCCGACGTGTAAAACCCAACGCGCTCCAGCGTGAACTATTTCCACCTGAGGCAGCGCAGAGTTCCACGCCAGGGTCACGCACTCTTTCCAGCAGCAAGAATCATGGTCGCGTTTAAGGAAGAATTTCCATATCTCCGCACCAGTTCCGGGCAACTGTTCGAGTTTAGCCGCGACTGGCTGCACGCAGCCATCACACGTGCAGCTGACGAAGCTGGTTACCCGAGTTGGTGGCTAACCGATCACGTGACGGAAAGTATTGCTTTTTACCTGCAGCTGCGAAACGACGAAAACGTGGTGGCCTTCAACCAATTGTCACAAACCGTGCGCTATGTTCTAAACGCGATCGGCTACAAGGAAATTGTGCCGCACTTTGCGCCCTCGCCGCCGCCCATTTCCATTTCGTTGCTCGATATTGCGCGGCATGCCGGCGCGGGTTATGAGCTCGCGTTTTTTGATCTTCTGGAAAAACAAATCGCCGCCCTGGTTGCCACCCGTGTCGATAATCTCCGGCTTTGTTCGCTTCAACCTTGCGTGAAGCACCTCCGCGGTGCGAAAACGTGGACGCGCGCCTGTGATGCGCTGCGCGAGGAAATTGTCTGCTTCGTCCGCGAAAAACTAACAACGGCGGCGCATTTTCCACGATTGGATTGTTCCGTGCGTTAAAATTTCTCAGATTCGCTCCAGCTTTCGGATTTGAATTAGCGTCAGAATGCGCAGATTTACAGTGATGCGCTCGCCGGCGATCAGGACTCTCAAAATGTCATGACCATTTTCGAAAAAATCATCGCACGACAAATCCCAGCAAAAATCATTTGGGAGGATGACGACGCCGTCGCTTTTCACGACGTCAATCCGCAAGCGCCTGTGCATGTGCTCATCGTGCCAAAAAAGGTCGTTGCACGTTTGACCGACGCCACGGATGATGACGGCGCACTCCTTGGCAAATTGCTTCTGGTCGCACGCGACATCGCAAAAAAACTGGAGTTGGCGAGCGGCTATCGAGTCGTGATTAACTGCGGTCCCGACGCTGGTGAAAGCGTGCCGCATCTACATGTTCACCTGCTCGGCAAACGCGCCCTCGCCTGGCCGCCAGGATAAGGCCGCGATCGGTTGTAAGGTGTGCTGTTCTCAGCGCATTTATCATCAAGCGCAAAACAAAAAATCTGCTGAGGCGGGCGTGTTGCCCGGATCGCTCTACATTCCGTCATTGCGCGTATTGCGCGCGGGCGGCGGCGTAGAGCTGGCAGTCTCCTGCACGCCGGTAAGCGGCTGGGAAACCGTAGCTGCGGTGTTCGCGGCGAGCTCCGAGTCAGGCGTTGCCGTCGCGGCGAACGCTTCGACAACACGCAGGCGCGGAGAGGGCAGTTTGCTCTCTCGCTGCTGGCCGGCTTGGCGGGAAACATGTTCTTCCGCGTCGAAGGTTTGGTCCACCCATTTGGCGGCGCGCTTACGCAACTCCGCACATGAGCGTAGGTGCAGCTTGTGTTTGATGTTTTCCTGATGGCTGTCAACCGTTTTCACGCTCAAACCCAACGATGTCGCGATCTGCCGATTGCCAAACCCCGAGCCGAGCAGCTGGAAAATGTGCATCTCGCGATTGGATAATTCTTCAAGCCAAGCACCTGATCTTGGCATGCGATTATCGTTCAGCCGGGGCTGGAGCGATTTTCGGAAT
>Ga0137364_10000818_pt1 | contig 13585 bp, 12 predicted proteins | sample SagtaG_10_FD_104798 | JGI IMG/M metagenome (GOLD analysis project Ga0137364, IMG submission 104798) | Vadose zone soil microbial communities from Sagehorn Ranch, Mendocino, California, USA - Sage1_L_20_16 metaG | ecosystem: Environmental > Terrestrial > Soil > Vadose zone | place: USA... | reverse complement strand
ACTCCGCACAGCAGCGTGATGTTAATGTTCGAACCGTCGGCAAGGCACCGCTCGATCGCCGGAATACCATCCGGCGTGCCCGGTATCTTGATCATCGCGTTCGGCCGGTCGAGCTTAGCGAAAAGCCGCTTCGCTGCCTCGATCGATGCCTGCGTGTCGTTCGCGATCAGCGGCGAGACCTCGAGCGAGGCGAAGCCGTCGGCGCCCTCCGTCTCGTCGTAAATCGCGCGGAATACGTCCGTTGACATCCCAACGTCGGTCGTCGTCAGCTCATCGTAGATCTGCGGTAGGTCCCGTCCTTCGTCCACGAGTCGCCTCAGGTGCTCGTCATAGGCGTCCGTGCCGCTGATCGCCTTCTCGAAGATCGAGGGGTTGGACGTCCCTCCCGAAACCCCGTCCTCGTCAACCATGCGCTGCAGCGCGCACGTCACGATCAGCTTCCGGTTCAGGTCGTCGTACCACACGCTCTGGCCGTACTTCTTCAACTCTAGCAACGGATTAGCCATCTCACGCGCTCCCTTCTCAGCAATCAGCCATCAGTCATCAGGGCACTCGGCTGTTCGCACTTCGCACTTCCTCCAGGCAGACCCTCTCTCCCATCGCCGCCTCCCCTTCCGTTCGTGGTGAGGCTCTCGAACGATGAACGGCAGCACAGCCCTCGCCTCCCGTGTCTCCGGCTTCCGTACCTGTCATTAACCCTGACCCATCAGCCATCAGCTATCACACTCAGTTTGGCAGGCTCTCCCGCCCACCGCCGCCGCTGCTCCCCGTTCGTGGTGAGGCTCTCGAACCATGACCGGAGCACGGGCCTCGCTTCCCGCTCGTCTACCAGCCAAAGTGCGCCAATCACCCATCGGTCGTCAGAGCCCGCCCCTGGGCCGCCGGCGCAGCGATCGGCACCTCCACATTCCCCCGCTCCATAGCTTCCACCTTCGCCAGCCGCCGAACGTACCGTTCCTCCCTGCTGAAGCGCGCCCGTACGAACGCCTCCACGACCTCCCGCGCCAGCTCGTCGCCGACGACGCGCGCGCCCAGCGAGAGCACGTTCATGTCGTCGTGCTCGACTCCCTGGTGCGCCGAATACGTGTCGTGGCAGATGGCGGCGCGAATGCCTGGCAGCTTGCAGGCCGCGATCGCCGCGCCGACGCCGCTGCCGCAGACCAGTACTCCTCGTTCCGCCCGGCCTTCCCGAATCGCCTCGCCCACAGCCAGCGCGATATCAGGATAGTCGACCGAATCCGGCCCGTTCGTGCCCACATCGAGCACGTCATGGCCGCCCTCGCGCAAGCTCGCCGCCACGGCATCCTTCAACTCGTAACCACGATGGTCAGCGCCCACGGCTATCCGCATAGACTCTCCTCCGAGTTCTATGCTAGTCGCGCCGCTGCACCCCCGCAACGCGCTCCGGTTTAGATGCCGTTACAAAGGCCGACACCTCGGTTACTTGACCGATTAAATTCGTTTGGTAAATTCACTACCGTTTTTATACATACAGCATGTATATTTTCCGGGTGGGATGCCGCCGGCCATCACCGACAGCACCTCATGCACGACCTCGCGGAGCCCGGGAGCCACGGCGTCCTTCAACTCATACGCGATGGTCGGCGCCCACGACGATCCGCATAAACTCTCCTCCGAATTCTATGCTAGTCGCGCCCGCCGCACCCCCGCAACGCACGCCGGTTTAGATGCCGTTACAAAAGTCACTTCGAGTCAGGGCACGAGCTCGAATACCACATCTCCCATATGCAGGCGGTCGCACGCCAGGTCGTCGATAGAAGGCGTCACTTCGATAGTGGTGGTCCTCGCGATGCATCCGAGGAACGCCGCGCCGGCGAAGTACCGGGAGTGGAACTCTCCGGTCCGAGGCAACTGCCAATCAGACGGCTGGTATGGGGGCTCGCCGTTAGCGTTCTGGTTCCAAGATTCCGCGTATATGAGTGATTGACCGGGTGCGAGGGTCAGTCTTTCCCGCGTCTCTTTGAAGGCGGCGTCCTTCGACCAGGACCAGACAAACCACCCGTCTGTTTTACCAGCTCCGGGCATCCGTCGTGCATTCTTCTCCTTCGCCGTGAGGGGTCTGTCTAAGCAGACGGCGCCGATGTTTCGCCCTCTACATTCCACGACAAAGTCGTACCGTTGCTCATTCATGAAGTAGAGAGTTAGGGGAGCAGCGCTAATGTTCCTAACGGTAAGCTTCATCTGAACAGGTTCACGCGTGCTGTACAGCGGCTTATCGATCTGGAGAAGCATCTCGAGCCGCCCGTCGTAGGCAACGCCCCGAGCCTGCGTTTTGAGAGCCGTTGGCTCGAAGTTTGCGTCGACGCTGTCCGCCTCTCTCTCCGTCCTCAACAGACCGTATGCCAGCGCCGCGATTCCGACTGCAGTTACCGCTAGAATAGCGACTGCCGCTATCTTGGCGATGATTCCCCACCTGATTGCGGATGGGACTGCTGTCCACCAGCGTCGTTGCTGGCTTGGCCTCCAGGCTGCCGCTTGTTCTCGGTTTTCGAGGCCAAGCTTTCCGAGAATCTCCGAGACGTGGAACTTCGCCGTCCGCTCCGTGATGCCGAGACGCTCGGCGATCTGCGCATTGCTGGCGCCGGCGCGCAGCAATTTCAGCACCTCCCACTCGCGTGGGGTCAGGATGTCCGGATGACGCGGGCGCCCTCGACTGCTCATCACGCCAAATGTAGCGCTTTCGAGCTGGAATTACACTGTACTTGGGTGCAACATCCAGCCCATGCTCGTTCTCCTAGCTCCTAGCTCCTAGCTCCTAGCTCCTTTCTCCTCAGCTCCTTACTTCTTGTCGATTCACCTCCGCGAGCCCGTGCGCGTTTACAAATGTGACGCACGAGTTCGCGGCTAAGGAGGATTATTCAATGGGCGGTCTAACTGCACGGGTAGGCGGCATCTGCGCCGCGCTATTCGCGGTTCTGTTTGTTATTGGCATAGCGCTGCTGACCGATAGTCCGGACAGCGACGCGCCTGATGCCGACTACACCAAGTACGTCAACGACAGCGGCAACCTCGTCCGAAACATCATCGGCGCTTACTTCGTGATAGTTGCTCTCTTGGTCTTCCTCATCTTTCTCTCCGCGATATACCGGCGGCTCCGTAACGCAGAAGGCGACGATGGGTTCTCGTCTCTCGTTGTCCTCGTGTCCGGCATCATGTTTGTCGCAATGGCAATGGGCGGCACGGTCCTTCTCGTGAGCGTCGCCGGCGCGATCAAGTTCGGTTCGACGCCGGAACCATCGCCTGAAATTGCGAGGTTCCTCCCGCAGGCAGGGTTCGGCTTCCTCCTCCTCTGCGGCGGACTTTCCGCGGCCCTAATGTCCGCAGTTATCAGCTTCCTTATCCTGCGGACGCGGACCCTGCCCGTCTGGCTGGGATACACGGGCTTCATAGCCGCTCTCGCGATGGTGTTCGCCTTCATCTTCATTCCGGCGGTACTCTTCGTGCTCTGGATGCTCGCCTTCGGTATCGTGATGATCACGACCAGCGAGCCAGAACGAGCGAGTGCAACGGCGTAACTACACCCACGAACTGGTCCCACGGGAATCAGCGAGCGGCCACTACGTCGCTGCCGAGTTATTCGCTGAAGCACCCTTTATGGGGCCGATGATGGCCCCGTCCCTGCGAGTGCAGAAGCCATTCGCTCGTTCATCGTCGCGGCGAGAGCTTCAGCCTTGCCCTGAAGGCGCTGTTGCTCCGACTGGCTCAGACCTATCCCGGAGATCGCCGCAACGCCAGCTAACCTACCGCGCCTGAATAGGACCGACGTATACCACACTGTGATCGTCGAGCCATCTTCCCTCTTGATGGCGATCTCCTGGTTCGCGCCCACCGCCTCGTCCGCCACCTCGACATCGAATGGTGACGAGGAGCTAATGGTTACGCCCCCGTTAGTTTTCCCAAGATACTCCGTCAGCTCATTTCGAGAATCGGAGACGTAATTCCCCGCTCCCTCATTCGTCGCGAAGAGATTGGCGCCGCTGCCCGCAAAGAACGTGCTACCGTTCGTGGCCTGCCGTTGGTACAGATTTCGGTATCCGGATGCGAACCCCGCCGTCTCAAGATCCGAGCGCTCGCCGGCAGGATCGAAGTCTTGCTCCGACGCCGTCTCGACGTTCTGCAAGCCGTTCTTCTCGTCCATCGCGAAGCCCGCGAACTCCGGCCCGAAGTCCCCAAGAGCCAGCACCATCCGTGACAGATGGTCGCTCGTAATTTCACGCGCCGTGTCATCTGATGCTCCTCCATCGTTACCGCCGTCACCACCGCCCCCGCAACCGACCGAGACAGCAACGCACACCGCCGCACCGACGAGCATAAGAATCGTCCTGATCATCGCCTCCTCCCGGGTAGGCTAAGCTGTCAGCGACCGTCGATATGCGGAGACGTGAGCCCCCGCGGCGAAGCGCGTTGGGGTCGACCAGTCTCCTGCGCAGGCCAACGCCGAGGTCCGCGCTCCGTCATGTAACGCGGAAGAACGATTGGGCTAGGCGCTCAGCCCTCCGACGGCTGCGCGCGCTCCTCTTCCGCGATACGCACCCGCTCTGCTGCCTCCGTCATAAATCTTTGCCCCTGTTCGCGGCTGAACCGCTCGCCGCACGACTCGCAGATATAGTACGAGACCGCGTCGCTCTTGCCCATCGCGTGCGGCTCGTCCCAATGAGCCACAAGCGACCCGTGAGGGCACGGGACATCTGCGATCATTTCCTCTTCTTTGGCCGGCGCTGTTTCCGTACCGGTCTTCCGGCCGAACAGCCTGTCCAGAAAGCCCATTTGAGCGCCTCCCTTCTTCACCTCAGCGGGCACTCGCTCGTCCGGAAAGTCTCCACCGCTTCCAGTGGCCTCGCTGATGGCGCGCCCACACTCTATGCCCGCGCGGGCGAGTTGTCCAGTCTGGTAGTAGCCCTAGCGGCCGACGGCGAAGACTGTGAGCGTGCAAGGATGCGAACGCTCCAGCGCGGGCGGCTAGCTCACAAGCTCGCCGCGCACGACGATGCGGTTCGTGTAGTCGCCGCCGAACACCGGGTCGCCCGTGTGGTAGAAGCTGCCGCCGCAGGTGATGATCGTCACAACATCGTTGCTCGTTGGATACATCATTTGCAGGGCGTTCGGGTCGTTCGGGTCCATCAAGGCATTCGACGTTACCCTGTACGCTATCTCACGCCCACCGTTGTCGCGGAACTTGATGATGTCCCCTGCCTGGACTGATGTCAGGCTGTAGAAGACCGCCTGTCCGTTCCACGTGACGTGGCCCGCAAAGACTGCGTTGCCGCCGCTCCCCGGCTTCTGCGAGAAGTCGTACCACGCGACCACCTGCGAGGCGTCAGGGCCGGTCGGCACGATGGGGACCCTGTTCTCGTCCAGCCCGTAGACCGCGACGGGCGCGTCCACACCGATCTTCTCGATTATCATCCGGTAGGATTCTCCAAGCCGCTCGACTGCCGCGGGGGGTGGTGCCGTAACCCCAACCGTCGCGGGGGGTGTCTCCTGCGCAACAGACGCCTCCTCGTCCGAGCCGCCCTTGAAGAGGAAGAAACCGAGGGCGGCAGCCGCTACGAGGCCCAGACACCCCATGCCGATCAGCGGTTTCGCGCCAACTGCGCCCCGCATCGACATATGCACTTTTCGCCAGCGCCAGAGCGCCAATTGTTCTCTCATAATCTTCACCTCGCTCCAAGATTGGAACGTCATCCCCTCGTCTTAGGTTACGATCGCGTTCCCCGAGATGAACCGGAGTGCGGCCTCGCGATTGCCTAACAAAATTCGTTGCCGATCTCCACGCAGCGGCTTGATCGCGTATCTACGGTGCAATGGCAAGCACGATAACGCCTGCGACGATGGCCAGCGACGCCCAGACACGCCAGAGGCCAAAGCCTTCGCCGAGAAGTAGGACGCCCATCGCCGCCCCGAAAACGACGCCAACCTCCCGGGAGGGTGCGATATACCCGACGCGGCTGGTCTGGAGAGCGAACAGCACCAGGAGATAGGCGAGCTGAATCAGCACGCCCGCGGCGACGATGCTCCAGCCGTGTAAGCGCCATTCCGAGCGGATCCCTTCGACGTTGCTCTGCGCGGCCGCAGTCGTCGTGATGAGGGCGTGGCCAGTCATGGCGAACTGGTTCAGGACCACCGGCGAGACTTCATCGAGGGCGTTCTTATCCCAGAGCGAGTAACTTGCGATGAGGAGCCCCGTGGTGAGCGCGGTCCGGCCGGCCGGTTGGTTGAGCACCCGCAGCGGCGCAGCGATGTCCCGCAGAGCCTGTGGCTGAATGTGCAGGGCGTAAACGCCTGTAGCGATCATTGTGATCCCGAGGACGGCGATGGCCGAGATGTGCTCGTCCAGAAGAAGTGCCGCGCCGATCGGTATGAGCGCCAGGCCAACGCCGCGCGATACTGGATAGACGGACGATAGGTCGCCCAGCCGGTATCCCCGCGCCAACGAGAGCCCGTAGACTCCGTGAAGGGTTGCCGTCACGCATCCGACCGCGATTGCTTGTCCGCTTAGGCCATCCACGGCGGCGACGATTATTGCCGGGCCTAAGAGTGTGAGCGCACCAATGATGCCTGCGGATCCCAGGAACGCCAGCTTGTGCTCGCTTCGCGTGAGGAGGAAGTTCCAACTCGCGTGGCAGACCGCTGACCCAAGCACGAGGACGAGCGCAACCGGCGTCATCGCGTGCCCGTCGCACCTGTATCGATGCTAGGTATCGTCGGCCCGGGCCTTGCGGGCGCGATTGCGCTGCCAAAACCAATGCCCGGCAGTCAGGGTTATCGCTACGAGTACCGTGGTGATCGCGAGTAGAATCGCCCAATCCTCGCGGCCCTGTCCGGCTGACGCCGGTGGTTCCGCGCCCGGTCGCGCGGGCTTAACGTTGGCAAGTGTACCCGGCGTTTCGCGTCCAGGCGCCAGACCGTCAGGCGCGGCAACTTCGGCCAGGGAAGCGTCTTCGCTTCCGAAGGCAGGCGCGCGGCCGGCAAGGCGGACGGTCTCTCCTGGCGCCGGCTGTGTCAGTCCGAACTGCGCGTCGTCAAAGTAAGCTGCCGCCGGCCCGCCGGACGCCGGCCGCAGCATTAGCCGAAGCTTCACGCTGTTCGCGTCGGCGGGCGCTTGAACAGGTCCAGTCGTCAGTCTGCGGAACGCCCCGGCTGTTGCCTGGACCGCGTCGACGGAGTCGATTGAGGCGATGGCCTGCCCGCTGCCGTCCGTACTCGCGTACCAGGATAGTCGCAAGAAGGCCGACTCGGCTTCCGGGCCCGCCAACGCCTGGACGGATGTTTCGTAGTAGGCCCCCGGCTGGGCGGAGACCGTCTGATAGGCCCACTTCGTCGCTGTTGTATCCGAAGTCAAGACGAGACCCCTCTCGCCTTCCGTCCGGTGGTCAGTGACCGTGCCTATTTCGCCGCCTTGCTTGTGCCATCCATAGGGCGTCCCGTCGCTGCGCAGATCCTCGAACCCGCCGTTGATCAACTGCGGGAACGAATCGGGCTCGGCGTTCCCCGTTGCCGGGGCAGTCGCCTTTGGGGAAGGACCGGGGCGAGGTGTCCGCGTCGGCGTCGGAAGCGGCCCGGGTGTCCTGCCGGGCGGAAGCGGAGTCGGGTGCGGTGTGACCTGCGGCGGTGGCGTAGCCTGGGGCGGCAGTGTGGCAGGCGGAGGCGGGACATGTGAAGGGCCGGAAAACGCGAAATCGTCGAGATGGATCGTAAAGGGCGAGTCTGCCTGTATTAGGAGGCTGGCTCGCGCCTGCCGTGCGGCTACAGGTGAGACCATTGCTCCGGTCGCCAGTAGCTGGAAGGTGCCATCGGGTTGCGCCAGCCAGGGAGAGTCGGCGCTCAAAACGAGAGAGCCGCTCGCATCGAACCATGAGACACGAAGGAACGCCCTGCTGACGCCCGAGAAAGGGGCCGCGACCCACCCACTCAGCTCGTAGTTAGAAGCCGGCTGGACGTCAATCAGCTGGTATGCGAACTGGATGGTCGGCTGCCCGCTTCCCGAAAATCGGCCGGCCTGCGAACCCCCGTGCAGCGGGGCGTTTACAGCGTCGAGCTGGCCGGCGTTTGTTGTCCAGCCGACGGTGCCTTCCTCAAAGTCACCGTTGGCGAGCAGTTCAGATGCGGCTGCGGGATGCTGACGGTTCAGCACCAGGGCGACGAGCAATGCGCAAGCGACTACGGCCGGACGTATCAACGAAGGGCGCTCAATGGGGCTGCGTGATAGCGTCATTCTATGAGCCGCGAGGGAGTTTGAGAACCGCTGACGCCACAAATTTTCTGGCAATTTTCAGGTGGAAGCGGGCGTTCCGTATAATTGACTTGATGGGAGATAGCCCTGCTGGACTCGACGGCTGGTCTTCGGCGGATGCGAAGAGACCTGGTCCCCACGTAATCGCCGTGGACGGCTCGGCCGCGTCGGGAAAAAGCACGATTGGGCGATGGCTTGCTGAGAAACTCGGTTACCCGTTCCTTGACACAGGATTAATGTACCGAGCAGTGACACTGGCGGCAGCGGAGCGTCGCGTTGACCCAAACGACCCCCAAGCGTTGACCAGACTCGCCGATTCGATTCGGATGAAGGTCGGATCAGCGGCACAGCAGTCCCCTGAGACCTGTTCCATTAGCATCGACGGCAAAGATGTCACCTCTCAGTTGCGCCGGCCGGACGTCGAGGACGCGGTTTCTCTTGTATCGCGGGTGCCGGGTGTCCGAGAAGCTCTCGTCCGGCAACAGCGAGAGATCGCCGGCCGCCAACCGATGGTAATGGCCGGGCGGGACATCGGCACTGTCGTCTTGCCCGACGCTGATTTAAAGGTGTACCTGGATGCGTCGATCAGCGAGCGCGCCAGGCGGCGCCATGCCGAGTTCTCCAATCAGGGCCGCGCCGTCACGGAGAAGATCGTTCTGGAAGACCTGCGGCGACGCGACCAGATAGATCGCGAGCGCGAGGTGTCGCCGTTGCGGCCGGCCCACGATGCCATCGTCATCCAGACGGATGGTCTTTCGCAGGAAGAAGTACTCGGGCGGGTGCTGGAACTTGTGGACGGTGCTTGATGAAGGAACAGCTGCAGGCGGCGTTTTACTGGCTGAACGTCTGGACGTGGATCAGGGCGACCCTCTTGGTAGTGACAAGCCGGGAGGTCGCGGGTAAGGAGAACATTCCACGTAAGGGCGCTCTCATCTTCACATGCAACCACTTCAGCGTCGGCGATCCGCCTCTTCTTATTGGCATATTCCCACGGCGAATTGTCTGGATGGCTAAGCAAGAGCTATTCGATGCACCCGTGTTCGGGAAGCTGTACAACATGGGCGGTTTCATACCTGTACGTCGCTTCGAGGGCGACCTTCGCGCAATTCGCCGATCACAGGATGTGCTGCGCCGGGGTCATGTGCTGGGCATGTTTCCCGAGGGAACCCGCAGCGGAGGAAAGCTGGGGCCCGGCGAGCCGGGCACGGCGCTGATTGCACTCCGTTCGGGTGCACCTGTGCTCCCAGTCGCGATCTGGGGGACGGAGCATGTAAAGCTACCTAGAGACCTCTTCCGGCGCACGAAGGCCCATGTGCGGTTCGGCGAATCGTACCGCTTGCCGAATCCCGGCCGAATCACCCGAGAAGCCATCGCTGCCGGGACGGACGAAATCATGCACCGGATCGCCGAACTACTGCCAGCCGAGTATCGCGGGGAGTACCTCGATACGAGTGCGCCGCCTGCGACGGCAGAAGTGAGGACATAGACGAAATGCGAGTCATCCTCGCCCAGCCACGCGGGTTCTGCGCCGGTGTTGAGCGAGCGATCGATATCGTCGACCGGTCGATACGCGTATTCAATTCGCCGGTGTACGTACGGCACGAGATAGTCCACAACCAACACGTCGTAGACGACCTCCGCTCAAAGGGAGCCATATTCGTCGAAGATGTGGATGAAATACCAGAGGGCGCGCCTGCAGTCTTCTCCGCTCATGGCGTTTCCAAGGCCGTCAAGGCGGCAACCAAGAGTCGCTCGCTCCGGGCGGTCGACGCCACCTGCCCGTTGGTTACCAAGGTTCACCGGCAGGTGCTGCGGCTGCACCGTCTCGGTTACGAGATACTGCTCATCGGGCACGTCGGCCACCCCGAGGTCGAGGGAACACTCGGGCAATTGTCCGACGGGATTCAGCTCGTTCAGAGCGTCGAGGACGCGCAATACGCCCAGGTGACGTATCCAAGTAAAGTCGCTTACGTCACGCAGACGACGCTTTCGCTCGACGATACAGCAGAGATCGTTCAGGTCCTGCGACGGCGTTTCCCCGCGCTTCAGAGCCCTGCCACGGACGACATATGTTACGCGACACAGAACCGCCAAATGACAGTCAAACGCCTCGCCGAGATCGTGGACGTGGTAGTTGTCATCGGTGCTGCAAATTCATCGAACTCGAACCGACTTGTTGAAGTAGCTAAAGCCGGCGGTGTTGCGGCCTATCGAGTGTCGTCTGCCAACGAGCTCAGACCTGATTGGTTCTCTACCAAGCAGACGGTCGGTATCACGGCGGGCGCCTCGGTTCCAGAAGTGCTGGTGACCGAGGTGGTGGAGTACCTGGGGGACAACTTCGAGGCTGAAGTCGAAGAGGACGCAGAAGGCAACCCGGAGGATGTCTACTTCCCCCTGCCACTAGAGCTTCGAGCGGCAGGCTCTGATTTTACGCAACCCTAGAAGTGCACAAGCGTTCCTATTAGCGACCACAGCTCACAGATCGCGAGGCGTCCTCATGTGCGGAATCGTTGGATACGTCGGCGAGCGCGAAGCTGCGCCGATCCTTCTCGACGGCCTGGCTCGCCTCGAGTACCGGGGATATGACAGTGTGGGCATCGCCGTGCTCGAGGAAAATGGCAGAATTTCCATCCACAAGCGAGTCGGCAAGCTCGATCGGCTCACTTCGCGGCTTTCCGGGGCAACGCCGTCCGGCCACCAGGGGATTGGACACACGCGCTGGGCAACTCACGGAAAGCCGAGCGACATCAACGCCCATCCTCACACTGACTGCAGCGGCGACGTTGTCGTCATCCACAACGGGATCGTTGAGAACCACCAGGAACTCAAAGAGCAACTCCTTGCCGCCGGTCATAAATTCACGTCAGAAACAGATACGGAGGTTATCGCCCACCTGGTCGAGGACCGACTTGCCGAGGAGAACGACTTGCATCAAGCCCTCGAACAGACGGTTCAGATACTCGCGGGCGCTCACGCCATACTGGTGATGAGCAAAAACGAGCCGGGCACTATCGTTGCGGCCCGAGCGGGGAACGCCGGCGGCGTCGTGGTCGGCTACGGTCACGGGGAGACCTACCTCGCCAGCGACCTGCCGGCCCTTTTATCACACACCCGGCGAGTGGTCTTTCTCGAGAACGGCGATGTCGTACGGGTCACGGCAGGTCGCGCGGTATACAGGAATACCGGCCGCGCGGTCGAGAAGACGCCCCAGCAGATCGCTTACGATCCCGTGTCGGCGGCGAAGGGCAGCTTCAAGCACTTTATGCAGAAGGAAATCGCGGAGCAGCCTGAGGCGATTTTGAACACGCTTCGCGGGCGAGCGCTCTTCTCAGAAGCCCGTGTAGAGCTGGAAGACTTGAAACTCAGCCCCTCGCAGCTCGAAGCGATCAAGCGAGTGGTCCTGGTGGGCATGGGGACCAGCCTTCATGCGGCGATGATAGGCCGGCAGTACATCGAGCGAATTGCGGGCATACCGGCGGAGGTCGAAAACGCCTCCGAGATGCGCTACCGCGAAGCTATCATCGGTTCGGACACTCTATTCGTCTCCCTGACACAGTCCGGCGAGACTGTGGACACTCTGGCTGCGATGGAGATGGCGAAGGAAAAAGGCTGCTTGCAGGTCGTGGTGTGTAATGTTGTTGGTAGCGAGGCTACGAGAGTCGCCGACGGCGCTATTTACACTCGATGCGGCCCCGAAATCGGCGTTGCCAGCACGAAGACGTACGTCGCCGCGATCTCCGCTCTCTACATGCTGGCGTGCTATTTAGGGCAGCAGAGGGGAATCGTTGACCGCGAGCGAATAGGCGGACTCCTATCGCCGCTCGCGCGGCTCCCCTACGCGGCGGGGGAGGTCGTCCACCGAAGCGGGGAGTATGAGCGGCTGGCTCACAAATTCTACCGCTGCGAGGACTTTCTCTTTCTGGGTCGCGGACTGCAGTATCCCGTGGCCATGGAAGGTGCTCTCAAGCTAAAGGAGGTCAGCTATATACATGCTGAGGGCTACCCTGCCGGCGAAATGAAACACGGGCCCATTGCCCTGATCGACCGCGAAATGCCTGTGGTGGCGCTTGTCCCTCAAGATGTACTGCGCGAAAAGATGATGAGTAATATCGAACAGGTTAAGGCGCGGGAGGGAATCGTGATCTCGGTTGCGACAGAGGGTGACGAAGAAGTAGCGGGCAGATCAGATCACGTGATGTACGTGCCGAAGATTTCCGACTTGCTGGCGCCCGTTCTGACGTCGATATCGCTGCAATTGCTGGCCTACCACATCGCTGTGCGTCGTGGATGCGACGTAGACCAACCGCGCAATCTTGCCAAAACCGTCACGGTCGAGTAGGCGGCGATCCAGGCCTTAGAGTCGATATCGATGGAGCTGTCAATTGTCCGCCGGCGTCTCGAGGAGAAAGAGCGGTCGCTTTCGCCCTATGCGGTACGGAGCAAGCAGACGCGCGGCCGGCGAATTTCCGAGGAGCCATCGGCGGTCCGCACTGAATTCCAGAGGGACCGTGACCGCATCCTTCATTGCAAGGCTTTCCGGCGCCTGAAGCACAAGACTCAGGTGTTCATCGCACCTGTCAGCGATCACTTTGTGACCAGATTGACTCATACACTCGAGGTATCCCAGGTCGCGCGGACTATCGCACGCGGCCTGAACCTCAACGAAGACCTGGCCGAGCCGATTGCTCTGGCTCATGACATCGGCCACCCACCGTTCGGTCACGCCGGCGAGCAGGCGCTGGCCGATCTACTACCTGAAGGCTTTCGTCACGCCGAGCAGAGTTTGCGGGTAGTGGACGAGCTGGAACGCTTGAACCTGACCTGGGAGACCAGGGACGGGATCGTGAACAGCTCGAAAGTGCGGGAAGACATCTTCGCCGAAGGTTATGGCACGCCCGCGTCTCTCGAGGGCCAGATCGTGAAAGTATCCGATGCGGTCGCCTACATCAACCACGACATAGCTGATGCGCTGCGAGCCGATGTTATCGCCGAGGAAGAACTACCAAAAGAAGTATCGGAGGTTCTGGGTAGACGGCACTCAGAGCGGATAGACAACCTGGTATGCGACATCATCGAGAACTCGTGGGCGGCGACTGGTGAGACGGATGTTCCCGTGTCTGAAATCCGAATCGGGATGAGCCACAAGGTTGCGGCGGCAGCAAACACGCTTCGTGAGTTCATGTTCCAACGAGTCTATCTGTGGGAGGGCCGAAGGGAGGAAGCCGAGCAGGCCAGGCGCGTGATCTCGGTGCTCTACGACCATTTCATGCAATACCCCGACGAAATGCAGACGGAGTTCGGCGTCGCTTCCGACCCTCTGTGGCGACGGGT
>Ga0137364_10000811_pt1 | contig 13620 bp, 14 predicted proteins | sample SagtaG_10_FD_104798 | JGI IMG/M metagenome (GOLD analysis project Ga0137364, IMG submission 104798) | Vadose zone soil microbial communities from Sagehorn Ranch, Mendocino, California, USA - Sage1_L_20_16 metaG | ecosystem: Environmental > Terrestrial > Soil > Vadose zone | place: USA... | reverse complement strand
GGAGACGGTGGCCCTTCATTCCATGACCTGCAGAAGGAGGACCAGGCGACGGAGCGCGAGCGAATGCGTGCCTTCGAGGACGCCGTCCTGGGCCCGCCGCTCAGTCCGGGGATGCAGCCCGAACCCTAGCCGCGGCGGCGTTCTCCTCGAAGACCTCTTTGATTGCGCCTTCGCCCGCCGCGATCATGGTCTCCATCATCGGACGGAGGCTCTGCGCGACCTCAGGATCCGCGGGCTCCTCCCAGAGAAAAGATCGACTGACCCTGGTCTGTCCACGGGCGTCGCTAAGCCGCGTCGTGATGTGCATGGTTGTGGGTTGGTCGGCGATGAGGGTCAGCTCGCGCTGGGGTTCCAGTGAGACCACGCGCATGCTGACAAGGCTGCGCCCGTGGTGGCAGTGGAACTCGCTCCCGAGGTCGTCTCCGCGCGCGCCGGGAAGCACATCCACGCCATCAGCGAACAGGTATCGCTCCATGACCGACGGCTTCAACATCAGCTTGTAGACGAGCGCGCGCGGGGCGTCGAGTCACGTCGGAGTTGATCATTGCCTCTTCCGGCATGACACGCTTGCGCTCGACCGCCTCCGCTTCGTGCCAGAGGTACGCGATCTCTTCGTAGCCCCCCGAGATCGCGCCGAGGTCGGACTCCTCCGAGTGTGGTGTGAACCGCGACCGGACGTCCGCGGGCAAGCGCTCAAGTACCTCGTCCGTCACGAGGAGATATTCCTTCGACGGCACGGTGTTCTTGAGAAGCCGGTGGGCGACGATCACATCGGTGCCGTGCAGCTGCTCGACGCCGCCGAGTCGCTGACGCGAGAACCTGCCGTGGTGGATGACGAACTTCAGCTTGAGGATGCGGATGTTCGCGCAGGCGTTGCACGGGCACGTCGTCACCGCCTGCATGTCGCGCAGGCGCCGGTGAAATGCGACGAACGTCCCCTCCAGGGCCTTGATCACGTCGGCGGTGGAGATCCCAGTTATGAAAAGGACCGCGTCGCCTTCGACCTGGGATACGTCCATCCGGCCTTCGACGCTGCGCACGACCGTTTCGAGCAGCTCGTGCAGGATCGACCAGCTGTGGTCCACCTCGGTCTGAGCCACGAACTTCGAGTAGCCGGAGATGTCGGCGAGCACGAGGGCCCCCTCCTGCAGGCCTGAGAACCTCGCCGCTTGACCGGCGTCGCTCGACATCACCGGGAAGGATGAAGCGCACGGCGCTCCCGCGCAACCGCCGGCGCGCTTGGCGATCCTGATCTCGGTATTTGCGCGCCGCTTGTGGTCGCCGCGCTACATCCTGAGAAGAGCCCGACCCGAGATGGTGGCGAAGAAGATGCTGCACGAGCTACCTGTCCAGGATCCGTAATGGACGAGCGTGCCTGAGAACTTGCCCGCCGGGAGAAGCCTGCCGCTCGCGGCGTAGGTCTGCGTGCAGCTGCCGGCGAGCACGGACTCGCTGACCAGGGTCACGGTGCCGCCCGGAGCGAATTGGCCGGCGACGCTCGTCGTACCGCTCTTGATCACGAAGGAGCCGCCGAGAATGTCTGCGTTGGGGTTGAGCGGCGTATGGCAGACGGCGATCTCGAAGGTGCCGTCGAGCGTCCCCTGTGCGACTCCTGAAAACGGGCTGACGCTATTGGGTGCGGGACAACTATCCGTGCTGGTCGGGTAGCCGGTCTCGATCCCGGAGACGGCCTCCCGATAGTTGGTGCCGGCAAGCACAGCGGTGGGTGCCAGTGCAAGGACGAGCGCAATGCTCGAAACCACCAGTCGAATCCACCTCATGTTCAAGCCTCCCCTGGACATCGCGAGCCGGAACAAGGTTGGTGTACCGCGCGAAGTGCCCATCCGTCAAGGCAGGCGACAGGGAGGCGACCGATCCCGCCCGTTTCGCGATTCGCCACCCTCGCCTCTACCGCGACGAGAGGGGTGGCTCAAGAAGTCCTGGCTCAGGCTGGGTAGAGCCACCCCCTCAAGAGGATCGTCAACCTCGGCATGACGAGGTAGGTCATCGTCGCGACGACGATGAGTGCGATCACCATGACTTTGGGCAGAAGCGCGATGTCGCCAAGACGGGGCGTGACCTGCCACTGGAGCAGCCCCAAGAGAGGGAAAACGCCAATCCAGGTGACCACCACCATCTTCCATCGCGGCGGCGCGGGCCGGCCCGGGTCGTTCGGCAACTGGAACCAGGTCTCGAGGCCCGTCATGTGGTCGTCAGTCGCCAGGGTCGCCATGGGGGCCAACCTCTTCAGGAATTCGGCTCGCGCGGCTGATTCGTGCCAGGCGTTGAAGAGGGAATGATCCGCGAATCGATAGATCACCTGGTATCGCCCTTTCGATCGCACCCAGCTCGCGCCCAGGTGCCCGGGAAACGCGCTGGCCGCCACGGTGATCTCGTGCGCCCAAAGCTCGAAATCCGCCTCCCGTCCGGGCGCGACCCGGAATGTGGCGACGACGGTGACGGGGTCTGTTTTGGTCGGGCTCATGGCGTGACTCTAGGCCGAGTTTGATCGCGACGATTCGCTCCAGAGCCTGCGGGTAGGCCTGCTTTCAGAGTCCTCCGCAGACCGGGCCGTTGAAAAACCAGGGGATGCACGCTCCTGGTCCGAGAAGCGTCCACCACGTCAGAACCGCGATCGTGCCCAGGCCGACCAGCCACAGGGTTCCGGTGACGACGTTCTTCCCCGGCACCGGCCAGGATCGCCAGCCCAGGCGCCTGGCGATGCGCGGGCCGAGGCTCGCGTCGATCAGCGGCCAGGCGATGAGGCCGAGCACCACGGCCGTCGGGATCACGATCGAGGTGATCAGCGCCGGCCCTAGCTTCAGCAGCTGGAACAGAGATAGGAAGTACCAGTCGGGATGGGGGATCACGGTGGAGCGGGGATCGGCGGACTGGGTGGTCTGCAGGAGAGGTTGGCCGAAGAGCGCGAGCAGGCCGAGCGCGATCAGCGTGGCCATGGCGAGGATCGGGTACGGCCAGAAATGGTCGGGGAAGTAGGGGTGGGTCTTGTTTTCCGGCATGTCATCGGCGACCTGGCGGCCGATGGGGCCGAACAGGATTCCGACCAGCGCCACCGCCACCAGCAGCGGATACAGGACGTGGCCGGGGCCGATGGCGAGCCGGCTGGCCGGTGGTGCAACGCCTGCGCCGTCGTCGATCTCGCTCCTGGTGATCACGATGGCTCCGCAGGTCCCTGGCGGCGGACCAGCCGGAAGTGGACGTACATCAGACCGGCGATCACCGCCGGCAGCAGAAACACGTGCGCGATGTAGAAGCGCAGCAGCGTGGCCGGGCCGATGATCGGCCCGCCTTGCAGCACGTTCTTGAGGAACTCGCTCACTCCACCGGGAAGCACCGATGCTCCCGTCATGATCGAAAGTTCGCGACCTCGCGCGAGATAGTAGTTCACGTCCCAGGGCAGGAGCGAGCCCGTCAGGCTGAAGGCGAGGATGAGCAGGAACACGATCACCCCGACCATCCAGTTGATCTCACGGGGCGCGCGATAGCCGCCCGTCCAGAACACGAACGTCATGTGCAGCAAGGCGACGACGATGAGGAGGCTGGCTCCCCAGAAGTGGATCCCGCGGACGAGCCAGCCGAGGTAGACGGTGTGCTGGATGTAGTCGACGCTCGTGAATGCGGGTGCCGGCTGGCCCGCGCCGTCGGGGACGTAATAGACACCGAGCAGGAAGCCGGTCAGGAACTCGATGGACAGGATGATCAGCGCCAGGCCGCCGAGGTAGCGGTAGAAGGCGGAGGCGTAGTTCGGCACGCGCCGGTACAGCTCGGAGTCGACAGACTGGACGAGGGGAAAACGCTCGTCGAGCCATCCGACGACCGCACCTTGCGTGCGGCCGGAACGCGGCGGGTTCCCCTTGAGCCTCCAGTCCATCTGATTCACCTCCGTTTTACGCGCCCTCACTCATACCCGTCGGATAGTTCCGAGATTCCGCGCTCTTGGTGCCAAACGGGCCTATCCCGCCGCCACGATGCACTCGATTGGCGCCAGACGCGCCTTTCCCTTTCGGCCCCGATTGATGCGCTTGGTCCAGGATTGCGCTGTGGGCATCGTGACTTCCAACATCTCGATCTCGCTCGACGGATTCGTCGCGGGACCGAACCAGAGCCTCGAGGATCCGATCGGCCAAGGAGGGATGCGCCTGCATCAGTGGGCTTTCGCTACGGAAGGCTGGCAGGCGGCGCACGGGACCGGCGGCGGCGAGCGCAATGCCGACTCCGACGTTCTGGAGGCCGTGGTGGAGGACGTCGGCGCTTACGTCATGGGCCGGAACATGTTCGGGCCGGGCAGAGGACAGTGGGATCTCAGCTGGTCGGGGTGGTGGGGTGAGGACCCTCCGTACCACGTGCCCGTGTTCGTCCTGACCCATCACCCACGAGAGCCGATCGTGATGCAAGGCGGCACCACTTTCATGTTTGTCACGGATGGGATCGAGCGAGCTCTGGCGCTGGCCCAAGCCGCGGCCAACGGCAGAAATGTGGAGATCCCGGGCGGGGCGGAAACCATAAGGCAGTTCCTTCGCGCGGGCCTGCTCGATCAGCTCTGGCTGCACATCGTTCCGATCGTGCTCGGGGCCGGCGAGCGGTTGCTCGAGAACGTGGGCGACCCTTTGCTTCAGCCGGTAGAAGTCATCTCCTCACCCGCGGTGACGCACATCAAGTACCGCATCGTCAGATGACGGGAGTTGCGATCAGGATTTCCACTGTTCCGTCGACGGTCGAGCGGTCTCGGTCTCGCTCATCGGGACGACGCCGCGGATGCAAGTGCCACGGTCGCCTGATTCGACCTGGAGAGTGCCACCGACTGCTCCCAAGCGGTCGCGCATGTTCGTAAGTCCCGCGCCGTCAGTGTGCCCACCAATTACAAAGCCGGCGCCGTCATCGGAAACCTCGAACAGGAGCGCGCTCGCGTCTTCCCAAATTCGCACGTGCGCGGAAGCTTCAGTCCCAGCATATTTGGCAGCGTTCTGCAGGGCTTCCAGGCAGCAGAAATAGACAGCCGACTCGATCTCCGGCGCGTGCCTGCCGACGCCGTCCGCATCGAGGCTGGCGGGAAGCGGCGCTCGCCGGCAGGCGGCACTCATCGCGACGCCGAGCCCGGCGCTCGAGAGGAGAGGTGGGTAGATGCCGTGCGCAAGCGATCGCAGCTCTTCGATGGCCGACTTGACGTCATCCTGCAGCTGGTTCATCAGCAATTTAGCCCGCTCGGGATCACGCTCCGCCTGCTGCTCAAGAAGCCGCACCTTCACGGAAAGGGCGACGAGGTGCTGCTGCGCGCCGTCGTGAAGGTTGCGTTCGATGCGCCTTCGCTCGGCATCCGCGGCGGCCACCAACCGTCCACGCGACGCCTGCAGCTCGGCAGCCCGCTGGCGCAGCTGCTCGACAGAGTCCTGCAGCGACGCGTCGAGGTGAGCCTTTTTCAGCGCGACGCCCAACTCGCGGGACACCTCTTCTAGAGTGACGTCGATTTCGGTTGCGAGGCTTTCGCCCTTGCGAGATCGCACGGCCACGACCAGGCCGAAAAGCTGACCGCTGTTGCTGACGGGCGCCACTCGCAACATCGCCGGGTCCCTTCCGTCCAGCAAGGCAGGCAGCCATACCCTGGCCCAACTGGCGCTCGACACGTTTGAATTGGCTGCGATCGTCTCTTCGGCGGGCGTTATCGGTATCGGCTTCCTCTCCTGGCGGGGTTCGGCCGCCGCCACTCGCAGGCTGCCACCCTCGCACAACCAAAGCTCGGCGGCGTCCAGCTGGAAACCATCCCGCAGGGCTTCCACCATCTGCAGCAGAAGCTCGTCCATGGGCACGCCACGGCTGAGCTGACTCGCGAAAGAGCTGCGCACGAAGTCGATGGCGGAGAGGCTGGCGGCTTCCCGGCGCCGGCGCCGCAGAGCTGTCGCGGCGGCGGCGACGACGGCGACCATCAGGATCGCCGCCACCAGCGCCGTAAGAAGAACCGTCGGGCCGAGCTGGCTCAGGTCAGGCACTTCGTGCAGTGCTGCCTAGTCCTCCAGACGGAGGGCCTCGACCGCGGGTAGGTTGGCGGCCCTCAAGGCCGGCAAGATGGTGACCGCCAGCACCGCTAGATAGAGCAGACTGACGATGAGCGTCAACGACGTGCCATCGATCTCAAGGCTGGCACCAGGTAGGTACCCCGTGATCATTACGACGCTGGTCGGAACACCGACCCCGATCCCCACCAGCGCACCGCAGGTGGCCGTGATCAGCGCCTCCGAGACCATCCCTGCGAGCACCTGGCCAGGCCGGTAGCCGAGGGCTCGAAGCATGCCAATGGAGCGGCGGCGCTCGATGACCGCCCTCAGAGCCAGAATGCCCAGGCTCAGCACTCCCACCAGAAGTCCGATCCCCATCAAAAGCCGGATCATGTCGGTGAAGGCCTGCCCGGCGGACGACGTCGTGTCGAACATCTCCTTGATGGTTCTTGCCTCCGCCCCCTGGCTGAAGACTGCTCTCCCGATCTGGCGGGCCGTTACGGCGACGTCGGCGCCGGGCGCGGTTTTGGCCAGTATGGTCGTGCCGACTGGCAGCGTGGCGAACGGGGCCATCGCCGCCTCGGACCCGGCGATACCCCAAAGCCCGATGTTCCTCACAACTGCCGCCACCCGGAACTGCACGGGCCCTTCAGGTCCCACCAGGGTGACCGTATCGCCGGGGATGGTGTAAGTGGGTGAGACCACCAGGTGCGGGTCGTCGGCGAGAGCCTGCCAGACGTCGGCGTCGCTCTTGAAGCGACTCTCCCGGTTGGTGAGCTCGAAGGGTCTGGTCGCCAGCTGGGTGCGGCTGAGCGAGTAGAGGGGCACGTACTCATCCTTGAGCGTAAACCCGCCTTGTCTCACCTCCCCCCGGTAGGGTCGTGTCTGCATTGCGATCGAGCGGGCGATCTGGGATCGTACTGAGTCTGGTAGCGATAGCCCCGCGTTGGTCGGCGCGTCAACGCGGATGTCGTATTCATTCAGGCCACTTCGGAACGTGCCGTTGAAGGTTGGGACGAGAATCGAGGTCATGGTCATCAGGACCAGGATGAGTGCGAACGCACCGGTGCCCAGGCCGGCCCTTAGAGGCCGCCGCGTCAGGTAGGCAAGCGACGGCCTCAGAGTCGCCCGGGACCCACCCTGCAACCAGCCCAGCGGGAGTTCGAGAAGACGTAGGTTGGATGCTACGGCGAGGCTCAACCCGAAGACTGCAGTGACCACGCCAAGCAGGATCACGGCGCCTGAGTCATTCGAGACGATGTTCTCGATCGCGCCCAGGTTGGCCGCCGCCCACACGGTCAGGGCAGCTCCGGTCAACGTCGCCCGCAAGCGGTCTGAGATCCGGCCGCCGACCATGGCCGCCGCCAGGATCACGAGGCCCACCCCGCCCGCCAGCCGGACCGGTAGGCTGCCCGCGATCAAAGCCGCGAGTGAGCCCAGGCCGAGGACGGCCAGGAATGCAGTCCCCCACATCGATCGCTTCCGGCGGCCGGCCGGCTCTGGCAGGTTCTTGATCGCCGACGAGATCTGCATCCGCGAGCTGCGGACCGAGGTGGCGAAAAGCGTGGCCAGCACGATCAGGGCGCCGACCGCGATGGAGATGGCCATTGAACCGGGCGTGATGGCGTACTGGACCGGCACAGCGCGACTCTCCACGGCCCCGGTGTGGACGCGGACATACAGCAAGGCGACAAGCGCAAGGCCGAAGAGGGCACCCGGAACAATGGCCACAACCGCAGCGGCCACGCTGTACAGGGCTCCCTCCAGCACTGACAGGGAGACCATGCCGGCCCGGCCGAGGCCGAGCGCTCGGAGCACGGCGTGCCGGGGCCGCCTCTCCTCAGCCAGGGCGAGGCCAAGATTGACAACCAGGGCTGCGCCCGCGAGGGCAACGAACAGGCTGAGCGCGGTATAGAAGCTTGCATTCCCAGCGACCTGTTTGACCTGGGCGTCGAAGTCCTCGCGCTTCGATTCCCGGACTTTCAGGCTCACTCCGCCGGGCAGGGCCTGGAGGGCCGCCCGCACCTGTGGCGCGAGGTCATGTGCCCGATCCATTTCAGCCCGGCCTTCGCCGGGACCTGCCAGCCGGATCACGTTGATGCCCTGGTCTCCGATCAGCGGGCGGAGGTTGGCAAGTGGAGAGAAGAGAGCCGGCCGAAGCGTGTAGGCGCCTGGGCCCTGGGCCTCGGCGATACCGGCCAAGCGGAGCTCCGCCTCCTTGGGGCCGAGCAAGACGCGGAGCCGGTCACCGGGGCGTGCGTCCAGGGCGTTGGCAAGCGAGGCGGAGATCAGCACCTCGTCGTCGGCGAGGTTCTGACCCAGGGTGGTCGTTCCGTCGGTCAGCCGGTAGCTGCCGAACGGGCCCTGAGCGGCCGGATCAAAACCGACAAGGATGACCAGCGGCTTGGCGTTGCCGCGGTCGAGGTCGACCACTGAGCTGGTCAGCTCGACACCCGCCTGCACCCCGCTCAGTGACGAGTGCAGTCCCGGATCAGCAGCCAATGCGGTGGCCAGCCCTGGATCGAAGAAGCGGCCTCCGTCGGCGGCCACAAGGTCGACGTGACCCCAGGCCAGCAAAGCACCCCGCGTCTGGGAGTCATAGAACGAGTCGCCGAGGACCTGCATCGCGAATATGGCCATGGTGCCGATCATCAAGCCGAGTACGACAATGGCCGACTGCCCAGGCCGACGCACCGCCTCCCGCAGCGCCAGCCGGGCCAAAAGTGGCCGGCGTATGGCGAGCGCGAGGAGCCCGGAATAGACAAGGACGAACAGCCCGATCACAACCAAGGCCAGGTTCATCGGACCGCTCGCGCGCGCTCTGTGCTCGCTACCTCGATGCGGCCGTCGCGCATGTGCAGCGTGCGGCGGGCGCGCTCGGCCACCTGGGGGTTATGGGTGACGAGCACGATGGTCTGCCCGTCCTTGTTCATGCGCACAAGCAGCTCGACGATGACCTGCGTGACCTCCGTGTCCAGGTTTCCGGTGGGTTCGTCGGCCCAGACCACCGCTGGCTTGTGAACGAGCGCTCGGGCTACCGCCACGCGCTGCTGCTCGCCACCTGAGAGCTGGTCAGGACGGTGATTCGCGCGATGGGCCAGGCCCAACGCCTCCAGCATCTCCAGGGCGCGCCGGCGCGAATCACGCGAGCTGACGTTCTGGAGCAGCAGCGGGATCTCCACGTTCTCGACCGCGGAGAGCACGGGCAGCAGGTTGAAGGCCTGGAAGACAAATCCCATGTGATCGCGGCGGTAAGCGGTGCGGGCTCTGTCGGACATGGCGGACAGGTCCTGGCCGTCAACGACGACCTTGCCGCCATCGAAAGCATCCAGGCCGGATAGACAGTTGAGAAGGGTGGTCTTGCCGGAGCCCGAGGGGCCGACGATGGCGATCATCTCGCCACGCTCGACCTCGATGTCGATGCCGCGCAGGGCCTCGACTTCATTGGCGCCCCGGTAGACCTTTCGGAGGCGCACGGCCTGGACGATCGCGCCGTCCATGGATTGCCGCATTATCAGGCCTCTTCCCGCCGGTGACCAAGCGCGATCTCTGACAGTTCCCTGTCATCCGCGTAGCGTCGCGGCACTGAGACGACCCGGCAGGCTGTGAGTGCGCGGAGTGTCGCCGTACGCGAGCTTCTTTCGACCACTGCTCGCTCACCGACGATGGCGCCGGGACCCACCTGTGCGACCTGCTGGTCGTCGACCTCGACCGCGAACATGCCGTCGAGCACCAGGAACATCTCGTCGCCGGATGCGCCCTGCTCGATCAGCGTGTTGCCTTTCAGGATCGTGCGGCTTTTCTCCTTGGTGCCGCCGACGATGATCGATGCGAGTTCGCGCTCGAGCGCGCTCTCCACGGGTTGGACCATTGCGGGAGAGTCGTATGCGCCCCACGGTGTGCGCTCGCCGAACGCGTCGTTGATCCACGTGCTGAAGTCGGTCAACCCTGTCTGGGTGACCAGCTCGCCTTCATCGTCGTAAATCCAGTGACGTGGAAAGCAGCTGGCTCCGACGAGCTCGTGCTCGGAGCGGCCATCGGCGTGGATCGTCAGCGAGAGAGTCGTCCAGGCCACAGCGGAATCGATCTGAAAAAGCGGCTTGCGGCCGACAGGCCGCGGAGCCGGCACTCCGGTGCGGCCGCCGCAAGTCTGGGTGAAGCGAACGTAGGCCTCGGTCACAACGGGCTCCGGACGGATGTCAGGCATCGCCTTGGCCTGGACCGTCAACGTTTTCGGACCGATCTTCAAGCGGGTCACTCCTATGCGCCCGCCGCCGTGTTGTCCCCAGGCGGTTATCTTCCCGTCGTCGACTTCGATCCAGCCTTTCAGCTCGTTGCATTCGCGGAACAGATCCTTCCGATGCCACGCGTCCAGATCCTCGAGCCGGGCCGGGAGAGGGTCGTCGTAATGGGCCAGGCCCATGCCGAACGGAACCGCCAGGAATCCTTTGACCGCCTCGAAGGGAATCCACGAAACCGCGGTAACAGAGCTTTCATATTTCATTTGTTCAACCTCCGCCGCACACGCTGAGGCCCCAAGCACGTTCGGTCGATGGTGGCGGCTGGCCTCTTTAGGTAGGGCCAGCAGCATGGATGCCGTGGGGCTGGCTGCCTTGCTGGACGGTTGAATCGCCGCGTCCAATTGGATCGTGGGACGCATTACCGTGCTGCTCGCCGACGACAGTGTGATCGTGCGCGAGGGACTGCGTGCGCTCCTGGGCATGAGTGGTGACCTGCAAGTGGTCGGCGTGGCGGGCGACTACGACGAACTGTTAGCGCGCGCTGAGGAGCTCGCCCCGCAGGCAATCGTCACGGATATTCGCATGCCGCCTACATTCCAGCGCGAGGGCATCGATGCCGCGAGACTCGTGCGCAAGCGCCACCCCGGTACGGGCATCGTGATCCTCTCTCAATTCGACGACCCCGAGTATGCCGTTGCCCTGTTGAGCGAAGGTGCTTCGGGCTGCGCATATCTGCTCAAGGAGGGCGTTGCCGCGGGTGACCAGTTGGTGCGGGCGATACGCACGGTGACAACTGGCGGCTCGCTGCTTGATCCGAAAATTGTGGACGCGCTCATTCGACCACTCGGCGATGCGGACCTGTCCGCGGCGGATGAGGAGCTGCTCGCGTGGGTTGCCGAAGGGAAGCCCATCACCGCGATCGCTATCAAGCGAAAGACCACCGGGGCGGAAGTCTCAGCGTCAGTCGAGCAGCTCTTTCTCAAGCTTGCGAAGCAGGCGACCGCTGGGGGGGAATCAGGGCTTCGCAACCTGCGCCGGTTGCACCAGGCCATCGTCGATCGCGAGGAGCAAGGTGAGAAGCTCAGCCGCCTGCTGCCTGGCGGTATAGCGGAGCGGCTGCGCCAGGGGCGGCATGGTGTCGGGGACGCCGAGCGGTTGATCGTCACGGTGTTGATCTCCGATGTGCGTGGCTACACAGCGATCGCGGAGGCATCCGATCCGAGCAGGCTGGCCGGCCAACTCGCACAGCACCGCACGGTCGCCAGCGACGCCATCCTCGCCGAGCGTGGGACCGTAATGCAGTTCGTGGGCGATTCCGTCATGGCGGTCTTCGGTGCCCCCGAACCGCAGTCCGATCACGCGGACCGCGCGCTACGCGCAGCCGATGCGATGCATGCGGCTCAGGTCGAGTTGAATCAGCGGTGGGAGGCGGCCGAGCTGCCTATCTTTGAGCTCGGTGTCGGGCTGTCCACGGGATTGGTGGCGGCCGCGCTGATTGGCAGCAAGGAGCGGGCCGAGTATTCGCTCGTGGGAGACGCCGTCAACCTCGCGCAGCGCCTGCAGCAGTTCGCCTCGTGTGGCCAAACCGTCCTCAGTGAGACGACATACTCAGCTTTGACGCGGCCACGCCAGGCTGAACGGATCGGCCCCACACCTGTCAAGGGTCGTAACGAGCCCGTCAGCGCCTTTCGGGTTCCCGCTCATCCGCAAGGTAGATGAGAGTCGCCTTCACGCGCCGGTGAACGTCGCTCTCCTCGCTGAGACCGAGCTTGGAAAAGATCGAGCTGATGTGCTTCTCCACGGCTCCCCCTGTGAGGTGGAGTCCAGCCGCGATCGCAGCGTTGTTCTTGCCCTCGGCCACGCCAGCCATGACTTCTCGTTCCCGAGGCGTCAGGTCGGCGAGTGCGGATGGCTTGCTTCGGGAACGGGCGGCGATCAGATTCTCGACCACCTTAGGATCGACCACGGACCCGCCGCGGGCGACCTGGCGTATCGCATTGACGAGTTGATCCAGATCCGAAACACGTTCCTTCAGCAGGTAAGCGCGGCCGGAGGCCCCCTTGTTGAGCAACGCCAGCGCGTATTCCGCGTCTGCGTACTGGCTCAGCACGACGACACCAATTGAGGGTGCGCTCCTTCTCAACTCATCCGCCATCCGAATTCCCTCATCCGTGTTCGTTGGCGGCATTCTGATATCAGTCAATACGACGTCTGGGCGTTCTCGATCAATTGCCGCTTGAAGAGAATCGAGATCGCTGCAGGTAGCGACGAGCTCGAGCTCATCGACGGATTGAAGAAGCTCGCGAATTCCCTCGCGGACGATGAAGCTGTCGTCGGCGAGCACGACCCTGATCGGCATCGCGCACAGGATAGGGCTGGCACCATCAATTGAATGGTGCAGGCACCCTTGGGCGCGCCCAGCGTCACGGCTACGCTGCGGAAGCATGACGGTGCAAGTCTTGATCTGCGACGACCAGGAAGCCTTTCGCGCCGCGGCACGCGAGGTCGTCAACGCCACCCATGGCTTCGAAGTCATCGGCGAGACCGAGACCGGCGAAGAATCGGTTGTGGCTGCCGGCCGCCTGCACCCCGACCTGGTTCTCATGGATGTCCACCTGCCGGGCATCGATGGAGTTGAGGCCAGCCGTCGCATCCGGGCGGCTTACCCCAAAGTCGCCGTGTTGCTTCTGTCCACCTATGACCGCGACGAGTTCGCGGTTCGGATCGCCGAGTCAGGCGCCGTCGCATTCATCTCGAAGGCGGCTTTTGGCTCAGATGGCCTCATGGAGGTGTGGACCCGTGCCTCCGCAGACACCTGATACGGCACGCCTCAAGTCTTAGGGCGCGAAGGCATTGGATCGAAAAACTTGGTGGACCCAGCCATACACAACTTGAACACCTTTGAATTTGATGGACGGCGCTTCCGCTTAGTTTTGAACGGCAGCCCAGCCTCGGACCAAGTGCTCGAGGAGTGATGCGGCTGGCGCCGGCGCGTCAGCCATCGGCCGCAGCCGCCAGCCGCGCCAGGCCAGTCAACAGAGCCCGCCTATCCTCGACCGAAACCTTCTTCAGTGCGGCCGCCAGTCGGACCAGGTCCAAAACGCTGTCCTGCCTCACTCGGGCGACCCCCGTATCGGTGAGGACAATCGAAAGCTGGCGCTCGTCCTCAGGATCGCGGTGGCGGGTGAGAAAGCCGCGGCGCTCGAGGCTCTTAACCTGCTCAGACGCTGAACTCTTGGGCATACCGAGGTGGCGTGCGAGTACGCCGAGTGGAATGCCTTTCTCAGCGGGGACGTGATGGAGCAGCTGGCGCTCGTGCTGGGAGAGGTCGTCGGTGTCGGCCTTGAGCAGAACCCGCCACAGCCGTC
>Ga0137364_10000801_pt1 | contig 13658 bp, 17 predicted proteins | sample SagtaG_10_FD_104798 | JGI IMG/M metagenome (GOLD analysis project Ga0137364, IMG submission 104798) | Vadose zone soil microbial communities from Sagehorn Ranch, Mendocino, California, USA - Sage1_L_20_16 metaG | ecosystem: Environmental > Terrestrial > Soil > Vadose zone | place: USA... | reverse complement strand
GCGGGCGGAGCAGGCCTGTCCGGGCTTGACTTCATGCGGGCGCTGATGGACGGCAAGATCCCGCCGCCGCCGATCGCGCTGCTGCTAAACATGTTGCCGACCAAGGTGGACCAGGGCCTCGCGGTCTTCGAATGCACCCCGGATGAGTCTGTTTACAACCCGATCGGCTTCGTCCATGGCGGGCTGGTGTGCACGCTCGCCGATTCGGTGGCCGGCTGCGCGGTGCAGACCACGCTCGCGCCGGGTGTCGGCTACACCTCGATCGACATCGCAGTCAACTACCTCCGGCCGGTCACCCTGGCCAGCGGCACGCTGGTGGCCGCCGGCCGGGTGATCAAGCCGGGGCGCCGGGTCGCGCTGGCCTCTGCCGAGATCACCGATGCCGCGGGCCGCCTAGTAGTGTGTCGCGTCTAATTATGTTGGTATTGCTGGTTGGCTGTTTCCGATTGATACTTGATCGGGAGGAGCCGTTGTCATGCCCAGGCCGAAGGATCATGTCGTCACCTTGACCGCTGGTGACCGAAGGAAGCTGACGGGAGTGGTCTCGCGCGGGACCCACCCGGCTCGGATGATCGCCCGGGCCAGGATCTTGCTGGAGCTGGACGAAGCTGTCGGTCCGGCGTCGGATCGGCGGGTGGTCGCTGAGCGGGTCGGGGTCTCGGAGGGCACGGTGTATCTGGTCGCGAAGCGATTCACCGAGTCCGCCGGGCGGGTCGAGGACGTGATCGGCCGTCGCAAGCGCGCCTCGCCGCCGGTGGAACCGAAGGTGACCGGTGAAGTTGAGGCCAGGGTGATCGCGCTGGCATGCACGAAACCCCCCTCCGGCTACGAGCGGTGGTCGCTGCGGCTGCTGGAGAAACACGTGGTGCTCACCGACGGGATCCCGCCGCTGGACCATTCCACGATCGGACGGGTCCTCAAAAAGGGGGGCTTCGCCCTCATCTGAAGAAGTGCTGGACGATCCCGTCGCACGCCAGCGGGGAGTTCGTGGCCCGCATGGAAGACGTGCTGGAGGTCTACCATCGCCCGCACGATCCGGCGGCGCCGGTGGTGTGCATGGACGAGAAGCCGTACCAGCTCCTGGGACACGTCCGCGACCCGATCCCCGCCGGCCCCGGACACGATCTGAAGCAGGACTCGGAGTACGTCCGTCACGGAACCTGCTCGATCTTCGTGTGGGTCGAACCCCTCGCCGGCCGGCGCCGGGTCAACGCCCGCCAGCGGCGGACCAGGATCGACTGGGCGCACGAGATCGACCAACTGCTCAGCGTCGACTACCCGCACGCCGAACGCATCGTGCTCGTCATGGACAACCTGAACACCCACACCCTCGGCTCCCTGTACGAAGCGTTCGAGCCCGCCAAGGCCCGCGCCCTCGCCGAACGCCTCGAACTCCACTACACGCCCAAGCACGGCTCATGGCTCAACATCGCCGAGATCGAGCTCTCCCGGCTGACACGGCAATGCCTCGGCCGGCGCATCGACGACCTCGACCTACTCAACACCGAACTCGCCGCCTGGCAGGCAGCAACCAACGACGACCAGCGACAGGTCGACTGGCAGTTCACCGCAACCGACGCCCGCATCAAACTCCGTCACCTATACCCACAACTTTAGAGGCGACGCTCTACTAGGCCTAGGCTGGGACACCATCGGCAAGATCGCTGGAGCCTGACATGACGCTCAACCCGAAGTCCCTGGATCTCATCAAGCACCCCGACCATCCCGACGAGGTAGTCCTCGACGGAGGCCCAGCCAGGTCGAAGCAGCTGGATCGCGAGTGCTTCGACAGCCTTGAGAAGGTTCTTGGCGGGGGTCGCTGGAGTTCGAAGGATGGCGCAGCTCAACGGCGCGGGCTTCGGACAGTTCCTCGAGGCTGACTGGGTGGCAACGGACCGCAGGTTCATCTACGTCAACTTCAACGCGGGATCGACCAGTTCGTGGGACTGGCAGGACATCTCCCGCATCGCTGGTCGCAGGGCGCCGGCATGTGACGCCTCACTCACTCAATCGGCTCGGCGCGCACGTCGACCTTCGCGTCCGCCCGTCAGGGCACCCAGTATCTGCGTCCGCGTCGGCAGGTCGAGCCGACATGACGCACCATCTCGGATCGGCTCACCGGACGCCACATCAATGCCGTCGATCAGGAGCGTGGGTGAGGGGTAGTCGCCCACCAGGACATCCACACGCTCGTTGGTGCCGATCTCGGCCATGCACTCCTCGAGGAGCAGGCGCAACCGTTCGACCAAGGGACAGTCAGGAACGTGCAGAATCTGTACGCCGGGGTCTCGACGTGGGGCGTTCACGTGCGCACCCGGGCCATCGCGTCGTTGAGCGGTCGAACTGGTGGTTCACGAGAGGGACCTCTGTCGACCCGCTCCGCTGGTCTCCTGTTGTGTGCGCGCCGCAGCAAGGAGCGACGTTCGAACTCGTCCAGGCCACCCCAAACGCCGTGGTCCTGCCGGGTGTCCATGGCCCAGTCCCGGCACTCATCGCGGACGATGCACTGCGTGCACACCTCCCTCGCCACGGCTGCCTGCATCTTGGCGCTCAGGGTCGTTCCGGTCGGAAAGAAAAGTTCCGGGTCCTCGTCCAGACACGCGGCGAGCATGCGCCAGTCCCTGGACTCCATCCCGTCGTGGGCGAAGTCGTGTGGCATCGGCGGCTCTCGTTTCATCAGGGACTCACATACCCGCATCGGGCTGCCTCACAGCGACGGGTAGAGCGGGTGGGCCGCCGTCAACGCCTTCACCCGCAGCCGTGCATCCTCGGGATCGACGGCGCCTGTGAGCACTTCGGCGACCAGGTCGGCCACCTCGGCGAAGTCGTCCGCGCCGAACCCACGGGTGGCCAGCGCCGCCGTCCCGATGCGCAGACCCGAGGTGATCATCGGTGGCCGCGGGTCTCCTGGTACGGCGTTGCGGTTCACCGTGATGCCAACGTCGTGCAGGGCGTCCTCCGCGCCACGCCCTGTCAGCGCCGAGTTCCTCAGGTCCACCAGGACGAGGTGGACGTCCGTGCCGCCGGATACAGCGGCAATGCCGGCACGCGTGGCGTCGGGTTCGAGCAGCCTGTGGGCCAGAGTCTGGGCGCCCTGAAGGGTGCGCAACTGCCGGTCGCGGAACTCTGGCGTGTCGGCCAGCTTCAGGGTGACCGCTTTCGCAGCGATCGCGTGCATGAGCGGGCCACCCTGCTGTCCGGGGAACACGTTGGAGTCGATGCGCTTGGCGTGCTGGTCTCGGCAGAGGATCAGCGCCGAGCGAGGGCCCCCGAGCGTCTTGTGCGTGGTCGTGGTGACGACGTCCGCAAACGGGATCGGGGATGGATGGAGCCCAGCGGCCACGAGTCCAGCGAAGTGCGCCATATCGACCCACAGGGTTGCACCGACCTCGTCGGCGACCTCCCTGAAGGCGGCGAAGTCAAGGTGACGTGGGTAGGCGGACCAGCCGGCAATGAGGACTGCCGGCTGGCGCCGGCGCGCGAGGCTCCGCACCTCGTCCATGTCGACCAATCCGGTGTCCGCGTCGACGTGGTACGCGATGGATCGGTAGATCTTGCCTGAGAAGTTCAGCTTCATTCCGTGCGTGAGGTGTCCTCCATGGGCAAGGTCGAGCCCGAGAATCGCGTCGCCGGGTTCCGCGAAGGCACTGAGCACCGCAGCGCTCGCCTGGGCACCGGCGTGCGGCTGCACGTTGGCGTGCTCCGCACCGAACAGCCGTTTGGCTCGCTCGATGGCGAGGCTCTCCACGACGTCCACGTATTCGCAGCCGCCGTAGTAGCGGCGGCCGGGGTAGCCCTCGGCGTACTTGTTGGTCAGGACTGAGCCTTGCGCCTGAAGCACGGCGAGAGGAGCGAAGTTCTCCGAGGCGATCAGTTCGAGGGTGTCACGCTGCCGTCCGAGCTCCCGTTCGACCGCATCCGCGATGTCGGAATCCACCTCGCGAAGGGCAGCGTCCATGGTGGAAGCGGTCGTCACGAGTCGACGTCACCGCCCACCGTGGTGAAGGACTCCACCTTCCGCTCCGCGAGTAGGTGGACTGCCTCGCCGAGCACCCTGCCCTGGAACGCCTCGGTGGCTCGGTGGTCCTCGTAGCCTGATTCGTCGGTGTAGTGCTCGTAGAGCACGATGGTGTCGGGCTCGGTGGTGCTGACCTGGGCCTGGAAGTGCACCATCTTCGGCTCACTACGGTTGCCCGGAGTCATCTCCTCCAGGATCTGGAGGACCTTGTCCCGCGCTCCGGGCTTGGCCTTCCAGGTCGCGATCACGACGTGTCCCATGTGGTCCCTTCCTTGTTAGATGGTGAAGCCGATGGCGCGCAGCTGTTCGCGGCCCTCGGGGGAGATCTCCGCAGGCGTCCAGGCGGGTGTCCACTCCCAGTCGATGCGGAAGTCATCGACGAGCGCTATGTCCCCGACGAGCTCGGTGCGGATTTGGTCTTCCATGACTCCGGTGAGCGGGCACGCGGCCGAGGTGAGCGTCATTGTCAGGATGGCGGTTCTGTTCTCGACGGCGATTTTGCGCACGAAACCGAGGTCGATGATGTTGACGCCGAGATCGGGATCGATGACGTCCAGCAGTCTGTCCCGGATCTCCGGGACGAGCGGGTGACTGTCATCACCACCCGTCGGTGCTTGGGCCGAAGGCACGACCGGGAGCTCTACGGGATCTGCCTGCACATGCTCGGACTGGTACATGCCGGTCGGGACGAGCTCGACGCTGATGTTGCTGGTGACGCTGGTGATCCAGTCGGCCTTGCCGTGTGCCTTGCGTCGCACGCGAACGATGTCTTCCCCGGGCTCGACCCGGCTCGCGGCGACTGTGAGTCCTTTCGGGTCGAGGCCGGCGTCCATTGCCCGGCTGACAGCACGTTCGAGCACGCGGGCCACGGGCTCGAAGGTGCGGCCGGGGCCGTGGCGCAGCTTGGCGGCCGCGGACACGGCGTCGGTCCCGAGAACGCGCCCAAGTGCGTCCCGTGCCTCGGCCGTGCTCACCCGAACCTGGCTCTGGTCCACCGAGATGCTGGTAAATGTCCTCATGATGCCTCCACACGCGCCGACGGCTTGCGTGGCGCAAGCCGGTTGAGTGGGAATGACTCGTCCCTCAGCAGCTCTGGGGTCGCCTGGTGTTCGGCGAAGAGCAGCCGGCGGGTGACGAGGACGTCCTTGGGGCGGTTCAGCGAAATCACCTTCGCGATTCGGCCGTCGCGCAGCGAGAACGCCGAGAAGGACAGCTCGTCGAGGGAGCCGCGGACGACGAGCTCGTCGTCGGGTCGGGCACGCCCGACTTGCTGGAGGGTGTGTTCGTACTGGTCGGTCCAGAACCAGTGCGCCTCGCTGAAGGTATCGTCGATGCCGATCATGTTCTTGGCCGCCGAGATGCCGTGGTGCATGGCGGTGTCGTGGTGTTCCACCCGCAGGTGGCTCCCGTAGTAAGGGTGGAACGTCGACGCGACGTCTCCCGCGGCGAACACGTCGGGGACACTGGTCTGGGAGAACTCGTCGGTGAGAACGCCGCCGTCGACCTCCAGGCCCGCCTCGAGAGCCAGCTCCACGTTGGGGACCGTCCCAGCACCGACGAGCACCAGGTCGGCCTCGATGATTCCGCGGTCGGTGTGCACGACAGCCATCGATCCGGTGTCCTCGACTGACTGCACGACGCTGTGCAGCACGAGCTGGACACCTGCCGCCCGGTGTACGTCGGTGAGCACGCCTCCGAGCACCGGTCCCAACGCGGCCTGCATGAGGGTCTCGCTGCGTTCGATCACCGTGACCCGCTTGCCCATCGAGACCGCCGTGGATGCGGCCTCGCAGCCGATGAAGCCGCCGCCGAGCACGACCACCTTCTCGACGGCGGCAAGCCGGTCACGTATCTGCAGAGCGTCGCGGAGCGATCGCAGGGTGAGCACACGATCGCTGTCGACGCCGGGGATGGGGCGGGCCCGGACGCCGGTGGCCAGCAGGATTCGCGAATAACCCAGCGCCTCACCGGTCGACAGCTGGAGGGTCTTCCCGACAGGGTCGAGGGTGTGGGCCCGGACCCCCAGCAGGACCTGCACGTCGTGGTCGGCGTACCAGTCCTCCGGCTTCATGTACGTCGGCTCCGGCGGCGTCGTCGGGACGAGGAACTGCTTGGACAGCGGCGGACGCTCGTAGGGCAGCACCTCGTCGACGCTGACGATGACGACCTCTCCGTCGAAGCCGTGCGACCGGAGGCTGGCTGCTGCCGAGGCAGCAGCCACTCCGCCGCCGACGATGACGTGGCGCTGCCTGGTCATCCGACGTCCACCCGGATCATGCCGTCCTCGCCGACCTCGCACGGGTAGCCGTTGAGGCTGCAGTCGTCGGGGTTGACCCCTTGCCCGCTGGCGGCGTCGAACTGCCACATGTGCCGCACGCAGGTCAGGGTTGCGCCGTCGAAGTCGCCTTCGTCGAGGGCCCACGCCTGATGCGGACACCGGTTCTGGTAGGCCCGGACCTCACCGTCCACGTTGACCAGGAGCACCTTGGTGCCCTGGACGTCAACCGGGGCCATGTCGCCTTCCCACAGGTCGTCGATATGCATCGTCTCGTGCCACATCGTGGTCACTTCCGCCGTAGTCATGCCGATTCCCTGTCCTCGTCGCCGAGAGCCGAACCCGTGAGCGCCTCGCGCGCCGCGCGTGCACCGGCAGCCACGTCGTCCGCGGTGCGCGGGGACTCGGGCAGCGACTCGAGGAGGGAGCCGAGACCTGCCGCGGCGTCGTCGGCCAGCGACGACCACTTGGTCACCCACTTCTCGATGGCCTTGCCGGACTTCGGTTTCTGTTGGATGGCGAATGCGGCCAGGGCCTGGCTCCAGCGGTTGCGGCGCTGGTTGTCGGCGTCGAGGAAGCTCTGCAGCAGCCAGCTGAGGTTGTCCCCGTTGGCGAGGGCCACCTCGCCGAACTGGCGCGTGAGCACGTCGTCGATGGTGGGGAGGAGGACCAGGTTGAGCGCGGTGAACGCCTCGCCCCAGTCATAGGTGGCCAGTGCCGACTCGACGGCTTTGCGCGTCCCCTGCCAAGCGGGGTGCTCCTGCCAGTGCTGACGCTCGCGTTCCGTGCCGATGCCGGACTCCGGGTGCGCCAGCTGCAGTTCGCGGGTGCGGTAGGCGATGGTGGTGTTTCGGCGGAGGAAGTCAGCCGTCGACAGGCCCGCCGGGTTGGTGATGTACGACGTCGGCGCCAGGTAGCCGATGTAGGCCTCGATCTGCTGGAAGCCGTGCACCGCGTACCGAGACGGGGTGTAGAGCGTCCCCAGCAATTCGAGCCACCCGGGCGCGAACGTGGTGTCGGACCCGAGGAGGGCGTACTCCTCCAGAACGCCGTGCACCTTGGACTCCGACTCGGCCTGCGCGTTGACGTACATGCGGTAGGTCAGGCTGTCGGGCTCGCGGAACTGCTCCCAGTTCTCCGCCTGGAGCGGGGACTGGTCGCGGTAGGTGAGGAACCACAGGTTGGGCGGCGAGGATGGGTTCTGCTCGAAGGCGGACGGCCTGTTGTCCCGCATCGTCCAGTTCTGGCCGTGAGTGACGATCTCGTACTCGCTGGGCATCTTGCGCACGTCGCCGAAGGCGCTGAACGTGCGTCGACGCCTGGGCCGGTTGATGCTCTCGTTCATCGGACCAGTTCTCCTTCCGGAGCGTCGCGCTTGATCTTTTCCCAGACGATTTCCTCGCTGGTGGTGATCACCCGGCCTGCGAACGACGACATCATCGTGCCGAAGGACCGGATCTCGTAGTCGGCGCCGAGGTAGGCCCGGAGGGTGTCCTGTGTGACACGGACCCGGCCGTCGCCTTGGACCCTGACGTAGGAGCCGCGGTCGATGACTGCGATCTCCTGGTTCGGGTTGTCGTCGCGGATCGCCGCGATGACGTCCTCGATCTGATCGCCCATCCGTAGGACGGGACCGACGGGGTTCTTCATGACTGTCCCTCCGGGGTGTCGTATTCGACGGCGATGTGGTCGAGCGGGGCGATGCCCGCCTCAGCGACGGTCATCTCGGCGGGCAGCTTCCGCCCGTTGTGGAAGACCACCTTCGGGTAGGGCAGTGCGCGCACCCGCTTGCCCTCGACGTGGTGTGCCACCGCGGCGGCCACTTCGGCCATCGTGTTTGCGGTCGTGACCGGGACGAGGATCTGCACGAAGTCGGTCGCGAAGATGGCATTGAGTGGCACCAGCTCCGGGGCGCGATCCTCGATGCCCAGCTCGATCTGCTGCTCGGTCATCAGCTCGCCTTTCCAGCAGGGACGGCGAGGCCTGTGGCTGTCCGTCCGACGTAGTCACGTGTCCAGGCCGCGTAGTCCGGGTCGTCGCCCATGACCTCGGGCGTCATCCCCATGTAGGCCAGCACGCCGCCGACGTCCATGGGCTGGATCTGACCTGCCAGGAACCGGTCGATCAGCGTCTCGTGGTTGACGTTGTCGCGGTCCTTCCAGAAGATCTGCCGGCAGGCGTTGGTGCAGAAGTGGTACCTCTTGCCGTCGTAGTCCAGCTGCCAGCTGCGCACCCGCCACTTGCCATCACGGGACTGCGTGGCATTGCACGCGGGCAGGTGGCAGGTGCTGCACAGCCACGGCAGCGTCTCCGGCAGCGTGGCCTCGACGTTGTTCGCGTTGACCTGGTCGATCATCACGTCCCACTTGTCGCCGTAGACGGTCTCCCAGTTGGGGTACTTCTCCTGCAGCCACTCGCGCTCGTCCTTGGAGACACCGGCCTTCGGACGCCACCACAGGGTCGGACGCCAGAACCACAGACCCATGTGCAGGCCGTGGTGCCAGGTGTCGAGGCCTTGCATGAACTCGTCCCAGAACCAGGGCTTCTTCAGGCCGTAGTCCTCGATGGTGTGGATGAACTGGTCGATCACCCACTCCTCCATGAACTCGCGGTAGGACTGCTTGCGGTGCTCGAGCGGGGTGTAGTAGTCCATCGCCGGGCCAGTGAGCGCGGCGAAGATGCGGGCCGACCCCCAGAAGGACTTGTCGATGATCCACTGGGCCCGGACCGGGTCGTGCTCGACCAGGATCTCCATGGTCGGGCCGCCCTGCTGTGAGTGCCTGGCCTCGTCGGTCTGGATCGACGAGATCATGTTGGCGAAGTTGACGTCGCCGGACTCCAGCGCGTCGGCAGACAGCGCCACGAACTGAAGGTTGGTGAACCCGGTCTCGAACGTGAACGGAAGCTCGATGGCGAGGTCGACGACGTTGGGCGCTGTCATCATGCCGTCGAACAGGTTCCGCGCCGAGAGCGGCACCCAGTCGTTCGTGTGGAAGGTCTTCTGGGTCCAGTCGTACTGCGGGTCCTTGGCGATGAACTCGTGACCGAAGAAGGTCGTGATCTGCGCGTGCCGCATCTCGTCGAGCTGCCCGAACGTGGCCATGTTGCGCCAAGCCGCGTTCAGGCCGAACCGCGCCATCTTCAGCTCGCCGAGGACGGCCGCGTACTCGACGAGCGCGACGCCTCCGAAGTGCATCTTGGTGGCGGACTTCCAGCCCTCGTCCAGGATGTCGAAGTTGTTGGACCGCTGGAGTGCGGCCTTGACGGCGTACGCCGAGGACTCCTTCTCCCGCTGGGTCGCGACGTACTCGGGGTAGGTGACCTTGTAGGACTCCTCCCAGTTCAGCCAGGCCTCCCGGGGGACCTTTCCGGTCCCGGAGTGCCACTCGGGGTAGATGGCCTCGTCATCGACGTACGTGGGCGTCCAGTCCACGTCGCGGACGAACCCCTGCCATTCCTCACGCTTGAGCAGTGCCATTTGGTGTGATCTCCTAGTCGACTTCGAGGTGTCCGAGTTGCTGGCTGATTTCGGCGTTGTTCCAGTAGCCGGTGATCGAGGTGATGAGGCCGTCCGGGTTCACGGTGAAGATGAACAGGTGCGGCTCGCGGTAGGTGTTGCCGGCGGGGCGCACGAAGCCCCACGGCAGTTGTTGGGTGCCGCCGATGTCCACCTGGGCGACGACGTCGCCCTGGTCGTTGGCGTTGATCGTGTGCACCACGTTGGACAGGTTCGGGAATGAGTTGATGAGGCCGGCCCAGATCGCCTTACCGACCGTCCCGACCTTGCCGTCCGCGCGCAGGACACGCTGCTTGCCCCAGACTTCGAAGGGCGGGTAGGAGAAGTCGGCATTGATGGCGCAGAGCTCGCCCATCCCGTGCACGTCGTGGGCGCGGTACCGGTCGAAGAACTCGATCACCACGGCGGCGTACTGGGCAGCAGTGCGGGGTTCGTGGGCTGTCATGGTCATTGGGTGCTCCTCACACAATCGCGATCTGGTCGAACCGCTTCACCCCGAGGCGGCGGTAGAGCTGCTGCTGGCACCAGTAGGCGTCGATGGCGACGATCCGTCCGTCGCGGACCTCGAAGCGCCACGCCTCGTCTAGATCGAGGTGCTTCTCCTGGTTGATGGCCCCGGCATAGGGGGCGGCCTGGGTGCCCTCCACCTTCAGCTCGGCGGTCAGGACGTCACCGGTGCGCAGGATGCGCTTGGTCGTGACCCGGAGGTCGGGAAAGGCGCGGGCGATGTCCTCGAGGATCTCGCGGATGGCGGCCACGCCTTGTCCGCGGAGGCCGAGGCCGTGGGCCGTGACGCGTACGTCGTCGGCGACTCGGGCAACGGCCGTGTCCACGTCTCGACGGCCGAAGGCATCGAGGAACTCCACGACCGGGTCGTCGCTAGGGGTGGTGGTCACGTGAGTGCTCCGTTTCCTGGTGAAGGTCTTGGTGAGGATGGACATGTCAGGCCGCCTCGGTGGCCGCTGCTGTCAGGGCCTTGATGACGGCGTCGGCCACCGCCTCGGTGGACCCGGGGTTCTGACCGGTGATGATGTGCCGGTCGACGACGACGTGGCTCGCCCAGGCAGCGGGACCGTCGTCGAACACTGCGCCGGCGTTCTTAAGGGCCGTGTCGACGTACCAGGGAAGACCGAGCTTCCCGGGTTCGGTCTGGTCCTCTTCCTCGTCGGTGAAGCAGGTCATGCGGTAGCCGTCGAAGAGCCACTGGCCGTCGGGGCGCTCGGGGGCCGACAGCATGAGCGCCGGGCCGTGGCACAGGGAGGCAATCGGGGCGCGCTTGGCGTGTAGGGCCACCAGCAGTCGGCCCACGTCCGGGTTGTCGGCCAGGTCGACCATCGGGCCATGGCCGCCGGGGGCGAATACGGCATCGAAGCTCGTCAGCTCCTGGTCGGTGAGGCTGCGCAGGTCGGCTGGCTGCTGGAACCCCGAGATGGTGTCGAGCTTCGCCTTGCGCGTTGCCGCAAGGGCCTCGCTCGCTCGGCGCTGGGCGTCGACGGCATCCCGGATCTCCGCAGCGGTGAGCCCACCGGCCAGGTTGCTGTCGTCGCTCAGTACGTCGGCGATCGTGCGGTCCTCGCGCCAGGCCACTTTCGCGGCGCGGCTGACCGCGGCGTGCGCCTCGGCTCGGGACAGTCCCCTGGCCTGAATCGCCTCGGCCAGGCGCCGCGCGGCCGCCAGGCCGAGCTCGGTCGCATGGTGCAGCGTGAAGCGGATGTCGTCTGGGTCCACCGCGAACGTGCGCACGACCGAGTTCAGGTAGTCCTTGTCCTCCTCGGGGTAGTGGAAGAACCAGTTCAGGCCGTAGGGGTCGGCGGTCGGGGCCTGGCCATCGGGGGTCACGACGACGACGTCGAAGCCAGCGGCGACGAACCGCCCGTACGGCTTCAATGCCTCCTCAGCGAAGTAGCCGGTCGGATGCGTGGTGCCGTCGGCCATCGTGATCTCGGTAGCGCTCGAGACCAGGTAGGCAATTCGAGTCATCAGGAAGTTCCTTCGGTCGGGAGTTCAAGGGGCCTTGTGACCGGGGCCACGTCCTGAAGAAAACTCCAACCGAGGGTCGCGCAGTACTTCATTCCTGCTCGATGTGTGTCGATTCCTCGCCAGTTCCTGCGGCGATATCGCAGACCGACGGACTTGTGTCGGGAACCGATTGGATCGGCGCTTCGGCGGGAGGAATCGACCTAGCATTTGGGCTTCTCCAAATCGGAGAGATCACCCCCAAACAAGAGAGGCTTGAACATGGCACGCGTCTTGTTCGCCGTCACGGGATCCCGTCACTGGACCCTCAACGACGGCACCCAGCACCCCTGTGGGTACTGGCCCGAGGAGCTCGCCGTACCGCACGAGGTTTTCGCCGCCGCGGGGCTCCAGATCACGGTTGCGACCCCCGGTGCAGTGTCACCTGTGCCGGACGAGGCCGGCTTCACCCCCGAGATGAACGGCGGCTCGGAGGAACCGGGGCGGCGGTTCCGTGCCTACCTGGACAGGATCAGTGACCAGCTGGCTAACCCGGTGGACCTGGACGAGGTCACAGCCGACGACTTCGACCTGGTGTTCGTGCCCGGTGGGCACGGGCCGATGGAGGATCTGGCCGGCTCCGCGTCGTTCGGTCGCCTGCTCGCCGAGTTCACAACCCAGAACAAGGCCGTGGCCGCGGTCTGCCACGGGCCGGCGGCGCTGCTGCCCGCTCACGACGAGCACGGCTGGCTCTTCCGCGGTCGTCGGGTCACCGGTTTCACCAACGTGGAGGAGGCTCAGGTGGGGTTCGCCGATCGGGCACCGTGGCTGCTGGAGGACCGGCTGCAGGAGGTCGGCGGCGCGTTCGAGGCCAGCGCGGCCCCGTGGCAGCCGCACTTCGTGGTCGACGGCAATCTCTACACCGGCCAGAACCCGGCGTCGTCGTTGCCGCTGGCGCAGCTCCTGCTGACCGCGGTCGCCTCAGCTCACGCCTGACGCAGTGCTGCCATCTGATCGCCCAGGGCCTGCGCGTCGACGTAGGCCCTGGGTGTCGTCCCGAATCGGCTCCGGAACTCCTTGATGAAGTGGGAGGCACTGGAGTATCCGACGGCCCTGGACACGTCGGTCACGCTCAGGCGCCCGTCCAGCAGCAGCTCCCGCGCCCGGTCCAGGCGCAGCTCCTTGAGGAACTGGTACGGCGAGCGCCCGGTGACCTCGCGGAACAGATGCGAGAAGGAGGAGGGGCTCAGGTTCACCTGCTCGGCCATATCGTTGACTGTGATGGGCTCGGAGAAGTGCTCCTGGACGTAGGTGAGCGCCGCGGAGACCGGATTGCCACCCGCCTGCTTGGCAGCGATGTACAGCATCCGCGCGAACTGCTCGCGCTGGAGCACCCGGTACACGATCTCCTGAACGTAGAGCGGGGCGAGGACCCGCCGATCCGCCCCGGTGCCCAGGCTCTGCAGGAACCTGATCACGACACTCATCAGCTCAGAGTCGAGCGCCGAGACCATGCCCTTCTCCGGTACCGGCGCTGTCCGCACGGGCGGGAAGCCGGCCGCGGTTCGACGCTCGATCATGTCGGTCGACACCTTCTTGACCAGCCCGGGGTCGACCTGCAGTACGAACGACAGAAACGGCTTGCGGGGACTGGCCTCAAGGATCTGGGCCTGGAAATGAAGGCTGCTGCTCAGCACCAGGTAGTTGAACGGGTCGTAGACGTAGGTTTTGCCTTCGGCGATCACCGCTTTGCGGCCTTGGGCCACGATGCCGATCGACAGGGACTGGATCTCTTCCCAGGTCGGTTCGGTCGGCTCGTGGAACCGGTAGATCGTCAGCCCGGGCCAGCCGCCGTCATTACCGCCGATCCGAGGCGCTCGTGAGGCCAACTC
>Ga0137364_10000790_pt1 | contig 13707 bp, 12 predicted proteins | sample SagtaG_10_FD_104798 | JGI IMG/M metagenome (GOLD analysis project Ga0137364, IMG submission 104798) | Vadose zone soil microbial communities from Sagehorn Ranch, Mendocino, California, USA - Sage1_L_20_16 metaG | ecosystem: Environmental > Terrestrial > Soil > Vadose zone | place: USA... | reverse complement strand
GTTATCTAGCTGCATTTTTCCAACTCGCGGCCAGATCATTGCCACAGAGCCAGTCAGCGAACAACTTTTCCCATATCCCTGCTCAGCAGATGAAGGCTACCAATATTGGCGCCAGCTTGCTGACGGGCGACTGGTTATCGGAGGGTGGCGCAATCGCTCTTTTGATACCGAGTTTCAGACGTATGACGAAACCCCGAATGAGGGAGTTCAACAGCACCTGGACGCATTCGTCCATGAAACACTCAATCTGCCACACATCAAGATTGCCCACCGTTGGGCTGGTATCATGGGCTTTACATCCGATAACTTGCCACTGATAGGACGTCTACCAGGTGTGCCAAACTGTTATATTGCCGGTGGCTATACCGGACATGGTAACGCGTTTGCTATACATGCGGCGAAGCTGATCAGTGAACTCGTTCAAGGCAAGACAAATCCTGATGTGGAGTTATTTGATCCAGCGAGATTCGATCGGGGGTTATAGCACTTACAGCGTCACCCTATTTCCACCGGCAGGCATAGTAAAGCGCAAAAAGCCACCTTGAGCCAGGCGCGTACAGATTACAGTAAGCGTAAAGAATGACAAAAGCAGAACAGCGCTTCTCAATTCGTATATACCAAATTGAAGTAAGCTGAGGTGATTTGGACCACTCGTGAAGAAACGCCAGATGGCTGGGCCTTGCTGCACACCCTCAAATGTGAAGATCGCAAGTCCTATTGCGAGCGAAATGAACAGGTCGACGCAAAAGCAAATAGCTGCCATGCGTGGGCCCAGCAACCAGAATCGCTTGCTGAGTCGTTCACGCTTCGTAGACTTAATACGCCGCGTTGCCCAAAAAGGAGCAATCAGAAATTGTAAAATCAGAAATAGCAAAGGAGCTATTACATACATCCAATCGGGGAAAAACGCGGGGGTAACAAGAGCGCCAAGACGGCCCAGCGTATAGAGAATTACACCCTCTATCACGCCACGCCGATAGCTGACTTTATTAAACATCCGCAATAGCCCTGTTTAGTTGCAACCACAACTGCCGCCACCACAGCCGCAACTACCACCAGCGGAAAGCCCTACGTCGTCGTATGCACTATCTTCGCTACCATTCGAAGCAAGCGCGAAAACTGAAAGTAGACGCCTCACTTTTTCACTGTGACACTTCATGCAGACGACATCGTCTGCATGCTGATGGCTAACTAGCAATTCAAACTTGGATTTGCAGTCCGAGCAGTAATACTCGTACAATGGCATAGAAAGTTACCTCCAATTGGCTGGAAACGCTTTATCAATAGATATTGTATTGCCTTGTTGAGATATCGTCAAGTCACAAAATCTAACATCCATGAACACTCTGTTTGGGAGTGCAGAGGGCGAAGCCCTTTGCCGGGGTTCGGGGTGTCCCCGAAAATCTCTTTTTACCTTTTTTGCCGCCTTTGGCGGCAAGTGTACAGTGGATGACAGAGAAATAAAATGATAAATCTACATATCTAAAAGAGGATTACAGATGGCACTCACTATAGGAATTATTGGACTCCCGCAAAGCGGCAAAACAACCCTATTTAACGCGCTGACCAAAGCAGAAGCACCGATCAGTGGTTACGCAACCAGCACCGTTCAGGCAAACATGGCAGTTGTCCAGGTACCGGACCCTCGCCTGGAGCCGCTGGCAGAAATTTTCCACCCCAAGAAGGTTACCTACGCAACGGTAGAATTCGTGGATGTTGCGGGCATAGGTCAGGGAACACATAGCGCGACCGAGAAACACGAAGGCCTGAGCGCCGAGTTTCTAGGGCATATTCGCAATGCCGATGCCCTTGCTATTGTGCTTCGCACATTCGAAAACAGCAACGTCCCTCATATTTATGGTGATATCGATCCCAACCGTGACCTGGACAGCCTGAACGCCGAACTGGCTCTGACCGACCTGGCAACAGTAGAACGCCGTATCGAACGTACCACAAAGGCTGCGAAATCAGGCGATAAAAAATACCAGCAAGAACTAGCAGTGCTGCGACTCCTACAAGAAGCCCTGGAAGATTTGAATCTGGTTAGCAACATTGAATTGCTTGCGCAGGACAAAGCAGTGCTTAATGAACTTTTCTTACTCACCCTGAAGCCACGCATGTACGTGTTAAATGTCAGTGAAGATGTGCTGGGTGCTGCAAATAATCTATTGGAGCGTATCGCTGCAGGCGAAGATGTAGATGTTGCAACGTTGCAAGGAGAGTTGATCGGCATCGCGAAAATTGCTCAGCGAGCAAAAGCAGAAGCATCTGAAGTAGTTGCAGTTTCTGCACGCCTTGAGGCAGAGCTTACTGAATTATCGGAGGAGGACTCTGCCGAATACCTGGAATCACTTGGACTGCCAAAACTTGGTACAGATCGTGTGATTCAGGTTGGGTATCGACTGCTCAATTTGATCACATTTCTAACAGCGGGTGAGGATGAAGTACGTGCCTGGACGGTTACCAGGGGTGCAAAAGCGCCCGAAGCGGCAGGCAAGATTCATACAGACATCGAGCGAGGGTTCATTCGCGCCGAAGTGACACATTATGATGACTTCATGTCCAGTGGCGGTTCGTTTGCTGCCGCTGCCAAGAAGGGATTGCAACGTCTTGAGGGGAAAGACTACGTAATCAAGGATGGGGATATTGCCCACTTCAGGTTTAACGTAGGGAAAGCGTAACAGGTTTTAACGACGATCACGCCCTAACGATACCAGCCCTACCCCTGACAAAATTGTGAGCATTGCAAGAACCCCAATCATCGTGATCTGTTCGCCTGCCAGCGCTACCCCCAGGCCAACTGCAACTAATGGGTTAACATAGGCATAACTGGTTGCCAGCGCTGGCCTCACATGTCGTAGAAGATAGCCGTATGCACTGAAAGCTATAAGAGAGCCGCCAATGATTAAATAGGCCATTGCCGCCAGTGATCCAGGACCAGGCAATTTGGTCATGTGTTCGCCAGTTCCAAAACCAACGATAAATAACAGAACACCACCGGCAACCATCTGAGATGAACTTGCCATCAGACCTTTTGGGCTTGGAAGATGCTGGCTCAATATAGATCCAAATGCCCAGCCTATCGGTGCCACAAACAAAACAATCGCACCTAGAGGATTGGCATGCAGTCCATTTTCCAGGTTTAAGAGCACCAATCCGGAGAATCCTAGTCCCAATCCGAACCATTCGATGCGTGTAGGCCAGCGACCAAAAAGTCCCGAGAAGACAGCCGCCCAGAGAGGGATAGCTCCCAAAGCAAGCGCGGCCAGACCTGAGGAGACCCACTGCTCAGCAAAAACGACTCCACCATTACCAACTACCAGTAAAAGACCACCAACCACGATTGCTGTCAACCATTGCTTTGGTGTAGGTAATTCATGCTTGCGAAGCCATAAAAACACAAAAAGTAGCAGGCCTGCTGTAAGTTGGCGCACACCGGCCAGTATGAATGGCGGAAATCCTTGTAGAGCAATGCGCATCGCCAGGTACGTCCCACCCCAGAGAAAGTAGAGTGAGAGCAAGGATAGAATAATGAAAATCCGTTTGCGCATGGTTGAAGGACTCTTCCCAACAACCAGAGAGGACTCTTCCGTGTGATCTTCAGCCTCTACCTGCACTTGCCTGTTTTTAGTAGAGTCAATATCCCTCATGAAATGTCCAGTCTAATGTTAATGAAATCCATACCAGCGTTTTCGTCTCTCCCATTCGGGGCTATCTGGACCATCAATGCTGTTTACGCCCCATCGATTTGCGGCATAACCTAATGCGATTAGCATAAGGATGAAGAGAGTTGGTATCATCATACCCTCCTTAAAGAACCTTGAGCGTGTGTCTCTATAATCAATAGTAACCGCTAAAGACACCCTTTACTAGAGCCAATGTAGACATAGAGGGCCAAAATTGGCTTACATTAGGTTTATTGTGTCTTCTTTTATTACACTTCACTCGTCCTAGTATAATAGGATATGATAGAAGAAGAATCTATCGGATTCTTGCGCTGAATCCATATGTAGGGGCCGGGCTTGCCCCCATTGATTTCAACATAGTGCACGCTCAGCACATCTGGCGAAGAGAGGCTGATCGGCCACCAGTGTCATTCTGAGCGTCAGCGAAGAATCCAACACGTTTGCCACCGAGATTCTTCGCTGACGCTCAGAATGACAAGCAAGTGCTCTCTATTTCAGGTGCATTCTCGTCAACCCTTGCAATGCTCCTGGATGAATATAGTGGAATCAATGGGCTTGCCCCGCCCAGCAATAGCAAAGTAACCAGGAGGTTGCATGTCTCAATCCGACCAGTTAAAATCCCACATTGATGAGCTTGTACCTGATTTAATAGCAATGCGCCGTGATCTGCACGAACATCCCGAACTGGCATTTGAAGAGGAGCGTACATCCGGTATTGTAGCGAAACGTCTGCGTACCATGGGATTAGAGGTGCAAACTGGCATCGCTAAAACCGGCGTCGTTGGTCTACTGCATGGAGGCGCAAGCAAACCAGGAGCGAAAACCATTGCAATTCGCGCTGACATGGATGCTCTCCCAATTCAAGAGATGAATGATATCAATTATCGTTCGACCATTGATGGTAAAATGCATGCGTGCGGACATGATGGCCATACATCCATATTGCTCGCTGTAGCCGATCTTTTAAATAAGCGTCGTGAAGAACTCAATGGTAATGTGAAATTTGTCTTCCAGCCAGCCGAAGAAAGAATTGGTGGAGCTGAGCCAATGATCAAAGAGGGAGCTATGCAAGACGTTGATGGAATCATCGGCTTGCATCTGATAAGTGATTATCCCCTCGGTCGCGTTGGAGTGAGATCAGGCTCAGTCTTTGCCAGCGCTGACAGATTTATTTTAACGGTCAAAGGCAAAGGCGGTCATGCCGCTATGCCTGAAACAACCGTCGACCCGATTGTTATCTCGGCATACATTGTGACGGCCCTACAGACGTTAATCAGTCGTGAAACCTCGCCATTCAGCCCTGCCGTTATCACCATCGGTACCATCCAGGCCGGCACTGCTTTCAATATCATTCCTGAAAGCGCGGAGATGCACGGCACCATGCGCGCATTTAACGCGGACCATCGCAGTAAACTCACACGTCGTATAAGCGAGATTGCGCAGGGCATAGCAACCGCTATGGGTGGGTCTTGTGAAGTAGAAGTACTCGATGGATGCCCACCTTGTGTGAATGATGCAAAAATGACTGAGATCGTGCGCGATGCAGCCATCTCCACGGTGGGAGAGAAAGAGGTTGATGCCAGTGAGGACGTCATGACTGCCGGTAGTGATGACATGGCTTGTTTCCTTGAAGCTGTACCTGGCTGCTACTTTATAGTAGGAGCAAAAAATGAAGAGAAGGGAGCAAAATATCCTCACCATCATCCACGTTTTAATATCGATGAAGACGCTTTACCTATCGGGGTAGAGGTGCTGACACGAGCAGCAATGGATTTTTTGAAACAGTAGCTTTTTACATGTAATGAGCTAGTATGTGCAAGGGTTCAGGCGTTCTGAACCCTTGCACATACTAGCAACGAAATGGAGAAGATCCGTTATGCAAAGACCAAAGGCCATAATTTTTGATCTTGATGGAGTATTAACCGATACTTCAGAATACCATTATAGAGCCTGGAAACGGCTCGCTGATGAAGAGGGCATTCCATTTACCCACCAGGAAAACGATGAGTACCTGCGTGGGGTCAGCCGTCGCGAATCTTTGATGTATATTATCCGCGGTCGAAATTACTCTGAAGTACAAATTCAAGAGATGATGGACCGCAAGAATCGTTATTACAATGAGATGATTACATCGATGTCACCGCAAGACCTGGTAACAGGTGGAAGAGATCTGTTGAGCGAGATTCGCAATGCAGGTATCAAAGTAGCTATCGCTTCTGGCAGCAAAAACTGTCGCTTAGTACTTGAACACCTGGATATAATGAGTTATCTCGACGGGATAGCAGATGGCTATAGTGTAGTGAATAGCAAACCTGCGCCGGATCTTTTCGTCTATGCTGCAGGATTGGTGCAAGTTCCTACTCCGGCTTGCCTTGGGGTAGAGGATGCTGATGCGGGTATCGAAGCCATCAAAACTGCTGGAATGCAGGCCCTGGCCATTGGACCGAAAGAGCGGTTTCACAAGGCAGACAAAGTCTTACCAACACTCGCTTCTATGCATTTAACAGATATGTTAAACTAATCAAGTGACACCCTTGCAGGTGTCATTTCAACAAATTGTAGGTAAGAAAGGGTAAGTTGTGAATCCCTGGTACATTGAAGAAAGGGAGTTTGATCCAAATAAACTCCATAGCAACGAAACTGTTTACACGATCGGCAACGGCTATTTTGGGACACGAGGTTCATTTGAAGAAGGGTATCCTAAAGCCTATCCTGGGACCTTGCTGTTTGGTGTTTTTGATAAAATCGCGATAGCTAAAGAGGAGTTAGCTAACGCTCCCGATTGGTTAATGATCAAGTTGTTTGTCAATGACGAACGATTTCGCCTCGATCAAGGCAAAATTCTCGATTATCACCGCACGCTTGACATGCAAAATGGCGTCCTCAGTCGGACTGTGAGATGGGAAAGCCCGGGTGGTATTCGTATTCGGGTTACAAGCGAGCTCTTCGCCAGCCTGGCGGATGAGCATGTTGGAGTAATTCGTTACAGCGTGACAGCCGAAGATCAACCTGAAAAGGGAGCAAAGCTGAATGTGTTGGTATGGTCTGCTCTCAATATGGCTGTAGGGAATTACGACGTGATACATTGGGAACCTGTAGAGCAGCGTCGAGATGGAGAACTTCTCTGGTTACACACACAAACACGTCATTCCTCTGTTCAACTCATTCAAACAATGAGCCTGACATCGAGAGATTGCGAATTCCAGAAAGAGTTAATCCGCTCCGATACTTCACCCAGCATTCGCATCTATAAGGATCTTGCAGTTGGTGAAAAGTTGACGGTAGAAAAAGTTGTTGTCATGTACACCTCACGAGATGTAGAGGATCCTCTACAGACAGCGATTGACCACCATCATAAAATATTGCAATCGAGCGTGTCGCCAGCAGAATTAGGCAATCATTATACAGTCCTGGTTGAGGGTTCCAGGTATTTCAATCCTTGTGTGCAGATTGAACCCTATGAGACATTGCTTGCGGAACATAAGCAGGCATGGCATGACTACTGGCAGGTCTCAGACGTGATCATTGAGGGCGACGATAGAGCACAACAAGCTCTACGCTACAATATCTATCAATTGCGCATCAGCGCTTCGTCGCATGATAGCCGCTACAGCATTGCTGCAAAAGGCCTCACAGGCTTTGGCTATCGCGGCCATGTCTTCCATGATACAGAAATTTTTATGCTGCCGTATTTCACCTATGTACACCCCCATATTGCCCGCAACCTGTTGCTCTATCGCTATTGGCTCCTTCCTGCTGCGCGAGCCAAAGCGAAAAGTAACGGCTACGAAGGAGCGCAGTATCCCTGGGAAAGTGCGTTAAATGGAGATGAAACCACACCACCCGCGATTGTACACCCGGAAACCGGTGAACTCATCCCCGTGCTCAACGGTCAGATAGAATTGCATATTACGGCAAGCATCGCACATGGAGTCTGGCAATACTGGCAAATCACAGGGGATGACGAGTTTATGCGTGAGTATGGGAGTGAAATTTTGTTAAGTACGGCTGAGTTCTGGGCTAGTCGCGCTATGTGGTATCCCGAGAGCACGCATTATGAAATCGACAATGTGATCGGCCCTGATGAATGGCACGAACACGTCAATAATAATGCGTATACGAACTATATGGCAAAATGGAACATCCAGGTTGCAATTGATGCTCTTCGTTGGCTCAAGTCCACCGCTCCCGATAAAGCAAAAAAACTGACACAACAGCTTGATTTGCATGAGAAGCGCCTTGCTCGTTGGTATGACGTCATAGCCTACATCCGTATACCTCAGGATAAGCGCACTGGTCTGTTCGAACAATTTGATGGCTTCTTCAAACTCGAACCGTTCGATCAGGAGAAATATCAGGGGCGTATTACTTCTTACCAGGGCATTCTAGGTATAAAGGTAGTACAATACTATCAAATTATCAAACAGGCAGATGTCTTGATGCTACTGACGACGCTGGATCAGCAATTCGACCTCAAAACGAAGAAAGTGAACTGGGATTATTACTATCCTATTACAGATCACGATTATGGCTCTTCGCTTACACCTGCGTTCCATGTCATCCTGGCCTGTGAGTTGGGTTTTGTTGAGACCGCCTATCACATGTTCATGAAAGGCGCATTGGTCGATCTTGAAGATCTACGTGGAAACTCAGATGAGGGTATACATTGTGCCTGCGCAGGAGCGGTGTGGCAGGCAGCGATATTGGGTCTTGCGGGACTACGTTTTACCGAGGATGGGTATACCACAAATCCAGTGTGGCCAGATGGCTGGAAGCGCCTGGCCTTTACATGTTTCCACAAAGGCAAGCAGATTTTTATTGACTTGCGTAAATGAAAGGAAATTCTTTTTGCAGATTACATTTCTGGGCCAGGCTGGCCTGTACATTGAGACTCGGCACGGAAGTATTCTCTGCGATCCATGGTTTAACCCGGCATACTTCGCCTCGTGGTTCCCTTTCCCTAACAATGAGGATGTGGATCTAGAGAAAATCTCACGTCCCACATACCTGTATGTTTCGCATTTACATCATGACCATTTCGACCCTCAGTTCCTGCGTGAACATGTCTGGAAAGATGCAATTGTGCTTCTACCAGATTATCCATTGAATCTGCTCGAGCGTAGACTTCGGGATCTTGGCTTCACGAAATTCATCCAGACAACAAATGGACAGGCAACTGAAGTCGATGGATTGCGTTTCATGATAATGGCCATGGTTGCGCCTATTGATGGTCCGCTTGGCGATTCTGGGTTGATGGTAGACGATGGCGAGACACGCATCTTTGACCAGAATGATTCGCGTCCAATCGACCTGGATGTATTAAATAGCTATGGGCCTTACGATGCTCACTTTCTGCAGTTCTCCGGCGCTATCTGGTACCCTATGGTCTACCGTTTCCCCGAGAAGATGTTACAGGCTCTTGGACGCAAGAAACGCGAGAATGAAATGGCCCGTGCCTTGCGCTACACGCGAGAAATCGGCGCAAGCTTTGTGATACCATCTGCCGGGCCACCATGTTTCCTGGATGACCACCTGTTCCATTTCAATGATTTCGATCGTGACCCTGCAAATACTTTCCCTGATCAGACAGTATTCCTGGAATACCTGCAGGAAAATGGATTGGACAACGGGCGTTTAATGATCCCCGGCACCGTCGCAACCCTTACGAAAGAAGCATGTACCGTCGAACATCCCTATCCTATGGAGCAGGTGCAGGCCATATTCTCCCAGAAACGAGCATATCTGGAAAGCTACAAAGCCCGCCAGCAGCCCATCATTGATGCGCAAAAGGCTTCATGGCCACGTGGCCAGGTCGACATCCTGACCTCACTACACGACTGGTTCGAGCCTTTGTTAGAACAGGCTGACATGACCAGTGTAGGTATCAATGGACGCGTAGTCATCGACTGTGATGTGCAACAGATCGTGCTTGACTTCCATACCAGGCGTGTCTATGCGTTGTCTGATAATGTAGACCCCGATTTATCGAGCTCCAAGCCCGATTTATCGAGGGGCGAGCGAAGCGAAGAGTGGGATTATCGCTTTCATATTGACCCGGCGCTTCTCGAATATTGCATCATTCATCACGAGGAAGACTGGATCAACCAGATCTTCCTCTCCTGCCGCTTCGAGGCAGAGCGCAAAGGTGCATATAACGAGTACGTTTACAATTTCTTCAAATGCCTCACCCCAGAACGCCTGCAATATGCCGAGGGCTACTATGCTGAAAAGACCGCCGTAAAGCAGCTTTGGGAAAGCAACGGCTATCGTATCCAGCGCCGCTGTCCTCATCTGAAGGCCGATTTAACTCGCTTTGCTCATATCGAGAATGGCATTCTGACCTGCACAATGCATGGCTGGCAATTCGAGCTAGCAACCGGTCGCTGCCTGACGTCGGAGGGTCATCCACTCTATGCGCAGCCCATCACAGTTGCAGAGGCCACCGCTGATTCTTTTGAAGAATTTGAGCAGGCATCTACCGAGGACCAGGTCAAATCAATCAGAACTAAGTGCAGCCATTGCTGGTATAATCCAAAAGATCTCCCAGAATCCTCAAAAACTCATCAGCATGACACAGTTTGATTATGTAACTGGCAACAACTTACCGCTTTTCACATCATAAATGAAGCCACTGACCTCAATATTCTTTAAAAGCAGCGGCGAATTTTTGATTGTTGCAACGTCATCACGTACCGACTGTTCCAGGTCCTTGAATGGCAGAAAATCGATATGCTCAGCGTCGGCATTCAATTGCTGCTTCAACTTCGTGCGCAAATCTTCATTACTGAAAGTCAACATCCCACAATCGGTATGGTGAATGACAACAACTGCATTTGTACCGAGTAATTGCTGCGAAATAGCTAATGAGCGAATTGCGTCATCGCTTGCTCGTCCACCCGCGTTACGGATGACATGTGCGTCTCCTATTTCAAGACCAAGGAAGCGTGCAGGATGCAGGCGAGCATCCATGCATGTCAGCACAGCCACATGCCTTGCGGGAGGCATCGGCAAATCGCCTTTGTTGAATGACGACGCGTATACCTCATTTGCCTTCTGAAATTCCTGAGCAACTGACATCGAAATCTCCTTATACTACTGATTTCACGAAACAGAAACTTGAGCCAAAACCTCGTCCACTTGATCGAGAAGACGCTGGGTGTTAGCAAAACCATAATTTACCGCATGTGTGCGGCCTGCCGCATCCATTATGACCGTGCTAGGCAAAGTCAAAATTCTGTAACGCTGCGCCAGGTCAGGTGAGTTTGGCGTATCAACTTCAGCTACGGAAACCATGCTTCCTCTAGCATCCAATACTCGTTGCAGAGCAGGAATCTGCATCTCATGGCATTGGCGGCAATCATCGCTACTGAAAGCTAAGATACGCACTAGAGACAGGCTAGCATCAGCATTCGTATCACCACGAGAAGATAGCGGAACAGCTGCTAGCGCGCGACGACGTTGTGCCTCGACAAAACGTCGTCCTGACCAGACTACGAGCAAGAGCATGATACTTACTAAAACAAGCACGCCTGCTCGTACCAGGAACACAGTCATCTCTTTTACACTCCCCTCCAGTGGAAACCGCCTTCGTAACGTACCCTCGGAAGCACACCCATGCGTCCAAGATGATAGTACACAAAGCATCCTGCACAGAAACCAACTGCCAGGTTAATGCCAGCCAGTACAAACACAATCAAGTCAAGAGCCCAACCGATGGCTGTTGCGCTCGTCAGAAAGAGGAGCAGGCTTGATGCAATCAAAAATGCAGCCCCGACGCCTTGCGCAAAACGATGAGGAGCAGGATCATCCTCAACAATCCGCGGGCGCATGAGATGCATTGGCACTACAGCATAGCGATAAAGCAATCGGAAAGGACTTATTGACGGCGCTAGAGCGGATAGCAGCAAGATAATGGCAGCAATAACGACAATAACAGGCTGGTTCAAAAGAAAGGCCAGCGCACTGAGCAAGACAGTACAGGCTTGCGAAAACTTGGCCAGGTGCGTGTCTACACGCGGTACACTGGAAGGAACAGCAGAACTTGTCTCCATGAAGTAATCTCCTCATGCATCAACAGCATGCAAACAACATGAAAGGTAGAACACATTACAAGTTAAAGTTCATATAGTTGATTTACTAACTCAACTAACTTCTTAAGTGTAGCTTATGAAAAGGAAGTATGTCAAGATTGTATCAATCTGAAAAGATGATGGAAACAGTTGATTATAGCAAACCTCTATGTTATACTTTGCTAGGGATTGGAAATAGTTCAAAGAATCCTGACTACAAAGTTGAAAAAATCTGAACACTAATCGTGCTTTTTAGAAAGAAGGTTTTGCTCTATCTAGAAGAAGACAGGTGATTGCTATGTCTGCATTGTCCATCCGGCAGCAAATGCAAAAATCGCAAGCCTCCTATGACATTCTCCTGATTGAAGACGACGAAGCCACGAGCGAAATGCTCACCGAGTGCATCGAATCAGAATCCTCTTTTCGCGTCAAATCCCTCTCAAGTGCAGAAGATGCACTTCAGCATCTTCAAGAAATCAAGGAGGCAGTTCCTTTCCTGTTCATCATTGATTACCTGCTTCCGGGGATGAATGGTCTGCAACTCTTTGACCATTTACGGAGCTTAGAGACTTTCAAGCCAGTACCAGTGATCATGATTACCGCCACCACAATGAACGAAAACATTCAGATTGCTCTCCACGATCGCAGCGTGACCTTGCTCACTAAACCATTTGAGTTAGCGGACCTGCTCGACTATCTCGAGCACTTCCACAATTGTTCTCATCAGCGGCTCCTATAAGTCAAGCTTTAAACTGCTCTTCATTTAGCTGGATCTCGTCCATCATGTTTCCTCAGCTGAGAGAAAATGCCAGCGAACTTTTTTCAATGCTGATACGTGTTGATTATACTGGAAAAAGTTGTTTCGCTTACCTTGACCCGCTTCTCTACGAGTAGTAATATAAATAAACGAACTTGAGTGGAAGTACATGTTGGAAGAATAAAGCAAAAGTGAACTTGAAGGATTAATTATGATAACCAGCCATAAGGTGGAGCACGTAGGGGGGATAATCCGGCAACTGCGCCGGCAAAGAAATATGACGCAGACGGAACTGGGTGCCAACCACTACTCGAAATCCTATGTAAGCGCGGTAGAGAAGAATTCGATCCGTCCCTCTATTGCCGCCCTCCGATTCTTTGCCGAGCAGCTCGAGCAGCGCAGTGATTATTTTACGATGCTACAAGCGAGCACGGAGAACATCAAGCAAAGCACATCACTACCTGGCCCCATGGAGGTGGGAAGCCACTTTCTACAGGACGATGGCTTGTCTTTGCTCACTTTGCTGATGCAATACGCCGAGCCCCTATCTCTACAAAATTTGAAAGGGCTTCCCACGCTCGCTCCAGATGTTCTGGCTGGCTTTCCAGTTTCCCAGCAATGCTATTACTTCCTGCTTGAAGGTTTGACAGCTCTGGCCAAACAGGAATATCAGACGGCGCTCCAGGCTCTTGAGCAGGCTCTACCTCTCGCACCCCCGCAACTTCAACCACAAGTGCTTGATGCTCTAGGGCAGCATTATTCCTTGATGGGCTTTGCTTCCATTGCTTTACACTATCATCTACGAGCGCTCAATTCGCTACAGCACACAGATACTGAGGAAGTAAAGAACTCATTCATCTTTATCATTGCACTGCACTGTGGTGAGAACTACCAGGCTTTGGGCGATTATGAGCGAGCCTGCCTGATGTATGAGCAAGCGCGTAAGCATCTGCGTGCCGAACACGAGATGAAGGATGCTGCTCGCTTTTACCTGGGATTAGGCTATTGCACGTTCGCACTAGCCTACCAGCAATCTCAGGTACCAGAGGCAGCGCAAAAGGCTCTGGCGGGGGAGATGGAGCAAAGGTTCCAACAAGCCATCAGCTATATTGTGCAAAGCAGGAGCATCTACCAGGTGATCAATGACCACGAAGGAGAGGATACTACGCGCCTCATCCAAACTATGGCTCTGCTT
>Ga0137364_10000783_pt1 | contig 13742 bp, 14 predicted proteins | sample SagtaG_10_FD_104798 | JGI IMG/M metagenome (GOLD analysis project Ga0137364, IMG submission 104798) | Vadose zone soil microbial communities from Sagehorn Ranch, Mendocino, California, USA - Sage1_L_20_16 metaG | ecosystem: Environmental > Terrestrial > Soil > Vadose zone | place: USA... | reverse complement strand
CGCCGATGCTCGAGATCGCGCGCGCCAAGTTTTACCCCAGCGAGCAGGTCGAGTTCAAGCCCGCCGACGCCATGGCGCTTCCCTTCGCGGATGCAAGCTTCGACGCCGTGGTGTGCCAGTTCGGTCTGATGTTCTTTCCGGACAAGGCCAAATCCTGTGCCGAGGTTTTTCGCGTTCTTGGCCCGGGCGGCCATTATGTGTTCAGCGTCTGGGACTCCCATCGCCATAATCCGTTCGGCCGCATCGCACACGAAATCGCGGGGCGTTTTTTCCCCGCCGATCCGCCCCAGTTCTATAACGTGCCGTTCTCCTGCCACCAGATCGATCCGGTCAAGGAGACCCTGATTGCGGCCGGTTTCGGCGACATCGACATTGCGGTAATCAGGCTGGAAAAAGAAATCCTGGATGCTGCGGTGTTCGCGCAGGGGCTGGTCTACGGCAATCCGCTGATTGATCAGATCCGGGCCCGCGGCAGCGTCGAGCCTGAACTTGTCGTCGACGCGGTGCTGCAAGCACTTCGCCGCGAATTCGGCGCCGATCCCGGACGCATGCCGCTGCAGGCAATCCTGTTTTCCGCAACCAGGCGACGATGACGGCGTTCACGCGCTAAAGCACCTCCAGATCGAACTCGCTGATACGCTCGCGGTCCGTCAGGGCCATGACGAACGGAAACCGGCCGATGTGACAAGAAATCGCTCCGGAAAACCCCGTCAAAAGCGAAAGCCGGTTCTTAACGTCCGGATCAGTGAAAAGCATCTGGAACAGGCTCAATGCCGCGGTGCGGCAGCCGGCCGGGGCATGGAAGATAGTGCTAAGTTCATCGGCTCAAATCAAAGAATTAACCTGGTTGGCACGGCGCCGATGATGCGATCGTCGATTAGAAAGCAAATCCTGGGCATCGCCATAGGGCTGATCGTCCTCATGGCCATTGCGTCGGTTCTTTCGACGGTGATGGCAAGGAAGGTTGCCCATCAGCTCGACGAGTTGACGACAAAATACGTTGAGGCTTACGGCAATCTCGCGCGCATGAATATCCATTCGCTGGAGCAGGCGTTGGCGCTTCGCAGGATGGTCATCGCCAGGATGCAGTCGCCCCCGGACGATGCAGGCTTTGCCGACCGCCAGAAGGTTTACGAGGCGAAGGGTAAGGAAATCGATCACGAAGCGGAAGCCGCCCGTGCGCAAATCAATGCGATCATCGACGACGTCACCACCGACTCCGACAATGCCAGGCTGGCACGAATTGACGATCGGATCGACACGGTCGACAAGGACCTCCGGCGCCACCTGAGCGAAGAAAACGGGCGGCTGTTGCCGCTGCTCGAAGCCGGGAATTTTCCGGAAATCAGAACCAGCCTTGCCCGGGTGGATGAGCTCCGCGATGAGTTCAGCCAGAAAGTGGAAGACATACGCAAGGATATGATGGCGCAGGTCCGTGCCGATGCCGCTGTGGCCGCACGGGATCAACAGCGGACCATCGTCATATCGGTGGTTTTGGTGGTGCTCGCCGCGACCCTCGGATTGACGTTTTCGATGTTCGTCAGCCGCGGCATCACGCGACCGGTTCGACGCCTGCTGGATGGCACGCGCGCGGTCGAAGCCGGACAACTTGATGGATCGATCGACATCACAACGCGGGACGAGATCGGTCAGTTGACGGCAGCCTTTAACCGAATGGTCGAACAATTACGCCTCAAGGAGAGGATGCGCGAAACCTTCAGCAGGTACATCGACCCGCGAGTGATGGAAGGATTGATCGATCAGCAGGCGTTGACGGCAACCGGCGGCCAGCGCCGGGTGATGACCGTCCTGTTCTGCGACATGAAGGGATTCACGAGCCTTAGCGAAGGCATGACGCCGCAAGGTCTGGTCAAGGTGATGAACCACTATCTGTCGACGATGTCGGGGCCGATCCGCAGTCATCGAGGAATCATCGACAAATATATCGGTGACGCGATCATGGCCTATTGGGGACCGCCGTTTACCGAGGACGCGGAACAGGCCCGGCTTGCGTGCTTTGCCGCGATCGACATGGTCGGGCGCGTAGTGACACTGCGGACGGAGTTGCCTGAGCTGCTTGGCGTGCGCGCGGTAGCTGTTGAATGCGATATTCGCATCGGTATCGCGACCGGCGAGGTGTTGGTCGGCAGCATCGGCTCGGAATTCATGAAGAGTTACACGGTCATGGGCGACACCGTGAACCTGGCGTCACGTCTGGAGAGGGCGAACAAGGTATACGGCAGCCGCACTTTGGTTTCGGAGCCCACGATCGCAGCGGCCGGAGATGCGATCGAGATCCGCGAAGTCGATCGGTTGGTGGTCGTCGGTCAGACCCATCCCGAGGCAGTGTTTGAGATCATGGGACACAAGGGCGACCTCACGCCGGAACAATCGTCATTGCGGCAACGATATTCGGAGGGACTAGCCGCCTATCGTGCGCGCCGTTTTGAAGACGCGCGCCGTGCCTTTAATGCAGCCCTCGAAGCGATCCCGGGCGATGGGCCGTCAATGGCGCTTCTCAGGCGTATCGATGGCTTCAAGGCAAATCCGCCGGCGGATGATTGGGACGGGTCATGGCATCTCGATCACAAATAGCCGGCGGAGCCGCCGAGATCGGCGCGATTTTCGGTTCACTGCGCCAAAAACTCCGACACGATCTCGCAATACTCTTGCGGCGCCTGTTCGAACATCCAATGGCGGGCGCCCGATATCGTCGCTGTCTTTGCACCGGGAACATGTGCCGCCAGCGCGCGCAGCACCGCGGGCAGGGCGCCCTTGGTGTCGGCGCCGCCGATGAACAGCGTCGGCAATGCAATCTGCTCTGCGTCACGCCTGGAATAAGGTTGCCGATTTTCGCCGAGCTGACCGATCAGGGTATGCGCATTATCGCGCAATTGCTGCCTCGGCGCGGCCGGCAGGCGGCTCCATGCGCCTTCGCCGTCAATTGCATCGAAGAAGATCATAAGCCCGCCGTCGATATCGCCGGCCCTGACTTTCTTCGCCGCCGCGACGAACCTCGCCGCGCGCTCCGAGGCCCCCGCTGTTGCCGCCGGATCGAGAGTGGCGTCGAGTTCGCCGCCGGGTTCGGCAAGCACCAGTTTGCGCAACAATTCAGGCCGTCGCCCGGCGACGCGAAACGCGATGTGACCGCCGCGGGAATGCCCCATCAGGTCCACCGGCGCGGTACCGAGCTTTTCGATGAAGCCGATGACGTCGGCGACGTGCTGCGCCATCAGATAGTCGTCCCCGACCCCGTCCCAGTGCTCGGGGAAAAAGTGCCGCAGGCTGAGCGAAATCACGCGATGCTTCTTCGACAGAGGTCCAAGCACCGCAGACCAGGTGCGGAAATCGCCGAGCGTGCCGTGAACGCAAACCAAGGGCGGGCCGCAGCCGATTTCGAGATAGGCCATGTCGTAACCGTTGACGTGAAGCGTTTGCATGGAGAGGACTCTAGGCGGGATCAGGAAAGGCGGGGCCCGCGGCCATTGAATGGCCCCGTAACAACCCCAGATCAGCGGAACTTGTTTATGCCGTCAAGTTCCCCCGGAATTCGGGTGGATAGCAACAATCTCCAAGCCTAGATTTGGGGCCAACATCAGGCTCACAGCATGGAGCCAAGGATTGGAGCCAGCCATGACCTACCACCATTTTGCGATATTCGACACCGCGATCGGACCCTGCGGCATCGTGTGGGGCGAGCGCGGCATCAATGCGGTGCAGTTGCCGATGTCCAGCGAGGAAAAAACCCGTACCCGCCTCCGCCAGCGCAACGGCGACATCCCGGAAGCGCCGCCGCCGGCCGAGGTTCAGGGCGCGATCGACGGGATCGTTGAATTGCTCGCCGGCAAACCAAAGGATCTGTCCGGCGTCGCGCTTGATCTCGACGGTGTTCCCGAGTTCAACCGCGGGGTCTACGACATCGCGCGCACCATCCCGCCAGGCAAGACGCTGACCTATGGCGATATTGCCAAGCGGCTCGGCGGCGTCGAGCTGTCGCGTGACGTCGGCCAGGCGCTGGGGCACAATCCCTGTCCGATCGTGGTGCCGTGCCACCGCGTGCTCGCCGCCGGCGGCAAGCCCGGCGGATTTTCCGCCAATGGCGGCGTCGCCACAAAACTCAGGATGCTGGCGATCGAAGGCGCGGTCGTGAACCACACGCCGAACCTGTTCGAGTGAACCGACTCCTCTCCCTCTCCCCGTTCTTCACGGGGAGAGGGTCGGGGTGAGGGGCTCCATCCGCGAACACCGAATCCGCGAGAGCACCGTGCCATGCCCCTCACCCGGAGCATCGCTTCGCGACGCTCCGACCTCTCCCTGCCAAAGAGCGGGGAGAGGTTTAAGCGAGAGCTTGCGCGAGGCCAATCGTGCATGCGGCGCGGGCCTGCAAATCAGGACGCAGCTGTTAGGCCACCGCCTCGCATGAAAATCCGTTGCCGGCGCGGCGGATTTTCCCCACTGATGGCGACGGGAAATGCGCGGTGCAGCACAGCGTGTCAGTGTCGCAATAGCGCTCCAGGAAATTGCGCCGTGTTGTTGCCGCCTGCGCCTGATCGACGTCGAATTTCGCTGAAAGCTCGGGGTAGCGCGCCTGCAGGGGCGAGTGCATCAGGTCGCCACTGAAAACCGCGTCGTCCTTGCCGCGACCGAAGCTGAACGCGACATGTCCCGGCGTATGCCCCGGCGTCGGCAGGATCCGCGCATGGTCGCCGATCGCATAATCGTCGCGCACGATCTCGGCCTTGTTGGCGTCGACGATCGGCAGCACACTGTCGCCGAACGGCGGCACCGGTGTTTTGGCGTGTTGTTCGGTCCAGTAGTCGAATTCGGTTTTTGCGAACACGTAGCGCGCGTTCGGAAACGTCGGCACCCAGCGGCCATCTTCCAGCCGGGTGTTCCAGCCGACGTGATCGACGTGCAGATGCGTGCACATCACAAAATCGATGTCGCCGACGGAGACGCCTGCCGCGCCCATGGCGCGCAAATAGGTGTCGTCGGTTTTCATATTCCATTTCGGGCGCAGCGGCCGCGGCTTGTCGTTGCCGATGCAGCTGTCGACCAGAATGGTGTGATGCGGCGTCTTCACGACGTAGGACTGGAAACACAGGATCAGCACGTCGCTGGTGTCGATCGCGCCGGCTGTCTGCATCCACGGCCTGTTCTCCGCGAGCAATTCCGGCGTCAGGCCGGGCAGCATGTCCAGCGCCGGCAGGAAGGTGGTTTCCTGCTCGATGATGCGGTGAATGGTGAGATCGCCGACGGTGAGCTTCAGACCCATACCAACTTCCTGCCGATCACGCCGGTGGCGGCACCGAGATGTTCACCGATGGCCGTTCCAGCATCTTCTGATGGAAGGCATCGAGCTTCGGATAGGTCTTGCGCCAGCCGCAATCGGCGAAGCGAAAATCGGCATAGCCGAGCACGCAAGTGAGGCCGATCTGCGCGATATCGAGCGCCGGCCGCGACAGCATTTCCGCCTGCGTCTCGAAGTGCGCCATGCCCTTCCACGCCCGATTCCAGTGGTCGTCGGACCACGCCTGCCATTGCAGCCCTTGCGGCCGGACCATCTTTTCGTAGCGGCACAGCAGCATCGAATCGAGCATGCCCTGCAGCAGTGAATGATCGCTCTTGACCTTCCATCGCAGGGCGCCGGAAGCCGGGATCAGCTTTCCACCGCCGGCGAGTTCGTCGAGATATTCGACAATGACATAGGAATCGACGATGACGTCGCCATTGTCGAGAATAAGCGCCGGCAGCTTCTTCAGCGGATACATCTTCGAATATTCATCGTTGGGCTGGCCCGGCACGACGGTGGTCGGAACGAATTCTATTCTGTCGATCAACCCAAGCTCGATCGCGGCGATGCGCACCTTGCGGGCAAAGGGCGAGGCGGGGGAGAATGTGAGTTTCATTTTTTGAAATCCTTTGAAGGCTTTTCTCCGTCATGGTCGGGCAAAAGTGCCAACGGGTCCGCGCAAAGCGCGGCCCGATGACAGGCTCCGCGCGTCTTCACGCTGGATTTCCCGGCCATCCACGTCTTTTTGGCGGCTACGCTGTTAAGACGTGGATGCCCGGGCAAGACGATCTACTACCGAGGCTGGCGCATCTCACGCCCCGACGATTTCCTGGCGCTGTTCGCCGAGCCCCTCGATGCCGAGCGTGACCACGTCGCCGGCATTGAGAAATTTCGGCGGCTTCATGCCGCTGCCGACGCCCGGGGGCGTTCCCGTGGTGATGATGTCGCCCGGCAGCAGCGTCATGAATTGCGAGACGTAGGAAATGCACTTCGCCATCGAGAAGATCATGGTCGAGGTCGACCCCCTCTGACGGCGTTCGCCGTTGACGTCGAGCCACATCGACAATTTTTGCACGTCCGGGATTTCGTCCTTGGTGACCAGCCACGGGCCGAGCGGGCCAAAGGTGTCGTGCGACTTGCCCTTGGTCCATTGCCCCTGACGCTCGATCTGGAAATTGCGTTCGGACACGTCGTTGCAGATACAATAACCGGCGACGTGGTTGAGTGCGTCGACCTCGGAGACGTATTTGGCGCGGGTGCCGATGATGGCGGCGATTTCGACTTCCCAGTCGAGTTTTGTGGAGCCGCGCGGCTTTTCGACCGCATCGTTGGGGCCGCTCAGTGCGGTATTGGCTTTCAGAAAGAAGATCGGCTCCGGCGGTATAGGATTTCCGGTTTCCTTGGCATGGTCGATATAATTCAGCCCGATGGCGACAAATTTCGAGATACCGGCGACGGGCGCGCCGAGCCGCGGCCTGCCGTCCACCGCCGGAAGCGTGGCGGGGTCGAGGCTGGCGAGCTTGGCCAGCGAGGCCGGCGAATAGGCTTCGCCATTGAGATCCTTCACATGCCCCGACAGATCGCGCAGTTGGCCCGATTTATCGATCAGACCGGGCTTTTCCTGGCCAACCGCCCCATAACGAACAAACTTCATTTCTCATCACTCCCCTTGACAGTTCTCTTGGGTATTTCCGTTGCTTGAATGCTTCATGGAACAGCGCGGAGCGAAATTCAACTGCTGACTGCGCGCCGCATTGCAGCCACCCTCACCATGAGGGAGACCCGCGTTCCTCCCCTAAACGACGAATTTGAAGGCATCGCCGTCGCGCCTGATGCGGCCGGCGTTGAAATGTCCGCCGATCACCAGCGTCGGGGTGTCGGCAAAGCGGGCGAACAATTCGCGCCGCGTCATGGCCGCCTGCAGGGGATCGGAATCGGCGGTCGATGACCAATCGAGGTGCGCCATCTGGCAGGGATGATGGGCGACGTCGCCGGTCAGCAGGCCCTCCTCGCCGTCCGATTTGATATGAATGCTCAGATGGCCGGGGCTGTGGCCGGGCGTCGGGATCAGGGTGATCTCATCGCAGAGTCTGTAGTCACCGGGCACCAGATCGGCCTTGCCGGCAACCGCGATCGGTTTTACCGAGTCATTGAACACCGCAATCTTGTCGGACTCGTCGCTGTGGTCTCGCCAGTGCTCGAATTCGGTCTTGCCGAACACATACCGGGCACTGGTGAAGGTCGGTACCCATTTGCCGGCGGTGAGCTTTGTATTCCAGCCGACATGGTCGACGTGCAGGTGGGTGCAAAGCACGGTATCGATGCTGTCAGGCGGAAAGCCGGCCGCGGTCATGGTTTCGAGGAAAGCGTCTTTCCGGTTATTCCAGGTCGGCACCTTGCGGCCTTCCTTGTCGTTGCCGAGCCCGGTATCGACCACGATCCGGCGCGACGGCGTTTCCACGACAAGCGAATGGATCGACATTTTGAGCCGGCCTTCCTCCGACGCAAAATGCGGAATGAGCCAGGGCAGTTTCTGGATTTCTTCGTTGGTGGCCAAGGGAAGAATAAAGCGCGTACTGCCCACCGTCTCCAATTCGACGATTTTCGTGATTTTGACCTTGCCCACATTCCAGTGCATTCGGCGTTCTCCGCACCTTTGTTTCCTGGCCGGCAAGATGCTGGTTTCCGCTTGCGCGCGCAATGGATCATCTCGCTGGGCCGCGCGTTGTTAAGACTGTTAAGCCAAGGAGCGGGCGATGCCGGAACTAGCGATTTCACCCGAAAAAGTCGGGTTTTTGATCGGTAAAGCGAGGGAATTCGATGCCAAGGATTTGCCTGCCGACCCCGAGACCGGATCGAACCCCACCGATGACAACGAGATCGACGTGCTGGAGGAGAATAGTTGCGATCCGGTCGTCCGCGAGATCACGGCTTTCATCCATGCCCTGAACGAGGACGAACAGATCGACCTGGTCGCGCTGATGCGGCTTGGTCGGGGCGATGGCACCATCGGGGAATGGAACGATCTCCGCCGCCAGGCAGCTGACGCACGTAACGAACGTAGCGGTCGTAACCGGCGCGCCGCGCGCACCGCACGTTATCTGCTCGGCGAGCCCCTGCTGGGTGATCTGCTGGCCGAGGGTCTCGGCGAATTCGGAATATCATTGGACGATGAGCGGGCCATGCCGGAGCGCTAGTCTAACGTGCGCAATCGACAACGACGGTGCCGAGCTTGTCGCCTTTCTCCACCGCAAGGTGAGCCTGTGCTGTTTCCGATAACGCAAACTGCCCGGCGATATTGTGGATGCGTTTGCCCGCAGCGAGCCATTTCGAAATATCGGCTTGGGCTGCCGCGAGCATCGGCGGCGGCAGCGCGAACAGCACCAGCGTGCGCAGCGCGATGCATCGCTCCATCAGCTCGCGCATCGGGAGCGCGGGGTTGCGATTGCCGTTGGTGGCGTAGACCGCAATGGTTGAATTCATCGCCATCAGTTTCAGCGTGGTTGCGATGTTGCCGCCGAAGTCGACATCGACCACGCGGTTGACGCCGCGCTGCTCGGTAAAGGCCAACGTCTTTGCGATCACGTCCTCGGTCTTGTAGTCGATGACGAGATCGGCGCCGGCGAGGCGCGCCTGCTCCGCTTTCGGCGACGAGCTCACCGTGGCGATCACCCGCGCGCCGCCCCATTTCGCCAACTGCACGGCACAATGGCCGACCGCGCCGGCGCCGCCGGTGACCAACACCGTCTGGCCTGCGATCGGTCCATCTCCGAACAGGCAGCACCACGCCGTCATGCCGGGGATGCCCAGCGTCGCGCCCGCGGCGAAAGAGACATCGTCGGGCAGTGGCGTGACCAGATGCTCGGCCAGCGAAATATATTCGGCCGCAGTGCCGAACGCGCGGCCGTTGCGCTGGCCGTTAAACAGCCAGACGCGCTGACCCGGCAAGCCGCGTGACGCTCCCGCCGACCTGATCGACGGTACCGGCGCCATCGCTGTTGGGTATCACGCGCGGAAACTCCATCGCGCGATAGCTGCCGGCACGGCGGCCGACGTCGGCGGGATTGACCCCGGACGCTTCCAGCCGGACCCGGACTTCGCCCGGGCCGACCGCAGGCGTCGGCATCTCGCCAAAGGTCAGTACGTCGGGCGCCGCTCCCGTTCGCTCATACCAGACCGCCTTCATTCACATCGTGCCCGGGAATGCGCCGCCATCGAGCAGGATGTTCTGGCCGGTGATGAAGCCGGCCTTTGCGCCGCAGAGAAACGCGCAAGCGAGCCCAAACTCCTCGGGGTCGCCGAAGCGTCCGGCGGGATTGAGTTTTGCCCGTTCGGCCAGCAACTGGTCCACGGTGATGCCGCGCTTGTCGGCGTCCACCTTGGCCACCGGGCCGCGCAGCCGATCGGTGTCGAAGGGTCCCGGCAGCAGCGCGTTGATCGTTACATTGTTGATCACGGTCTTGCGCGCGATGCCGGCGACGAAACCGGTGAGGCCGCTGCGCGCGCCGTTTGATAATCCCAGGACCTCGATCGGCGCTTTCACCGCGGCGGAGGTGATGTTGACGATGCGGCCGAATTTTCGGGCCATCATGCCGTCCACCGTCGCCTTGATCAGCTCGATCGGCGTCAGCATGTTGGCATCGATCGCCTTGATCCAGTCGTCGCGGGTCCAGTTGCGGAAATCGCCCGGCGGCGGGCCGCCGGCATTGTTGACCAGGATATCGGGATCCGGACAGGCTTTCAGCGCGGCCTCGCGCCCGGCAGGCGTGGTGATGTCGCCGGCGACTTCCGTTACCGTGACGCCAGGGCTCATTTTACGTATGTCGGCCGCGGTTTTCGCCAGCGCCTCGGCGCCGCGCGCGGTCAACGTGACATGCACGCCTTCGGCGGCCAGCGCTATCGCGCAGGCGCGTCCCAAACCCTTGCTGGATGCGCACACGATGGCGCGGCGGCCTTTGATCCCAAGATCCACTGTCTCGCTCCCGTCATATCAGGTGATTTTTTTGCAGTCCGATCCAGCCACTTTAACCAAGTCAGACGGCTCTGATAAGAGACCCTGCACCCTCCGAAATGCATATCAGGGGAGGCGCGGCGCCCGGCGATGGCGGTGTTATATCTGCCGGTCTTTCTTCAGGCGGTCGATCGTGGCCGCTACATCCGCCGGCAGGGATTTAAAGCCCATTTGCCCCGCCACCGACAATAGCGGCCGCAGCCGCGAACCGGTCAGCCATAGCGGCTGGCGATCGGCCGGCCAGGATCGTGACCGCGCTACGCAACAGTCCGGCCTTGAACCCGGTGACAACCGCGACCACCAATCCAAGACCGACCACGGCGTCGAAACTGTTCATGGCGGCCATTCTCCCGGTCGATGGGTGTTGCAAAATATTGGTCAACGAAACCGGTTTGCGATCCCGAAAATCGTCTGTATTTGTGAACGCGCGCTACTTTCCGGGGAATTTGTCATGCCGGGTTTATTCGACGTCAGTAAAGAAATCATTCTCATCACCGGGGCATCGCAGGGGCTCGGCCGCCAATTCGCGCGGGTGCTATCCTCGCGCGGCGCGGCGGTCGCGCTGGCGGCGCGCCAGACCGCCAAGCTGAAAAGCCTCGAGGACGAAATTCGGCGGCAGGGCGGTCGCGCCGTGGCGGTGCAGATGGACGTCACCGATATGGCCTCGATCGCGAAGGCGATCGACAGCGCGGAAGCAGCGCTCGGCCCGGTCAGCGTGCTCATCAACAATGCCGGCGTCGCGATTGAAAAGCTCGCGGTCGACCAGACGGAAGCGGATTGGGATGCGGTCATCAACGCCAATCTCAAGGGCGCCTATTTCCTGGCAACCGAAATGGCGCGACGGATGATCGCGCGAAAACAAGAAGGCAATATCGTCAATATCGCTTCGGTGCTCGGCCAGAGCGTGATGAAATTTCTCGCCCCCTATACCATCTCCAAGGCGGGAATCATCCAGGCCACCAAGGTGATGGCGTTGGAACTCGCCGGCAACCGTATCCGCGTCAATGCGCTGGCGCCCGGTTACATCGACACCGAGATGAACCACGAGTTCTGGTCGACGCCGGCAGGCGAGAAGCTGACAAAACGGATTCCGCAGCGGCGCGTCGGTGCCGAATCCGATCTCGACGGCGCGATCATGCTGCTGGCCTCGAGCGCCTCGCGCTACATGACCGGCAGCGTGGTGACGGTGGACGGCGGGTTCTTGCTGGGCTGATGCAAAAACACTCTCCGTCATGGCCGGGCAGAAGCGCGAAGACGCGCTTCGCGCTTCTGCCTGGGCATGACGACTTCGCTAGCTCGCCCGCATCTCTGCCTTGATCATGTCGGCGGCCTTCTCGCCGATCATGATGGTCGGGGCATTGGTGTTGCCGCCGATCAGCGTCGGCATGACAGAGGCATCGGTAATCCGCAGGCCGTCGAGGCCGTAGATTTTCAACCTGGGATCGACCACGGCAAGGGGATCGTCGACACCCATCTTGGCAGTGCCGACCGGGTGATACACGGTGTCGACGCGAGCCCGAAGTATGGCGCGGATGTCGTCCTCGGTACGGATGTTTTCCGTAAACATGTCTTTCTTTTGCAAGGCCCGCAGCGCCGGCGCCTCCATCAGCCGCCGCGTGGTCTGGTAGCCCGCGACCATGGCTTCCAGATCGTCCGCTTCATCAAGGAAATTCGGATCAATCAGGGGCGCCTGCATCGGGTCGGCGCTGTGCAGAGCGACCCTGCCGCGGCTCTTCGGCCGCAGCAGGCAGACGTGGCAGGAGAAGCCGCGGCCCCAGCGGCGCTTGCGGCCGTGGTCGTCGACAACAGCCATGCCGAAATGCAACTGGATGTCGGGGATGTCGAGATCGGGCCGGGTTTTGAGAAATCCGCCGCATTCGGCAAAATTGGAGGTCATCGGCCCGCGGCGTTCACGCAGGTACTGCATGATGGCTTTAAGCTGATGCGCGATGCCGCTGAACGACATGCCGGTGAAATAAGGACTGTCAGACAGATAGGCGAAGATGAAATCCGGATGGTCCTGCAGATTTTGCCCGACGCCAGGCAGATGATGCACGCTGGCGATGCCGTGCTTTGCCAGCGCCGCGCTGTCGCCGATGCCCGACAGCATCAGCAATTGCGGCGTCTGGAACGCGCCGGCGGCGAGGATGACTTCACGGCGGGCGCGGATCTGCTTGAGCTGATTGCCCTGCCGGTATTTGACGCCGACCGCGCGCTTGCCTTCGAACAAAATGAGGCTCGCTTGCGCATCGGTCTCGACGCGCAGATTGGATCGCGTGGCCATATGCGGGTGGACGTAGGCCCGCGCCGCGCTCCAGCGTTCGCTGTTTCTCTGTGTGACCTGGTAGATGCCGAGGCCTTCATGGTCCTCGGCATTGAAATCCTCGCGGATCCGAAACTGCGCCTCGCGTGCGCCTTGCAGAAACGTCTGCTGCACCGGGTTGTCGGTGCGCAGTTTGTTGACCGCAAGCGGGCCGCCTTTGCCGTGAAATTCGCCGTCGAAATCGGCATTGTCTTCCGAGCGCTTGAAGTAGGGCAAGACATCGGCGAACGACCAGCCAGCATTGCCGAGCGAGGCCCATTGATCGTAATCCCGGCGGTGGCCGCGGATATAGACCATGGCGTTGATCGCCGACGAGCCGCCGAGCCCCTTGCCGCGTGGCTGATAGCCGATCCGCCCATTGAGGCCGGCTTGCGGCACGGTGTCGAAAGCCCAGTTGTTGAGCTTGCTCGGCACCATCAGCGCCAGCGCGCCGGGGGTGGTGACCACCCAATTGTCGTTCCTGCCGCCGGCTTCCAACAGCGCCACCGACGTCTTGGGATCTTCGGAAAGCCGCCCCGCAACCGCGCTGCCGCCGGAGCCGCCACCCACCACCACAAAATCGAATGTATCCGTCACGCGCATCCCCCCGCCGGCCTCAGCACTCTTGTTCCAAGGCTTTGCTGTTCCAAGGCTTTGCTGTTCCAAGGCTTTGTTCCGAGGCTGTGCTTTCGCGGACTTTCTGGCAAGAGCAGCCTGAAACCACCGGTTTTGCCCGGCAAGGCCGGTTTCAATCGTCATAAAATCCTCAAAAGTCGGTCCGCGGCCCTTTCCAAAGCGGGTCAGCGTTGGTACATACCGCCCGCACCCAAGGGCATTTGCCAAGGGTTGCCTTCTCAGGAAGCCTCCGGACGGGGATCGATCGGCGCCTTAGGCGTTGAATTGGTTTGATTTCGGCACCGGTTTTTTTGAAGGCGTGCAACGGTTTATCGCGGGGTGGAGCAGCCCGGTAGCTCGTCAGGCTCATAACCTGAAGGTCATAGGTTCAAATCCTATCCCCGCAACCAAATATCAGATGCAATACAAGGGGTTAGGCGAAAGCCTAACCCCTTGATTTTGCGTGGATTGGGCGCGAGCGTTTCAAGGCTGGGCAGATCCAACTTGCGTTCGGCACCGGG
>Ga0137364_10000782_pt1 | contig 13742 bp, 9 predicted proteins | sample SagtaG_10_FD_104798 | JGI IMG/M metagenome (GOLD analysis project Ga0137364, IMG submission 104798) | Vadose zone soil microbial communities from Sagehorn Ranch, Mendocino, California, USA - Sage1_L_20_16 metaG | ecosystem: Environmental > Terrestrial > Soil > Vadose zone | place: USA... | reverse complement strand
CGCGCATCGGGCGCCCAGGTCTTCCAACACCAGTCATCCAAAGTCGCAACTAAAGGCGCGCTGGGTGGACGGAACGCCGGAATACTCCTTTTACATCTGCGGTTTGCGCAAACTCTTTCCGAATGCACGGTTCATCCACATCGTTCGCGACGTTCCTTCGGTGGTGCGGTCGATGTTGAACTTCCACAGCATTGCAGGAAGTCGTTTGGTCGCCAACGAAGAGCAGGCGTATGACTACTGGCTTAGAGCGGTTAGCGCATGTCTGAAGGCTGAGCAAGCTTACGGTCCTCGGGTTGTCTTCCGCTTGCGGTATTCCGAGCTTGTGGACTCGCCCGCAACCGCGATGCGCGCCGTGCTCAAATTCGCTGGCGAACGCTATGTCACCGCTTCTTTGGAGCCCCTCCAGGAACGGATCAACAGTTCCAAGGTTCCTGCTGATTTCAAAGTTGGCGATCCGGAAACCGATTCGGCGCTCGTCGAACGGGCAACGCAACTTTCCACCAACATGATAGAAACTCCGCAGCCGTCCGAAGCATCGCCTGCCGCAGCCGAGGAAATGGAAGCTGCCTTTTATGAACGGGTCAGGTATGTTGCGACTGTTGATAGCGAGTATCACCGAGCCAAGGAGATCATTGTGACGTTGCAAAAGGAATATGCTCAGCAGCAAGCCTCGTATCATGCGGAGCTCCAAAGACTGCAAAAGGAACACGCTCAGCAGCAAGTCTCCTATCACGCGGAGATCCAAAGAATGCAAAACGAGCACATTCAGCAGCAAGCCTCCTATCATGCCGAACTCCAAACATTACAGACGGAACGAGAGCGGCGCGAGCGAAGCATCGCGGAGCTGACAGATCGATTGCGCAAACAGCTTTGCGACACCCGCAGACTCTCGCGTTTGCTAGACGATGCTGAAAACGCCGCTGCCCGTTTGCGTTCTTCTCGCCGCTGGAAATTGGCAAACCCGGGGACCGCAATCCAAGCAAAATTATCTTCCGGCAAGGTGTCGATGGGCTATGGCCACCTCGAAAAAGTTGTGGCTGCTTATTCGCAGTGGCGCGCTGCCCATCCAGAAATCACAAAGATCGAAGACGATCGCTAGACTTCGGAAAGAACTTAACGCTTTCAAAAGCAGAGAATGTCGGTCTGGAGTTCTTCTCTCAACTGAACTCTGGAGATATTCTTTCCATCGACCGCCCTCATACCGCTAGACAAGGGCGGTTATCGCTCTTATCGGCTGAGACATTCGCGGACGCCTCGACGGGCAATGTCCGGCATGTCCGCATCTTCGGCGAGCGCTTTCAACTTATTTTTCATTTCAGGCGAAATCCGCATCTGAATCGTGCGACTGCCCTGGGCTGCTGGTTGATCGCCAGCACTGGAATACTTAGCAGGCCCGATCCTATTACGGTTATAGTCATTCTCGAAGTGTTTAATATCCGTTAGTCCACCGGGCTGTTCAGCGTAACCATAATCCTGAGCATACGCGAAGTTTCCTATGAAGATAGAATGCGATGCGGTTGCTCCCCGGGCTGGATTTACGCGTGCATTGAACCCGGCGTACCCAGCGCGCCCGCGCCCGTTATTGTACGCTTTATTCCCGACCACTATGCTGTTTTGTCCGCCAATGGCGAATCCACCGCCGTCGTTGTCATGGGCGATGTTGTTGTAAATTACAGAATCCGGCGCCCATATTTCAAACCCATTCACTGACCACCATCTCCCTTCCTGGGCAGCATCAAAACCGGAACTCCCGCCGCTACAGATGTTGCCTGTTATGGTAAGCGAGTGCGTGCTGGGCAAACCTTGTACAAAGATGCCGCTGCCAAATCCTGACCTGTCTACCTGGTTGCGGGCGATGATGCCGTCGCTGCCCGAGAACGTAATCCCAGCGCCCTCACAAACGTTGTTGATGACGCGGCCATGGCTGGACCAAACCCCGGCGCTCGCCGTAACAAGGATCGCCCCGGTTGCTGGCCTTGCTCCGGGCACGGTCCTGCTAATATAGTTCCTTTCGATAGACCAGTTGTTACCGCCGAAGGCGGCGATTCCCCACCTCCCGCTTTTTACGATTGTGCAGTTTGATACTCGCCAGTGGTTACCCTTGCAGGCGATGGCCGTTAAGCCGACGGATGGGGTGTAGTTCCCCATGTCAAACGTCAGATTTTCCACGCTCCAATAATCTCCATCACATTGCAGCAAATGAGTCCTTGGCATCCCGTTAACCTTCAGGATGGATACCCCACGCCCTTCGCCCAGGAGATGCGTATCCGATGAGACAGCCGGAGTGTACGGAACCGTCAGGCCCGAAGCAGAAATGATGTATGTTCCTTTTGGAACCAGACACACTCCGCCGCCGGAAGCAGTTAGCGACCTCAACGCTGCATTAAACGCGGCGGTATCATTCGTCATGCCATCGCCTGTTGCGCCAAATGCTTTAACGTTAACTGCTACTTGTCCTCCTTTATCTGCGATTGGGTCGGTGATGGCGTACGTTTTAGTATCGGGCGTGACCTGTTCGGGTGCGTTTTGGGCGTAGCTCTGCAATTGCAGGCTAAGCGAAACGCTTGCCGCGCCAACCAGGAAGAATAGCAGGCGACGTGCCTGCCCCACAAATCGGCGTGTGATCTGAAAAGCCACCAATTTTTGCCCAGGGCTTGTTGTTTGTCCCCGCGTTGCATTACAAGTCACGATCTTAACGCTCCAGCCCACTATTTTAACTTATTTGCTCAACCTTCGGCTCCTGTCAACGCGAACGCTTTCACACGGCGAGCTCGACACGAAAGGGTCACGCTTAAGGCTTCGCAACCTTACGGAAGAGTAAAATTGTTGGGAACGGGTACGTCATGTCTGGAGGAAAATTTGATAGATCCAGCCTCTTGCCTAAGACGGTGGGCGCATGACCATAGGCTTTCATAAAACTGAACGCTCCCCTGCTTTCCACCTGCCGAATCGCAAGATTACGCCAATTCTCAGCCAACGGCTTTTCAAATCCCATAACAAAGAAATCTGCGGGCGTGCTAGAGGATTGTTGCAGTCGTACGGCCACATGTTCGCTCTTGAGAGGAAACACCCCAGGCATTGCGGTATAGAAGTAGCAGCCACTATCGCTCACGCCAATCGTGATCGACGACTGCGTTTTAACCAATTCAGCCAAATCCTGCCGGAGCAAATCACGAACATCGCGCTGTTGCATCGCATGATCATAGGCCCAGTCAAACAGCAACGTCGGGAGGATAAACAAAATCAAAAGAGCTGCGAGACCTGATCGTAAGAGCCGGTTAGAGATTCTCGCGAAGAGCCTTTCGGCAGCCAGCCCCACGAATATGCAAAAAACCGGGAGAAGTAGCATCACTTGGCGGGCAAAAACAACAATATAGCCCTTGGCCATCGGATAAGTATAAAGTGCCGCAAACAGGCAAAGCGGTAGAACGATATGTGAGAGAGAACGGCGAACGACCACATAGAGTGCCGCAAGGTAAATCACCAACCAGAGGATCGGGTACGTCGCATACGGAATGAGAACGGAAAAATATTTCCAAATCGGCTTCAGATCGAAAAGCTTCCCCGCGCCCGCGGGCACATAGGGCAAATTATCGTACAAAATGGAATGAACGACGGTGTGAAAATCCAAGAACAGCATTGGTTCACCCACAAACAGCCCGAGGAGAAATCCGCCCGTCAGCAGCCAAAGCGGGCCCGATAGTAAATAGAGCGTGTTTTTTTGGAAGCGGCGGTACCATGTCTCATAGCCAGGGTGCGCTTCAAACAACACAAAAAGGCAAGGTATGGTGACAATAATCCCCATGGGGTAACGAGTCGCTGCTCCTAGCCCTGCAACCACTCCGATGATGACGAAGAGCCACCAGTGGCGGTGTTTTAGCGCCCTCATGGAAAGCCAAATCACCAGGACGCACAGAAGATTGCTCAAAACGTGCGTCCGCATGAAATGGGAATAGATGACCTGCATCGGGAAAACGCCGTAAAGAAGCGCACCGAGGAGGGCACCCAAGCGCCGGCCTGTCATTTCGCGAATAATCGCAAACAGAAGAATCAACGTGGCGAGATCGAACGCCACAGTCATTAGGCGACCAGACAGAAGGATAAATTTGAACTGGCCGGCCGGCAGGTCCTCACCCAGGATCGGATGCGTTCCTCCCCACAATTCGTAGAGCATTTCAGGCAGCGCCCACAGATAGTAGTTGAATGTGCCTTCAAAATAGGCATCAGGCGCTCGCATCTTGCCGGCGAAAGGTTTGATTGGCAACATTCCCCGGATACTGATGAACTCATCGGGCTGAAAGTTAATATAGTGGCCGTAACCGCTTTCGATCCCCCAGGTTATCCCCGAAAGCCGAAGGTATGCGGAAAGACCCGTTATCAGCAGCAAATTTAGAACGATTAAACGCCGACTTCTTTTCTCCCGCATTACATGAAGCCCTATCTGCGAAGCACGTTGTATTTCAGAATTGCGTAAATGGCAGCGAAGCCGTCCTTCCAGCCAATCTTCTTCCCCTGGGCATATGTGCGTCCGTAGTAGGAGATGCCCACCTCATAAATGCGTGCGCCAGTCCGCGCAATCTTCGCGACAATTTCAGGTTCAAAGCCGAATCGGTCCTCCTCGATAGTAAGGCCATCCAAGAATTGGCGTCGAAAGACTTTATAACAAGCCTCCATATCGGTGAGGTTCAAGTTTGTAAACATGTTCGAGAGCAATGTGAGAAATCGGTTTCCCACCATATGCCAGAAGTAAACCACCCGATGAGGTCGGCCGCCCAAGAACCGGGAACCGAACACAACGTCGGCGCGATCCTCCAGAATCGGGGAAATAAGGATGGGATATTCTTTCGGGTCATACTCCAAGTCGGCGTCTTGAACGATGACCAGGTCGCCCGTAGCTGCCTGGAAACCCGCGCGCAACGCTGCTCCCTTGCCGAAATTACATTTCTGCAGTACGATCTTATCAATCCATCCCTGAGGCTTCGCTTGCAGAAGTTCTCTCGTTCCGTCAGTCGATCCGTCATCCACCACGATAATTTCGACCTCCTCGACCGGGGCCGCGCGAACCGCTTCAACCAAAGCTTCAATTGTCTGTCGCTCATTATAACAAGGGATTACGACGGAGAGCTTCATTCGGCTATCATTCCATCGAGCGAGAGGCGGAGTCTGAGGTCGGAGCAGCTGCATCCTTTGTCAGCGTCATGATTACAGCTCTTGTATTGGATTTGTCGCTTCGTTTCCAACTGTAACCTTGGATCAAGGGTAAGCGCTTGACGTATTGGTCAACATCTTTTGAGGGTAACAGAAGACCGTAAACAGGAGTCGCACGGTCTAGGCTACTTTGGACTAACTGAACCGCTTCAGGCGTCCCGTAATGCCAGAGCCGACTGAAGCAGTAGTTATGATTAGCGTCGAGGGGAGCCGCTATGAATGGCTTCGGCAACAGCACGTTTAAATACGGAGGGTCGATGTCGGACAAAACAATACCAGGAGCGCCTCGGAAGAAGCGGCTGAATTCCTCTTGCGCCTCGTACCGGCGGGACCTCTGCCTGCTGTTTGCATAATGGAGCGCGTCCCAGGCTTGGGATCGATTCCTCTTCGGTTTAAAGCCTGATTGTGATGGATAGCCAATACAGGTGAGCAGGAATATCGTCAGCACTCCAACCGTTGAAATGGAAAAGCGCAGCTTGAGAGCCTGCGACACAGCCCACTCGGCAGGCAAAACAGCGACCGCGACCAGGAGGAAAAAGATAGGCAGGTAGAATCTCCCGTCCACGAAGGCATAAGTCAGCGTCGCGATAAGGTAGGTAGTTCCTGCCATGAATGCGCTGACCTCAAACCGGGTCACCCGGAGAAAGGCTAGACCAAGGACAGAGAGACAGATGAAAGCCGGGACTACGTAAGTTCCGGTGCCGAAGAGGTTCGCGACTCGGAATTGATCCCAGTTGGCAGTAATCTCGGACCAGATCATCGCAAGCTGCGGAGGCACATTCCGCAAAGAAAAGAGTTGTGGATTCTCGCTCCATGCAGGCACCCAGAAATCGTAACCGGTCTTTAATGGATGCCCAAATTCCAACGTGTTAAAAATGAGATATGGAGCGGAGGCTGCCGCGAATACCACAAGCACAAGACAGCAATGCATGAGCCATCTGGGCCAGGAATCTCTAGCCGGAAGCAAAGCCATTGCGAGTAATAACGGGGCCATGAACAATAGCTGTGACCGTATACACAAAGACAGGCCAAGAACAATGGCTGCACAGTAAATAGGCCAGCGGCGCCGCCAAGCGAGTCCCAAGTAGACCAGCGCAAAGGCGAGCACTGTGACAGCCGCACCGCTGAGGTCGCTCATCGATGACCGGCTGAAGCTAATGAACGCTGGCTGTGTTGCGACCAGCAGGGCCGCCAATCCCCCAGCGAGCGGCCTTCCAATAGCAAAATAAAACGCGAAGCTGCCTGTTAACAACAACAGGCCGATTGTTTGATTAGTCCTAAAAGGAGCTAGAATCCCGTTGTGCGGCAAAAATCTCAGCCAGGGGATCATGAATAGGGGGTAGCCCGGCGGGTAGCGGGAGGGTAATCTGTCGTAGCCAATTTGGATTGTCGGCGCACCTTCTTTCAAGATCGACTTAGCCTGCGCAAAATATTCAACCGCATCCGGATAAGGACCAAGATCGAGTAAGTCCGTCCGCTTGAACTCGACGTGAAGAACCGCTCCGTAGTAAAAGGCAAGCGCGAGAACGAAGCAAAGAATACCTGCGGCCCGAGGTGAAAATCGACGGAGATCCGGTGCCAAGGATCGTGAAATTGTTTGCGTTCGGTCGTGGTCTTCCACCTTATCCTTGTCTGTTATTTCCACAAGGCCAGCCGAAAACTCAGGCTCAATAGCGGAAGGGGTCGCCTGATTATCGCCTGATTCTTCAACTCACATTTTCGACGCGGACATATTGTCCTGAATCCGGCGCGGCGGGTGTTTCGGGGCAATTCGAGGCGGTCCAGCGCGACGGAAACGATGCGTATGGCGGCGCAACAAAGACCGACCACGTGCCGGTCGAGGGAGGCGACCTGCCAGATCAGTTGGGACAGATGATGATGAAGCATGTCGCTTGAGTATTTTTATCCGATCACACTGCTCAGCGGCAACCCAGCGCTTCTGTTGACCGAAATCGGGTTCCCGTCAACAGTCGGACAATCTTTTGCGCGGAATATCGGTGCCAGCCAATTATCTTTTGTCGGCCTCAATTTCGTTATCAGAGCGGAAGATTCTATCATTTCAGCGCAATGTCCGCGGTGCTTGTTGTCAATTTGAGCTGGATCGGCTTGAGCGCGTGCCATTTCTTATGTGGTATGCCGCTGTAGCCCAAGGAACCGAGCGGTCATCGGGAATCGCCCTTGAAAACTTGAGCCGGATCGTCCAGCTCCTCCGGCTCGCTCTCGCGGTTAAAGCGCTTCCAATGGCCATTTTTAGCGGAGTCGCCGTCCACGCGGGCATTCCGGCGGTCGCGGCGGCGCAACGGCCCTGGGGTCTTTTCCAGTTCATTCATGACGTGATCGCGCTGCGCGTTTGAGTTCGAGAATCATTAAAAAATAATTGTGTCTCATCGAAGTTTTTGCTGGACTCGAACGGAGCTCCTCTGACATGCTCGGCCACTGTTCTCAAAGAACACTCCTATTTAAAATAAACGCCTTATGAAAACATGCTCCTTAATCAGCGTCGGCGCCATCTTCATGGTCTTCTCCCATCTCGCTGGTCCCAGTCAGGCAGATGACACCACGATAACAATCACCGGCCACACAGCAGGTGCTACGCCCTTCATCAGTAAATTGACCTTAGCGGTGAGTAATACGAGCGTTCTGAAGAGCATTCAGTTCGCGATCGATCCAAAGCCGGGCTCAGTCACTCGACCACTTTCAGCCACTTATTCCAACGACTATCTTGTGAGCCGGGGATTTGAACACCCGCCGGAGATTATTTTGCCAGTCTACGGACTGTACGCTGGATATACGAATATCATTAGGCTGACTTATCGCTTTCTGGACGGTTCTTCAAAGCACGATGTGACCTCGATCACGACCGCCACTTTCGATGATCAGGGCTGCGGCTACAACAATCCTACCAGGCTTCTGCCCAGGACGAACAGCACCCGTTTGAGTTATGATTATATTTTTGATAGTTCTGCGTGCGGCACTTTCTCACCGGTGATCCTCGATTCCGACGGAGCATTGCGCTGGGTGAGCACGCTGCCCACGATGAGCGCTCTTTTTGCGGCCTCCACTTTTTTCGATAACGCGATCTACGCGACACAAGGCAGCACGTTGTTCCGCATCGAGCTCAATGATGGGAGTGTCAGCGTGCTTGCAGACTATAGCAACATTGACGTAGTCCACTTGCATCATAATATCGACCGTGGTAAAACAGGACTACTCATTGAGCCGGATACGACGGCCTACTACGAATCTGAAATCCTGGAAGTCGATAGTGCAGACGGCAGCGTCCTGAAGACGTTTAACATGGCCGATATCATCAGCGCGGCCATGAGGGCTGGGGGCGACGATCCCAGCCAGTTCGTTTATCCTTCACCGACCGATTGGTTCCATAACAACGGTGCCGCATACAACCGGGCCGACGACTCTCTGATCGTTTCAAGCCGTGAAAATTTTCTCATTTGTCTCGATTATGAAACAAAGGCGATCAAGTGGATCCTGGGAGATCCGACCAAAAAGTGGTACCAATTTCCGTCTCTACAGCGATATGCGCTCACGCTTGCGCCTGGCAGCTTGCCCCCGATTGGTCAACACGCGCCCTCGATTACCTTTGATCAGGGCGTGATGGTATTCGACAACGGCTTTAATAGCGGTTTCCAGCATCCCCCGGGACAGCTACGCACTTACTCCAGCCCTCGTAAGTATAAGTTGGATTTGAATGCCAGAGTGGCCACTGAAGTTTGGAATTTTGAGATGGGCCAAAGCATCTTTAGTCCTATCTGCGGGAGTTGCTATGAAGACGCGCCCTTCAACTACCTCATTGATTACGCTTTCGTTCACGGCTCGTTCGCGACCGGCATTGGAAATGCTCAACTCCTGGGTTTGGATGCGGCCGGCGAGAAGGCTTTCTACTATCAGTATCCGACTCACTTCTGTGACCAGTTCTATAATTCTATTCCGCTTCATTTGGAAAGTACAAAGTTTCCTGCGGTGGGGCCTCGAGTGGTCAATCTTTCGACGCGCGGGACAGTCTTGACTGGTGACAATGTTCTGATCAATGGTTTTATCGTTAGCGGGAATGATCCCAAGACTGTAGTGCTCCGCGCGCTGGGCCCATCGCTCAGCGACTTCGCGGTTTCTGGTGCTCTCGCCGACCCCGTTCTCACCGTGCACAACTCTTCTGGAACTGTCGTAGCGAGCAATGACAATTGGCAGACGGACATCGGCGCAGCGTTTATGGCGGAAAACGGGTTCGCGCCAACTAATCCGGCTGAATCAGCCACTCTAGTACAGAACTTGGTCCCGGGCGCCTACACCGTAGTGGTTAGGGGACAGAACTCAACCCAGGGAATTAGCTTGGCCGAGGTTTACGAACTCACTTCGCCGGGGCTTAACTCTTTACTGGGGAACGTCAGTGGCCGCAGTTATGTAGGCACGGGCGATAACGCGCTTATTAGTGGCTTTATCGTTGGAGAAGTGGAAAGCGCGACCGTCATCGTGCGCGCCCTTGGCCCATCGCTCGCTTCTTTTGGTGTAAACCAACCGTTAAGCGATCCCACGCTTACTATCTATGATGCGAATGGCTCTGCCATTGCGAGCAACGACAACTGGCAAAGCGATCCTAATAACATCGTCCTCCAGAAGAATGGGCTCGTGCCGCCAAATCCGTTGGAATCGGCAATCGTGCTGCACTTGCCAGCAGGAGCATATACCGCGATCGTGCGCGGAGTAAATGGTGGTACAGGCAACGGCTTGGTCGAAGCCTATACCCTCAGTAATCCGTAAGCGGTGTGGCAACAGCGGACAATAGTCGCATCTGAAGCAGTTTTGCCGATGCCGAGACGATCGCGATTGCCGGGCCTGATCGTCCACGGCGATGAGGCAGGCAAGCTCGATTTGGTCTGCCAAGTAGGGAGATAGATAGCGCTCTAGCTATACATTCGCTCCATCACGTAGTCGCCCTCGAGTCGCTATTTGCCAGATCTCGATCGTCTGGCTAATCCGATCCGGTCTCGCAGTCAGAGAAACTTCCAACGGGCCGTGTTCGCCTTCCATCGCTCATCCGCTGTCTGAAAAGCTGGCACAGAAAAAGCGCGTCACAAAATCCGCAGGACGGTTTGCCGTATGAGGCGACTTTCTGGTGTCAAGCTTTTGGTGGCGACGGAGTAGCGGATCCGCAGTTCCTTTTGTGATGCGGAATGTTGACCTTAGGCGCACATTTTCGGCGGAGTCGCCGTTCACGCCGGTATTCGGGGTGGTCGCGCGGCCGCCGGCATGCAGCGCTTGATTCGTGCACACCATGATCTCGCTGCACGTTTGAGTTCGAGAATCCGTAAAATTGCGTGTCATCGAAGTTTTTTCTGGACTCGAACGGAGCTCCTCTGACATGCTCGGCCACTGTTCTCAAAGAACACTCCTATTTAAAATAAACGCCTTATGAAAACATGCTCCTTAATCAGCGTCGGCGCCGTCTTCATGGTCTTCTCCCATATCGCTGGTCCCAGTCAGGCAGATGACACCACGATAACAATCACCGGCCAGACGGCAGGTGTTACGCCCTTCATCAGCAAACTGAACCTGACAGCCAACAATACGGCCGTTCTAAAGAGCATTCAGTTCACGATCACTCCGAAGCCAAGCTCCTTCGCGCGGCCCCTGTCAGGCACTTATTCCAATAGCTACCTCCTAGACCGGGGGTTGGAACATCCCTCAACTGGGGAAATCGTTTTGCCAGTCTACGGACTTTACGATGGATACGCCAATACCGTCACACTGACTTACCGCTTTCTGGACGGTTCTTCGAAGCAGGATAGCACCACAATCACGACCGCCACCTTCGAAGATCCATGCGGATATAAAAATCCGACATTCCTGCAGCATAGAAGCAGCGCCGCTTTGAGCTATGACTACATCCTGCTCAGCGGGCAGTGCAGCGGCTTCTCGCCTGCGATCATTGATACCGATGGCGCGCTGCGTTGGGTGAGCACGACCGCACCCAATTTCATTAGCTTTACTGCCACGTTCTTCGATAACGCAGTCTATTATGCTCATGGCCCCGACCTGTATCGAATTGATCTTGATGGCACTCTCACCTTCCTTGGCAATTACAGCAATATCGGAGTCAGTGATTTCCACCACAATATCGACCGGGGCAAAGTTGGAGTGATCCTGGAAGCCGACACCGCACCATTCTACCAAGAATCGGTGGACATCGAAGTGGACGCTTCGGGCAACGTTTTAAAGACGTGGAACCTGGCCGACATTATCAGCGCAGCCATGATCGCCGGAGGAGACGATCCCAGCCAGTTCGTCTATCCGTCGCCGACCGATTGGTTCCATAACAACGGCGTCGCATACAATCGGGCGGATGACTCCTTGATCATTTCCAGCCGGGAAGATTTTGTCATTTGTATCGATTATGGTACAGGCGCGATCAAGTGGATCTTCGGCGATCCGACGAAAAAGTGGTTCCAATTTCCGTCTTTAAGGCGGTATGCGCTCACGCTCGCGCCCGGCAGTCTGCCCCCGATTGGACAACATGCGCCCTCGATCACCTTTGATCAGAACATCCTAGTGTTTGACAACGGGTTTAATAGCTTTTTTCAGCAACCACCAGGAGAGCTGCGCAATTATGCCAGTCCGCGTAAGTACAAGTTGGATTTGAGCGCAAAAATCGCCACCGAAGTCTGGAATCATGAGATGAACCAAAGTATCCTCAGTCCTATCTGCGGGAGTGCCTATGAAGACGCGCCGCTGAATTACCTTGTTGACTACGCGGTTGTTGGCGGCCTGGCGACCGAAAATCAGTATGCGCAGCTCCTGGGCTTAAATTCAGCCGGCGAAACAGTTTTCTATTTTCAGTATCCAACCAATTTCTGCGACGCGATTTATAACGCCAGACCGATTCATTTAGAAAATACGAACTTTCCCACCGTGGGGCCTCAAGCGCTCAATCTTTCGACGCGCGGGACCGTCTCTGGAGGCGACAATGTTCTGATCAATGGTTTTATCGTTACCGGGACCGATCCTAAGACAGTCGTGCTTCGCGCGCTTGGCCCATCGCTGAGCAGCTTCGGCCTTTCCGACGTGCTCGCCGATCCGGTTCTCACCGTGTACGACTCTTCCCGCAATGTCATCGCAACCAATGACAATTGGCAGACGGACCCCGGCTCCGCGTTTATGACGGCCAACGGATTCGCGCCAGGTAACCCATCTGAATCGGCCACTCTACAGACCCTAGCGCCGGGCGCCTACACCATGGTGGTCACCGGAAAAGACTCGACCCAGGGGGTTAGCTTGGCCGAGCTTTATGACCTCTTCTCCGCGGGATACAACTCTAAGTTGGCGAACATGAGTACCCGCGGTTTCGTTGGTACGGGCGACGGCGCGCTCATCAGTGGCTTTATCGTTGGAGAGGTGGAAAGCGCGACTGTCGTCGTACGCGCCCTTGGCCCATCGCTCGCTTCTTTTGGTGTGAGCGATCCGCTAAGCGATCCCACGCTGACGATCTACGATGCGAATGGCTCTGCCATCGCAAGCAACGACAACTGGCAAAGCGATCCTAACAACATCGTCCTCCAGAGGAATGGACTCACGCCGCCAAATCCATTGGAATCGGCAATCGTGTTGCACTTGCCAGCAGGAGCATATACCGCGATCGTGCGCGGAGTAAATGGTGGTACAGGCAACGGCTTGGTCGAAGCCTATACGCTGGGTAATCCGTAAGCAGCCCTAGCGATGCCGAGACGATCCTGGATTATTTTGACTGGATGGTACCACTAAAAAGGCGGCCGAGTGGTGGAATGATCCTCAAAGTCAACCTGCCGGGACGCAGTGAGTTGAAGTATCAATGATTGTAAACAACACCAACCGTCGCCCTGTCTATGGTTTTGATTGGCTAAATCACCCATTCGGCTAGCTTTTTGTAACCAGATCCGCTCAAGGCACTATCGGTTGCTTACGGCTTGTCGGAGAATCGAGCGAATTCTAATCCACCGAGAAACGCTCAGCCGCAGATCATCTCGGCTCTACGGATCGGCTAAGGCGGCGAATCCGTTTCGTGTTTCCGCCGAGGCACTCCTTGAACTTGTGTGCCTATCTCGCTCGATCCATGAACTAGCTAGCTCATAGAACCCAACAGAGTCGTTGATTGACGAAAACGGTATTCACAATACGTTCCCGGCTGCAAGGATTATCATCCAAATATGCGAAGCAAAGAGTTAAATTTAGACTCTTACAATACCGACAAGATAACACACCGCTATCTCGATGTGTATGATCCGATCCTCGCGCCGTGGGTCGGTGGGCACATCAAGCTCTTGGAGATTGGCGTCCACAAAGGGGGTTCACTTAAATTGTGGCGAGACTACTTCCCTCTTGGTGTCATCTTCGGGATCGATATAAAGCTGCCGGAGCACTTTGTAGCGGGAGAGCGTATTCAGGTTTTTGAGGGCAGCCAATCAGATAAACGGTTTCTGTCTGAAGTCGCTAACAAGGTGGCTCCAGAAGGATTTGATATTATAATAGATGATGCGTCGCATATT
>Ga0137364_10000781_pt1 | contig 13754 bp, 11 predicted proteins | sample SagtaG_10_FD_104798 | JGI IMG/M metagenome (GOLD analysis project Ga0137364, IMG submission 104798) | Vadose zone soil microbial communities from Sagehorn Ranch, Mendocino, California, USA - Sage1_L_20_16 metaG | ecosystem: Environmental > Terrestrial > Soil > Vadose zone | place: USA... | reverse complement strand
GCAGCCGACATCTGGAAGGCGAAGCGGTGTCCGGTGGAGTGAAGCAGTGCAAAGGGGCGACACTTATAGATATTAGGTTTCAGGTGTCAGGAGTGTCGATTCGCATTTTGGATTTAGTTTTGGCCTGATTATCGAAAGGGAACAAACCCATGGCAATTTCTCCACTTGCAGGCAAGCCTGCCGACCCGTCGCTACTGATCAACGTGCCCAGGCTGGTGACCGCGTATTACACGGGGCGACCGGATCCATCAGTGCCCGCACAGCGCGTCGTGTTTGGAACTTCCGGGCATCGCGGCTCCGCGCTCGATAACGCGTTCAACGAGGCGCACATCCTTGCAATCACGCAGGCGATTTGCCTCTATCGTAAGCAGCAGAGCATCGACGGACCGCTCTACATCGGCATCGATACGCATGCGCTTTCGGAGCCCGCTTTTGCCAGCGCACTGGAGGTGCTGGCAGCGAATGGCGTCGACGTCATGGTCGATGCTAACAATGGTTACACTCCCACCCCGGTAATCTCGCACGCGATTCTCACCTACAACCGCGGTCGCAAGCGCGGTCTCGCGGACGGCATCGTCATCACGCCATCGCACAACCCGCCACGATTCGGCGGCTTCAAATACGATCCGCCGAGCGGCGGACCGGCTGATACTCACGTCACGGAATGGATAGAACAACAAGCCAACGCTTTCATTGCGGACGGCTTACGTGGCGTGGCGAGAGTACCGTTTGAGCGTGCCCGGAGCGCCTCCACCGTACATCCCTATCAGTACCTCGATTCCTATGTGTCCGATCTTCCCTCGGTGATCGATCTTCAGGCAATCCGCGAGAGCAAGGTTCGCATTGGCGTGGATCCGTTGGGCGGCGCCAGCGTGGCTTATTGGGACGCCATCGGCGAGCGCTACGGACTCAACATGGAGGTCGTGAACCACGTCATCGATCCAACCTTCCGCTTCATGACCGTCGATTGGGACGGCCAGATCCGCATGGACCCTTCGTCGGTGTATGCGATGGCACGTATGGTTGGCCTCAAGGAGCGATTCGACGTAGCGTTCGCCAGCGACACCGATGCCGATCGGCACGGAATTGTAAGCCGCAGCCATGGACTGCTCGACCCGAACCACTATCTCTCCGTTGCCATCTCATACCTTTTCGCGAACCGGCAGCAATGGTCGCACTCAGTCGCCGTCGGCAAGACCGTCGTCAGCAGCAGCATGATCGATCGCGTGGTGAAAAAACTTGGCCGGAGGCTGGTCGAAGTTCCGGTGGGCTTCAAATGGTTTGTGGAAGGACTCATCGACGGCTCACTCGGCTTTGGCGGCGAAGAAAGCTCGGGCGCAACGTTTTTGCGGCGCGACGGCACGGTCTGGACGACCGATAAGGATGGCCTTGTACCGAACTTGTTGGCGGCAGAGATCACCGCCCGCACGGGCAAGGACCCGGGCGAGCATTATCAGCAACTGACAGCGGAGTTCGGCACACCGTACTACACGCGTATCGATGCGCCAGCGACGCCGGAACAGAAGACGAGACTGGAAAAATTGTCGCCCGAGGTGGTCGCAACTGCGAAGCTCGCCGGCGAGCCGATCACGTCCAAACTGACTGCGGCCCCAGGTAACGGCGCACCGATCGGCGGCCTCAAGGTAGTGACTGCCAACGGCTGGTTCGCCGCGCGACCCTCCGGCACCGAGAATATCTACAAGATCTATGCGGAGAGTTTTAAGGATCAGGACCACCTGAAAGCTATCGTGAGCGAAGCTCAGGAGATTGTGAACCATGCACTTGAGTCTTTTGATTCAGCTCACCAGCGAGAGGCAGGCTAATGAGCGATAACGGCCGACCGATGAGTCTTCCCCCGTTTTCGGCGCAATACCGCGCGTCCGGTGTTCTTCTACACGTTACGTCGTTGCCCTCGCCATACGGCATCGGCGATGTGGGGCCAGCAGCGGTCAAGTGGATCGATCAACTCCATGACGCAGGACAAAGCTGGTGGCAGGCGTTGCCGCTGGGACCGACGGGGTACGGCAACTCTCCATATCAATCCCTGTCGTCTTTTGCCGGCAATGGACTCCTGATCAGCCCGGAATGGCTGATCGAAGATGGTTTGCTACGCGCAAGCGAATGCGCGCCACCCTTGTTCGCGGAAACTACCGTCGATTACCGGATGGTTATCACGTTCAAACGCCGGTTGCTCGAGAGAGCTTGGAATAACTTCAGCACCGGCGCGCCTCCGGAGTTACAGGCCGCCTTTGAACAGTTCTGCCACGACCAGGGGCACTGGCTGAAAGACTACGCACTGTTTCGAGTATTGAAAGCCAAATATAACGGCGCCTACTACCTTGAGTGGCCGGCGGAGTTTGTGAAGCGCGTGCCGGCGGCTTTGGCCCAAGCTCGGCGCGATCTGGCGAACCAAATCGATCAAGTTTGCTTTGCTCAATTCCTGTTGTTCCGCCAGGGCGAACGGCTCAAGAAACATGCCCGCGCCAAGGGCGTGCACTTGATCGGTGACCTGCCCTTTTTTGTTTCTCCTGACTCAAGCGACGTTTGGGCCAACCCGGAACTGTTCCTGCTCGACGAACAGCACAGGCCCCGCTTCGCGGCTGGCGTGCCCCCCGATTATTTCAGCTCCCAAGGACAGCTCTGGGGCAACCCCGTCTATAACTGGGACGTGCTGCGCTGGACGGGCTATCGCTGGTGCATCGATCGCTTCCGCGCGCTACTGGCTCACGTGGATGTGGTTCGTTTGGATCATTTCCGTGGCTTCGCGGCCGCCTGGCATGTACCGGCCGGGGCAAGTACGGCCCAATCCGGCCAGTGGGTACCAGGTCCGGGCGCTGATTTTTTCAACGCGATACAGAGAGAGTTGGGCGTACTACCGTTCATTGCTGAGGATCTCGGCTTGATCACGCCGGACGTTTCTGCGCTCCGCGACCAGTTCCACGTGCCTGGGACGCGGGTGCTGCAGTTTGCTTTCGACGGCCATTCAGATAACCCGTATCTGCCTCACAACTACGTTCCTAACACAGTCGTATATACCGGCACGCATGATAATCCCACGAGCCGCGGATGGTATGAAGAGCTGCCGCCGTACCAGCGGCAAAACTTGTGGCGATATCTGAAGTCGCCGGAAGGTGAAAGCGGCCAGGTCGCGCGGGATTTGATACGCCTCGCGTGGTCGTCGGCGGCTGCGCTCGCCGTCGCGCCACTGCAAGACTTGCTCAATCTCGGGCCAGAGGCTCGAATGAACGTACCCGGTCATGCGGAAGGCAACTGGAGCTGGCGCTGTACCGAAGAGTTGTTGTCGGATGCAGACTTTCATTCGCTACGAGAGCTGACAAGAAGCTCAAACCGCACGGGGCTTCGTAGTCCGAGTGAAATGGCGGAGGCCGCGTCATGACCCCGAGCCCAATTGTTTTTCTAGTCGACGTCGACAACACGTTGCTCGACAACGACCGCATTCAAAATGATCTCAAGCGCCACCTTGAACGTGAGTTCGGGGCGGCCTGCCGCGACCGGTATTGGGCGATTCTCGAGCAGCTCTTCAGTGATCTGGGATACCGCGATTATCTCGGCGCCCTGCAGCGCTACCGGGTCGAGCACCCTCGAGATCCTCACCTGCTCACTATGTCGTCATTCCTGGTGGACTACCCGTTCGCCAATCGTCTCTATCCCGGATCGCTCGACGTGCTTGAGCGGTTCCGCTCGTGGGGGCAGACGGTCATTCTCTCGGACGGCGACGTGGTGTTCCAGCCACGCAAGGTCGAACGCTCGGGCATCTTCGAAGCCGTAGACGGCCACGTGCTTATCTACATTCACAAAGAAGAGACGCTGGATGACGTCGAGCGGTTTTACCCAGCGGAACACTACGTCCTGGTGGACGACAAGCTGCGTATCCTGACCACGGTTAAGAAGGCCTGGAGGTCGCGTGTGACCACGGTATTTCCCCGGCAAGGCCAGTATGCCCATGACCGAAAGATTATCGCCGAATGCCCTCCCGCGGACCTGACGGTAGAGCGCATCGGCGATCTGCTTGATTACGACCTGTCCGCTCTAGTCGCGGGCCAACAATCGGTTCCAATTTTTACGGAGGTGACAAGATGAAAGCTACTCAACTGCTCCACAACCTGGGCCAGAGTCTCTGGCTCGATAACATTACACGTGACTTGCTCGATAGCGGTACACTGAAGCGCTATATCGATGAGCTGTCGGTGACGGGGCTGACTTCGAATCCGACGATCTTCGACCATGCGATTAAAAACAGCAGCGCCTACGATGCCGTCATCCGCAAAAAGCTCGGCGAGGGTAAGTCGGGCGAGGAGCTGTTCTTCGAGTTAGCGCTCGAGGATCTCACGCGGGCCGCTGATCTGTTCAGACCCATCTACGATCGGACCGACGGCGTCGACGGCTGGGTGTCATTGGAGGTATCGCCCCTGCTGGCCCACGACACGGCTAGCACTCTCGCTGCAGCCAAGAGTCTGCACGCCCGGGCCGGGCGTCCCAATCTGTTAATCAAAATTCCAGGTACTAAAGAAGGTCTGCCGGCGATCGAAGAGGCGATCTTCGCCGGCATCCCTGTCAATGTGACGCTCTTGTTTTCCCGCGAGCATTACGTCGCGGCCGCCGAGGCTTTCTTGCGCGGCATCGAGCGGCGCATCGATGCCGGGCTTAAACCCGAAGTCGGTTCCGTAGCTTCGGTTTTCATCAGCCGTTGGGACGCCGCAGTTACCGGCAAGCTGCCCGCCACGCTCAACAACCAGCTCGGCATCAGTATCGCAAAGCGTACTTACAGGGCGTACCGCGACCTGCTCGGCTCACCTCGGTGGCAGCGCATCTATAACGCGGGCGCTCGTCCGCAGCGCTTGTTGTGGGCAAGCACGGGAACGAAGGATCCGAAGGCCTCGGATGTTCTTTATATAAAAGCTCTCGCTGCGCCTTTCACGGTGAACACGATGCCCGAGGGAACATTGAAAGCACTCGCCGATCACGGCGAGATCAGTGAAATCATGTCGGCCGACGGCGGCGATTGCGAAGCGGTATTGGACCAATTCGCCACGGTCGGTATCGACGTCTATGACTTGGCTGCAAGGCTTCAGGACGAAGGGGCCAAATCGTTCGTCAATTCCTGGAACGAGCTCATGGGTGTAATCGCTTCCAAGAGCGCCACCCTTGCGAAGGCGAGCTAAACCCAAGGAGGGCTCCATGAATGTGCTGGTTGTCGATGTAGGCGGAACCCACGTGAAGATCCTCGCCACCGGACAGAAACAATCTCGAGAATTTGCATCCGGCCCCACGTTGACTGCCAAACAGATGGTCGCGGGCGTCAAGAAGCTTGCCGGGGACTGGAAGTATGACGCGGTATCAATCGGCTATCCTGGGCCGGTCGTTAGAAATCGGCCGCTTGCGGAACCGTATAACCTTGGACGCGGGTGGGCCGGGTTCGACTTCGAAACCGCGTTTATGTGTCCCGTCAAAGTCGTCAATGACGCCGCTATGCAAGCTTTGGGGAGCTACAAACGTGGAAAGATGCTCTTCCTGGGTTTAGGCACCGGCCTCGGTTCCGCCATGATTGTAGACGGCATCGTGGAACCCATGGAGCTTGGCCATCTGCCTTACAAGAGGCGCACCTTCGAAGACTACGTCGGGGTCCGCGGATTCGAGCGTCTGGGCAAAAAGAAATGGCGGCAGCATGTCGCGGACGTGATAGCCCGTCTGATTGCCGCTCTTGAACCCGAGGACGTCGTTTTGGGCGGAGGAAACGTCAAGAAACTAAAAGAGCTACCTCCAGGTTGTCGGGCGGGGAACAACGCCAATGCATTCGCGGGCGGATTTCGCCTCTGGCAGAAAACGAGCCGGCGCAATGCTTCGACTTCCGGAAAGGCTCGTTTTGATAGCCACAAGGAAATCTAGAGCAAATCCTCATGAGCACAAAGTCCCAGACCCGCGTTTCCATCGTCATCGTCGTATTTCTTTGCTCGCCGGCTTTAGCCCGGGCCCAGGACGCTTCCCAGGCGCCCGCAGGCACCCGGCCCATAGCAGATACGCCCTTCCAACTGAGCCTGCCTAGCGAGCACCTGCTCGGAGATTGGTACGGCATGCGCAGCTGGCTCGAGGATCACGGCATCACCCCGACCTTGACGTTCGTTACTGACGCCCTCGGGAATCCGAGCGGCGGCATGCGACAAAGCTTCACTGCGTTCAACAACCTCGGCGTTGACCTGCAATTTGATTTGGAGAAGCTGTACGGGCCCAAGGGCGGCTCACTCGAGCTCTCGACTTCATACCGCTTCGGCTCCAGCCTCTCGCAAAAATACATCGGCAACACCTTCAACGTGCAGCAAGTCTGTTGTGGCGCAACGTTCCGGGTCGTCGATGTCGGCTACCGCCAGCAGCTATTTGATGACCGCGTTAGCTTCCGCACCGGCCGCATCGCCGCAGGAGACGATTTCCTCGTGTCACCGTACAACTACGTGTTCGTGCAAAACGGCTTTGACGGCAATCCGGTAGGCATTTTCTTCAACTCCCCCGGCATGACCGCCTATCCCAACGCCACTTGGGGCGCTCTTATCAAAGGGAGACCGACTGAGCGAACTTACGTTATGGGCGGCTGGTATAACGGCGACCCCTCCATTCGCGACAACAAACACCACGGCCTGGACTGGTCACTGGACGGGCCGCTATTCGCGATTGGGGAAGCAGGCTACCAGCTCAACGGTCTTCCGGGCGATCAAGGGCTGATCGGCAACTATAAGGTAGGGCTTTGGTACGACAACAGCGGATTCACCGACTTCAACACCGTCGCGCGGGCCGTCTCCCCCCATACCAGTCGGGGGAACTGGGGCGTCTATGGCCTGTTCGACCAAGTGCTGGTTCAATTCGGCGAACGTGGCAGCAACCGTGGTTTCGGCATCACCGGCTCGTTTATGGTCTCTCCCGACCAATCCGTGAGTCAGATGCCTTTCTTTTCTACAGCCGGCGTCCTCGTCCGCGGCATTTTCCCATCGCGGCCGACGGACGTGGGCGGCTTTGGTGTGGTTTTCGGCTATTTCAGCAATGACCTGCAAGACTCTCAGCGGCGCGCTGGGCAGTCGGTGCAGCGGTTTGAGACGGTGCTGGAGGCGACTTACCGCCTGCGGTTTTTCGGGGACGCGTTCTTCCTCCAGCCCGACCTGCAGTACATCATCCGGCCGGGAGGTACGGGCCGCACTTCAAACGCAGTCGTGCTCGGCTTCCAGACTGGGGTCAACTTTTGAACGAGGCGTACCGAGCCCTTGTTGGAAAAAGACTTTGCTATGAATGAACCAATAAAAGGTATCCAAGCTGACCTGACCGGGCGCGTACCTCCGCCTACGGGCGCTCCTGCGACCTTCGAAGCCGTCCCGGTTAGCTCTGCCTATGTAATCGTGTTGAGCTCGGTGGCCGCGATCGGCGGCTTTCTCTTCGGTTTCGACAGCGGCGTGATCAACGGCGCCGTGGACGCCTTGGCGAACGCCTTCGGCACCCGGGCGGCAGGCACCGGTTTCGCCGTCGCTTCAGTGCTGCTGGGCTGCGCTGTCGGCGCCATCGTCGCGGGGACCATCGCCGACGTTCATGGTCGGCGCCCGACGATGCTGCTGAATGCAGTTTTGTTTCTGGCCAGCGCATTTGCCACTGGCGCCGCCGGATCGGCCGGCTTCTTCATCACTTCGCGGATCGTGGGCGGTCTCGCCATCGGCGCCGCCAGTGTGCTGGCACCAATGTACATCGCGGAGGTGGCCCCTGCGCATATGCGCGGCCGACTAGCCTCGCTACAGCAAATGGCTATTGTGCTGGGGCTGTTCAGCGCCTTTCTGTCCAACGACATTATCGCCAGGATCGCCGGCGGAGCCGGCGCGATCTTTTGGCTGGGGGCACCGGCCTGGCGCTGGATGTTCTGGATGGAGGCCGTGCCGGCGGCCGCGTTTCTGCTGGGCGTCCTGTTCATCCCTGAGTCGCCGCGCTTTCTTATTTTCCGCGGCAAGAGCGAGCAAGCACGCCGAATCTTCGCGCGCATCGGTGGCGACGCCAAAGGACTGGTGCGGCAGGTCGAGCAAAGCCTTAAGGGCGAACAGCGCCCGCGCCTGTCGGACCTAGTGATCCCAGGCACGAGGCGTATTGCCCCGGTGGTGTGGGTGGGGATGGGTCTGGCGGCCTTCCAGCAATTCGTCGGTATCAACGTCATTTTTTATTACGGTGAAGTTCTGTGGAAGGCAGCGGGGGCAACGGAACAATGGGCCCTGCGCATTAACCTGCTAACCGGCTTCGTCAACATCCTCGCCACGATCCCGGCCATCGCGCTCATTGATCGCACCGGCCGCAAACCGTTGCTGCTAGCCGGCTCGGTAGGCATGGCTCTGACCTTGGGCGCCATGGCCGTCGTATTCGCCACGGCCGGACTAGCCGCTGACGGCAAGCCGGTGCTCACTCATGTGGCTGCGGTGGCGGGCCTGACGGCGGCGAACCTGTACATCGTGGCCTTCGGTGTGTCGTGGGGGCCGGTGATGTGGGTGCTGCTGGGCGAGATGTTTCCCAACCAGCTACGCGGCGCGGCTCTCGCTGTCTCAGGCGCCACCAACTGGGCCGCTAACTTCGCCGTTACCGTCACTTTCCTGCCATTGTTGAACGCGGCCGGTCTCGCGGGCGCTTACGCGCTTTACGCCATGGGCGCTGTGCTCTCACTGCCCTTCGTGTGGGCCGCTGTGCACGAGACAAAAGGCAAGACGCTGGAACAAATGTAGGGGGACACGACGAACGTGAATAGTTTTTTTTGCGGCACTAAGGAAAGAAGAACGCAGGGATAGTAATAGACGACTAGAATGGAATGAAAGGAACTTAAAGATGAACCCAACAATAAAACTCTCTCAATCTCAGGCATGGAATGCCCTTGCAGATCATCATCAAAGTGTCCGTGAGCTGCATCTGCGCCAACTTTTTGCGGATGATCCCAAACGCGGCGAGCGTATGACGGTCGAAGCGGTAGGTTTATACCTCGATTACTCGAAGAATCTCATTACTGACGAAACGCTCAAGCTGCTCCTGCAGTTCGCTGACGAATCCGGACTGCGCGAACGCATCGACGCCATGTTCCGGGGCGAGAAAATCAACATCACGGAAAACCGCGCGGTCCTACATGTGGCCTTACGCGCGCCCAGACGAGCATCCATCGTCGTTGATGGCGAGAACGTGGTGCCCCAGGTCCATGCGGTGCTCGATAAGATGGCTGATTTTTCCAATCGCGTGCGCAGCGGTACATGGAAAGGCCACACCGGAAAGCGAATTCGCAACGTCATCAATATCGGCATCGGCGGGTCGGATCTCGGACCGGTAATGGCTTACGAAGCACTGAAGCATTACAGCGAGCGGGCTATGACGTTTCGCTTTGTTTCCAACGTCGACAGCACCGACTTCGCGGAAGCCGTCCAGGATCTCGATCCTTCGGAGACTCTCTTCATCGACTCTTCGAAGACCTTCACGACCCTGGAGACGATGACCAACGCCCACACGGCTCGCGACTGGTTGCTTGCGGCTCTAGGGGGCGACGAAAAGGCGGTCGCCAAGCACTTTGTTGCAGTGTCGACAAATGCGGCGGAAGTGGCGAAGTTCGGCATCGATACCGCTAACATGTTCGGCTTTTGGGATTGGGTTGGCGGGCGCTACTCCATGGATTCGGCCATTGGCCTCTCGACGATGCTGGCGATCGGCCCGGATAACTTTCGCGCCATGTTGGACGGTTTCCATCAGATGGACGAGCACTTTCGCACCGCTCCCTTCGAGCGCAACTTGCCGGTGCTCATGGGCCTATTATCCCTTTGGTACAACGATTTCTTCGGTGCCCAGACCGTCGCGGTTCTTCCGTACGAGCAGTACCTGAAACGATTTCCAGCTTATTTGCAGCAGTTGACGATGGAAAGCAACGGCAAACACGTCACGCTCGACGGTAACAAAGTCTCGTACGATACCGGCCCGATCTATTGGGGCGAACCAGGCACAAATGGCCAGCACTCGTTCTACCAATTGATTCATCAGGGAACGAGACTCATTCCATGCGACTTCATCGCGTTCAACAGGACGCTCAACCCGCTTGGCCGGCACCACGACATACTCCTGGCAAACGTGTTCGCTCAGACCGAAGCCCTGGCCTTCGGTAAGACGCCCGACCAGGTCAAAGCTGAGGGCACGCCGGATTGGCTCGTGCCGCACCGCGTCTTCGAGGGCAACCGCCCGTCGAATACGCTCCTCGCCGAACGGCTCACGCCGGAAACGCTCGGCAAGCTCATTGCTCTTTACGAGCACTCGGTCTTCACCCAGGGCGTCATCTGGAACATCGACTCGTTCGACCAGTGGGGCGTGGAGCTGGGCAAGGTGTTGGCTCAACACATCATCGCGGAACTAGAGAGCGAGCGAGAGCCTACTCTCGGCCATGATAGTTCAACCAACAATCTGATTCGTCGGTATCGAAAACTTAAGGAGGCGTTATGAAAACGCTCGGCTTGAACGAACAACAATTGCAGAAAATGAAGACACATCCCGGTTTCATTGCGGCGCTGGATCAAAGCGGTGGCAGCACGCCCAGCGCGCTGCGTCTTTATGGAATCAAAGAAGGTGCGTGGTCCAACGAGGATGAGATGTTTGCGATCGTGCATCAGATGCGCACGCGCATCATTACCAGCCCCAGCTTCACCGGCGAGCGGATTCTTGCCGCCATCCTGTTCGAGAACACCATGGACAGGGACATCGAGGCGAGGCCTAGCGCCGACTATCTTTGGAACGTGAAGCGTGTTGTGCCTTTTCTGAAAGTGGACAAGGGCCTTGCAGCTGAGAAGGACGGGGTCCAGTTGATGAAGCCCATGCCCGCGCTTGCTGCGCTGCTCGACAAAGCCAAAGCGAAGGGCGTCTTCGGAACCAAGATGCGCTCGGTCATCAAGCAAGCCAACGCAGCCGGCATCAAGAACATCGTGAACCAGCAGTTCGAAGCAGCTCAGCAGATCATCACCGCTGGTCTCGTGCCGATCATCGAGCCCGAAGTGGATATTCGCTGCCCGGAAAAAGACAAAGCCGAAGAGTTGCTCAAAGTGGCGATCCTCGACAAGCTCAACAAACTGCGAGCGGCTCAGCTAGTCATGCTCAAGATCACCTTACCGGACCGAGACGACTTGTATGCTAATTGCGTCAGCCATCCCAATGTCGTGAAGGTGGTTGCGCTGTCGGGCGGTTATACGCGGGAAGAAGCCAACAAGCGGCTCCGTAGGAATCACGGCATCGTGGCGAGCTTTTCGCGGGCGCTGGTAGACGGGCTGTCGGCCCAGCAATCCGATGCCGAGTTCAATGCCATGCTGGATGCATCTATTCAGAGTATCTTTGAGGCGTCCAACACTAAGCAGGCGATGACCGCAGCCTACGAGGGGAGTCGATGACGGAATCGCCGACCACACTAATGGTCCGAGGATAGTAACCACGAGGGACTTAGGAAATGGACAAAGGTGCAGTAAAGCTGGCCCCGTCAATCCTGGCCGCTGACTTTGCCCGCTTGGGTGAGCAGGTAGCGGAGGCAGAAAAGGCTGGGGCCGATCGGATCCATGTGGATGTCATGGATGGGCACTTCGTGCCCAACATTTCGATGGGCGCGGTGATCGTGCAGTCGTTGCGGCCGGTAACCCGCCTGCCTCTGGAGACGCACCTGATGATTTCCGACCCGGACCTTTTTCTTGAAGAGTTTGTCGAGGCCGGCTCCGATTCGCTGCTCGTCCATTGGGAAGGCAACAACAATTTGCATCGCACCGTGCAGCGTGTGAAGGCTCTCGGCAAACGCGTCGGTATCGTCATCAATCCGGCAACACCTGCGTCGGTGCTCGAGGAAATTCTTCGAGACGTGGATCAAGTTCTGGTCATGACGGTTAACCCGGGGTTCGGACACCAGCATTTCATTCACACGACCCTGCCCAAGATCCGGCGCGTCCGCCAGCTAATCGATGAGATCAAGCGCGGCTGCGATCTGGAGGTTGATGGCGGTATCGACGCGACGACTGCGCCGCTCGTAGTCGATGCAGGAGCTAATGTTCTGGTCGCTGGTTCGGCGATTTTTAGTGATGGCGAAGGAGTCGTCTCAGCCATGGAGGGTCTTCGAGCAGCCGCGAATCGGCGAGTAACCTGGTGAGGTGCTTCGAGTTTCACTTTCAAGGAGAAATACTATGACGAATGTGAAGTTAGTTTTCAGCGCGTTGCTAGCGACGGTATTCTTAGCGGGCCCGGTCCTGGGCCAGGACCTGGACGGAACGCTCAAGAAGATCAAGACCTCTGGTACCTTCGTTCTTGGTTATCTTCAGTCTGCGCCGCCGTTTTCTTTTCCGGGGCCGGACAAACGCCCGGTGGGCTATTCCATCGATCTCTGCACGCATGTCGCGAGCGCCGTTCAAAAACAGCTCGGAGTCAATCTCAAGCTCAACTGGGTGCCGGTTACGCCCGAGAGCCGGATTGACATGGTGGCACAAGGCAAAGTGGATATCGAGTGCAGCACGACCACTGCGAGTCTGTCTCGTCAAGAGCGCGTAGATTTCAGTCTGATGACCTTCGTGGACGGCGGAAGTTTGCTGACGAAGTCAGACGCCGGTTTGCGCACCGTCGCCGATCTGGCCAGCAAACGCATTGCGGTTATCCCTGGGACGACCACCGAAAAAGCTCTCACGGAATTTCTGAAGCAAGAATTCACTCTCGTTGAAATGGTCCGCGTTAAGGACCATGTGGAGGGCCTGGCGGCGCTCGACAAAGGGCTAGCCGAAGCTTTCGCCTCGGACCGCGGAATCCTGATCGGCCTCGCGGTAACGTCAAAGGATCCGGCACGTTTCGCCTTGATGAACATCCTCTTTTCCTATGAGCCCTATGGGTTCATGGTTCGCCGCAATGACGGCGCATTCCGGCTCGCGGTAAATCGAGCGCTAGCCGGGCTCTACCGCTCAGGCACCATTGGGCCCATTTACGAGCGGTGGTTCGGCGCTTTCGGCGAGCCGAGCGAGGCGATTCAGGCCATGTACCTCCTCAATGGACTCCCCGAGTAGAGGTTCGGATTTCGCGCAAAGGCGTAAAGCATGTCCTGAGCGAAGGGGAGAGCGGGGTGAGGGTGAACGGCTAGTGTAAGGGTTTTAAAATCTGTTTCGAAGGAGGAACAAACTATGCAAATCGGCATGATTGGTCTTGGACGAATGGGCGCGAACATGGCGCGGCGGCTTCTCAAGAGCGGCCATCAGTGCGTGGTTTTCGACAGGTCGCCGAAAGCGGTTACGGAGTTGACCGAGGAGAAAGCCATTGGCTCCTCCTCGCTCGCGGAGTTTGTGAGAAAGCTCACGAAGCCGCGTGCGGTCTGGCTGATGGTTCCCGCGGCGGTCGTGGACAAAACTATCGCGGATCTTCTGCCCCATCTTGAGGCAGAGGACATTCTGATCGACGGCGGCAATTCCTATTACATTGACGATATCCGGCGTGCCAAGGAACTCGCGCCGAAGGGAATCCACTACGTGGACGTCGGAACGAGCGGTGGTGTCTGGGGACTGGAGCGAGGTTACTGCATGATGATCGGCGGCGAGCAGAAGATTGTCAAGCAGCTCGATCCAATCTTTGCCACCTTGGCTCCAGGCGCAGGCGACATACCGCGCACGCCCGGGAGTGAAAAGGCCGGAGGCACCGCCGAGCAGGGTTACCTGCATTGCGGGCCAAACGGCGCCGGTCACTTCGTCAAAATGGTTCAT
>Ga0137364_10000777_pt1 | contig 13786 bp, 12 predicted proteins | sample SagtaG_10_FD_104798 | JGI IMG/M metagenome (GOLD analysis project Ga0137364, IMG submission 104798) | Vadose zone soil microbial communities from Sagehorn Ranch, Mendocino, California, USA - Sage1_L_20_16 metaG | ecosystem: Environmental > Terrestrial > Soil > Vadose zone | place: USA... | reverse complement strand
CGCAAATGACATCCTTGCGCGTCTGATGGCGCAATGGCTGTCGGAGCGACTTGGCCAGCAATTCATCGTCGAGACCCGGCCGGGTGCCAGCGGCAATCTCGCCGCCGAGGCGGTCGCGCGTGCCCGCGCGGACGGCTATACGCTTCTGCTGTCTGGCTCGACGGACGCCATCAACACGACGTTCTATGACAACCTCAATTTCAATTTCATCCGCGATATAGCGCCGGTCGCAGGCATTGCTCGCGCGCCCCATGTGATGGTCGTGCACCCGTCGTTTGCGGCCAATACGGTCGCCGAATTCATCGCTTATGCGAAAGCCAATCCGGGCAAGATCACCATGGCATCGGCCGGCGTCGGCAGCACATCACATATGTCGGGCGAGCTGTTCAAAATGATGGCCGGCATCGATATGCTGCACGTGCCGTATCGCGGACAAGTGCCCGCGCTTACCGACCTGCTCGGCGGCCGAGTGCAAGTCGATTTCGCCACCATGCCGCCCTCGATCGGATACGTCAGAGCCGGCACGCTGCGCGCGTTGGCGGTGACATCCTCGATACGTTCCGAGGTGCTGCCGGACGTGCCGACGATCGGCGATGTTTTGCCGGGCTACGAGGCGAGCACCGCCAATGGACTTGGCGTACCCAGGGACACTCCCGCTGAGATAGTCCACGTGCTCAACAAGGAGATTAACGCCGCCCTCGCCGATGCGAAGGTGAGGGCGCACCTGGCCGACCTTGGGGGCGCGGTGCTTCCAGGCTCGCCTGCTGACTTCGGCAAGCTCCTCATGCAGGAAGTCGACAAATGGAGCAAAGTGGTCAAGGCGTCTGGCGCCAAGCCTGAATGAAGCTTTCTCCGGCGTGGCTGGTCTGCGACTCATGAAACTTCCCCGTCGGCAATTCCTGCATCTCGTCGCTGGCGCTGCCGCAGTGGCGGCGCTGTCGCGTAGCGCGCGGGCGCAAGCCTATCCGTCCCGGCCGGTGCGTCTCGTTGTCGGTTTTCCGGCCGGCGGCACGAACGACATCCACGCTCGCCTGATTGCCGAGTGGCTCTCCAAGCAATTCGGTCGCTCGTTCATCGTCGAGAACCGGCCGGGAGCCGGCGGCAACATCGGATTCGAATCGGTCGTCCGGGCGGCGCCCGACGGTTACACGCTGAGCGTCTGCGGATCGACTGAATTACGCAATGAGATACTCTACAACGACCTCAAGTTCAGCTTCATGCACGACACGGCGCCTGTCGCCAGCATCATGCTCGCAATGAACGTGCTCGTCGTGCATCCCGCATCTTCAGTGCACTCGGTGCCCGAACTGATCGCCGCGGCGAAAGCCAATCCCGACGCGATGACCGTGGCGTCCTCGGGGCTCGGCTCGACACCGCACGTCTTCTGGGAACTGTTCAGGAGCATGACGGGAACGCGTATGTTGCACGTGCCCTATCGCGGTGGGGCGCCGGCTCTCACCGACGTGCTCGGCCAACAGGTGCAGGTCTTCTTCGCCACCATCGCGGATGCGATGGAGCACATCAAGGCGGGCAGATTGCGTGCGCTTGCCGTCACCGGCGCAACACGCATCCCAGCGTTGCCGGATGTGCCGACCATCGCCGAATTTGTACCGGGCTATGAAGCGATTGGCTGGTTGGGCGTCGTCGCCCCAAAGGAAACGCCGGGCGGGATCATCGAGATGCTCAATAAGGCGATCAATGCGGGGCTCGATGATTCCAAAATCAAGCAGACCATTGTCGATTGGGGTGAAACCGTCTTTGCAACTTCGCCCGCCGAATTCGGAAAATTCCTAGCGGATGAACACGAGAAATGGGGCAAGGTCATCCGCGCGGCGAATATCAAGCTTTAGCGCATCCAAGTTGCCGCCGCGGCCTTGCCGACGCCTCAATTATATGGAACTGGCACGATTGAGTTCGAATCCGGGATCCCAGATGCTATTTCGCTTCTATTTTTTCTTTCAGATCCTTCTATTAGCGTCCTTCTCCCTCCCCGTATCTCATGCTTTTGCGCAGCGCGAAGATATGGCGATCGGCGACCAGCCAGGCTTGATTCCCAATCCTGCCGATGAAGAACTGCCGCTGCAGTTTCGCCGCCAGGTCGTTCTTTACCGCTCTTCCGAGGCTCCCGGCACAATCATTGTTCATACCTCCGAGAGGTTTCTCTACGTCGTGCAGCCGAACGGGCGTGCGCTCCGCTATGGGATCGGTGTCGGCCGCGAGGGTTTTCAATGGCAAGGCCTGCTGCGCATCACACGCAAGCAGGAATGGCCCGACTGGACTCCACCGTCGGAAATGATCGAGCGGCAGCCGTACTTGCCCCGCTTCATGGCCGGAGGACCTGGAAATCCCATGGGCGCGCGTGCGCTGTATCTCGGTGAAACCGTCTATCGCATCCACGGCACCAATCAGCCGAAGACCATTGGAAGCGCGGTCTCGTCGGGATGCTTCCGGCTGGTCAATGGGGACGTGACCGATCTCTACGACCGAATTCCCGTTGGAACCAAGGTTATCGTCCGGCAGAAGCCGGAATTGTGATCAGCGATGCAACCTTCAGCAGCGAGATAGGACATGCCGAGGCTCTTTGCGCTGAACTTTCGATCCGGCCTCTTGATCGGTTTTGCAGTTGCGATCGTGGTTGCGGCGGCCGCTATTGCTTACGAGCGCTACGATACGCAAACGCTGAAAAGAACGCTGCGTCGGGACGCGGTTCTTTGCGGCGTCAACACCGGCCTGCCCGGCTTCTCGAGCGCCGATGCGAAGGGAAACTGGTCTGGCTTCGACGTCGATTTTTGTCGCGCCATTGCGGCGGCGATTTTTGATGACCCCACCAAGGTCAAATTCGTCCCGCTCGATGCGAACGAACGCTTCACCGAACTACAAAAGCGCAAGGTGGATGTGTTGTCGCGCAACACGACGTGGAATCTCTCGCGCGAAACCAATTACGCATTGCATTTCGCCGCGGTCTCTTACTACGACGGCCAAGGATTCATGGTGCCCAAGTCGCGCGAAGTCGAGAGCGGCCTGGAGCTTAATGGCGCCAAGGTCTGCGTGCAGTCGAACACGACCACGGAGTTGAATCTCGCCGACTATTTCCGCACCAACAATATCAAGTATCAGGAAATGAAATTCGCGAAAATGGACGATGTCTTCAAGGCTTACGAGGGCGGGCAATGCGATGTTTTGACAAGCGACGTCTCGCGGCTATACGCCCTGCGACTCAAGGTTTCGAAGCCGAACGATCACGTCATTTTGCCGGATGTCATTTCCAAGGAACCGCTCGCACCGGTCGTGCGGCAAAGGGATGATGACTGGTTTTTGATCGTGAAATGGACGTTCTATGCGATGGTCAACGCCGAAGAGCTTGGAATTACGTCGCAGAACATCGATGCGGCACTCAAATCCAAGAAACCGGACGTCATGCGGTTTGTCGGCGCGGAGGGCGCTTATGGCGAGGAACTGGGCCTCAGCAAGGATTGGGCCGCGCGCATCATTCGCCACGTTGGAAACTATGGCGAAGTCTATGACCGCAATGTCGGAGTCGGTTCGGAGCTCGGAATACCGCGCGGACTGAATGAATTATGGAATGCGGGCGGCATCCTGTATGCGCCACCGATCCGCTAAAGCGTGTCTCGATTAAGTTGAATCACTGCCTCGTCGCGTCATGCGCGGGCAGAAGCGCGTCGAAGACGCGCGTGAACGCGCTTATCACCCGCGCATCCATCTACTTCGCAAAAAGTCTTTTGAAGCTGGATGGATCGCCGGGTCAAGCCCGGCAATGACGGCAGCTTGTGGTTCGATATGAACGCATCACGGTTTAGCGGCGTCAGATGACGGACTCGCGGTTCTGCTTACTGTGCCCCGCGTAGTTCAGGACGCGCTGCAAGGCGCGCCGTGTTGAGCCGATGGACCATGAAGCAGATCACCGCGCCGACCGCGAACGGTAGCGCCGCCCACATATAGAGAGTCTGGACCGGCAGGCCGACAAAGATCGCCCCTACCAGCGGACCGACGATCGAGCCGATGCGGCCGATCCCCAACTCCCATCCGGAGCCATTGGCGCGCAACGAGGTCGGATAGATCATCGCTCCGACGACGTTAATGCCCGACTGGATGCCGAGCACCAAGAAGCCGGCGAAGAAGGTGGCAGTCAGCAGCGCGGCTTCCGAGGTCAATCCCGCAAAGCCGATCGAGCCGACCACCGGCACTGCAAGTACGAACATGATGCTAATGGCAAGGAAGCGATGCCGTTGCAGCCACCAGCACAGGCTCAAGGCGCCGACAGTTCCGCCCACATGTTGCCTTCGAGCGAATAGAAACTCTCGGCCCCTGCGATATCTGACCTTTCGTGGCTCAATCCCACACCCCATGCAATCGCTGTGTACGCTTCGCACCCGCAGTCGCCAGTGGCCACGCAACACTCGCTACCAAGCAGGAGCTACCCTTTACTTGGGCCGGACTTGCACCGGCTGGATCGCACCAGCTTGCGGCTGGCGCACCTATTCGATCACCTCATCGCCGCGCAGCAGCACCGATGCTGGAACGGTGATGCCCAGCTGCGCTGCGGTCTTGAGATTCAACACGAACTCGAACTTGCTCGGCGTCTCGATCGGCGTTTCCGCGGCCTTCGCCCCTTGCAGGATTTTCGCGGACAAAACTCCTCCCTGGCGAAAGACGCCCAGCAGATTCGGCCCGTAAGCCATCAATCCGCCGTCGCGCGCAAAATCGGTGAACAGGGTCACGGCCGGCAGGCGGTGCGCCAACGCAAGGCCGGCAAGCAGCTTGCTATTGGCGCCGACGAGGGGCGATGACAGCATCACCAGCGCTTCCGCACCCCGTTGCGTGGCGGACTGGAACGCCGGCTCGAAGTCTGCGCGTGTTGCCACTTGCAAAATCGTAAGTTTGAGATTGAGCGTTTGCGCCGCCGCTTCCACGGCCTGACGTTGCATGGGTCCCGTGGCCGGATCCCAAAACACCGCAACCTGGGCCATTTGCGGGACGGCTTCCTTCAGTGCCTCCAGCCATTTCTTGCTGAAATCGGGAAAATCAAGAAATACCCCGGTGATGTTGCCGCCGGGCCGCGCGATGCTCGCAGCAAAACCGCTCGCGACCGGATCACTCTCCAGGTCGCCGGCCACGATAGGAATGGTGGCGGTGGCTGCCTGCGCCGCACGCACGGCCGCCGGGCTGATCGCTGCAATCACGTCGACCTTTCGAGCGACGAGATCGGCCGCCATCGGCGCCAGTGGCGCTGCATCCCCGTCGGTCATACGTGCAATGATATCGACCTGTTGCGGTCGAATGCCGCCCGCCTGCAACCCGCTGGAGTAAGCTGCGATGCGCGGGGATGCGGCCGCTTGCGGGCCGGGATAGAGGAAGCCGACCTGAAAAGTTGATTGCTGCGCGTGCGCCGCAAGCGGCCATGTTGCCGCTGCGCCGCCGAGAAGGCCGATGAACTGCCGCCGCCTCACTCAATCACCTCGTCGGCGAGCGCGAGCAGAGTGGGCGGCACTTCAAGCCCAAGCGCCTTGGCAGTCTTGAGGTTGAGGACGAACTCGAACTTGCTGGGCTGCATGACCGGCAGGTCGTGCGGCTTTTCGCCCTTGAGGATGCGGCCGGTATAGACGCCGCCCTGGCGATACACGTCCGTTTGGCTGGCCCCATAACTCATAAGGCCGCCGGCGGCGGCGTACTCGCGTTGCTCGTAAATCGTCGGCACTGCGCCGCGGGCCGCCAGTGCGACGAGTTGATCACGCTGGGTCGTGAAGAATGGATCGCTTTGGACAAGGAGCGCCCCGATCCGTTGTTGGACAAGAGCCGCGAAGGCCGCGTCGATCTCGCGTTCGTCGCTGGCGTACAGCACATGGATTCGGCGCCCGAGTGCGCGCGCGGCCCGCTGCACATCTCGTGAGCGAGTCTCCGCATTCGGATTGTGAGAGTTAAGGAGCAAAGCAATCACGTCGGCTGCAGGCAACAACTCTCGCAGTAGCTCCAGCCGCTTTGTAATCACGAGGTCGGTGATGACGGTCACCCCGGTGACATTAGCAGCGGGTCGGTTGAAGCTGACGACGAGGCCTGCCTTGACCGGGTCGGCACCGATCACGAAAACGATCGGAATCGTCGCTGTCGCCGCCTTGACCGCCAGCGGGGTAACTGTGCCACCAGCCGCGAGGATCACGGTCACCCGCCGGGCAATCAGATCGGCCGCTAATCCGGGCAGCCGGTCGTAATGATTTTCCGCCCAGTGGTATTCGATCGCAACGTTCCGGCCCTCCACATAGCTGGTTTCGTTTAGCCCTTGGCGGAAAGCAGCCACGAGGTGTGCGTTCGGCTCGGGCGAAGCACTGTGGAGGAATCCGACCACCGGCATCGCCTGCTGTGCGCGCGCCACAAGCGGCCACGACGCCGCGCCGCCGAGCAGCGTGATGAACGCGCGGCGTCCCATGTCGTACATCGGGTTTCCTTCCGCCTCAGCGCTGCCGGTCTACCGCACGCTCAACCTGCCGCAAAACGACCGGCAGGTCCTTGGGCCGATCTGAATCGTTCTGAATCCAGGAGCGCGCCAAACGGTAGCACATAGGGACGATCGAAGACCGCCGCATACTGTTCCGGCTCCGGCGGAACCGTTCTCGGCCAGCCGCACACGGATGCGCGTGATCAGATCGACGACCTTCGCCATTGCGTCCCCTGTGCAGTCCTGAGTCGGAAACAATACGTAAGCAAAATTACAAGTGCAAAATCAATATATTCGAGGATGAGGGACCGCGACGGGCGGCCCGCGCGGAGCGATCCCCTCCCCCACCACGGCCCGTTCGTCTAATAGAGACATCACCGACCGCTAATAGAGACATCACCGACCGCGGGTGAGGTGTGAATCGACAGCCGTAACGCGAAAGGGGCTGGGAGAGCACAATGCGCAAAGGCCTGGCGTATCTGGACCTTGCCGATAAGTGTCGGAAGCTGGCGCGGCAAATAAAGGACCGGCGACAGAGGAAACAATTGGACGACATAGCGCGAGCGTGGGAGATCGTCGCCTCGGACCGCGCAAAGGAGCTTACGAAAGCTGGAAAGACTCGGCGCAAAGCGAAGTGATGTGCGCTGGTCTTTGGCCGAGATTTCAGCGCGGTTGCCTGCTCCCGCTGTTGTTCAAAGGGAAATCAATGATGAGGCTCGCTCTGACCGCTATCGCAAGCCTGGGCATTTCGGCTGCGACCGTCGCGCTGGAGACAGCGAACGCACAGCCCTATCGCCGCTTCGCCCTGCACAAGCCTATACCTCGCAAACCTATACGCCCCAAAGCCGCGGCCCGGTTCGTCGCGAGGGCGTTGCGCGCACTGTTCCGTTTGCCAATCCGAACAGTCCGGAAGCCACCGGCGGTGGAAGCCTTGGCTACAATCGAACCGTCCCGCACTGGTGAGAGATCGCACGATTGGCCACAGCATCGCTGGCAACCCGGAAGCGGACAAATTGGTGGAGATGTCGCGATGTGCCCTTTGTGCGCCATTAGCGACTGAATGCAGCGAAACAAATGCGTTGCTTATTCGATCAGCTCGTCGGCGAGCGCGAGCAGGTTGCCTGGAATATGGCTCGCTTCCGTTTCTTAATAAAATCCGACTAGTCTGCTTGCCGGCCGCGAAACCAGCAGGCAACCTTTGCACGATGAGCTCGGTAACAAGAAGCCCCATAACGGAACGCCCGCCCACCGTCGGCGTCGAGGACCTCGTCATCGTGCCGTTGGTTGTGGTCGCGGTAGCTGTCAGCAAGCTGCTGAAGGGGGTGCTTTCCATCCTGATTTACGTTCTGGATTACGCCTTTCCCATTCTGCTGCAACTGATGCGAATCCCGCTACTTGCCGCCCGGTTGTTTGGCGACGGCATGGAGTTCTTTTTGGAGGGCGTTGTCCGCTGCCTCCCTCTATCCAGTGCAAAGCGCGATGCATGGCGCGCATGGGTGCGTCAGCAATGGATCTGGTTCCGGCGCAACATCAGTTATCAGGCGTTCGAGCAGGCGCTCCACGACGCCTTTGAAGCCGGAATGGCTTGGGTATTTAGAAAATGCCGGAGGCTGACGCCCACTGGCGCGTTGCTGGTCCTCGCCCTCGCGGTGCTGTGGCTGCCTATATCCTTCGGCACGGCGACGGCGCTGCACGCTACCCTCATTGCCCAAGCCACGTCGTTACCGGCGTGGATGCAACTCCTGCACCCCTTCGCAACCTTGATCGCCAAGAGCAAATTGCTCGTATTGCCTGTCTACCCGGCTGCTTGGCCGCAGGCGAAACAGCATCCTATTGTGCGGAGGTTTTTCCAGTTCTGTCGCTATTGCATGAACCTCGATATCCTCAAAAAGGCGCGATATCGATACCAGCAGACTGAACGCGGCGCCTCCCGCGCGGCCGATGGCATGGGGCGCGCAGCTGTCCGCATCGGTCTCGCGGGTTGGCTCAAAGCGGTGCGCGTTCCTCTTACTGACACGCTCACATGGATCCGCAAGCCCTGGCCCGAGGTCATGTTGCGGCTGCTCGAGACGTTTTCCGGAGCGCCGCTCGTCAGCTCGATCATGGACCGTTACTTCGCACGATATGGAAGCGTGTACGCGAGCCGACCGAGCGAGCAGGTCCGCGGACTGTTTGAACGATGGTCGATCAAGTTTTCGGCCGACTACTATGAGGCCAAAGACCGGGACGAAGGTCGAAAAGGTCCGCGTTCGGGTTAGCTGCTACTTGACCAAGAGGCTGCCGCGGCCACTGAGGCCAGGGTCTCGGTCCTCTTGCGAGCCCGCGCAGCGTCACTTAGGCCAGGCTAGGAAAACCGTCAGCGCGCATGGCGATCAAGGATTGCCATGACTCGCGGAAGGAGCGCGGCGGCGATCATAGCGTGGCCTTCACGCGTCAGGTGGATAAAATCAATGGTGTAATAGCGCAGCGGGATCTCCTCATCGTACACGATTACCTTGATCCCCGAGCCCGCAACCGGCGCGCCATCTCCGCGATGTTGGCAGCACGCTGTTCTCTGCTGCCGAAGAAACGCAGATCGTTGCCGCCCGGTTGCAGAATCGCCACGTCGGTTCCATTCGGCACATCCTTGTCGACGCGGCGGAGCATCATCGCCGTGGTGTCAAACGGCACGCCAGCATTGGTAACCTGAGCATCGATACCCTTGGCTCTGAGCATGGCCTGCAACTGCGCGGGATACGCGCCTTGGTTGCCGACGTACCAGCCATGGGTATTACTGGCACCGATCGCGACAATCCTAAGCGGGGCCGCATTGCCGGTGATGCTTCCGCACACAAGTGCCGAGAAGGCTAACAGGACCGCGCCACTGAGCAGCGTGATCAATTCTCGCGGCCTCATGCGCTCCCTCCACGCCGAGACTCGCACAGCCTATCACATTGTCGCATAGAGCTACGATCGTTACGCATCACGGCATAAACAGCCGTCGATGTCCGAGTTGGATCGCCGCGCCGGGACACGCAGGCAACGATTTGCCGGATGTCCGCTGTGCCTCCAGTAGTGAGGAGGGCGCGCCGCGCAGATTGAAACTTCCTTCGACCGTCGATGACGGTATTATTCGAGGTGCAATCGACTGATCGACACGCCTGATCATCCGGCCTATCCAGTTGGAGGCAAGTTAATGCGACCTCATTTAGTCCTGCGAATGCTAATCTACACGACGCTCACGGTGGTCTCGGCGGGTTTCTTGATGGCGCAAGATCTGCCGTCCTACATGGCGCCAATTTCCGGTCGCACAGTTTCCAGCCCGGCCGAGACCGCCATGAAGAACGTTTTGGCGCTGAATACCAGCATGTTCGAGCTTTATGATAACGCTCACAAAGTCTTCGAGAGCAACATTCTCAGCAAACATCCCGTCATTCTCGGCCTGTTCTCAGGCGCGGGCGGCAGGTTCTTTCTTTATCGGCCCGGGATGGCGCCGCTCGAGGCGTCGTCGGTGCCGATCGTTTATCAAGTCCTCAAATCGGTCGATCACAGCACCATGGCGCTCGCCCAAGTCGTGGGGCCCTATCTCGACAATCCCGCCGATCAGTCGTGGCGCGCCCCGATGCTTTCTTATCGCGCCCGCATGCAGGCCGCGCTGGATGGCCTGAACGAGCTATCGATGCCGGCCGACTGGCGCGGCAACGATCGCAGCATTCTGCAGAACAACATTGCGTTCATGGACGATTGCTTGGCCAAGAGCGCCGTCTCCTTCGCCGCGTTGGAGGCATTTGCCAGGAAGCAGGCCCCGCATCTGAAGCTGGACATCGAGTGGGCGGCGCAGACCCAGGTCGCTCACTGGATGAAAGTGCTCGCGGAATGGAAGACGATGCTCGGTGCCGATTGGCAGAAGACCTACGCGGCCAGCAACACGATCTATGCGACGCGTCAAAACAACGTGTTATTCAGCGTGCTGGCGCAGTTTTTTGGGCCGGAAGCCATGAACGACCGGCTGATCCTCATCGAGACGATCTCGTTTACCACCTCGGCTGACGAAATGATTGACGCTCTCACCCGGATCATTGCCGACCGCGCGGATGGCGCGCTGTTCTTCGGCAATTATTACATGATGGATTACGAACTGATGGGCAGCGATGCGCGCGCGGCAATCATCGCCGAAAGCGCCAAATTCGGGACCCAGCCGTTCCTGCCTCCGGTGGTACCGTTCGAGTCGAAACAGTGGCCGATGCGGATCACTCCTGGGCCAGGACCCGGTTCGCTCGCCGACCTTCCATGAGCTGAGGGGGACGCTGCCAGCCCCGCATTTGTGGCGCGCCTCGCCATTTTGGGTCTGTCCTGGCAAACGCCAGCCGTTCGCTATCAATTCGATGGGCGCTCAAATTTGTCCGCGGCTTGACGGGTTGATCGGTAGCCGTCAGGACGCGGCGTCAAGGTCCGTGCAACCTCGCGGGCGTGATCCGCGTTGCGCGCGATTTCGTCGAGATAAGGCCGCACGACGCGCCCAAGCCGCGTCAATGCGATCGTGGGCTTGCGGTCAAACAGCGCTCCGCCCAGTTCCTGCTCCAATGCGATGATCGCGTTGGTCAGCGTCGGTTGCGAGACGCCGCAGCGGCGGCCTGCCCGGGTGAAATTGAGCTCCTCGCACAGCGCGAGGAAGTAATGGACCTGCTGCATTTGCAAGGTTTCGCCTCCCGTTCCCTGAGCAGCGCAAGCGCCCTGCCCTGACCCTCGCGCCGATGGCTTTGATGGCCGGTCCGCGCCATGCTTAGCCTGCCACAGGCCGATCGGCTGGTCCTTGGGTCAGATCTGAAATGTTCTGAATCGAGCTGTAGCGCTCCCGATCCGTGTCCAAGCGACCCTCATGCAAGCAAACGCGACTGTCGCTTGTGCCCGCAGCGGGCATTCGGATTATCGGCCTGGGTAGTTCTCAATTCTGAGCAGGCTCCGTATCGTCGCGGTCGAAAGATGAAGGAGGCTCGTCAGATGACCCCGATGCGCGTCGCTCTCCGAGTCCCCGTTGGCCGGCCCTTGCCCGAGCTCGCTACCTTCATCGGCCGCTGCGAGGAAGCAGGCTTCCACGGTGTGGGTATCCATGATCATCCCTCGAGCGGCCGGGACGCGTATCTGGCGCTGGCTCTGGCGTGCCGGGCGACGCAGCGCCTGCAGCTATTCCCCGCCACCTCAAGTCCCTTGGTTCGCCACCCGCTCGTTCTCGCTTCGCTTGCCCACAGCCTCCATGAGATTGCACCGGGGCGCACCTGCCTCACCGTGGCGCCCGGTTTCATTTCGACGCGGAGTGTAGGACAGCCGCGCGCACGCGTGGCTGTCATGCGGGAAGCGATCCGCGATATTCGAAAGCTCCTTGGCGGAGAGAGCGTCGAGTTCGGCCCAACGGCGACCCGGCTGCGGAACCGAAGCGCGACACCGACGCCGGTTTATCTGCTGGCGGCGGGACCCCGCATGATCGAACTTGCCGGCGAGGTGGCCGACGGCGCCTTTCTCATGGTTGGTCTGCATTCGGCATCGATCCGCGCAGCGCTTCGTCACCTGGAGCAAGGGGCAGCGCGGGCGGGCCGCTCACTGAGCGGCTTCCCGGTGGTGTTCGTGATCACGCTCGGTCTCGGATCCGCCGAGGCGGGCACGCGATGGGTGCGAAGCTGGTTCGCCCCAGGGCAACCCTTTCTCGCTTATCCGAGCGCGTCGAATCTTTACTGGTTGAAAGAGGCCGGGTTCGAGCTCGAACCAACGCACGATCCTGCGGCACTGGGTGAGGATCAAGCGCGGCAAATTGCGGATGCATTTGGATTGTTCGGCCCACCGGAAACTTGTGCCGAGCGCCTTCTGCAGGCGCGGGAAGAGGCAGGCGTCGAGCACGTGTTCTTGTTCCCGGCGCATGACCTCGAGCGCTGCTACACCATGCCGGAAGCCGAGCTCCAGGCTTTTGAACGGGTGATCCGGCCGCGGCTCGGAGGATAGCGGCGTCACACGGCAGCGTGTTTAATAGTGGCAGATCGCTTTTGACGCACGGGTGCTATACACGGCGGAAAGGATTTTTTCGAATGAGCGGTGCGAGCGCAGTGCTGGATCCTGGGGTGCCCGTCACGATTGCGCCGGGTGGATACGTCGGCTTCGAGATCAAAACTGGTCAGCGGCTGCGCCTCATCCAGCCGGAGGGAGAGCAGGTCGCAGACTTCATCTCGTTCAATCGCGATGACCTGCGCGAGCTCCTTAGCATGCACTCGAGCCGCGCCGTGAACCTGAGCTGGAAATTCACCGCGCCGCACAGCCTCTACAGCAACCGTACCCGGGAAATGTGGAAGATCGAGGAAGACCTCACGGGTGAGAACTATTGCGGCGGCGGATATTGCAGCGAGCACCTCAACATCGCGCGCTACGGCGAGGTGGGAAAGGGCGCACCGAACTGCCAGTCAAACTTGGAGGCAGCCATTCGCGGCTACGGCATGGATCGGTTGAACTTCAACATCGATGCCTGCTTCAATATCTTTATGACGGTCGCGTACGATGCGGACGGCAAATGGGAGATCCGCCCGCCCAAGGGCAAACCGGGCGATTACATGGTCATGCGCGCCCTGATGCCGCAGATCGTCGCGATCTCCAATTGTCCGGTCCTGTTCAACGCCTGCAATAACTTCCGTCTCAAACCGCTGACGCTGGAAATTCTGAGGTAACGCCATGTCCGACCTCGCCGCAGTTTCGCAGCCCTGGTATCGCTCACTTGGCCGTGCCCAATGGAACACGCTGATCGCGTCGAACCTCGGCTGGGTCTTCGATGGCTACGAAACCTATGCGCTGGTCATCTCGGTCGGCGTCGCATTGCGCCAACTGCTTGATCCTGCGAGCTACGCCCAGATCCCGGTCTATGCGGGCACGACCATCGCGCTCACCCTGCTTGGCTGGGGAATCGGCGGCCTAATCGGAGGCGTGATCGCCGATTACATCGGGCGCAAGCGCGCGATGATGTTGGCGATCCTCGCCTATTCGATCATGACCGGGCTGAGCGCTTTCGCCTGGGACTGGTTATCCTTCGCGGCGTTGCGGTTTCTGGTGGGGATTGCGATCGGCTCCGAATGGGTGACCGGCACCTCGATCGTGTCCGAGCTCTGGCCCGACAAGAATCGCGGCAAGGGTGTCGGGCTGATGCAATGCGGCTTCGGCATCGGCTTCTTCCTGGCCTCGTTCGCGTGGCTCTTCATCAGCCCGCTCGGCCCCGGTGCTTGGCGCATCATGTTCCTGCTCGGCGTTGTGCCGGCGCTGCTGACGCTGTGGATCAGGCGAGCCATCCCTGAATCCGACAAGTGGGAGCGCGTGAACGAGCGG
>Ga0137364_10000775_pt1 | contig 13788 bp, 14 predicted proteins | sample SagtaG_10_FD_104798 | JGI IMG/M metagenome (GOLD analysis project Ga0137364, IMG submission 104798) | Vadose zone soil microbial communities from Sagehorn Ranch, Mendocino, California, USA - Sage1_L_20_16 metaG | ecosystem: Environmental > Terrestrial > Soil > Vadose zone | place: USA... | reverse complement strand
CTCCACCGAACCCGCTGCCGCCGGACCCACCCGGCGTCGAGGCCATCACGCCCGAGATACTCGAAGAGAAATCGCGCACGCTCTCCGCGAACTGCGTGGCCGCAAAAACGTTGCTCCCGATGTAGTAACCAGACGCGCGCCTCTCCAGTCCCAGCCCTTCGAAAGCCTTCGCCCAGTTCTTGACGCACCCATAGACGATTGCATACGGCAGGTACTCCTCGAAGAGATTGGCCCTCTCCGCGAACGCCTGACGCTCCTTTCCGCCGTCGTCATGTACAGGCGAAACCCGAGGCAGCGACGGTAGAGCGCGCTCCCCGGCGCCGTCCGTCGGGGCATCGTCGGCGACAGCAAAGCCAACGAGAAGCCGCCCGCCACGAAGGGAATACCAATGAGCGCTCCTCCGAAAGCCGACCCAAGGAACGCCGCTAATAGCCCTCCGGCTACAGCCGTCCCAATCCCGACGGCTTGATAGATGTGCCGAACGGTATCCAGGCTGCTTGGAAAGAGTCTTAGCACGTGAGCGGTCTCCTCGTACAGGTCGCTCTTCACCTTGGCAAGGTCCTCATGGAACTTGTTCTTGAGATCGCTCAACTTCACCGACGTGCCATCTTCGAACAGCGCGTCCTTCAACCTGGTTTCGTAGAGCAGCAGTCCATCCAGCGAGCGGCCGCTCGGCGATTCGCGGTCTTCGCGTACCAGTTCGTAGTCCTGACTCTTGAACATGCCGAAGATTCCGCCTTTTGCTCTTCCTTGATCTGCAGGTACCCGCGCACTGCCAGATCCACGATGGTCGCGCTCGCGTCCAAGGTGTCTGCCTGCTCGTCCATTAGTACCCCGATTTCCGCCGGCCGCAGCCGCCTGCCCCTCCCGACATCCGGCGGCTGGTATTCGACGACGATCGTTTCTCGAGCGAAGAGAGGTTTCCTTTCCTCGGGCGGGTTGTCCCGGATGTAGTACATGTTGCCAAACCAGCGGTCCCGGCCGGCGGTCCACCATAGTCTGACCAAGGCGATAATAATCAGCCCGCCAAGAATGCCGGCGATCGAAATTGTTATTTCATTTGCTGGAATGGCCCCCTAATCTGCCTATTGGTATCGTCAGTCGACGGAGCTCCGGTATTCTGTCCCCCAGGCACGAGCCTCGGAGGGCCAACCGCGATGAGCCCCTTACGCAGCCCGACGACGATCGTGAGTCCCCCGCCCGGCTCCATTGGCGCTGCCGCCAGAAACGATGGCGATGTCGCATCAAGCGACGATGCGCAAGGCGTTGTCGAACCCGCAGGCCCTGAAAGCAGGTGATACGCTCGATTCCAGGCTTGGGCGCCACCACTGTTGCCGAAGCGCCTCGACCGCTACCGGCCAGTCGTTGCCTGTCACGTTCCAGAAAAGCTCGTCGTGGTCCGGGAAAGGATTGAGTCCGTCGTGGACGGTATAGCTGATCACGTAACGCTGCCGGCTGCTGACTAGCTTGTCCGGATCGCCTACCTTGATCCGCATGTTCGGGCGCGTGTCGCTCGTCTCGAAGGGGATCGCCGCGCTCCCGTCCGTTACCGATACGTCAGAGACGTCGATCAGCCGGTTGCTGTTATCGTCGTACTTGTACTCGACGGGCATGTCGCGGAAGATGCCATGCCGCTCCAGCGCGTCGAAATCCACGGCGAGGTCCTCCCGAACGTTGAACGAGCCATCCGTCTGAAGACCATAGCGCACATCAACGAGCGAATTACCCAGCCGTCATCGTGCGCACGCGCAGTTCCCGACCCGGGCTGCACCAGCACGCCAGCGGTTTAGCGGCTTCATGGCGCCATTTTAGGAAATGAACGGTACGCGCGAAGGCTTGCCCCCATGCAATTGTTATTTCGCTGTCATTATTTCGGGGCTAGCGGTTGACGCCAATTACTTTTCACAAATCGCACAATTGAGGCGACTGTTGAAGGAAAGGGAGGAAATGAGATGTACATCGGCGTTGGCACAGTAGTACTTATCCTGGTTATCCTCCTGCTGCTGATCCTACTCTTCTAAAGCAGGCGCCAGGACAAGACCAATAGGTAGCCGGCGGCAAAGTCCGCCGGCTATCGGTCGTCTAGGGCCGTGTAGTGGCGGCGCTCCGGCCCGACGAATACCTGACGGGGGCGGGCGATCTTCTGCTCTGGGTCCTCGATCATCTCCCGCCATTGCGCGAGCCATCCCGCTGTGCGGGGAATCGCGAAGAGCACGGGGAACATATCGACCGGAAAGCCAAGCGCCTGGTAGATGATCCCCGAATAAAAGTCCACGTTCGGATAGAGCTTTCGTTCGATAAAGTATTCATCTTCGAGAGCTATCCGCTCTAACTCCAGCGCGATCTCCAGCAAAGGATTCGCGCCCATCAGCTCGAAAACTGCGTCCGCTGTCTTCTTGATGATCTTCGCCCGCGGGTCGTAGCTCTTGTAGATCCGGTGCCCAAAACCCCAGAGTAGGCCCTCACCGCTCTTGACGTGCTTCACGAACTGCGGCACGCGGTTCTTGTCGCCGATTTCCATCAGCATCTTGATCACGGCTTCGTTCGCGCCTCCGTGCAGCGGGCCGTAAAGCGCCGCCGCCGCCGCCGCCGTAGCCGAATACGGGTCGGCGTCGGAACTTCCTACCGACCGCATCGCGTTCGTACTGCAGTTCTGCTCATGATCGGCATGGAGGATGAACAGCACGTCGATCGCGCGCTCGAGGACAGGGTCTGGCGCGTACTTCGGCTCCGACATCTTCCACAGCATCGAGAGGAAATTTCCCGTATACCAGAGGTCGTTGTCGGGGTACACGTACGGCAGTCCGCGGTTGTGCCGGTAGGTGAACGCCGCGATCGTCGGCATCTTCGCGATTAGCCGCTGTGTCTGAATGTCTCGCGATCGATGATCGGAAACTTGCTTGGCGTCCGGATAGAACGTGGACAGGGCAGCAACGGTACCCAGCAGCATCCCCATCGGGTGCGCATCGTACTGGAAGCCTTCCATGAACTTTTTCACGTTCTCGTGCACATACGTGTGGAACGTTATGTCGTGCACCCATTGGCCGAGCTGGCTCTTCGTGGGAAGGTCGCCATGGATCAGGAGGTACGCCGTCTCGAGAAAGGAACTCTTTTCCGCCAGTTCCTCGATCGGGTAGCCCCGATACTCCAAGATCCCCCTCTCGCCGTCCACGTGCGTTATCGCGCTCCGGCATGAAGCCGTGTTGGCGAATCCCGGGTCGTAGACCATCAGGCCGAAATCACCCTCGTAGGCCCTTATCTGGCGAAAGTGCTTCGCGCGCACCGTACCGTCTTCTATTGGCAGTTCGTATGTTTTTCCTGTGCGGTTATCGACGACGGTTAGTGTCTCGCCTCTGCCATCAGTCCTCGTCGGCCGCGCTTCTCTGTGAGTCTGCATCTCCACCTGCCCATTCTACGTCAATAAACGACGCCTCGCCCGGGTGGAATGTTAGTCCAATACCACGAAGCAAGGAACTCTAAGGATAGCGTCATCAGGCCTGAGTGCCTATCTAACCACGGTCTGGTTGCCATGCACATCGTCGCCGCCTACCGCGTGCTCGCCCGCTCCGCCTGACGCGCCTGCGGCTGAGCCAAGCGCCCGCTTTCTTCACTCGGCAGCGATCGCCTCGCCTGTAATTGTATCGAGGAGCTTGGCGAGGTCGTGCTTTGCGTCGAGGATGCCCGCCCAAAGATCCCCAATCTTCGCGATCCGATCACAGGCGGTGAGGATCGTAAAGTCGCTGGGATAGATTTCCTTGACTTCCTCCCAGCGAACGGGCATCGACACCCCGGCCTCCTGGCTCGGCCGCGGCGAATATACCGAGGCGAGCGTCTTTCCCCGCACGTTTTGATTGTGATCGAAGAATACCTTACCGGTCCGCTTGTCCACTGACCATTCCATCGTTATGTCGCGGCGGTGCGCCTGCAGGAGGTACTTCCCGATCGTTTCGCAGGCGGCGCGGACCGTATCGTAGTCGAACTGCCGGAGGATCGGCACGTATACATGCAGCCCCGTCCTTCCCGTGGTCTTAACGAAGGACGATAGAGAAAGCGAGTCCAGCAGGTCCTTCAGCCAAAGCGCGACATCGCATGTCTTGAGAAAAGCTCTTCGGTTGAGCTCCGGCTCGGCCCCCTTTTTCTCCTTGCCGGAGTAAATGTACGGATCGAGGTCGAACACAATGAAATCGGGGTAGTTCAACAACGAGGCGTCGATGTTCTTCGCCGATCCAGCGAACGTTGCTGGCAAGTGGTGAGCATCCGGCTCGGGGCTGATCCGTGAGTACCACGTGTGCAATTCGATGTCGGCCAGTTGTCCCAGCCAGAGCAATGTTGACAGGTTGTTGCACACCAGGTAGTCCACGTCGCCGGCGTTGTCGCGGGAGTAGAGCTTGACAGTCTGAACAAATTCGGGCAGTTTGCTCTCGAATCGCTTTTGGTAAAAGTGCCCGCCGTGGATCCCATTCGGGTAGCGCGTCAGGGTGATCGGACGGTCCCGCATGTGTGGAAGCAGGTATGGCGAGACCTTCGCGAAATAGACAAGGAGGTCGCGTTTCGTAAGCGCTCTGTGCTTTTCAGTGGCCTGCCAGAACTCCTTGTCTAGGTTGTTCAGCGGGATCTTGTGCCCCTCGACCCGCAGGATGAACTTCTCATCCGGCCGTTCGAGCTGCTCGAGTAGTTCGGCAACGGTCCCGCTGTCGCCCAGTCCGGAATCGGACGGTCCGCTGCCCGAGGGGGGAGGCACCGCCTCCTCCCGCTTTACGTCAGCGGGCGGCTTGTCATCCCGCAGGCCGAGGAAGCTCGGCGCGCGCAGCACTCCGTCTTTTGTCCATTGCGCATACCGTACTTGCGCCACAAGTTCTGGCTTAACCCAGGTGACAGGCGTATTCTTCGGCCTGCCGAACGGCATCCCCGCTCGCGAAGGCTCCTCGGCAAACGGCCGCTCATCCGTCCTCAACGCCTCCAGCTTCTCCTTGAGCAGCTTGAGCGTCTTGTCGTTGAACCCAGTCCCCACGTGACCGGCATGCACAAGCTTGCCCTCATCATCGTAGTAGCCGAGCAGAAGTGAACCGAACGTGCCCGCCCGCCAGCCGCCCCCCTCCGTGTAGCCGCCGATGACGAATTCGCCCTCCTCGGTGCTCTTGATCTTCATCCAGCTCTTCGAACGCCGCCCCGACTCGTAAACGCTGTCCCGCCTCTTCGCCAGCAACCCCTCGAGGCCATGTTCAACGGCAACGCGATAAGCCACCTCGCCGTCCTGCTCGAAGTGCTCAACCAACCGGACGCGCTCCGTCGGCAGAAGCAGCTGGCGCAATAGCCGTTTGCGTTGATGGAGTGGCGCGCCCCGCAGGTCATAGCCACCCGCGTACAGGATGTCGAACACGTAATAGAAGACCGGCACCTGCGATTCAGCCCGCTTGATATCGCTCTCGCGCATCAGGTTTAGCCGCTGCTGAATCTCTTGGAACGACGGCACGCCGTTTTGATCGAAAGCAACAATTTCTCCGTCGAGCACCAGCCGCGGTTCCACCTGCTCCCGCAGCTCGGCCGCGATGCTCGGGTACTGCTTCGTGGCGTCCAGGCCCCGCCGAGAGAACATGCTGACACTGCCGTGCTGGATGAAGGTGAGCGCTCGCACACCGTCTAGCTTGGGCTCGAAGAGCCAGTCCGCAGACGAGAAAAGCCCTTCGGAGAGCGAGGCGTTCATCGGCTCGATCCAGCGCGGAAACGACGCGGGCCGCGTACCCGCCAGGTCGCCGGGCCGCAGACACATTTCGGCAACCGTCCGGCGCTCCGGCAAGCGGCCTGCTTTGATGTCCTCGAGGCTAAGGCCCGAAAGCACCGACCTGTCCTCCTCGGTGACATCCCGCTCCGTGTGTGCAAACCGGTCCTTGTGCTTTATAAGTAGCCATTCGTTGGCGGCCCGCTTGGTCCGTACCAGCGTCCAGGAGCCCTTCAGCTTGTGTCCGCGCAGGAACACTGAAATCTTCCCTTCCTCGATGCCCTCGCGCATGCGGGCTTGCGCTTCTTCGCGGTCGTCGAACGAGAGCTTGCCTCCCTCATCCGGCGAGTAAGTGCCCGCGTCCCAGACGATCACCTGGCCCGCCCCATATTCGCCCTTCGGAATCACGCCCTCAAACGATCCATAGTCAAAGGGGTGGTCCTCCACCATCACAGCCAGCCGCTTGTCACGCGGGTTCAGCGACGGCCCCTTCGGTACCGGCCACGATTTCAAAACACCGTCGACTTCGAAGCGGTGGTCATAGTGCAGGCGAGTCGCGGCGTGCTTCTGGATCACGAAGATGAGTGGCCCGCGGCCCTCTGTCTCGGCGCCTGGCGCGGGCTCCGGTGTGCGATCGAAGTCCCGCTTTTCCTTGTATTTCTCAAGCACGAGCTTATTATGGCACCAGACGTCGATCTCTCTGCTGCCATGAAACTGTGGTCCCCCGGTCTGATAGGGGAATGCAAGACGGAGACTACCTCAATTTACGGTGCCCGCATTACGCGCGCGCCACGATTAGAGGCGATGGGCGAAGTATTCAGGAAGTTTGCTCACACTGTCTCTGAGAAGGTCGGCTCGGTGGGGGCATTCATTGTTGCGGTAACTGTCGTTCTAGCCTGGGTCGTGACGGGCCCAATATTCGGCTTCTCCGACACTTGGCAACTCGTAATCAACACCGCGACCACGATCGTGACATTCCTCATGGTCTTCCTGATTCAGAACACACAGAATCGCGATAACCTCGCCCTTCAGGCGAAACTCGATGAGTTGATCGTCGCCACGGGAGGCGCCGACAACAAGCTCGTCCTCGCCGAAGAACTGACCGATGATGAATTCAGACGCCTGAAGTCTCACTTCGAAAAGGTAGCGAACAACAGAAGGTCCACTCGTGGCGCAGCTTTAGGCGCACGCCGGCGCATCAACCAGAATAAACGCGCGAGGTGATCGCGCGAAGCAAGTGTCTCTCAAGAAGGCCGCGGGCAGTATGTAGAGGCAAAAGCCGTTTATGCCGGGCGAGTTAAAAAATTAGGAACGGGCCCTTCCGGACCGTCTGGCGTGCGAGTCAGCGATCAGGATGCTCGCGTCCTTGAGCCCCGAGATCGCTGGTAGACTGTAGCCCGCGTCCTCACTTCCGGCGCAGCATTGATGCGCGCTCACAGTAAGCAGCTGGAGGTAGCCGTGTTCAGTCTTACCGTCAATGGATTCGAGATTATTGCCCGAACGCTGATCATTTATGGCAGTTTGCTTCTCGCCCTGCGCGTCGCCGGCAAACGCGAGATCGGCCAGATGGCGACTTTTGACCTCGTAGTGATCCTGCTCATCTCGAACGCCGTTCAAAACGCGATGGTGGGCAGCGACGTCTCTGTCACCGGCGGCCTGATCGCTGCCGGTGCGCTCATCGCCGCCAACTACGGCGTCGCCACAGCGCGCGAACGCATGACATGGCTGCGCGAGGCCGTCGAGGGCTCGCCCACCGTCGTCGTCAGCAACGGCAGGCTCCTGAGACAGAACATCCGCCGTGAGGGTCTTGCAGAAGAGGAAGTTCTGATGGCGATACGAGAGCACGGACTCAATAACATAGACGAGGTCCAGCTCGCGGTGCTGGAGACTGACGGTTCTATCAGCGTGGTTCAGGCGGGGAATGCCTCAATCACTGGACGACCCCGCAAGCGAACCCGACTACCGTGGAGACGAGGCGGCTAGCGCCTAACCGGCCTTGCGCCTCCGCGCCGGCGCTTCCTCTTCCTCCTCCTCGTCTTCGCCCTTCTTGCGCTTCTTCGCAGCCTCGACGCTTGCTCGGAGCGCCGACATGATGTCGGTAACTTTCGCCGGTCCCGCGGCCGCAACCTCCGGAAGCTCTTCGCCCTCGAGCTTGGCCTCGATAACCTTCATCAAAGCTTCGCGGTATTCGTCCTTGTACTTCTCCGGCTCGAATTCCTCGCTAAGCAGGTCGATTAGTGTGTACGCCATCTGCAGTTCTTTCTCGGAGATTTTTACGTCCGGCAGCTCAGTCTTCTCGACCCTGATCTCGTCCGGGTAATAGAGTGTCTCAAGGATCAGTGTTCCGTCCATCGGCCGCAGCGCGCACAGCTGCTCCTTATTTCGCACCGCGATCTTGGCTATGCCCGTGAGGTTCTTCTCTCTCAGCGCAGTCATCAACAAGGCGAAGGGCTTCATGCCTTTGGCGTCCGGCTCCAGATAATAGCTCTTCTCGTAGTAAACCGGGTCGATCTCTTCGGCCTTCACAAACGCGGATAGTTCGACCGTCTGCTTGCTCGGAAGAGGCAGCTTCTCGAAGTCTTCTTCGGTCAGGATTACATGCTCGTCTCGCGCATACTCGTATCCGCGGACAACCTCACCCCATTCCACCGGCCGTTCATGTGTCGGGCACCAGCGCAACTGCTGGAGCCGCGTCCCGCAATCCTTGTGCAGGAGGTGAAAGGAGATGTCCTTGCTTTGCGTGGCCGTGTACAGCTTCACCGGAATACTCACCATCCCGAAGCTGATCACCCCGTTCCAGATGGACCTAGGCATTTTTAATACCCTTTCTCGGCATCTCCACGCTACCCGCTCTCAGAAATGCCTAAGGCTGAACCTAAATGATACCCCACACTCGAACAGGGGCGAAATGCGACCACCTATCGCGTACAATTTCAGATGCCTATCGAAGGTCAACCCGGAGGAGCGCCCATGAACCGCGAAGACGCTTGGAACATCCTCTGCGAACACACGAAGACTGAAGCGCTTCGTAAGCATGCCCTCGCCGTCGAGGCCGCCATGCGCGCCTACGCCCGAAAGTACGGCGGCGATGAGGAGCGCTGGGCGACTGTAGGCCTCCTCCATGACTTCGACTTCGAGATGCACCCCAATGCCGACGAGCATCCTGTCAAAGGAGCCGAGATCCTCCGCGAGCGTGGCGTCCCCGAGGACATTGTCTATGCGGTCCTGTGTCATGCCGATTATCTTGGCCTTGATCGGAAGGCACCAATGGACCGTGCTATCTACGCCGTCGACGAGCTCACCGGGTTCATAACCGCTGTGGCTCTGGTCCGCCCCGGAAAGAGCATCGACGAAGTAGACGTTGCGGCGGTCCGCAAGAAGATGAAGGACAAAGGATTCGCCCGCAACGTCAACCGCGGTGACATCACGAAGGGCGCCGACCAGCTAGGCGTTGACCTGGATGAACACATCGCTTTCGTCATCGATTCGCTCAAGCCCGTCGCCTCGCAGCTGGGCATCGCCGGGACCGCCTGAACCGTCGGTTGTCTGGTCAGTAGAATTTGCAGGCATGCAGGCTTGTCGGCTTGCGGGTGCGCACCGCTTGTCTGGCCGCTACTGCGGCCAGTACCGCCCTTCCGTCTCCTTTATTAGCTCGACGTACCGCTTGGTCTCTTCGTACATCACGCCACTCATCGTCGCCGCGTATCCTTGATAGTACGAAGCCAAAGCCTTGTCCTTGTCTCCGCCGGTTGCGTCGAACAGGAGTCGCAGGTAGCGCGTTCCCATCTTGATGTTGTCGTATGAGCTCGCGTCCTCATGGAGATCGGTGCCGATCACAGACTGTTCTAGCCACTGCGCCGTCGTAGGCATCAGTTGCATGAACCCGATTGCGCCGGCCGGGCTCACCGCATGCTGTCGCCAGCCGCTCTCCAGCCACGCCAAAGCCTTTACCATTCCCGGGTCTAGGCCTTGCTCGCCCGCCAGCTGATCGATCATTTTCTCCGTGTCTGGATCATCCGGAGGATGCGTGGCTGCCTGGACTGTCGGCTCGATAGGTGGCAATGCTGCCCCCGGCACTTTCAGCTTCTGTCCTGGAACAATCAGCTGCATGTCCGAGATCTGGTTCGCCTCAGCAAGTGCCCGCGTCGTAATGTCGAACTTGGTGGCGATCTTGCTCAAATAGTCACCCGGCTGCACCTCATACTCGATTGTGCCGGGCTGCGACGGCTTGTCTCGCTCTGGAAGCTTAATGATCTGTCCGGGCAACAGCAGATCAGGATACTTAATGTCGTTCAGCTTCACCAGCTCGTCGACGCTCGTGTCATACTTATCGGCGATACTCCAGAGCGTATCGCCGCTCGCCACCGGGTGATGCCGCGGGGATTCATCCGCCACAGCAAGCCCGTTTGTGACAAGCCAGAGCGCCAGAGCTGCTCCCAGCGCGGCAGCAAGCCGCCACATTATTCGCATCTCTCCCTCCCCTCTGGTGTCTCGGTATCGATGCAGCTATAAAGACGCAGAGAGGCAGCTATTGTTGCGTTTCGGTTAATGCAACTATCTGCAGCAGGCCGAGGCGCTATCGGCAAATCAGCAGGGCTTTTGTAAACTTCAACCCGGCCATCCAGGAGGTGAAATATGGGAGAACCCTACGGCATCGAACAGCTTGCACAAGCCGTCGGCGAGGCAGTCGCCCGGTATCCAGATGCGAGAGAACGGGTCGAGGCCATCAAACCATCGCTAGCCCGCTGGATGGAGCGAAAGGAGGGCCTGCTTCCCGAGCACCGGCTCCCGTGCGAGGTGAACCGCGCCTGCGGTCACCTGCTCCACACTGCTCCTGATGGCTCCTTCTTCATCATTTCCGTCGTCTTCCCGCCCGGCACGAGCAGCGGCGTCCACTATCACGGCGCGTGGGGCGTCATCGGCGTCCTTGAAGGCGAGGACGAAGAGACGAAGTACGCCCGCCGGGATGGACCGCGAGACGTGGACGCCGGCCAGCAATGCGAGCTTGAGAAGACCGGCGTCTATCACTTCCCGCCGGGCAGCATCACCCACCTTCTGCCACCGGAGGAGGGCTTCCACCGTGTGCGTGCAGCCTCCGACGTCAACGGTGTATCGATCCACATCCTCGGCGGGACAGCGGAAACACATCCTCACTTCCTCTGCGATAACGCCACCCGCAAGCTGATCGACTTCCCAATGCACGCCCTCCTAGGTTGAAGATGGGAACCGGCTTGTGTATCTCCTCGGAACCGATGGCAGCGGAAGGCGACGCTCAGTTCGTGCGCGATGGCTTGTCGCTCTACAACGTCGCCCGCACCGGCTACGACTACTGGCGCCGCTAAAGCTATTCGTCCGCGACGACACCGGCATGATCCGAGGCGGTCTATTGGGCCACATCTGGGGCGGATGGCATCACGTCACGGACCTCTGGTTGGATGAGGGCGCACGCGGCGAAGGGCTAGGGCGGAAACTAATGGAGACCGCGGAGGCTGAGGCGCGCGCCGACGGCTGCCGCTATGTGCATCTCGACAGCCACAGCTTCCAGGCTCCGGATTTCTACAAGAAGCTCGGCTACGAAGAGTTCAGTCGCCTCAGCGAGTCACCCCTGGGCCAAGACCAAGTCTTCCTCTGGAAGAGTCTCTAACACGGCGGCACGCGTACCGTGACCTTCCCGCTTGCTTCGCTTGTCCGTTCGTGCGTCTACGAAAGCACCCCGAAATCCGTCCACCTGTTCGTCGCTTCGCCCCAGTCCACTTCCACCTGCTCAATGCGCGCTGAACGCGGCCCCTCACGCAGGTACTCCAGAAGTTGCTCGAGGTCCTGGCGCGGGCCCTCAGCAACGACCTCGACCGACTGCCCGTCGTCGAGGTTGCTCACGTATCCCGTCAGCCGCAGAAACCTCGCCCGCGTGTACACGAACTGCCGGAAGTTCACTCCCTGCACGCGGCCTCGAACCATAGCTCGAAGCGACGCCTCCGCCCCGTCGCGCGCCCCCCGCTGTGCGGCTTCCTCCTCCCGTTTGCTTATACCAGCACCTCTCTCAATGCGGCGTCCACCACCTCCGGCGGCACGTCATCCCTTATGACCGGCCGCCCCAACCCTTCCAAAAGCACCCAACGAATCGCCTTCTCGCTCACCTTCTTGTCCAGTGCCATCGCCGAATCGATCCGTGCGCGGTCGACCCCTTCCGCTTCTACCGGTAACCGGTACGCCTCTAGGAGCCACCGCTGCCGCGCGACATCAGCCGATGCAAGCAGCCCGAGCCGCTCGCTCATTCGAGCAGCTGCCATCATGCCGATGGCCACCGCGTCTCCATGCAGGAAGCGCCCGTACCCCGTCGCCGACTCTATGGCGTGCGCCAGCGTATGTCCGTAATTGAGTGTGGTTCTCTCGCCGCTCTCCTCGCGCTCGTCCGCGCTCACCACGCGCGCCTTGATTGCGACGCTCTTGCGGATTGCGTCGGCTGTCGCCTCGGGTTCGAGCTTCAGGATCTCCCCCGCGTTCTCTTCCAGAATCGGCAGCAGCTCCCCATCCGCAATCATCGCGTGCTTGATTACCTCCGCCCAGCCGGAGAAGTACTCCCGCGGCGGCAGGGTCCGCAATGTCGCGACGTCCGCGAGTACGAACCGCGGCTGGTAGAACGCGCCGATCATGTTCTTTGCGCGGGGGTGATTAACTGCCACCTTCCCCCCTATCGCCGCGTCCACCATTCCCAGTAGGCTCGTCGGCAGATGTACCAGAGGCATGCCTCGAGCGAACGTGGCCGCCACGTACCCGGCCAGGTCCGTCACCATGCCGCCTCCGAGCGCGACGATTGCGTGTCCACGTTCCGCTCGGCGCTCAATGAGCCAGTCGTAGATTTCCGACGCCGTCCCCAGCGACTTGCTGGCCTCGCCGGGCGGTACGGTATACGAATCGAACGGCAATTCCGCGGCGCGCAGCGCGTCCTCGACTTGGTCTCCGTGATGATGGAACACCGCCTCGTCGCTTATGACGTATAGCTGCCGGACGAGACCCGCCTCGCGAATGCGGTTTCCAATATCGGCAAGCGTTCCCCAGCCAACGAACACGGGGTACTCGCCGCCGGCAGTGCGGACCATGGAGGCAGCCCTGTCCGGAATTATGTGCAGCGTGCCCGGCGGCGCCTCGGCCTCGGGATCCGTCAGAGCGGCGAGCCGGTCAGGATCTGCAGATATCGATTCGGCTACTTCGTCGTATCCGCGAACCACCTCATCGGCTACCTGCTTCGGCGTAAGCGCATCCGTGTTCACCGTCCAGTCGCAGAGCGCGTACAAGTGTTGCCGTGCTTCCTTGAGTGCGCGAATGCGCGAAAGCGGGTCGCCGGTCGCCAGAAGCGGCCGGTCCAACGCCCGTCCGCCGCTGCTAAGCCTGCGCAATATCGTCTCTGGCCGCGCTTCCAGACACACCACGAATCCGCCGTCCGCCATCGCACTGCGGTTCTCCGCGCCTAGGACCGCACCCCCGCCCGTAGACACAACCACGCGCTCGCCGGAGCAGCCCGTTCGGATGGCCTCTGCTTCCAGGTCGCGGAAAAGTTCCTCACCGCCCTCATGGAAGATCTCGAGTATCGATTTCCCGGCTGCACGCTGTACCATGTCATCTGTATCGGCGATCTCCCAGCCGAGCGTCCCGGCAACGATAGACGCGACAGCTGTCTTTCCCGCACCCGAGAACCCAGTCAGCACGAGGCGGGACGGGCGGGTCACTGCCCACCCTCACCCTGATAGAGCCCCGCCTCCGCCTTCTCCATCCAGCGTTCCGGCCGTTGCAGCTCGCTGAACCCGAACTGCCGGTACAACCCATGCGCATCCCGAGTGCCGAGAATCCAGCGCCGTAGTCCTTGCAGCTCCGGATGGGCCATGACCGCGCGCATCAGCAGCTTCGATAGTCCTCTTCCCCGAAATCGCTCTTCGATGTACACATCCGCGAGATAAGCGTAGGACGCGCGGTCGCTGATTACGCGGGCGAACCCAACCTGCTCACCGCCGGCATAGACGCCAAACGGGATCGAGTGCTCGATCGATCGCTCCACCAGTTCGCGCGACACG
>Ga0137364_10000773_pt1 | contig 13793 bp, 19 predicted proteins | sample SagtaG_10_FD_104798 | JGI IMG/M metagenome (GOLD analysis project Ga0137364, IMG submission 104798) | Vadose zone soil microbial communities from Sagehorn Ranch, Mendocino, California, USA - Sage1_L_20_16 metaG | ecosystem: Environmental > Terrestrial > Soil > Vadose zone | place: USA... | reverse complement strand
GTGTGCTCGAATTACACGCCGCTCCTCAGCCGGCCCCCGCCGCAACGGGCATCGTAAACGCCACGACTGGCCGCTCACCGTACTGCAAGCACGGCTACGAGATCGCCCACCAGCCAAGAAGGAAGCGTTGAGCCATGGTTCGATATCACATTGCAGAGGCCGCTGGACACAAAGTCTTTTACCGAGAGGCTGGCGACCGCAGCGCTCCGGCCGTGTTGCTGCTCCACGGCTTTCCGACATCCTCCCATATGTTCCGAAACCTGATTCCGCGCCTCGCGGAGCACTATCGCGTGGTGGCGCCGGATCTCCCGGGATTCGGCTTCTCGCTCGCGCCGGAACACGGACGCTTCCGGCACACGTTTGACGATCTCGCTGCCGTCGTCGATCGGCTAACGCAGGTGCTTAGCCTGAAGGATTACGCCATCTACGTCTTCGACTACGGTGCGCCGGTGGGTTTTCGGTTGGCGCTCCAACACCCTGACCGAATTGCCGCGATCATTTCGCAGAACGGCAATGCCTACGTTGAGGGCCTCAGTGACGGCTGGAACCCGATACAGAAATACTGGAAGGAGCCTACGGCCGAGAATCGGGATGCGCTACGCGCCTTTCTGACCTCGCAAGCGACCAAGTGGCAGTACCTCCACGGCGTCACCGACGAATCGCTCGTCGCACCTGAGGCTTACGTGCTCGATTCGGCCCTCCTGGCGCGGCCGGGAAACGACGAGATTCAGCTGAATCTGTTCCTCGACTACGCGAACAACGTCGCGCTCTATCCCAAGTTCCAGGAATACTTCCGTGCCGAGCGGCCGCCGCTGCTCGCCGTGTGGGGTAAGAACGATCCGTTCTTCCTGCCCGCGGGCGCACACGCCTTCAAGCGCGACAACCCGAACGCTGAAGTGCAGCTCTTCGACACCGGTCACTTCGCGCTCGAGACCCATCTTGAAGAGATCGCAGCCGCAATCCTCGACTTCCTCGGGCGGCGACTCCCGCGATCGACGACCCGCAAATAACCCATTGCGCCAGACAAGGAGACAGCGGTATGCGTGCCATTGTAATCAACGAGTACGGTGGTCCGGAACAACTCATCATTGAAGATCTTCCGGAGCCCGAGCCTGAACCGGGTCAAGTCGTCATCGAGGTCAAGGCATTTGGGCTCAATCACGCCGAAACCTACATGCGCAAAGGTTTGTGGGGCGACGTCGCCAAAGTGACCGGCATTGAGTGCGTCGGCGTTGTCAAAGCCGATCCCGCCGGGAAGTTTGCGCAAGGCCAAAAGGTCGTCGCCATCATGGGTGGAATGGGTCGAGTGATCAACGGTAGCTATGCTGAGTACACGCGATTGCCATCGACCAACGTCGTTGCGGTCAACTCGGCGTTATCGTGGTACGAGTTAACTGCGATTCCCGAATGCTACGCAACCGCGTGGGCGTGTCTGTTTGGTAATCTTGACCTCAAGCGCGGACAGAAACTCCTGATCAGAGGGGCTACCTCGGCGCTCGGCCAAGCAGCATTGAACATCGCCGCGCACGCAGGCGCTCGGGTCATCGCCACGACACGCAGCCCCGAACGGCTCGTGAAGCTGGAGTCACTGGGGGCTGAAACCGCTCTCGTCGACGTGCACGACCTCTCGCGCCGCGTACGGGATAGTCACCCGGCCGGCATTGACGCGGTACTGGATCTCGTCGGCAACAGCACGCTGCTCGATTCACTCGCGATGGTACGGCGGCATGGGCGAGTGTGTCAGGCCGGATTCCTCGGTGGTCTCTCGCCGCTCGAATCGTTCAATCCACTCCTACAGGTCCCGAGCGGCGTGCACTTCAGTTTCTTCGGCAGCTTCGTGTTCGGAACACCTGAGTTTCCCCTGTCCGACATCCCTTTCCAGGAGATTCTTGATCGCGTGGCGCACGGTGCCTACCAGGCAAAGCCCGCCAGGACCTTTATGTTCGATGAGATTCGGGATGCTCACCGGCTTATGGAGTCAAACGAGGCAAACGGAAAAATTGTCGTGAAAGTGGCGTCGGGGTGAGTTCTCGAGTCACCCTCGATCCGGGTCGATCGCTGCGACGATCCGTCGGGCAAGTTCCACGGAAGACTCACGCGGCCGACTGGTACGATGGACCTCTAGGGCGCGCCGCGCTTCCCCGGCGCGCCGTACCGCCGTTCGCACCTCTTCAAATGACACCGCCCGATCCGCGAATTCGAGTGCGTCGGGACGCGCCCGTCCAAGGCGTACAGCCGCTGTTACACGGCGGTTGCATCGGCATGCCGCGTCATCAGATACGAGACCACAGTACGAACGCGTAAATGCGAGGATCGCACTTCGCGCGCGCTCGAGTCGCTTGCGCAGCACTCCCGGATCGACATCAAGCGCTTCGGCGGCTTCGGCCCCTGGAAGGTCGAGAATCTCACCAAGGATGTAGGCGAGCCGGTGCGGCCGGTCAAGGCATTGGAGCATCGCCAGCGTGCAGCCGATCTTGACTTCTTCGACGAGGACCGAACGCTCGTCTGCAGCGGGCCCGTCGGCGGCGAGTCCCTCCATCAAGTCGGCGGATAAGTGTGCGAAATTCAGATTCATGCGCTCGACCGCACTCCTCTTGGCGTCCAAAAGGTAGTTGACGGCGACGCGGTAAGCCCACGTCTTCAATCGGCTTCGGAAATCGAAACTAGAGAGCCGAGTGATGACTCGGATAAGGATCTCTTGGGTCGCATCTTCAGCATCTTCGCGGTTCCACAGCATCCGGAGGGACAGTCCGTAGATGTCACCTTGAAGTGCTCGGGCGAGCGCCTCCAAGGCGTCGCGGTCCCCAGTGATCGCTCGCTGCGCAACCTCGTCAACCGCTTTGTCGTTCACTGTGCCTCGAGAAGTCGCTTCAGCCGCGCGAGTTCGTCCCGTAAGGTCATACGCTGGGCATCCAGCGCGCCTTCCAGCTGCTCGAGGGGAACGGGTGGAGCATGGAGGACGAAGCTGTAGATGCACGTTCCACGAGCCGTCTCGGTTACACGGGATTGCGCGACGCCGATCGCACCGTCGGGAAACCTAAGCTCCCAGTCAATCGTGCCGGCGTCCTGGTGCGAGAACGTACGCAGGTTGATATCGACGGTCCCGGTAGGAGTCTTGAGATTCGCTCGCTTGTCGTCGGCTTGTTGAAACGCATGCGCCCACTGCGGCAGGTTGTGCGGGTCGCGCACGAAGTCGAAGACCGCAGCCCGGGATGCTCGGATCTCAATCCCCTGGACGTCAAATGTACGCATGGTCGTCTCCTCATGGTGAGAAAGAAGGGTTCGATAAGACTTAGACGACACTGACCATGGAGCTGTGACAGTCCCCGATCGTTGCCAGCATTGAATCGTGCAACGTCTTGCTTGCGCACGGGTTTTCCCTGCCCAAAGTTGCGTATCAGCGCCCCGCGCGGGAGCATGCCTATGGACCCGTTACATACCACCCTCTTCAAGGACCGCAATCCGCGCCCCTTGGTGTGGACCAAGAACGCCGAACAACATCCTCGAAAGCCTCAAGCGGTTTTCCATACTCCTGACTCAGGACACTCGCACCGCGTCCCAACTACGGAAACGTCGTACCCGGAAACAAGGAGCTTTCGAATCAGGAGCGCGGCCGATTCACTGCAACACGTTCAAAACGGTCGTTAGCGAGCACCGTGCCGTCTGGGCTTCGGTAGTCGATTGCAAATGGAACACGAATCCCATCGACTGCACGGTAATCGTGTGGGGCCACCTCAAGAATGTGCGCACCCTTCGCGTTCATGATGCTGAGCTTAACGATGTCGCCAAAGTGGCTATCGACGTACAACATCTGGCGGTAGCCGCCGGACCGGCCGGACTCTAGTTTCCACGTCAGCATTCCGGGCAGTTTCTCCATGCCGAGGGGCTTGAAGGCATGTGGGTTCCGCTCCAATTCGATGATCGGCGTATCGAAATCGAACGTCGCGAGCAGTGCCCGCTGCTCCGCGATTCCAAGTCCCTGCGGCGTACCGCGAACCCTGATGCCCCGGTTCGACTTACTGCCTTCGAACCTCGAAGAATCTCCGGTCTTCATCAGCACGCTGACCTGGTTTGGCCGAGCGGTGTGAACCTCCAGCGGATACTGCTCGCAGGCGACGTAGCGCGTGCCGTAGTAGTCAATCTTGGCGACGGTTTTGAGGCTCTCCTCGAAAGTCTTGCGGAACGAGTTGTCCCTGACGAAGTCGATCTCCTCGGCGACCGGAATGGATTGTTCGTCCTTGTCCGCAGCAAGCGTGGTCTGATCCTGGCTGTCAATCGCCTCAGGGGGTACTTCTGAGGCGTAGGCGCCGTCTACCGGCGCGCGACCGCCCGCGGGATCGTAGCTCCCCGTACCCGCCGGATTGTCCGCCGCCGGCGTATCCGCCGACGACAAGGCCACCTGCGTGAGCGGCAGCAGCACCAAGCCTGCGAGCACGGAACTCAAGGATTTGAACATAGATGGGTCCTATTCGGATTTCGCCGTAGCAGCGGCGGCTGTGCCGGCTGACAGCACGGCCGGGATCTGGGCAAGAAACTCGTCAAGCTTCGCTGCGAAGACGTTCGCGTCCAGCTTTTTCTCAGCGGGCAAGCCGTTCAGCTGGTGCTGCCAGAAATCCGGGAGTGGCGGCAGGCGTTCGTCCGACCACACGGCCTTGGGTCCGTAGATCGTCCAGAAGTCCCAGACATATTTATCGACTCCCATCACCTGCTGCATGAGCTTGCCGGTGATGCCCGTCTCCTCCCAATACTGGGTGGTGTGGCGGTTGCTGATGAGCCGGGAAGCAGGCCCGACGTTGGCCTCACGCGCGCCCAAGGTGGGAACGTGAATGACGAAGGTCACCATGCGCGGATCGTCACCCTTCTTGCTGTACACCGCTTCCTGTAGATCGGACATGCCGCGCAGGCAGATACCGCAGGTGGGTCCGACGATGTACAGCATGCGCACCTTGCCGACGTTGGCGTTGAAATCCGCGCGCAGCTGGCTGAGGCTCTTGTCGAGCACCACATAAGGTATCTGAGGTGCATCAGCGGCTAACGCACCCAACGGCATAAGTGCCAGCAGCGCAGTGCCAATGATCAGGGACATCAAGTACTTCGACATTTGCAACTCCTGGGGGGATTTTTGGTCAGCGCAGAGCCGCCGGCGTCGGGTCGACCAGCAACCATTGCAATCGCTCGGCGAAGACGGCCAGCACTAGCAGCAGCGCCGAAAGCCACAGCGAGAAGTACATCGCCGCCCCGGGTGGCTTATCCGTGCACCCCTCCGCGAGACAGCCTCGTCTCAACCGGTACGTACGCCAGAACGCCCAGGCAAGCAGGCTGCCCGCCACGCTCAATATGTAGGGACGAAATGGCTGCCATCGGGCCATCGATACGGCGCCGGAAACGCCGAGCAGCGCGACCGTCCACGGACCTATGCAGCATAAGCCGACAAACGACGCAAACATGCTCAGGCCGACCGCGCTGCCGCCGGAGGCGATGATTTTTTTCTGTTCCAGCATGTACCGCTCTCTAAGACCAATGCACTACCGGGAGTGCGGGTACATGGAATACGCGGCTAAGCGTCAGGGTGTGACAGGAAATTTGACGGAACGCGAACGCGTACGCCACTCAGGCTGTCGCGCGGCGGTAGATCACGACGGGCGCCGTCGAAAGCAGAACACCCGCCGCCATCCCGGCCAGACCCATAGGCCCGAACAGTATGCAACCGAGCATCCCACATAGAGCCGCAACCGCACCCGCAAACAGAAGAAAGACATTGCGCTGGGTTTGCAGACGCGTGGACTCGATACTCAGCAGTATGCCAACGCCGAGCCCGCAGGTGCCGTTGATGATCAACATGGCGGTCACCGTGCAGTAATCGGGGGTAAAGTATGAGTGGAACGCAATCACTGGCACCGCGAATGCCCCGACGCCTGCCTTCAGGCCCGCGCTGGCCGCTCGGGCGGCGATTCGACCGTACCAGGCTAGACCTGTCACGAGCGCAAACAAGACCGCTCCTATGGCGACGGACGGTCCCGGTTCATGGCAGAGCCAGTAGGAAACGGCCGTCAGCGGCAGCGCCGGCCAGGCCTTAGCGGCGCCGTTCCTGAGCCGCGCCCATTCGTAGGCGCGCCGCGCGCGTTGCCGGACCTTATCCGGTGCGGTCATCGCCATAGTACTTTTTCCAGATCACACGGCTATTGGCGAGGGCGCGCTGCAAGCGTTTGCGAAACGCCGTCGCCGCCAGAGATGGACGTTGACCCTCGTACGTGGCGGCAACAATCACCTCAAGGTCCTGCGGCCTCAATTGGCCCATGACCGCTCTTACAGCGTCTCTCAGGTTGTCGCGGATTGCGATCGCTTCGGGGGCGTCCTCATCGGTGGGTTCTGCCAACGTCCACTCGCCTTGGGTCGTTTCGCGGTTGCCGAGCTTGCGCCGGTAGGACCGATATTCGTTGATGGCAATCGTCAGGCTCCAGGCCACGGGGTCCGCCGACTGATCGAACGTCGATACTCTGGCGAGAATCTTCAGCATGGCCTGCTGGGCCATGTCTTCGGCAATCATGCGGTCTCCGGATATAACGCCGACGAACCTGACGAGCAGAGGCCACAGGGTTCGGTAGACTAGGTCAAATGCACGTCGCTCCCCGTCTGCCAATTCAGCCATGCTGCGGCTCAACTGGCTTCTGGTGACCTCATCCATTGGTGCCCCGGTCCCCTACTCGGAGCCGTCGCACAACGGTGCAGGCGGTGCTCGGGACGCCCACCGGAAAGGTCCACAATGCCCTCGTTCCTTATACGGCGCGTCGGGCGAGAGCGTGACGGTCACTTCAGGCCACTTCGCCGAACTGCCATTCGTTCTTCATGCGCCCGAGCTCAAGACCCTCATCGAGGCTGATGACGCGCATTCCGAGCCGCGTCGCCGCCCACTTCTGAGCGGCCTCGTCGTTCCTGAAAAAGTGAACAAAGTGACAGAAGCTGGACACGACGTCCTGCCGCCAGTCATCCGCAGGTGGAAGCCGCATCGACAGTACCGTCGAGGCGGGCCGTACTTGCTCGACCGAGTGCGGCGCAACGATCAGCTCGATGGGGGTGCCGGTCTCATGGCAGACCGACTGCACCTGTACAGACTGGCCGAGAATCCCCGGTATGAACAGGCAATCCCAGGCACACCAGGCGTAGCGGGTCTGACCGTTGATGCGAAGCACGTGCTTGCTGACCCGCTGCGCAGTGAGCCCCCAGAAGCCGACGACATCGCCTCTCTCATCGCGGAACACACCGGTTTGCGACGATACAATCGCCTCGACTCTCGAAGGGGCGAGTCGGGTGCGCTCACTAAGCGCGGCCACAGAGATCGTGCCAGTCGCTGCGAGGGCCTTATAGATCTCCAGAGCGACGATGCGCTCCTCTGCGTTGAGTCTCGGCATCACTTCCCTGAGGAATTTGCCAAGTTCATCTGTTTGCATCACGGGCTGACTCCTTGGGTTACGCGACGAATCGCCACTGACTTGCCTACCTGTAGTCAGGCTGCGCAGCAGGAGAGCTGTCTCACGTCCTTGGTGAAGGTCTGAGCACACAACTTCAGGCCCTCGACCATCGTTAGATAAGGAAAGAGCTGCGCGCCGAGATCGGCGACGGTCATGTTGTGATGAATGGCAAGTGCTGCCGCCTGGATCAGCTCGCCCGCCTCGGCAGCGACCGCTTGCACGCCCAGCAGCCGACGACTGTCAGCCTCGGTGACCATCTTGATGAAGCCGCGCGTGTCGAAATTGACGAGTGCGCGCGGCACATTGTCGAGCGCGAGCGTGCGACTGTCAGTTTCGATGCCTTTCACATGTGCTTCAGCTTCAGACAGGCCCACCGTGGCGATCTGCGAATCCGTGAACACCACCGTGGGCATGCTGCGCAGGTCCAGCGTCACGTCGCCGCCGGTCATGTTCTCGGCCGCGCGCGAGCCGCCAGCCGCCGCGACGTAAACGAACTGCGGCTGGTCGGTGCAGTCACCGGCCGCGTAAATGTGTGGGACGCTAGTCTGCAGGTGCTCGTTGACCGCGATCACGCCCCCCTTGCTGGTCTTGACGCCGATACTCCCCAGATTCAGCGGCTCGATATTTGGCGCGCGGCCCGTCGCAACCAATAGGGCATCGCCCTGCAACCTCCCCGCGGAAGTCTCGAGCACGAACTCGCTATTCATGTGCGCGACGGAATGTGTCTGTGTCTGCCGCAATACCCGAATGCCCTCATCCGTGAACACCTGTACCAGAGCTTCACCAATGCTCGGGTCCTCGCGAGAGAACAGGGTGCTGCGGGCGATGAGGCTCACCTGGCTGCCCAGCCGCGAATACGCCTGGGCCAGCTCTGCTGCAACGGCCGATGAGCCGATCACCAACAGGTGCGACGGAATCTTCTCGCTGACGAGCGCTTCGGTGGAGGTCCAGTAGGGCGTGTCTTCCAATCCGGGAATCGCCGGAATGGCCGGGCGCGCGCCGGCGGCGATCAGGGCGCGATCGAAGGCCATGATCTGCTCTGCGCCGTTGTCGAGTCTTACTTTCAGTGTGTGGGTGTCTTTGAAAGTCGCCTCTCCGTGCCGCAGCGTAATGTTGGGGTTGTTCTCGATGATCGCCTCGTACTTGAAATAACACAGCTCGTCCACAAGGCCTTGCTGCCGTGCCAGCAGCACCTTGCGGTTAATCTGCGGCACGCTCGCGCTGATCCCGGCATCAAAGGGACTTCCCCGGCGTGCGTGGGCGAAATGCGCCGCGCGAATCATGATCTTCGAGGGCACGCAGCCGATGTTGACGCACGTACCACCGATGGTGCCGCGCTCAATGAGCGTGACCTGGGCACCGCGTTCCGCCGCAGCGATGGCGGCCGCCATCGCGCCACCGCCCGTGCCGATGACGGCGATGTTAAGCGGCCTCTCCGAGCCGGAACGGACTGGGCGCGATCCTCCAAATACTCCCAGTGCCTTGCCGAGCAGCGAACTTGGGGGAGTTGCCTCTCGGTGCGCCTCCTGCGCGGGCAGAGGCCTCACTCTGTAGTTCTTGGGGAGTGCTGCATTGAGGGAGTCGACCGCAATCGAGGTTTCGCTGTCGATCGTCGCGACGCCTTTGGGATATTCCACGCCTACCTTGCGCACGCCGGCGACACGCCTGAGCGCGTCCTCGACGTGATGGGCGCAATCCCTGCAAGTCAAGCCAGTGACGGCCAGTGTGGTGGTCTCGGTCATTTCCCCGCGTCTTTCACCGGCGTTGAGGGATAGCCGACGTCTGTGGTGGCGCGAGTGAGGGCTGACACTGTGGTCTTGGTGTCGTCGAACACAACTGTCGCCTGCTTGCGCTCAAGGCTCGCGCTGACTTCGGTCACGCCCGGCACGCGAGACAGTGCCGTCTTGACCGTAATCGGGCACGCGGCACAGGTCATTTTGGCGACCGACAGAATGACGGTTTGGGGAGCGGCCCAGCCGGGAGCGGCAACCAGGGTGGCGAGTACGATGGATGCGAGCAGCTTGTTCATGGGAACTCCGGATCAGTAGAAGAAGGGTAGGACATAGGGAAAGGCGAGCGCGACCAATACCAGCGCCGCCACGATCCAGAAGAGAACCTTGTAGGTTCGACGCACCTGTGGGATCGCGCAGACCTCGCCTGGCTTACACGCCGCCGCGGGACGGAAGACGCGCCTACCGGCGAAGAACAGCGCCACCAGCGCCGCGCCGATGAAGATCGGGCGATATGGTTCGAGTGCTGTCAGGTTACCGATCCAGGCACCACTGAAGCCGAGCGCTACCAGCACCAGCGGGCCGAGGCAGCAGGTCGAGGCGAGGATGGCCGCGAAGCTGCCGGTGACCAGCGCGGCGCGGCCGTTCGGCGATGCGGACATGGGCTGCCTCCTTTTGGATCTTCAGCGTTTGGCGTACTCTATTCCCGTACTCAAGTACGGAGTCAATATGACCGAGCCGCTCACCATCGGGACCCTCGCCAAGCAGGCCGGAGTCAACGTCGAGACAGTCCGCTTTTATCAGCGACGTCGATTGCTCGACGAGCCAGACAAGCCGCCCGGTGGCATCCGTCGCTACAGCCAAACGCACGCGCGGCGACTTCGATTCATCAAGGAAGCGCAGAAGTTGGGTTTTGGTCTCGACGAAGTGGCCGATCTGCTCGCACTAGAGGACGGCCGGCATTGCCGCGAGGTGGAGGAGATCGCCGGCCACAAGCTGGCAATTGTGCGTGAGCGGATGGTGCAACTGAGGAAGATCGAAAAACTGCTGGCGGTGCTTGTCGGGCGCTGTCACGGCAACAGGGGGAAGGTTCAGTGCCCACTCATCGCGTCGTTGGAGAGCGCAACGGCATGATGTCCGCGCCGCGGTCTGATGCACAAACTTAGTCAGTGAAGGCGGAATGGCCTTTAGTGTTTTTTGGGCACTCCCAACACAAAATAGTGGCGCCTGAGACTGACGCAAGCCGGCGAGGTCTGAGGGATCCGGGGTGAGTAGGCACTCTCGCGGGAGGAGAGATCGAAGGTTTTCATGACGACAGGCACGGAATGCGTGATTCGAGCTGCAGCGCCCGCGGACGCTGGAGCGATCATAAGGTTGGCCACCGAACTCGCCAGGCACGTACGCGACCCCGACCCTAAGTTGTCGGCGGAATACCTCGAGGCTCAGCTCTTTTCCACGGACCCGTGGGCGCAGTGTCTGGTTGCCGAAGTGCGCGGCCTGGTTGCTGGTTATCTGACTTACTGCAAACAGTTTGAGGTTCATACCGGCCGCCGCATGCTGTGGATTGGCGATCTTTATGTCGCGCCACAAGCGCGGTATCTGGGCATCGCACGCCACTTGGTATCCCATCTCCGCTCGCGCGCACAGGCGCTCGGATGTGCGGGACTGCGCCTGGACCTGTTCCGACCGAATGTTGAAGCCAGCGGCTTCTACGCAAAGCTAGGTGCTCGGATAGAGCAAGATATCGCGCTGATGCTGCTATCTGTGCGGGGTTGACTCACGACACGGGAAGGGGCAAGGGAGTTCCCTATCGGCTGGCACCTGGCACAGCAATACCGTCGCCGTCGATCTGCGAGCGCGGCCGCGATTTCAGGACAAAGCGGGCATCGTAGTCGGCGAGCTTGGGATAAGTGATTGTCGGTGCCGAGGCGAGCCCGAGCACACGCTCCCGATAGAGGGCGAGATATGCCGCGCGCTCGTCATCGTTGATGCGCACCGGTGCATGCACGAGGAAGGGCTCGATCACGGTGAAGCCGGTGAAGTAGAGCATCCCGTGATTGATTGGAAAGAGGAGCGAAGAGACTGGACCGTTCAGCCCGCGCTCGGAATAGATCGGCGCCTCGCCGCCGATGGTGACGGAGCACATCGCTCGCTTGCCGAAGAAGACGCCGCGGTCGTACCACTTGCCACCGCCGTAGGTGCGGCCGCCCGAGGCGAAGACGCGATCGATCCAGCCCTTGAGGATCGCCGGCAATCCGAACCACCACAGCGGGAACTGCAGAATCAGTACATCGCACCGAAAGAGTTTGTCCAGCTCCGCCTGGATGTCCGGCGCAAATCCGTCATGCGCGGCAGCGTAGGCTTCTTCGCTCTGCTGCCGGTAGTACTCCCGGTTGTGCACGGTCACGAAGTTGCGCCGGTCCGACACCGGGTTGAAGCCCATCGCGTAGAGGTCCGAGAGGTCAACGGCGTGTCCCGCTGCCCTCAGCGCGCGCGTCGCCTCGCGTGTCATCGCGCTGTTGAAGCTCTGCGGTTCCGGGTGGGCATGAACAATGAAGACGCGCATCCTGCTCCTCTCACTTGGATCTCGATCCTGCATTCTGGCGCGGCGGACGCAACCACCGACTCAGTGCTTTCTGCGCCGCCCAACCTTGGCGCGAGCCTTAGCCCTGTTACCGCGCTTTGCCTGGCAAGCAGCATCGCCCGAGCGATATCCGAGACGGCCGCGGATCCATTCTCGATTGCCGCCAGCGCCCACGGCATTTTCAACGGTAGGGAACGCAAAGAGTGCGGCACCGAGCGTATTCACCACGCAGGGAAACAATGTTGATCGGCCGCCGATGACGCGATTGAACCAGACTTCGACGTTGCGTCATAACCTGTACATCCTCGAACCGGTGCAGTGCGCATTCATTGCACGACTACTGCTCCAGCGGGTCGCGAGCGCGCTAACGCTTGACGTTGACGCTCGCTCAGGCGGCAGCCGCCGGGCCGCTGCGCTCGACAGCGAGTCCCGCCTCGCTCCATTCCTGCTTGCCTCCCGGAAAGACCGCCACATTCTGATAGCCCAGCCGGGTTAGCTCCCGCGCGGCAATGTGGGAGTTCTGACACGTCGCACTCGCGCAGTAAGCGACGATTTCGGCCGTCCTATCAGGTAGCAGGGCCGCGGCAAGCTCGCTCACCCGGTCGTGCGGCAAGTGAATTGCTCCCGGCAGATGCCAGTCGCGAAAGTATTTCTCAGGCAGCGCCTCGAGCAGAATCAAGTCGGGGCGCCCAGCGCGCAAGGCCTGCAACTCGGGAAGCGACAGTTGTTTGATCATATTCCCAGCTCCTCAACAATTCGTGAAGCGTGCGCCGGCGACACTCGATGCGTGATCGGTTGCGCCGTGGAGGACAATAGGCAATGCTGTGCGCAAAGAAAGCAGCAAAATTGCAAGAGACGTTTGCATGCGCGCAAAGGGCGTCCATGCCCTGAATTCGCAGGATCTTCCCCTCGTGCTGGCGCTTGCTCGCACCCGCACGCTCGCGCGCGCCGCAGAACACCTCGACGTCGACGCATCCACGATTTTCAGACGCCTGAACGATCTCGAGCGGCGGTTGCGCGTGCGGTTGTTCGACCGATCGACCCATGGCTATGCACTTACGGCGGCAGGCCAGCGAGCCGCAGCGACTGCGGAGAGGATCGAGACCGAGCTGCACGCACTCGATCGAGAGATTGCCGGGCGCGATCAGCAGCTCATGGGAAGCGTGCGGATCACGGCCTCCGAGACTCTGTCGTACGCAGTGCTGCCGCCGTTGCTGGCAAAGTTTCATGCGGTCCACCCGGGCATTCAGCTGACGCTGGCGATTGACAACCGAGTGCTTGACCTCACCCGCCGCGAAGCCGATGTCGCACTGCGAACACGCCGGCCGTCGGAAGGGAGTCTGTTTGGCCGGCGCCTCGCACGGATTGCGTGGGCTTTCTATGGCGCCAAGGGCAGCCGTCTCCTTCAGCGAAACGAGGGAGCGCCGCTTGAGCTCACGCGCCAGGCCGTGATCGGCTGGGAGGGGCACGCGGCGCGCATCGTCGCGAGCGATTGGATCGAGGCGCACGTAGCGGCGACGCAGATCGTCTATCGAAGCAACAGCCTCATCAATCATCTGATGGCTGTACGAGAGGGTCTCGGTATCGCACTCCTGCCATGCTATCTGGCGGACCCGGTTGCAGAGGTACGGCGCCTGGCACCGCCGCTGCCGGAGCTCGAGGGCGAGCTCTGGATCGTCACTCACAAGGATCTGAGGGAGACAGCGAGAATCCGCACCTTTCTGAACGTGGTGGGCGACGGGATTGCAGCCCAACGGGGGCTCTTCGAAGGAGGCCCACTTATGGGGCGCCGGTGAGTCCTTGAAATGGTTCCTTACGCGGGCCACTGCTCGCTTCCAATGAAAATGCCGTGGCCGCATTTGTTCGACGATCCGGCATGATCCGTATGGCCTATTCGGAGATTCCGAGCAGACAGGGACGGCCGGACGAAAATCGGAACGATGTCGATCCCGAGGACCGTCAGCGAGCGGCGACGGTTTGCCGTCAGCGCGCGTGCGCTTTTAGCACGTT
>Ga0137364_10000761_pt1 | contig 13871 bp, 12 predicted proteins | sample SagtaG_10_FD_104798 | JGI IMG/M metagenome (GOLD analysis project Ga0137364, IMG submission 104798) | Vadose zone soil microbial communities from Sagehorn Ranch, Mendocino, California, USA - Sage1_L_20_16 metaG | ecosystem: Environmental > Terrestrial > Soil > Vadose zone | place: USA... | reverse complement strand
GTCCGCGCGAAGCTCGTGGCTGTGAACCTCAGTCATCTCAGTTGGCGGCTTCGCTGGATTCCGCGGCGCGCGTGCGTGTAATTTCTCCATAGGACTCGGGGCGGCGGTCGCGATAAAACTGCCAGGTGTCGCGAACTTTCTGGATTTCGTCGAGGTCCAGGTCGGCAACGAGGAGCTCATCCTTGTCGCGGCTAGCTTGAGCAACGATTTTCCCGCGCGGATTACAAAAGTAGCTCTTTCCGTAGAATTCGCCAATCTTCCAGGGCTGCTCGGTGCCGACGCGGTTGATAGCCGCGACGAAATACGCGTTGGCAACGGCATGGGCGGGCTGCTCGAGCTCCCAAAGGTATTCGGAGAGTCCAGCGACGGTAGCGGAAGGGTTGTAGACAATCTCGGCGCCATTGAGACCGAGGACGCGCGCGCCCTCAGGAAAATGCCGATCATAACAAATGTAAACACCGACGCGGGCGTAGCGCGTGTTGAAAACGGGATAACCGGCATTTCCCGGCGTGAAGTAGAACTTTTCCCAGAAACCCGGGTGGCAATGAGGAATGTGGTGCTTGCGGTATTTGCCCAAATAATGGCCATCAGCGTCGATGACCGCGGCGGTGTTGTAATAAACGCCGGTCATGTCCACTTCGTAGACGGGCACAATGAGAACCATCTGGTGCTTTTTCGCCAGTTTTTGCATTAGGGAGATCGTAGGCCCGTTTGGGACGCGCTCGGTCAGCTCATACCAGCGGGTTTCCTGCTCGGCGCAAAAATACGGGCCGTAAAATAGTTCTTGCAGCCCAAGGATTTGTATTTTTTTCTTAGCGGCGGCGGCAATAAGGTCTTCGTGCTTCGCAATCATTCTCTTTTTTATGTCGGGGAGCAAATATTTTTCCGGTGACCACTCACAATGAGCCTGAATTAGACCGCAGCGAACCACGCGGGGCATGCCACACCTCCCAAAAACGTAGGGAAAAAGTTTACCTCTCAAGGGTTTACCCTACAAGCGGAAGCCACGAGAGTTTCGGGCAGGTAATTTTTCGGGGGGAGTGGAGCTTTTTTACCCGGAATTAGTGCGGAGTGTGCTGAAAACAAAGGGATTAGGTATGGCGCAGAGGTTGCAGTTCCTATAGGCGTGGGGGAGGCGAGCCGAGGATCCCTTTAGGGGATTGAGGGCTGGGCCGGTTCGCTTCTCCCCGATACTTTCGCCGCATCGGTGAGCAGACTGACCTCTCCTGAGTCTCACCAAGTACCCCAAAACACCCCGGAGTCTATCTTGTGCGGCGAAAGTCTGTGTGCTCACGATGTTTGAAGGCGTGAAGTTCGAGACTCCAAGAAACAACAAAAATCAAAGATAGAAAATATTTAGGCGCGGTAAAGGGCTGCGGGGGGAACAATGCGGCTCAAATGCTGCTGGCGCGTCTGATAATCGGAAAGAGTCAGCGCAAGCATAATGGCCAGCCAAAAGACAGCGCAAACGATGACGAGCTGCGTGCGCCTGGGGCTGTAGCGCGCGTGCATGAAGTAAAGAACCACGAGCGTGGCCTTCGCCGTGGCGATGCCGAGAGCGATGACGATATTGAACTGGCCAAAATTCTGGAAAGCCGCCAAAACCGTAACGGTGGTACCGGCAATCAGCGCGAAAAAGATCACCATGTAAACTATCGGCGAAACGATGTGTTCAGAGTGTTCAGACACGGAGTGCTCTCCCAAACTTTGCTACCGATGCCGGTCGATCAGATATAACAACGGGAACAGGTAAATCCACACGATATCGACGAAGTGCCAGTACAACCCGACGATTTCGACGGGCGTGTTGTATTGCGGCGTGAAGCGGCCCCGCATCGATAGTTTGATGAGCCAGATAAGCAGGCCCGCGCCGACGATCATGTGGAGGGCATGCAGGCCGGTCATGGCAAAGTAAAGCGAGAAATAGAGCTGGGCATGGGATTGGATGTCCGGGTCGGTGAGGGTGGCTTTGTGCAGCTCCTCTCGCTCATCGTCCAATAGTTTTTTTCCCATTTCGGTTTCAGGTTTGGTGTTGTCGACCTGATACCAGACGTCAAAGCCGTGGCCAGGAATGAGGTGGTGATCGAATTTCTGCTTGTACTCGACCACCTTGATGCCGAGAAAGACGGTGCCGAGAGCGAGCGTGGCAATCAGAAAACCGGTGACCAGCCCTTTCTTGCCCACCTGCGCGGACCAGACGGCCATGGCCATGGTCAAGCTACTCAGGATGAGAACGCCGGTGTTGATGGTGCCCAGCTTGATGTCCAGCGTGTTGCTGCCGATGCCGAAGGCCGTGAAGTATTGGTGGCGGTTGATGGTGTAGGTCAGGAACATGCCGCCGAAGAACAAGACCTCGGTGACGAGAAAGATCCACATGCCCAGCGTGGAAGATTCTTTCTGCTGCTCGAGAGTTTGAAATTGACCGTACAGTTCTCCGGTGCGATGCACGCGGCGCTCCTCGTTTTTTCTAGCTGGGCCGGAGCCCAGACTCTATAAATCCTTCTAGCCGGGCTAAAGCCCGGCTTTTACAAAACCGGGGCCATAACACGCCGGCCGTTGAAAAACTCCGTCGGCGCAAATCCGGCCAGCGAATTAGTCGTCGCCGTGGGCCGGGGCCAACGGTCCTCCCGCAGCCAAGCCCAGGTCCGGACGATTCCGGTAATCGTAAGGCTCCCAATCCACCACGGGCGTAACGTGAAAATTCTCCGTGGGGGGCGGCGAATCGGTCTTCCATTCGAGGCCTGTAGCAGGCCAGGGGTTCGGACCGGCGACTTTGCCATAACGCATGGACCAAAACAGATAAAACATCGGCAGTAGGTAGCCTACCGCCAGAATGGACGCGCCTGCCGTAGACAACACGTTGAGGACTTGAAACTCCGGCGGATAACTGTGATACCTGCGCGGCATCCCGAGATAGCCAAGGATGAACTGGGGAAAGAATGTCAGATTGAAGCCGATGAAGAGAACTATGGCCGCAAACCGCGAAAGAGCTTTTGGATACAGCCTGCCAGTAATCTTCGGCCACCAGAAATGCAGACCGCCGACATAACCCATCACCGCGCCGCCCACCATGATGTAGTGGAAGTGGGCGACAACGAAATAGGTGTCATGGACGTGAATGTCCAAGCCGAGACAGGCGAGGAACAGACCTGTGAGGCCGCCAATGGTGAACAGACCGATGAAGCCGAGGGCATAGATCATTGGCGGGTCCCAAGAGATTGAGCCTTTGTAGAGCGTGGCCGTCCAGTTGAAAACTTTGATCGCCGAAGGAATCGCGACCAGATAGCTGAGGAAGGAAAACGCCAGGGCCGAGTAAGTGGACTCGCCGGTGACAAACATGTGGTGGGCCCAAACGAAGAAGCCGATGACGGCGATGGCGATACTGGACGCGGCGATGAAGGAGTAGCCAAAGATAGGTTTGCGCGCGAAGGTGGGAATGATTTCGCTGACTACGCCCATCGCAGGAAGAATCATGATGTAGACGGCGGGGTGCGAATAGAACCAGAAGAGGTGCTGAAAGAGGATGGGGTCGCCCCCCATGGACGGATTGAAAAAGCCCAGGTGAAACATGCGTTCAAGGCCGGCGAGCAGGAGCGTGATGGCGACCACGGGAGTGCCAAGAATCATCACCAGGCTGGTGGCGTAATGCGCCCAGACGAAGAGCGGCAGGCGGAACCAGGTCATTCCCGGCGCACGCATGGTGTGGATGGTGACGATGAAGTTCAGGCCGGTAAGAATCGAAGAGAAGCCATTGATGAAGATACCGATGACCGCGGGCGTGACCGCGGAGTTCGAATAGATGCTGCTGAGGGGCGTATAGAAGGTCCAGCCGGTGTCCAGGCCGCCGGTGCCGAAGGAATAGAGCACGAAGCAGCCACCGATAAGATAAATGTACCAGCTCAGGAGATTGATTTTCGGGAAGGCCAGGTCCTTTGCGCCGATCATAATGGGGATCAAGAAATTCCCGAGAATGGCGGGGATCGACGGGATGAGGAAAAAGAAAATCATGGCCACGCCATGCATGGTGAAGAGCTTGTTGTAGGTTTCCGGCGAAACCAGCGCGCCGCCGGGGGTCAGGAGATGAATGCGGATCATCGTGGCGAAGATGCCGCCAATGAAAAAGAAAACCGTGACGGAGGCGAGGTAAAGCAAGGCGATGCGCTTGTGATCGGTGGTGAGCAGCCAAGCGCGGATGCTACGGCCGGAGCCATAGGTGGCGTTCAAATAATGTGTATCCGGCAATTCGTGCTCCGGAACTAAAGGTGCGGTGCTCATGACTTATCTTTTCTCCGTGGCCGGAGCGGTTTCATCGCCCCTTACCGGGGCGATTCCGGAGCCCTTGACGGGAACGGGCTGCGATCGCAGAGACTTGATGTATTCGGTGAGCGCAATATCTTGCTCCTCGGTCAACTGTCCTTGGTACGGCGGCATCAGCGGTTCGTAGCGGGCAACAATTTTTGCGTTGGGCTGGAGAATTGATTCCCGGATGTATGCCTCATCGGCAGTGACGGTGGCGCCGCCGGCCAGGAGCACTTGTGCGCCATAGAGCCCATTGAGAGACGGGGCGCGACCGGTGCCATTGGCCAGATGGCAGGTGATGCAGGCCTTTTCCGCGAAGAGTTTCTCGCCGACGGCGACCGGATTGGCTCCGCCGGCACCCGAACCCGAAAGCCACGCGGCGTATTCCGTGGGCTCCATGACCGTGACCCATCCGCCCATCAAGGCATGGTTTGTGCCGCAATACTGCGAGCAGAAAAAGTGGTAGCGCCCGGCTTTAGTGGGACGAAACCACATGGTGTTGTAACGGTTGTAGCCGGGGATGACATCCATCTTCACGCGGAAAGCCGGCACGAAGAAATCGTGGATAACGTCTTCGCTGGCCAGGATCAAGCGAATGTTGCGGCCGACGGGGACGTGCAGTTCGTTAATTTCCTTCAAGCCGTTGGGCTGCTGCACCTTCCACATCCATTGTTTGCCGATGACGTAGATATCGAGCGTGTCTGAGGGAGTGTGGCGATAGTCCACATAGACCACAGCGCCCCAGGCAAACATGGCCAGCGCGAGGATCGAAGGAATGATGATCCAGGCGGCTTCGAGGCGCGGATCACCGTGAATGGGGACGCCGATAGCATCGACCTGCTTGCGGTGGTATTTGAAAAAGAAATAGATGATGGCGATGGTGATTCCGGCGGCAAAAAAAACACAGACGGAAGTAATAAAAATCATTAGCGCGTCAACATGCGGCGCAAAGTTGGACGCTTCTGGCGGATACAATGGCAGTTGCGATTGCACGATTCTAGTGCGCTCCTTGCAGATTCGAACGGGCGGCCCGAAGGTCACGGCGCCGGGAAATCCAGATGCCCCCGATGAGCAAGAGAATCGTCAGGATGCCGCCGAGGCGGATAATCCTAAGAATGGAAGCGCTGTACTTTGCGCTCGAGGGGTCATAGTGGTAGCAGAACAGCAAAACGTGGTCGATGGGCGAGCCAATCTTTCCAGCGGAGGCGTCCACAAGGCCCAAGCGCATGTCGCGGCCGGGATACTCGACACCATAGAAGTAGCGGGAGATGCGGCCGCCCGGGGTCAAGATCATCACGCCGCTGGCATGAGCGAATAGTTTGGACTTCGCATCATAGCGGAACCGGAAATTCGCGGCACGCGTCGCGGCTTCAATAGACTCTTCCGAGCCGGTCAGGAAATGCCAGCCCGAGACCGTTTCCGGGCGGTGGAAGCGTTCGAGAGCCACTTTCTTTTTCTCTGCGGCCATTTCCGTCGTGTCATGGGGATCGAAGCTGATGAAAACCACTTCGTAGTCACGGCCAGGGTTGAAGGAAAGCATGCGCAAAGTGCCGACGACACCTCTTTGGATCTCGTCGCACAGCATCGGGCAGCTGTAGTAAACGAACGCGAGGACCACGGGCTTCTGGCCGAAGAACTCGCGAAGCAGAACGTCGCGGCCGCTTTCATCGCGAAAGTGAGCATCGGGCGGCATCTGCCCATTGAGGGGCGGCTCGAACCCCACATTCTGCAAAGCGGGAGGCAAGGCTGCGGCCGAAGAGCCGACGTTGCTGGGCACGGTCTGCGCCTGCAAAGCGCAGGATGCTGCCAGCAGCAGGGCGGCGATTCCGAAAATGTAACGAACTCTTTGCATCGGTTATTTCTTTTTCTCCACTGGCGGCGCGGCCGCTCCGGGCAATCCTTTTTCCTCAATGATCTTCATTGCGTCCTCGACGGGAATCTGCGCGATGCCGGCATTCTTGTCGATCCACTGCAATTTCTCATTCGCGTCATTGTCTGCCTTCAGTTTTTGCCGCAAATCCTTCTGTGGATCGTCCACATGCCCAGGAACACCCTGGAGCCGCGGTTCCGGCGGATAGTCTTTTCCAAGAGCCTCGCGAGAAGGGGGCGGCGCGGTGTCGGAAGAGGCCGCGAGATTGGAGGTGAAATGGAGAATGAAAATGCAAATCACCAGCGCGGCTGCCGTGGCCACACCGAGCGCAAAGAGATACCAATAGATGGTGCCCACCTTAATGTCGCGTTCCTCGAAGGAAACGTCGGAATGACGGGGTCCTCCATCCGCTCCGCGGTCGCTCTTGGGGTGCTCAGTGCTCATGGTTCTTAATGGCCTCCGCAAGATCGGGGTCACCGAGAGGCAGGAGCGGACACTGCCTTAAATTGAAAGCAAAGAAGCCGAGCCACAACCCGCCCAGGGCGATGGGCAATACCAGGTCGAGCCAGGAGGGCACTGCGCTCGAAGTGAATTCCGGCCGCGTCATCCAGAACAGGTCGATGAGGCGCATGAGGATGAGCCACAGGGCAATCTTCGGAAGAACCTTGGCATTGCGCTTGAGGTCCTGGGAGAGGAGCAGGAAAAAAGGGACAAAGAAATGAAAGACGACGACGATAACGGCGACGATGCCCCATTCGCCGGAGAGCCGCGTGCGATAGAAGCTGATCTCCTCCGGGAGGTTGCCCGACCAAATGATCAACAACTGTGAGAAATCGAAATACGCCCACAGCATCACAAACGCAAGAAGCAGTTTTCCCAAGTCGTGGAGATGACGCGGCTGAAGGATGCCGGCGAAAGGCTCGGTGCGAGCGAGCAGCACTACCACGGCAATCATGAAGGCCATGGAGGAGATGAGCTGTCCGGCGACGAAGAGAAATCCGTAGATTGTGGAAGCCCAGTGGGGAGAGATGGACATGACCCAGTCGATGGCGGCAAAGCTCATGGCAAAAACATAGAGAATGATTCCCGGGCCGGCGAGCATCTTAAATCGTTGCCGCAGCGCGCCATCGGTCCGGTTGGTGTCTTGCTGCTTGGACAAAATGTTGAAGATGAACATCAGCCCGAGCCACACGGCAAAATAGATCACTGCACGATACAGGTAGCCATTGTGTGTTAAATAGCTTTTTTGAAAGTCGGAGAGCGCGCCTTCGCCCGACGCCGGGGCGTTCAGCCAACCTTTTTCCTCACCATGGCCGGCATAAAGGTAGCGCATGCCGAAAACGGCGATCGGCAAAAAAGCGATAGCAAGCAAGGGCAGCGTGCGGGTGGCGGATTCGAGGGGACGCCGGATGATGATGCCCCAATGGCCTGAGGTCAAGTGTTGCAGCATGACCAGACCCAGAGAGCCGAGGGCCAGGCCCAGCACCAGAAGAAAACTCATCAAATAGGAAGGGAAGAAAGTTTCAGGCGAATGAATAGCTCCGTAAATCGCCAGCAGCAGGGCCATGGCGCCCACGCCAAACGCGCGCGTTTGAAAGCGGCTGACGCTTTCCGGCGCGGGATATTCTTGCGCGGCCATCAGTTATGGCCTCCTATCGAATCCTTGGCGTTTCCTGACTGATTCAGTTTGTCGCGAAGCGCCGCGGGCAAATCGGCGGCTTTTGCATTGCGACTGAGCTGCAGTGCGCGAACGTAAGCGATGATGGCCCAGCGATCGCGAGGAGGAATTTGCGCCGAATAGCCGTACATGGCACCAAAGCCGTTGATGATGTTGTCGTAGAAATAGCCGTTGGGCGCCTGGCGAAGACGATCCTGATGAAAGCTGGGCGGATGCTTCATCCCGCGCATGGAAATCATGCCGTTGCCATCGCCCTGCAAGCCGTGGCAGGGAGTGCAGAAGATTTTGTACCGTTCCTGGCCGCGCTCGAGAAGTTCCTTATTTACGGGCAACGGAAAAGCATTCGAGTCTTTGGGCGCGAAGAGAGCATCGTCTGCAATCGAGCCGCGCGCCACGGTATTTTCCAGCAGCGGGCGTTCGGAACGACCGTCTTCGAAGAAATCCGAAGGAGAAAAGGGGAGGGTTTTCGGCTGATTGGCCATGTCCTGCTTGAGATAGCGGCATCCTCCGGCAAAAAGGAAGCCGGCCACGGCGCAAGCCGCAAAGAGAATGCGCGAGGTGCTAGTCATAGACCACCTCGGTGACGTGATGCGGGTGCAGCCCCTGGAGGAAGCGCGCCGTCTCCGCGACGTGGAACTTCGGGTCGCGCGCTTCGATGCAAAGATAAAAGCGGTCTGAGGTAGCATGGACGAAGCGCTTCACGTTAAAAACGGGATGATGGGGCTGAGGCAGGCGGTTGAGCGCTAGCATGCCGAATACGGCGCAGAGAGCGGCCCCCAGGACCGTAAGCTCGAAAGTCACGGGAATAAACGCGGGCCAGCTGTTGAGCGGACGCCCTCCGATGTTCTGCGGGTAGCTGATTGCTGCGGCCCAGTATTGGAAACCAAAACCGCCCAGACCACCAGCAAGACCACCGAGAAGCGTGATGAAGGGCACCATGTTGCGCTTCAGCCCCATGGCATGAGCAAGGCCTTCCACGGGGAACGGCGTATAGGCGTCCATGCGGTGATAACCCGCCTCGCGCGTTTTCTCTACGGCGTGAATAAGCTGCTCGGGAGCATCGAACTCCGCCATCACGCCATAGATGTGGGAACGATGATGTTCCATTACTTTTCGTCCTCAGACGTTTCCGCAACAAGTTCGCGCATTTCGGCGATGGAGATCGCTGGTAGAACGCGTACGAACAGGAAGAGCAACATGACAAACATGCCGATCGTGCCAATGAGCGTGGCCCAATCCCAGAATGTCGGTAGATAGCGGCCCCAGGCGGATGGCACAAAGTCGCGCGTGAGGCTGATTACCACGATGACGAAACGCTCCAGCCACATGCCGATATTGACGACGATGGACATGAAGAAGAGAAACGCGACGTTGTGGCGCAGCTTATAAGACCAAAGGAGCTGTGGCGTCAGGATGTTGCATAGAATCAAAGCGTAGTAGAAAGGGGCGTAAGGCCCGTGGAGGCGCTGCTGCACCAAGTAAACGTCGAATTTGTTGCCGCTGTACAGCGACAAGAAAAACTCAAAGAAATAACCGTAGGCGACGATAAGCCCGGTGGCGAGCATGACTTTCGCCATGTTGTCGAGATGCCGCATGGTGATAAAGTCTTCCAGTCCATACGCTTTGCGCAATGGAATGGCGATGGTTAGCACCATGGCAAAGCCTGAATAGATTGCTCCGGCCACGAAATAAGGCGGAAAGATGGTGGTGTGCCAGCCCGGGACGATAGCTATGGCGAAGTCGAAGCTTACGACGGTGTGGACGGAGAGCACCAGGGGTGTCGCCAGTCCGGCAAGAAGCAGATACGCCGACTGGTAGCGATGCCAGTGGCGCACCGAACCGCGCCAACCCAACGCAAGCATACCGTAGATGATTTGCTTGGGTTTCGTCACGGCGTGATCGCGCAATGTGGCCAAATCTGGAATGAGCCCGACGAACCAGAAGAGCAGCGAGACTGTCCCATAGGTAGAAACGGCAAACACGTCCCAAATGAGTGGACTGCGGAACTGCGGCCACAGACTCATGGTGCTAGGGTACGGAAACATGTAAAACGCCATCCAGGGACGCCCCGTGTGGATCAGCGGGAAAATACCGGCGCAGGCAACGGCGAAGAGCGTCATGGCCTCGGCGAAACGGTTGATGGAGGTGCGCCACTTTTGATTCAGCAGGAACAGGATGGCGGAGATGAGCGTGCCGGCGTGGCCGATACCAATCCACCAAACGAAATTCACGATGGCGAATCCCCAGCCGATGGGGATGTTGATGCCCCAGATGCCGACGCCCTTGGTGAACAGCCAGCCGATGGCGATGGTCATCAAGCCCGTGAGGCTGAAAGCAATCGCAAAACCCACGAACCAGCCAAAGGAAGTGGGGCGCGTGAGCACGATCGAGCTGATTTTGTCCGTGACCGAGCGGAACGTGTGACCCGGGCCCAGCACCGGCGTCAGGCGGCGGATTTCGGGAGAATCGATTGGCGGCTGGCCGGCGCTCATGTGTTCTCCAACTCAGGATTCGGATTTCGCACAGCCGCAAGGTAGGTAGTGCGCGGGCGCGAATTCAGTTCCGCCAGAATCGAGTAGTTGCGCTGCTGAGCTCGCAGCTTGGAAACGCGGCTGTTTGGATCATTGGCATTGCCGAAAACGATGGCTTGCGCCGGGCAAGCCTGTTCGCACGCCGTCATGATTTCGCCGTCATTGATTGGTCGCCCCTTGCCACCGTCCGCCTTTTCCGCTTCGATGCGCGCGTTGTTGATGCGCTGCACGCAATAGGTGCACTTTTCCATCACGCCGCGGCTGCGCACGGTGACTTCCGGATTGCGCATGAGCTTGAACTGCGGCGTCTCCCAGTCCTGGAAGCGCAGGAAATTGAAGCGACGCACCTTGTACGGACAGTTATTCGAGCAGTAGCGCGTCCCGATGCAGCGGTTGTACGTCATGTCGTTCAGGCCCTCTGCGCTGTGCACCGTTGCGCCCACTGGACAAACCTGCTCGCAGGGTGCGTTCTCGCATTGCTGGCAGGGCACGGGCTGGAAAAAAGTCTCCGGATTATCAAGCGCCGGCTGATATTCGGAGGGATCGCCGGTGGACTTGCCGCTGGTCGAAGATTCCGTGTTCGTGTAATAGCGATCGATGCGAATCCAGTGCATCTCGCGGCCACGCATGACCTGATCCTTGCCGACAACCGCGATGTTATTTTCCGCCTGGCAGGCAATGACGCAGGCGTTGCAGCCGTTGCAGCTGTTCAGGTCAATGGCCATCGCCCATTTGTCAACATGTTTATACGAAAATTCTGCTTCGCCCTTGTAGAGAGAAAGTTCCGGGGTCGGGGCTTCCTCGTGTTCATGAGCGAAATTGGGATTCTTGTGGTATTCCTCGAGGCTGCTGGAAACGAGGATGTGGCGGCCTTCCATGTTGAAGTGATACTGCGTGCAAGCGAGCGGATAATCGTCACCCGTTTTCCGGATGATGCTGGCGGGCGCCGTTGCGGTCCAGAGCGTGCTCGAAGTACGCACGGCGTAGGCGTTGAAGCCTTTGTTCGTGCCTGTATAGCCGGCCTTCTTGCGGCCGTAGCCTAGCGGCAGCACCACAACGCCCTCGGCTTGCCCGGGCGTGATCCAGGCAGCAGCCGTCACCTTGCTTCCGGAAAGCGCGATGTCGACGACGTTCGAAAGAATCTGCCCGTGTTCGCCGCCTCGTGAAGGAATGCTGTGCGTGAGTTGGAGTTTCTCCGCCGTCTTTGGACTCACCAGCGCGGCGTTGTCCCAAGTGAGTTTGGTCACGGGCTTCGGTAGTTCCTGGAGCCAGCCGTTGTTTGCAAAGCGCCCATCGTAGATGCTCGGGTCCGGCCGGAAAAGGAATTCGAGTTCGTCAGCGGAACTCTCTTTGGCCGGCGGCAGGCTCGCGGGATTGAACTTCAAAGAAACATTGATGGGAGCAAACGCAGTGCCTGCCACCACGCCGTCGTTCAGCGTTTTGCGCCAGAACTTTTCGAAATCCGCAGAAGGATTCGCGGCTTTTAACCGGTCACGAACCGCATCGTAAGCCGAAAGCCCCGGCTTATCGGTGAACGCGGCCAGCACTTCGTGCGCGGAATGCGTGCGGTAGAGCGGCGCAATCAGCGGCTGCACGACGCTCACGGCGCCGTCAAAAGCGCGCGTATCTCCCCAGGTTTCCAGGTAATGAGATTCAGCCACGTGCCAATCACAGTATTGCGAAGTTTCGTCAAAATGTGGACTGACGTGGATGACCGTCTCGATCTTTTTCGCCTTGCTTTTTTCGTCAAAGAGCAGCTTGGAGGTGAAATCAAGATCGTGAGGCGCGGTGTATACCGGGTTGACCCCGAGAATCAGGAGTGTTGTTACTTTGCCCGCGTCAATGTCCGTACAAAGTTCGCGCAGCGATTCCAGGTGATTGACGGGATGCGCTTCGACCGGCTCGGTGTAGTACAGTGTCGTGCCGACATTGCCGAGGGCTGCATTGATGGCGTGAACCAGGGCGTGGACTTCGGCCGGTTGTTGCTCGCCTGCGACCACTAGAGTGCGGCGAGAATACTTCCGCAAATCCTTTACCACCGCGTTGAGCCACTTTTCCGCGGCGGGCGCGAGCTTCCCGCTGCCCCCCAATCCCAGCTTTGCCGCCAAGGCGCGCACAAACTGTTCGATCTCCGCGTACCGCAGGGGCAAGCGATGATCCGCGCTGGAGCCGGTCACTGAAGGTGTGGGCTCGACCACATACAGTCGGCTCATCTCGAGACCAACGCGATCCGCCTCGGAGTATTGGTCCAGCTTGCGGCGCCGGTAAAACTCGCGCATGTAGCGGACATTGCCCGGCCCGCTGGTGAGAAAATCGGAATCCAGCGAAAGAATGACGTCGGCGTTCTCTGGGCGATAGACGGTGTTGATGTAGCTGCCAAAAGCCAGCTTCGCTCCCTCGCGCGTTCCATCCCCGACGGCCGGCTCCCACTGATGCCATTTGGCCTGCGGATAGAGCGTCAGGATGGTTTGGAATTGCGCTGCCAGGGTCGGCGAATTGATGATTCCAGTGAGAACGCGAAAACCTTCGCCCCGCGTGGACCGTAATGTCGCGGCCACTGCTTGCGCGGCGTCCAGGAACTGCGACCAAGTCTGAATCTCGCCTGCCTTGGTTGCCGTTTGCGCGCGGTCGGGATCGTACAGATCCAGGATGGATGCCTGCGCAAATGCGTTGGTTGCGCCGAGGCTTGAAGGATGGTCAGGGTTGCCTTCGATTTTTGTGGGCCGCCCTTCATGACTCTCCACAAGCAAGCCGATCGCGTCGGCTCCAAACGGCATCGCTGTCGCATAATACTGGGGCTTGCCCAGCACCATGCCATCCGGCTGCTTGACGTAGGGAACGATGTATTGTTCTGGAGCGCGCCCGCAGCCAGAGAGGCCCGCAAGCGCCAGGGAAGCCCCCATGAGCTTCAGAAAATCGCGCCGGTCAACGGAGTCGTCCCATTCCGAGGGCGCCTGACGCGGGAATTCCCGGTGGAGCAGCTCCTCAAAGTTTGGATCGCCCGCAAGCTCTTCGAGAGTGCGCCAATACTGCTTTCCGGTTTTTGATTGCAACTGGGCACGCACCGCGGCAAGGTCCAGCGGCCGCGGCGTCAAAGACGCGTCTTCCCGATGTTCGTCTAAAGCGGGCCCGTCGTCCTTCTGTTCTTCATGTGAGCGCGCGTTCATAAAGTCCGTTAACGGTGACAGGTCGAGCAGCTCGTCAGCTCGGCTGTTGTCCGAAGGTTTCGTTCCTTCACAAATTGTTGCCCCAGTTCTTCTTGATGGGGTCCCGGCTGCCAATCCATGGCAAAAACTTTGTCCATCGGCCGCAAATTCGGCGCGGGGTTCCGGTGGCAGTCCAGGCACCATTGCATCAGCAGCGTGTTCGCTTGGAAAACCAGCGGCATCTGATCGACCTGTCCGTGGCAGGTCGTGCACCCAACGCCCTTGTTCACATGAATGCTGTGGTTGAAGTACACGAAATCCGCAAGACGGTGGATTTTCACCCACTC
>Ga0137364_10000759_pt1 | contig 13903 bp, 15 predicted proteins | sample SagtaG_10_FD_104798 | JGI IMG/M metagenome (GOLD analysis project Ga0137364, IMG submission 104798) | Vadose zone soil microbial communities from Sagehorn Ranch, Mendocino, California, USA - Sage1_L_20_16 metaG | ecosystem: Environmental > Terrestrial > Soil > Vadose zone | place: USA... | reverse complement strand
GTCGAGGGCCACATGAGCGACGTCAGCACTAGTGTGCAGAAAGCGATTGCCCACAACGTCTGCGGTGCGCCCCCCGTCAAGCTGTCCAAGGCCGACTGGAAACCGTACGCGCTCATCAAAAAGATGCTTCAGATCGAGCATAAGTTGGCCAAGGAAAACGCCGAGACGAACGGCTGGAACGTCACCGAGGAAATGACGGCGGTCACGGAACAGTTCTGCGCGGCGGTAAAAGCCCGATGAGCATGACCGCCGCCAATTGTCCGAGCCCCGCGAGGACGATGGCAGGGAAGCCGTCGCCCCAGTCATGGCCGTTGCGGGTGAAGCAGCGGATGCGCGGGCCATCCCGGCGCACCATCAGGCGATAGCCGTCGTGTTTGAGTTCGTGGATCCAGAGCGGGCCGGACGGTGGTCGGCCACCCTCGACGGCTGGCATGGTTCGATGAAGCCGGAGGGTCGCCGCCGCTGGACCATTCGCCGGAGCATAGGGCAGCGCGTGACGGGTTCAATCTGCGAGAAAGTGCCTGGGCGTTAACCCTCAACCTGTGGCGGTGTGGTAATGACGCTTTGGGGAACAGCTCCAATGGTCAAAAAGCCAGTCAAACTCGATCCCGGCGACGGCTTGATTGTCGGCGAGGTCGGCCCGTGGGCGACGGAGAAGCACGACCGTCTGCAGAGATACATCCAGGCATCTCGCGGCGCGCGCGCGAAATTCCTGCCACCAGTCGGAAGAGGTGGCGCGAGCTACATCGAGCTGTATTCGGGTGCGGGCCGATCACTGATCACGGGCACAAATCAAATCATCGACGGCAGCGCCGTGGTGGCCTTCAATGCTGGACGTGCGAGCGGTCATCCGTTTTCCGCGATGCACCTGTCTGATCTGGAGCCGCAGAACTCATCCGCGCTCGCGCAGCGCATCAAGGCTCTGGGTGGCGCGGCGACAACCTATGTCGGCGATGCAAATATCGTTGTCGATCAGGTCATGAGCGCGATCAATCCGTATGGCCTTCACCTTGCGTTTCTGGACCCCTTCAGTCTCGCGCAGTCGCCGTTTTCGATCATCGAAAGAATGATGCGGGTGCAGCGGATGGACATGATCATTCATGTCAGCCTGCAGGATTTGCAGCGCAATCTCGACAAACATTCGCGCGTCGGTGGAACGCTCGACATTTTTGCGCCGGGATGGCGTGATGCAGTGGACGTGAACCAGTCAACGGCTGCTCTGCGGGCGGCGTTTATCGAATACTGGCTTGCGATGATCCGCTCATTGGGAACGCACCCCGCGACCGGCATACCGCTGATCGTTGGCGAGAAGAACCAGCGTCTCTATTGGCTAGTGTTCCTGAGTTCAAATCCGCTCGGACAGAAGCTGTGGAATGACGTACAGAACTTGAGCGGACAAGGATCGCTTTTCTAAGGGGACCGTGATGGCTGACACCTCGATCGAATGGACCGACGCGACCTGGAACCCGGTCGCGGGCTGTACGGTGCTCTCTCCCGGCTGCACGAACTGCTACGCGATGCGGATGGCGGCTCGGCTGGATGCGATGGGCGTGAAGAAGTATCGCGGGTTGACCCGCAAGAGCGGCAAGCGAGCGGTCTGGATTGGCAGGATCAGGCTCGATCAGAACGCGCTCAGTATCCCGGCTAGTTGGAAAAAGCCGCGCCGGATTTTTGTGAACTCGATGTCGGACCTGTTTCACGAAGCGGTGCCAGCCGACTTTGTTGCCGCCGTCTGGCGTGCAATGCAGACAACTCCGCAGCACACCTATCAAATATTGACGAAGCGGCCCGATCGGATGGCGGATATTGCCGCATCACTGCCGGTGCTGCCGAACGTGTGGCTTGGGACAAGCGTTGAGAACGCCGACTATCTTGAGCGCATTGACGATCTGCGCAAGGTCGATGCTGCCGTCAGGTTTGTTTCGTTTGAGCCTTTGCTCGGGTCGGTAGCTCTGGCCGATCTGAACGGCATCCAGTGGGCAATCGTCGGCGGCGAGAGCGGCCCGCGTTCGCGACCAATGGCCGAGCAGTGGGTCGCGGAGATTGAAGCCGCATGTCGCAAGACAAGGACGGCTTTCTTCTTCAAACAGTGGGGCGGCGTTCGCAAGAAGAACACTGGCAGGCACTATCGCGGGCGCACGTTCGATGAGATGCCGCGCGCCGTCGCGATATCGTGATCTGTAGTACGGGCGGAAATACGTCTACTTATTTGGCTTCCATTCGCGCGCAAGTTTTTGCGCTTCGGCGATCTGAGCAGAGGTCATCCTTCTAGCAAGCTCATCGCGGTATTCGACGTAGTCGGAGCGCGATGTTGCTGGTGCCCCGGCAGAAGCCAAGTTGAACCACATGTGCGCCTTGACATAGTCCTGCGGCACTCCTTCCCCGTCGCGATATATAAATGCGAGATTGCTTTGCGCCCAAACATGGCCCTGATTGGCTGCGAGTTGAAGCCACTTTGCAGCTTCTACGTAGTCCTGCCGAACGCCATCACCTCGTCGGTAAAGAAAGCCAAGTTGAAACTGAGCACTGGGATAACCTAGTTCAGCCAATGAACGGAACAGTCTCACCGCCGTTGGATAGTCATCTCGTTTCATTGCCTCAAAAGCATCATTCCAGACATCTTTCGGACCTTCGGCCACCGCTGGTACGGCAAAGCCTAACGTCAGAACGATTATCGCAATTGCCTTGAGGCCCATTTTCAGTTCCCTCCCATCGTGGTCATGCTGCCGCCGCGCGATCCTCTTTGTCGGCCCCGCGCATGACGATCCTGGGCGCATCATCCGCCAATGGCCGCTGCAACGCCTTAGCCTCGTCCCATGGTGCCCGCATCCACACGTCCCGCTCTTCGTCGGTGGTCAGGATCACGGGCATGGCCTTCGGATGGATCGGCTCGACCACCGCGTTCGCCGATGTCGTGAGAAAACCATAGACCTGATGCGGCCCTGGCACCGGCTTCGACTTGGTGCCGGGATCCCCGTTGAACGTCGTCCAGATGCCAGCGTAGGCGAACAGCGGTCGGTCCTCATTGAGCGCGAACCAGACCACGTCCTTCTTCTTCGTCTCCGGGTTTGGCTCGGGCGCGTATTCGGCGAAGCTGTTGGCGGGGACAAGGCAGCGGTTCTCCGGTTTGAGCCAGCCGCGCCAGTGCGGCGATGACGTATTGCGGATGTTCGTGACCGGCGGCCCGCCCGTGCGGGGCGGGGGCGGCATGCCCCAGCGCATCAGGGTCATTTCCGTGCCGGTGTCGCTGTTGCGGATCACGGGCGCGAGGTAGTCCGGGAAGACGCCGGGCATCGGCACGAGGTTGCCAGTATAGCGGTTGACGACGCGGAACAGCGCAGCGATGGCAGCTTGGTTCGTGGTGATGGAGTAGAGGTTGCACATAAGCTACGTTCGCGCGCTCACCGCCAGCATGATTTCACTCCCGTAGGCTGTGAGCACGTATCCGTTTTGCGGATTGTGCCGAATGCACTTCAGTTCCAACATGTGATTTATTGATAGCTCGATAGCGTTCACCCTTAGGTCGGGAGCCGCTTTGTGCACGTCGCCTGCCGAAAAATAAGGAGTGTTAGTGCTACGACGATCCACGGCGAAGCTCATCACTCGGATGTCTATCGGTTGCCACTTCCGCACCGTTTCCACGTACTCCGGCCTGATGTCGTCGTGGTTCGGGTCCATCGCGTTAGCTGCCAGAGCGGAATAAAGTCTTAGTATTTCTTCGCGCGGTTCACGCTGGGCTGCTTCCAGCAATGGAGCAGCTAAGTCTTCCGGCAGGGCGGAGGTCTCCTTCAGATTTCGCTCGTCGAGAATGCGTTTGGTCTCTCGCGCCATTTTGTCGGCGTTGCGTGCTCGCTGTTCTTTGATGCGATCACCAATCAGAAAGCCATACGCGTCGCCGATGGCCGGTGCGGCGCGATTTACAAGGTCGAGCCCTTTGCCGATGGTTTTGGCGGTCTCCTCGGTAGCCTTCTCGTAGGGTAGGTCAGGGCGCTTGTCGTTCATGCTGTGATGACCTCATCGGCTTTGCGCGTCTTCATCGTTCTCCCGGCCACCACGTGGAGGGCGGATCGCTTGCGGAAATCTTGTTCGGTCGCAGCGCGACCAGATGGCTGCGCTTGTAGGCAAGAGCCCCGGACTTCGGAGCACTGGCGGCAGCGCATGTAGCGTTCGAGTTCGTGGACGGGCGTTGTCTTCGGTCGCCGCACGATGTCGAGGGCAACGGTCTGGTGCGTGTTGCAGCCCAAGCATTTCACTTCGAGATAGAGATACCCGGCATTCAGCGCGTCACCGAGCGCGGGCGATGGCTGCGCCGGTCCCTGAAAGCCGAGCATGCGCCTATTCCATGCCTCGACGGCGAGGCGGTCGGCGTCCTTGCGGGCTTCTGTTGCCCGCTCTGCCGCCGCCCGGACCGATGCGCGCCGTAAATGGTCTCACGTGACTTGCTGCCCATGCGAGAGGAGGATTGCCGGGCCGCGCGGCACAGGCAAGCCACTACAGATTGCGGTGGATAACGTGACCGGCACAACGGAAGCGACGCAACGTCCAAAGCGGCGGCAAGATCAGGCCAGCACGGCAGCAATGGCATCACACTTGCACCGGGCTGGCCATGGCCGCGTGGTGGTCCTTAAGCGGAGATTAAGAACACCTATGGCGTTGGGCTCCAAGCGTTCCTTGAACCTTGGCCTTCCCGTCACACACAAACAGGTGGGGGGAAATTTCAGTGTCCAGTCTGACACGCTTGCCTCCCCTTGTGTCCTCTAGAGTGCGCAGAACGGAGAGCATTGATGAGACCCATGCTTGGTTGCCTTGCAATACTGATGGCACTGACAAGTTCATCGCAGGCGGCGAATATCAATCTTTGTAAGGAGAGGTATGCGGAAAGTTATGCGAGCTGCATGGTCGACTATATGTTTTCGAGGTCTACCTACCGGGGGTACTCCCTGTGCATGTGCTTGGCCATGAATAGGTGGTGCGCTTGCTCCGGAGCTTGCAGATTGAAAAAGTGTGCGGTTGATTAGTTATGAGACGACGTTGCATTTCTTAGCGGCCTTCTTCGCGGCGCTCGCACCGATGAGCCGCAGCCTGCCCACATCGGGCACCGCCGGAGATGGTCCTGATCTGCGGCAAACTCACCACGACGGGCGCACTGGCAAATAGGTCGCGGACGGTTTTTCACTCGCACTGATCATCGGTGCTGCTGATCGAGCGGCGGCTCGTTGCGTTCGTCGGCGATCTTGGTGCAGTGTTCGGCAATCTCGGTGCGGACCTGCCGCACGACCGCGTCGATGTTGCGCCGGACCACGATGTCGCGGCTGCAACGCGCCGCTATGCCCGACAGATGCGTCAGCACCACGCCGCAGATGCCGTCGATTAACGCATCGACATCCGCCCTGCGCACCAGTTCACGTTTCCTCTCCATCAGGCGCATCTGCAGCATTTCGGTCTTGACCGCGACGTGAGCAGCGTCGGCTTCCGTGCGCGGTGATCGCTTGTGCTCGCGCCGCAGAAATCGCAGGTACGCAACGCGGCTCTGGTCGAGCGGGAAGCCGTCACCGTGCCGCTGGATCACGCCTTCGGTTTCGAGCTTGCCGATGTAGGTCCGGCTGCAATCAAGGTGCAGTGCGAGTGCCGAAGCGCTCACGGTCGCGGGCTTTCTGGACCGCGGTCGAGAGACAGGCTTGGCGACGGACGGGCGATCAACGTGTTCGTTCCTGGGGTAGGATACTCCGACTGGATACGAGCCGGAAGCATCCCGCGTTGGAGCGGGTGATGGAACAGTTCGTTCATCTAGATGGAACCGCGAGGTTTGATCTACGTCAAGGGCGCGAAGTTCCCGCGCGCGAGACTGCGGACGAACGACCCGCGGTTCGCCGCGATGCGCAGGTGTCCGCGGCTTTTCTCTCTCAAAGAAGGAGGATGCTAATGTTGCGCCGAGTTCTCATCGCTTCGGCAGCTGCCATGCTGCTGGTCGTCACCACCTTCCATTCCGACGACGCGTTCGCCCGCGGCCGCGGCGGCGGCGGCGGCATGCGCGCCGGAGGTTTCCACGGCGGCGGCGCCGTGCGAGCGGGAGGCTACCGCGGCGGCGCGGTCGCAGCTCGGGGATACCGGGGCGGCGCTGTCGCTGTGCGCGGCGGAGGTTACGGCTATCGGGGCGGCGCCTACCGGGGCCGCGGCTACGGCTACGGTGCGGCGGCGGTCGGTGCCGCGGCGGTCGGCGCCGCAGCGGCGGGGTCCTACTACCGCGGCGGCGGCGGCTGCGGCTACGACGCCTACGGCAACTATGTTTGCCCGAACGGGTATCAGTACTGAGCGGCGCGACGCCGTTTGGCCTATGGTGTTCGAAGCCAATGGTGAAGTCATCGGCATAGCTTTCTGCGACACTGGAGAGGAAGAAATGATCAGACCCGCCGTCGTGGCGCTCGCGCTGTGCGTTGTGTCCCCAGCACAGAGTATGCCGTACGCCCCACTTCAGCAGCCGAACAATTCGGTCATTCAAGTTCGCCAAGGATGTGGGCTGGGACGTCAACTGGTCGATGGCATCTGCGTATCGAACGCCAAGGTGCGTGCCGCGGTCCGCAAGTGCAGCGCTCGAAAAATGCGCATGGTGAACGGTCGCTGTGAACCACGCGCGCGACCTGCTGCCGCCCCTGCCGCGGCGCGACCTGCTGCGGCCCCTGCTGTGGCGCCACCTACGACCCAGCAACCTGCGGCTACTCCCGCCACGCCCCGTTGACCGGCGCGCGCAAGCGACAACGAACAAGTTTGTAAAAGACCGGGGCGGGGTCATTCAGTAAGCAATCAATTTCGAGAAACCCGGCGCGGCCCGCAGAGCGCGAATGCTCTGCGGGATATTTTCTGCAATCAGCCTAGCGGGTCGGAGTACCAGCCCAAAATTGTGTTTCCTCGAATGGAATAAAAGAGATGTTGCACCGAGTACACGGTGCCGCTGCTGCAACTGCAACCATGGATTTTCTCGCACCAGATATCCTCGATAAGTGCGGTCGCGCGGTCCCGGCGGTTCGGCACACCCTCCACAGGACCCGGACGACCGATGCGGAGGGACCGCCATTCCTCAACGGTCCCGCCTGCGTCACGCATCACCGCGACCCTTGACGCAATCATGCCAAGGTGCGGCATGAGCACGGCGCGACTGCTCCAAGCCCTGCTCGATGCCGGTCTCAGCAAATACGAGCCGATCCGCTGCGCGCGCTTGAGAGACGCCGCCCCAAAAATCCCCTCCAGCACAGAGAATTCCGCAGCGGTTCATAAAAATTCCCAAATAATTCCGCTGTTATTTCCGCATTTTTAGGGCCATACCTCTCCGCATTGGAGGTTCAGATGGCCAAGATCAAAGTACGTCCCCGTCCCGGAGCCCTTTCGGACCTGTTGAAAATGAAAGGGATGACGCAGATGGACGCGTTCGAGAAGACCCGTGTTGATCGGAAAACCTTATTGAAGATTGACCGTGGCGAGGAGGTGAAGCTGGAGACACTCCAACAAGTGGCAAACAACCTCCAAGTGACGGAAGAGTATTTCCGTCATCCTCCGGCCGCGGAGGCGACCGACGACGGTGACGATCCGGAGCCGGGAACCATCATGCTACGCAAGCTCGACGCGGCGCGCCTGAAGGAGCTTCTTGGGGGAGCCGAACGCGTCAAATGGCGCCTGAACGCCAAGGTCCGGGACGACGAAGCGCGCAAGTTTCTGGAGGACCTCGAAACAGCCGTAGAGAATTTTCGGGGACACCAGCTCGTCGAAGACAGCCCCTCTCGTGAAACTCTCTCCCTACGGCTCCAGCTCGAGCGCCTTAAGACTGCGGACGACATCGCCGCCCGCGTGGAGCGGCTCGCGGAGCACCGCCTCGCGCTACTTGGGGCCCACCACCTGTTCTGGGAATGCTCATACGAAGATTGTTCGTACGAGGACCACCAGTGGTCCAAAGAGGAGTACCACTCTTCTAAAACCGTCCTTCTGTCTGTCGAGCCGTTCGGCACGCAATCGCGGCGCGTCCGTATGTCCTACGGAAATCCGCCTCCATTTTTCGCCCCCGACCCCGAAACCGCTGTCTTTGTAGATGGCGAGCGGCTCCTCTCACGGGAGGAGCTTTGAGATGAATATCGATACGGCTAATCCGTCGTTCCTGCTCTGACAGCCATCAAACCGTTTCTGCTTCAGTTCCTGCCTACGGCAGGCGAGCGTCACTTTACGCGCCCTAACTCCCAAAGGATAACGCCTATGGTTCAACTCACATTGTTCGCCGAGGATATTCGGCGGCCTGCAAGACAGGCTCGAAGTGACATCCGTTTTGGGGATGCTGCGGAAGCGTTTGTCATCGCGAAACTGCTCAAGGCAGGGTTCGATGCCCATAGTGCCCGCCGTGATGCGCCTTACGACATTGGCGTTGACCTCGGAAAGGGGCGTTATTGCCGCGTCCAGGTCAAAGGGCGCGAACGAGCGCATCACGGAAAATGGGACTTTCGGTTTGTCCGGGGAAACCCCAGGACCGGGGCCGGTGCCTACGCCTACTCAGCCACAGACTTCGACATCACCGCGTGCGTCTCGCTGTCCCTCGAGCGGGTCGCGTTTTTTTCGGGCGTGCACGCCTCGATCCGGTTGAGCACGGCCGACTTCCTGCGCCCGGACAGCGAGATTGAGAGCTGGATCCGTGCCCTCAACATTTTCTATCGCCAGCATTGAACGGAACTTAAACCATGGAACACAGGATCATTTGCCTCGACATCGAGACTGTCCCGGACCGCACGCTAATTCCAGATTGGAATGAAGGAAAGTTTCCGCCCAAGCCTATCTGGCATCGGATCGTTGCGATCTCCTTCGTTGAGGCTCGTATCGAGTACGATAAGGGACTTCCAGTGAAGTACGCGATTGAGTGTTGCCGATCCGGTGGTGACGCAGATTGGGACGAGCAGCGCCTCCTCTCGAAGTTTTGGCAGTACTTCGCCGAACGCGCGCCGCGAGTGGTTACCTGGAATGGCAAAGGGTTTGACCTTCCGGTGCTTCGCACCCGCGCTATGATCTACGGCATCTCGGCGCAGAGCTGGTACCAGCGAGGTACAAAGTGGGACAACTACATGCAGCGGTTTGCTCCTGACTGGCATTGTGACTTGATGGAGCAGCTCTCGGACTACAGGGCGTGCGCTTCGATGAGCTTGGATGATGTTGCGCTCGCCCTAGGACTTCCGGGCAAGATCGGCGGCCACGGATCAGAGGTCGAGGCGATGGTCCGACGCGGCGAGATCGACAACGTGCGCGCTTACTGTGAAGGCGACTGCCTCAACCTTTTCGGCTTGTACGTTCGGTGGGCGCTCCTGAGCGGCAGAATAGACGCGGCTGGCCACAATGCATCGCTTCAAAGCCTGATCGAATGGCTGGAAAGTCAGAGGGATGTGCGCCCGCACTTAGGCACATTCCTAGACCGCTGGCGCGCGACGTGCCGACCCGCGCCGATGTTTGTGCTGTGCGCCGAACGGGCCGCGACCAATCAACCCTGCTGACAGGGTTCAAAACGCTCGCCGGGATACAAGCGGGACACGCGCGGTGCCATGGGAACCCTGAGCAAGGGACACTATGCGGACACCATTTTCCGTTTCCCGTGCCTTCTCAACTGGTTACATAGAGCCTCATACTCCCACAAGGGGAGAGGGAAATTCATCATCACAGATTGTTCTCAGTTCATTTCAATATCTTATTGAGCTGTTTGCTTGGACGATATTGCTAGGCTTCATATAGGTAGCAAAATCAATCGTGATTACGGGTCAACTTCGCAAGTGTCGATTGTACTGCTTGTCCGTTGTTGAGGGGATAGTGTTGCAAAAGTCTTTTTGCGTCTCTGAACACAAATACTTCGGGCTGTAGGCGCGGCGATCGTGCGACTCTCCACCATCAAGACCTGGCGGGCTTCGACTTCTCCTTCCAGCCGTCGCGCGGATCTGCCTCTCGAACAACGCCGCCGAACGGGCGGTCCGCGCGGTGGCGCTCGGCCGGGCCAACTGGATCTTCGCGGGCTCGGACGCCGGCGTGCAGCGGGCCGCCGCCGTCTAGACCGCGCTATGCCGAGTCCCCGACTATGCCGAACCACCGTGTGGCCGATCGGGTGGCCTTGCTCGCACAATTTTCGCAGCAAAGCGCAGACTCTTGCATCTCCACAGGAGCGACGACTCAGGATCGCCGCGCGCATGGGCGAACCACCAACAACTATGCACGGCTACGAACTATTTCAGCCCCCAAGATACGCCCGCTTGACCTCCGGCATGCGGGCGAGCTCGGCGCCGGTGCCGGAGAGCTTGACGCGGCCGTTCTCCAGCACATAGGCGTGGTCGGCGAGCCGCAGCGCGGTGGCGGCCATCTGCTCGACCAGGACGATCGTCGCTCCCTCCTTGCGCAGCGCGCGGATCGTGCTCGCGATCTCCTTCACCAGCAACGGCGCGAGCCCCATCGACGGCTCGTCCATGAGGATGACGCGCGGCTCCGACATCAGGCCTCGGGCGATCGCCAGCATCTGCTGCTCGCCGCCCGAAAGCGTGCCCGCAAGCTGGCGGCGCCGTTCACGCAGGATCGGGAAACGCGTCATCTCGCGCTCCATCAGCTCGGCGACGCGCACGCGGTTGCGCGGCAGCCGGGTGTAGCCGCCTAGCAGCAGGTTGTCCTCGACGGTCTGGTCAGCGAACAGTTGGCGGCCTTCGAGAATGTGGGTGATGCCGAGCCGGGTGATATCGTGCGGCCTGCGCCTGGTGATGGTTTGTCCTTCGAAGCGGATGTCGCCAGCGGTGACCGGTGCCAGCCCGGAAATCGCCATCAGCGCGGAGGTCTTTCCCGCCCCGTTCGAGCCGATGATCGCCGTGATCTCGCCTTGCTTCATGGCCATGTCGATGCCGCGCAGCGCCTCGACATGGCCATACGCGACCTTGAGACCCTCGATGCTAAGCATGGACAGACCTATCGTGGTCAGCTTCGGCGACGCCGAGATAGGCCTCGATCACCTTCTTGTCCTCGCGCACCGCGGCGGCACTGCCCTCGGAGATCTTCTGCCCGAAGTCGAACACCGAGATTACGTCGGAAATCCCCATGATGAGCTCCATGTGGTGCTCGATGACGAGAAGCGTGACGCCGGCCGCCTTGATGTCGCGGATGATGCGCGAGAGGTGATGGAGCTCGGTCGGATTGACCCCGGCCGCCGGCTCGTCGAGCATCAGAAGTTGCGGACGCGCCGCGAGCGCGCGCGCGATTTCCAGCAGCCGTTGTTGGCCGTAGGACAGGTTCTGCGCCGGGTCGTGCGCACGCTCGGCGATCCCGACGAGCTCCAAGAGCGCCATCGCCTTGCCGCGATAGGCCGCCTCCTCGGCGACGGCCGCGCGGGTCTGCAGGAGATGCGCCCACAAACCGCTTTTGAGTTGCAGGTGGAACCCGACCATGACGTTGTCAATGACCGAGAGGTCGACGAACAGTCGGATGCTCTGGAAGGTGCGCGTGATGCCGTGCTGGGCCATGCGGTGTGGCCCCTGCGGCGGCAACTCCCTCTCGCCGAGCATGATCTTGCCGGCGCTCGCCCGAAAGACGCCGGTTACGACATTGACGAAGGTGCTCTTGCCGGAGCCGTTTGGGCCGATCAGGCCGTGCACGGTCCCGCGCTTGATCGCGACATCGACGCCGCTCAACGCGCGAATGCCGCCGAAGCTCTTGGCCAATCCGCGCACCACCAGGACCGGGCCATCTTGCGCCGAGTCGCGCGCGAAATCGAGTACGCTTCGGTCTGGCGTGATGACGGCGGGCGGGCGACGCAAGCGACGCAATGCTGGCATCTGCTGCAAGCTGCCGACGATGCCTCTCGGCAGGAACACGATCGTCACCAGGATGATGCCGCCATAAATATAAAGGTGATAGTCGTGCAGGCTGGCGAAGACCGTCGGGATCAGGTTGAGAATGACGCTGCCGACCAGTGGCCCGAACAGCGTGCCGCTTCCCCCCATCAGCGCCGATGTCAGGAGCGAGACCGAGAGCGAGAAGACGAACGTGTCGCTGTTGATGAAGCCGTTCTGATGGGCGAAGAACACGCCGCCGATCCCGGCGTAGACCGAGCTTATGACGAAGGCCAGGACCTTATAGCGGTAGACGTTGACGCCGACCGACTGTGCGGCGATCTCGCTGCCCTGCAGCGCCAGGAGCGTGCGCCCCATGCGGGAGCGAAACAGGTTGGCGGCGAGCAGATGGCAGAGGAGCGCGACGCCGGCGATCAGCCAGAAATACTGCGTCGCCGTCATCTCGCTGCCGTCAGGAAGCGTCGGCGGCGGGATCGACATGATCCCCATCGGCCCGCCGGTGAGGCTCCAGCGGTTGCTTGTCACCTCGGCCATGAAGCCGAACGCGATCGTCACCATGGCGAGATAGGGGCCCTTGGCGCGCAGCGAGGGTACCGCAAGCGCGGCGCCGAACAGCCCGGCGAGAGCGACGCCGAGCGGGGCGCTCAGCCAGAACGGCAAGCCGAGCCGCGCCGAGGCGAGCGCAGTGGTGTAGGCGCCGACCGCATAGAGTCCGGCATGGCCGAGCGAGATCTGCCCGGTCCAGCCGACCAGGATGTCGAGCCCGAGCGTCACGATGAACAGGTAGGCGAGCGACTGCATCACCAGAATGAAGAAGGGATCATCGAAGACGACCGGCAGTAGTGCCAGAATGAGCGCCGCCAGGGCGACCAGCGCCCAGTCTTTCGGACCCGAGAAGGCGAAGATCGGCAGCTGCATGTCAGACCTTGGTGATCTCCCTGCGACCCATGAGGCCGGTCGGACGGATGGCGAGGACGATCAGGATGAAAAAGAACGTGATGCCTTCCTTGAGGTTCGAGTTGACCATCCCGAGCAATTGCTCGAGGAGCCCGATCACCAGGCCGCCGATGAGAATGCCGATCGGATTCTCGAGCCCCCCGAAGATCGCCGCCGCGAACGCCTTGATGCCAGGCACCGTCCCCATATAGGCCCAGGCAAAGGTAATCGGAGCGATGAGGATGCCGCCGAGCCCTGCGAGCGCCGATGAGAGAACGAACGCGAACACCACCATGCGCGGCACGTTGATCCCCATCACCGCCGCCGCATTGCGATTGAACGCAACCGCAATCAGCGCCTTGCCGAGCAGCGAGCGGCGCAGGAACATCTGCACCGCGAAAACCGTGCCGAGCGCGGCGACGATGATGAACAGTTCCTGCGGGAAGATGCCCGCCGAGCCGATCTGGAGGACGGCCTCGCCGAATGGGGAGGGAAATTTGATCTGCTCAGGCCCCCACAGATTCACCGCCGCATTCTTGAGAATGATGCTGACCGCGACCGTGCTGAGCACCCAGCTCAGGGAGAGCGCGTGGCGCATTACCGGGCGGATGGCGCCGCGTTCGAGCGCAGCGCCCATCACCCCAGTGAGCAGTACCGCGGCGATCACCGCGACCGCATAAGGCAGGCCGAAGGTCACGTAACAGGTCAGCCCGAACAGCGCCCCGATCATCAGGAACTCGCCCTGGCCGAAATTGAGCGCGCCGGTCGTGACGAAGGTGATGTAATAGCCCTCGGCGATGAGGGCGTAGATACTGCCAATCGACAGGCCGCTGACCAGCGCCTGCCACAGTTTTGCGAAAAACAGACTCATCTCGGCACACCCCCGGCAAGACGGATCGCGTGGGTTGGTCACCCTCCTGCAGACGGAGGGCCGGACCACCGAAGTTGATCCGGGGACGGGTTTCTCCGCTCCCGGACAGCTTCGCTGTTCGACCTCCCCGTGTCAGGGGGCGGTAACCCTCGGCACGTTATTCGGAGGCGCGCTCAAGCTTGCCGTCGTGCCACACCGCCAGGAACCCGGTGTCGCGACCGAGCGACTCGTGGTTGGCGTGACTGAAGGGATGCGGCTT
>Ga0137364_10000755_pt1 | contig 13971 bp, 9 predicted proteins | sample SagtaG_10_FD_104798 | JGI IMG/M metagenome (GOLD analysis project Ga0137364, IMG submission 104798) | Vadose zone soil microbial communities from Sagehorn Ranch, Mendocino, California, USA - Sage1_L_20_16 metaG | ecosystem: Environmental > Terrestrial > Soil > Vadose zone | place: USA... | reverse complement strand
CGCCATAGCCGGCTTTCACCATCCAGTCGGTCGAAGCGCGATTCTCATAAGCGAGTTTACTTTCTCTAGCTGACGCTGGCACCGACTCCACCGGCGTCAATTCAATCGACCTCACTCGAAAACGTTCATCCAGATTGTCTGTCTGAACCTGGAGCTCCAGGGACACCTCTCCGCCTGGCAGGCGAATCTGATTCGCAATCATCGTACGATTGAAATTCAACGTGTCATCAAGAAAGACCCCGGATGTGCTCGGCAGAACAGCGTTGACGCGCACCCCGGCCCCCAGCGATAAATGAACCGTATCCACCGCGGAGGCGTAGCAAATCTTCACCTCATACTCGCCGGCCTTTGGTACCTGAAGATGCCAGTCTGCAGTTCCCGTACCCTTCCAGAGCATCATGCCGGTTTCCTTCCAGAGACGTACATTACCCTGGAGATCTGCTTGGGCAGCATAGAGACGCGTGATGCGAAGACGTTGGACTTCCTTACTATCGTCGGCAACAGATTCCCTTACGACGATCGTCCGCTTCGAACCGGCAGCAGATGACGGCGCGTCCGACCAGATCGTATGACTAATAGTTTTAAACAACTGAAATGTTTGCGGAGAGATCCCGCCGTCCTGATAAGTCTCAACGTCAAACGTCGGTACGTTCTTGCGCCGGATGCAGTCTTGAATCCATGCAATCATCGCCTCGGCCGAGAATTGAGGTGGTCCAATAGGCGTGTCGAGCTTGAAATGTCCCCAATCTTCTTCGACAAACGTCGTGATGTGCCCTTGCAAGCCTTGCTGCGGACCGCCGGTGAACTTCCCCGTGCCGCCCACTGGAAGAAAACCGTCGCCTTCAATAACCTCCTTGGAAAAATAATTCTCCCCAGCGAAGACTTCATAAAAATCATTTGCTTTTGGCAGGATCCATGAGTTGTAAATAACCAACCGGGCGGCGTTGCCCGCCTTGGCCGCGCGAGTCATCTCTTCCCATGGAGGGTTAAACGGATAGTAAGTAAATATTGCATCGTCAAACCAAAAGCCGGCGAGCCGATTGCCGTATCGCTGTCCAATGTCTCGGATGATCGCGCACCATTGCCGAAAGAATTCCGCCTTGTTTTCGTCGAAGTGAGTTCTGCTCCACCAGGGAACGTCGTCGTGCCCGGGATGATAGTACAAAATTAGCTTGATTCCCCGCTTGTCCAATGCCGTAGCCAAGTCCCCGATCAGGTCACGATCGCACGTTCGGCCCGGGAGTATGCTATCGATTGTCTTGTTGGGACCTGGAAAATAGAACCCAGCGTGAGATGTGGTAAACACAACATGGCGGGCGCCCATATCGGCAACCATCTGCGCGAAGCGTTCGACATCAAAATCGCGGACTGCCTGTTGATAAGACTTAGGGGGACCTATTTGTGGCTTGGTTTCGCTGGTCCAGTGGAACATCAACCCGTATCGGTCCGCCACGAGCCACTGGGTGCTCGCTGAGAGCTTCTCTGCCCTTGCCGCGAGATCTTGTTTCACGGAGGAGCGAATAAGCTCGACCGAAAAGAAACTCTTGATGGGAGGAGTACTGGCGGAACGAACCGTTAGAGGCTGTAACCCCGCGAGTAAACGCACCTTTCCCAGGCTCAGTCGGTCCCATTGCGAGCCGCAGTCAACCGACAGCTTCTGACCCGCCACTTCAACTTGAACACTACTTCCGCTCCTCCCCCCTTGAGCGATGATCGAGACTTCATATTCGCCAGGTTCGACAACGCTTACGTCCCAAGAAAGGGAGTCTTCCGCATTCCGCCAGGACTCAATCCAACCAACTTTTCCTGGACCGATATCGACCTGCTTGATTCCCCCCTGGCGAGTTGCGTCTGCTGCTGTAAGAATGTTGAACCCGTTGGGAGCGAGCTCATGTCTCTTTACCACTTGTGCCGCAGCAAACCAGGGAAACACGATGGAGCACAGCAACAGCATGAGTGTGGAACGATTGATCGACCGCGGAAGGTAAAACTGAGACATTCCAATTCTCCCTATTCTTGAATCTACGTGGGGCTGTTTATGTGTTCGAGCTACTCTTTAACAGGCGCGTGGAAGGTGCCGCGTAACTCAGGGTGGCGCCCAGGGTCTAAAAGTATAGTTTGGCCCCAAACTGTAGTTCCCGGGGCGTGGAACTAATTGACGTAATCTGGCCAAATCCCGTTCCTAGGGTGCCGTTCGCGTTACCTAGGCTCTGGATGTTCAAACCATTAAAAGCTTCGAACCTCAGTTGAAGGCTTAGTCGCTCTCTGATCGGAAAATTCTTGAAGAGTGACAAGTCGAGATTTGTGTATCCCGGGTTGCGAATTAAACCGCGCTTGGCATCGCCAAATGCCAAGACCGGCACCGCAAATGCCCCTGGATTGAACCATTGCTTAGCCGAGGGGTTGCTGAGATGCGGATCTCCTACGCGGTTCGGGCGTTCGTAATTCTTCACATCGTTCCCCACGTTAGCAACGTCTCCGGGAACAGACAAAACTACGGGGGTGCCTGACCTCAGAGTCCCAATCCCATTCATTTGCCAATTCCCGAGGACATAGGAAGCGACACCGCTATGGAGCAATCTCTTTCCTCTGCCGAAAGGTAACTCGTAAACTCCACTCATCACCAGGATATGAGTGCGGTCGCTGTTCGATGGGCCCCATTCAGCATTCAAGTTGTAAGGATTTTGTGGATTGCCGACATACCAGCCATCGGTTCCGTTATCTGTGGTTCTCGACAATGTGTAAGAAACCAGCGCTTGAAATCCGGCCGAGAAGCGGCGTTCTGCTTTGATTTGCAGAGCGTTGTAATCATTTCGTCCGAGATCAGTTCCGTAGAGCGTATCGCTTCCATAGAAAGGGAATGGTCTTCGCGCATTGACCTCTGCTGGAGTTCCGGCCCCTGGTTGCAAGGCGGTATTAGCTGCAATATTCAGATCCAGCCGGCTGCCTCTACTGCCTACATAAGAAGATGTCAACACGAAGTGTTCAGAGAACTGATGCTGAATGTCCACGTTCCACTGCTGGGACATGGCATCTTTCTTTCGCGGATCCCAAAAGTAGCTCACTGTTCCCCAGGGAACACCTGTCGTAGTCGGTGAAACTGGAGTCTTGTCGATCTGGTTCACGGTTGTTAAAGACTGACTGAAGTCGTTGTAATTCGCCCCGGCACTCGTATTAGACGGCCAGGCCCCATAAGTATTTTGGGCTTCCTGCGCCGTGGAGGACTCGGTATCAAAGTAGATTCCGTAGCCGGCGCGGAGCACTGTGTTTCTTGCGAAGCTCCACGCAACACCCAGTCGTGGTGAAAAATTATCATGAATGGGGTAACGGATACCGGGGTATCGGGCCAGCTTGATCCTGTTACCGTTTGGAAGATCGTTGAGATTTCCGGTGCCGGGAATACATGGAGCAACTGGCGATACATTGCACGCTGGAGGGAGTTTACCGCCACCGATGAGCCAGTCGCCGGTTTTATAATCCCAATCATTGATCGAGCCACTACCGTAGAAATTCGGCGGAGGGAAGCTGTCATATCGAACTCCGAGCGAAACCGTCAGATTTTGGCGAAACTTCCAGTCATCTTCCCCATAGAGCGACCAGTTGTTAAAGGCCATGGTGTAGTTGCCCGTGTACAAGCTGTTACTTTGTGGAAGCCCCAGAAGCAAGGAAGCAAGCTCGATCCCCGTAGTCCCAACGTTCTGTGGGTCCGCAGTTTGAGCGACATTGAAGTTATAGTGGTGGCCGGTAGCTATATTCGTAAAGTCTTTACGCGAAAGCTGAAAGCCGAATTTCGTGCTGTGTTTTCCAGTGGTCCAGGAGAGAGACTCTCCTATGGAGGCGGGCGACTTTGTATAGTTCGCGTAAACCCCATTGAGATAGGGGGTTGAGAAATTTCCTACCGACAGGAAGTCAGGGATCCCGTATTTTGCGAGCTGATCCTGACTGAATCCGAGCGCGGCTAGCGCAGCCTGCCCGCCTTGGAGGTTTTGATTCAGCGTGAAAGGGAAATCGCTGTACGTATAGGTTGACTCAAAGAATAGATTTGGTCTAAACGCATGCACCCAACTTACTCCCAAATTCTTTCGTTTCTGGGATACCAGCTGCGGGAGGATGGCCGTTACAAGAGTCGAGCTGTCATCACTAACCTGGGAATAACGAAACCACAAATTATCACGGTGGCTCAATTTGTGATCGATTCGAACGGAATAGTTATTCTTGGTTTCGTCGTTCGGAAAGATATCCAGGCGATTAACGTTCAGATTGGACGGATTGCTGTAGTTTGAGGTCGGCAACATTAATTTAAGGTACCCTTGCGTCAGGGAGTCGACGCGGTTCGTCGGGATGATATTGTTTGAAAATTGTTGACGCATCAATGTACCGCCAGGACCAACGGTTGTCGTCGCCGGATCGTAGATATTTCTGCCAATCACCGAGGTCGAAAAGTTGCCGTTGAGTTCGTCGGCAGTCGGCACGCGACTGAGCACCACACGGTGCTGCCTCAAGGTGAACCGTTCGTAGGCGAAGAAAAAGAATGTTTTGTTCCTGCCATCATAGAGCTTTGGAACATAAACGGGTCCACCGATCGCGGCGCCAAATTGATTCCGATGATAGGGTGGAAGCGTGCTGAGTGTCGCTTGGGAGAACGGATTTCGAGCCTGGAATTGATTGCTTCGAACGAACTCCCACAGCGTCCCGGAAAGCGTATTTCCACCTGACTTCGTCGCCACATTGATGGTCGCTCCAAGAAAACCCCCGTACTCGGCCTTTGCGCTATGAGAATCAACGGAGAACTCCTGAATGGTGTCAAGATTCGGGGTGAGTGCAGTCCTCGATCCTAGAATCGTGGTGTTGTTCGTGCCGTCCAAAAGGAATCTATTTCCGTCACCCCATTGGCCATTGATTCGAGTGCCGTTTGCTCCAGGGGTTAGAGTGATTAACTGGGAGTAATCTCGCCCGTTGAGCGGCAGATCTTGGATGACTTTTTCTTGGATGACGGTCGATTCGCTGACTGTAGTGCGCTCCAGCAGGTCGGCTTGGGCGCTTACTTCAACTTTCTCAGCAACACTTCCCAGCGAAAGAACGCTGTCTTGCGTAAGCGTTTGGTCGACGTTGATTTTCAAACCGGCTATCTGTACTGTCTTGAAGCCAGGCGCTTCGATGGTGAGGTCGTAAAGAGAAGGCAGAAGATTGAATATGCGATACTGTCCCGCGGGGCTCGTCAGCACTGTCACGCCGAGGTTTGTGGCTCTATTTACGACCGTAACCTTTGCATTCGCTACGGCGGCACCGGATTGATCGGTGACCGTCCCATTAAGTTGGCCGGACGCTCCGCTTTGACCGAACAGAGACCCGCACGATCCGAAAACCAGAAGAATGAGAACTGCAATGCGGTGTGTCATCTCGTTTGTCCTTTGCGCTTCGAAACTTCGAAATTCCGGAGGAGTCATTTGCTCGATCCCGTCCAGATGCCGCATGATTGAAAAAACCGGCAACAGTTGTTCTTACCTGTTGAAGAGTGAACAGTTGGACTCGCCCCGAGGTCGCCTTCTAACAAAGATTTCAAATCGTGTCAAGACAAAATTTCAATCAATCAAACTAGATCCCGTATATTGAAATCTCGAGAATACCTCCTCATGCCCTCATCTATGGTAAGGCACACGTAACAAAAGATATAGGTACAAGCGGAGCATGGAGATGCGACCTCCGATTGAAATCTAGTGTTGACTGTTGAAATTCAATTTGAACAATGTATAGTGGTATAGTGCCTCTAGTGTCGTTGTGAGCTGCTACGCTCAATCTAGGAAAAGAGGTCATCCGGATGAGTGAGGTCACCTCATTGGACGAGATGATGCGCCAACGTTGCCGCCAGATTCCTGTTCTATGCTTATCTCTTTTCAACGCACCCACAGATGGTAAGAGATCGTTCGCATCAGGAGAAACATGCCTCGCACCACAAAATCGTTGATATCAGTGACGGCCCCACTTGGGGTCATCTCTAAGGTTTTCAGCATACTGGAGGCGATCCACGGGGCTCCCTACGGATCGACACTTAAGCAAATTTGTGAAGCAACTGCGATCAACAAGAGCACTGCCCATCGCTTTCTCAAGCATATGGAGCGCGAAGGGTATCTTGTACGCACGGAATCAGGCTCGTACTTGATCGGTCCCAGGCTTTCAGAAATGGGTACACACACAAATAATCGGGCCGTCCTACAGGCTGCGGCTCGACCCATCCTCTGGGAACTATGGAAGTCAACACAGGAGACGGTCAATCTTGCAGTTTTAGATGGTGGAACTGTCCTTTATGTCGATGTAATCGAGAGTTCTCATGAATTCCGACTCGCGTCGCGAGTGGGTACGCGACGCCCTGTGCACGCAACAAGCCTGGGGAAAGCAATCTGTGCTTTCCTTCCAGAAGAATTGCTGAAGCGCACCCTGGAGGGACTTGTCTTGCCATCACTGACGCCTAACACGGTTATAAACTTGGTGCAGTTTCGGCGCGAACTCGATCGTGTTCGGCATAACGGCTATGCGCTAGATGATGAAGAGGTAACTTTGGGAGCGCGCTGCGTCGGTGCACCGATTCTCGGTAAAAATCAGGAAGCTGTTGCAGCGATAAGCATTTCTGGACCGGTGACAAGAATGGGCCGCGAGCAACTGCCTTCGCTTGCGGCTGCGGCTATTGAGGCGTCAAGCAGAATCTCCGCAGCGATGGGCTTAACACAAACCTCTGCAGTAAAAAATACGTCTGCGAAGGAGGTGCCATCTGTTGCGTCTGGGCGTATGTAATGCGAATCATTGTATACCTCGACGTGAGCTTGCTTTGGCGGAGATCGAAGAACGCGGAACGCGCGTTGCTCAAAATTATTGTAAGTGTTTGATTCAAGAGATAAGCGGTGCGCCCGGAGAGACTCGAACTCCGGCCTTCTGGTTCGTAGGTATACAGTACAAAACTCTAAGTGCTGCTTCTGGTGTCGCTTGCGAAACTCCACCGACAGACCCTGTCTCTGGCGAATTGTTATTTCGCCGATGATTCTTCAGGATTCCCCCTCCTCTTACGATTCTGCGATGCGCCATCTGGTGGTTCTTTTCCTCTATTCCTTTGCCAAAACTCCGCAATGGCTAAATCTCATCCATGTAACGCATGTTACACGACCTCTTCGTATGTCATTCATTTTTCAAATGCGCTTCTAATTTTGGCGAGCCACAAGCGGAAACGGTATGGATGGGCACCCCAACCATTTACCTCCGTAGGCCGAATAGGCCAACTAGCGACCCTGTTGCGAAAGCTAAGTGATTGCGGCACCGCGTCTTAGCTTAGAATTTACATCGTTCGCAACGAGGAGGGCGGGGGTTCGAATCCCCTCTCGTCCATCGTTTCAATAACTTACGCAGTTTTCGTACAAAGACTCAGATCTTCACTCCCGGAACTTTCAACTTGATGCGGTACACACTGGTGCTGGCCGTAATGTAGAGCGTCTTGCCATCTTTGTCGCCCCAGGCCACATTGCTCACGGTCTCGGGGACTTTGATTGTGCCGAGGTGTTTCCCTTCGGGAGAAATAATCCACACGCCGCCGGGACCGGCGCCGTAGAGGTTTCCTTTGTTGTCCACACGGATGCCGTCTGGCCCCCCAGGCGCACTATCGTGGGAGGCATCGAGAAACAATGCGCCGTCCGTAACCGATCCGTCAGGCTGCACCCGATAGCGCATCCAGATCTTCTTGCCGGAATCCGCGATGTACAAGTACTTCTCGTCCGGCGAAAAACAGATGCCGTTCGGTCGCGGAAGGTCCTTAATTACAAGCTGGAGTTGGTCCCGTGCCGGTTCTGTCCCAGGTTTCTGGTGCCGTGCTCCAGGAATGAGATAGACACCGTTGACCTGCAACTCCTTTTGCGGATCGTTGTCCTCCTGGGTGGGCAGACCGTAAGGAGGATCAGTGAAGTACAGCGAGCCATCAGATTTGTACACCAGATCATTGGGGCTATTGAACTTCTTTCCTTGATAGGAGTCGGCCAGAATCGTGATTTGTGCTTTCGGGTCGAGGGATTCCATGCGCCATACATTGCGTCTGGCGTGGCCCGCCACGGTCACTCGACCATCAGGATCCAAGGTCATTCCATTTGAGCCTGGCTCTGGCCCTTTGAATGGCTCTGCACCTGTATATCCGCTGGGGTGCATGAAAACGCTCGCGCCCGTACCCGGGATCCACAGGTCGATGTTGTTTGCTGGGATCTCCGCAAACAGGAGAGTTCCTTCGTGCGTCCAAACTGGTCCTTCAGTCCACTTGTTGAAACCAGTGGCTATGCGCTCCAGCTTGGAATCAGGCCCCACCAACTGCTCGAGAGCGGGGTCGAGCTTCCGAATGTCCTGCGCCAATGCGGACACGGTGAAAGCCGTGACAGTCACGATCAAGAGAAAGAGCCGGTGTATCGCGATTGAGGTCATGGTGCGTCGAAAACCACAGCGTACTGGAAATGTGTTCATGTTTCCTCCTCGAGACTTGTAACCTACATCGAGTAATTAACTTACTGATATACACGACTCTGCCGGTGAACACCACTTCTTTCACCGCAGCACTGAAGGTCTGCTCCGATCCGACGGCCTTTGCAGGCGGGCTTAGAGATCAGCGCGAATCTGCGTAAGCCGGGCGAGCTGACCAATCCACCTGTCGAAGGGTGCCGACAATAAATATCCAGGACAGCGAGCCCAACAAGGCGATGACCGCAGTGATGATGAAAGCCCAAAAGAACCGTCCCGTCTTGTCCACGACCAAACCCGTCACCACAGGCGCGATCCACCCAGCCAGATTGCCTAAGAAGTTTTGCAGCCCGGTCCACTTGCCAGCGCTGATTCCCCAGAACGCCGCCGCCAACAGAAGACATACTACCGGGAGCGCTGGCCCGCTGACGACGCAGGCAGCAAGCGAGATCCCAGCCCCCACCTGTCCCACGACCATAAACGTCTTGCGAACCAGGGTTAGAGTTTTTCCTGAGGCAATGCCGCGATCGGAGACCCATCCTGCGGACGTGGCTGCGACAGCCATCAGGAAATAAGCCAACCCAGCGATCTTCGCCATCGCGGCCAAGGAAAAATGACGTTCGTGCATGAGGTAGAACGGCAGCCAGGTCAGGAGAAAGTACATCAAGTAGTTCATACAGAAGAGACCTACACACGTTCCCCATGCTGACCGCTGCTCCAAAATCTGCAACATGCCGGGCGCGGAGAGTCCCGATTGCGAGGGGGAATCCCTATGGCCTTTTGGCATCCAGCGAAGCCATGGCAGCAGCCATAACAGGCTAGTCAGGCCCACCAGGAGAAAAACCGGGCGCCACCCAAATCGGCTTATCAGAATTCCGTCAGCGAGCGTGCCACACGCTGGCGCTGCAATCGAGAGATTGCCGCGGTCCAAGTAATTGATGAAAACGGAAAGCGCGAGCAGGAGCAGCACGCGCGAGAGCCGGATCTCGTCCACTGCCGGTTTGGCAGTCATAGTGTCACAATCACGGTTCGACAATTATGCTTCGCCGACACGCTGCGGCAATCAGGCAACGCTAACACTCAAATCTCAAATATCTCTTCGACGAATCCGTTACGCATTCCATACATCTGCCGATTGCAGGTGGAAAGTCGCGTCATTGTACGAATCGCCGACTCATTTCACGGTGCTCAGTTCAGCAGCTCGGGATCCCGCAACCAGAACAGGCCGATAGCCGCGCACCGCGAAGTAGAGCACATAGGCCTGGCAGATTAGGGGCACTATGAAAGCCACGCGAATGTTGCTGTGGTCAGAAATAAATCCCATAATGGCGGGGCAGATGGCCCCACCGAGGATCGAAGCCACCAACAAGGACGACCCAAGTTTTGTGTATCGCCCAAGCTGCTTGATGCTTAGGGCAAAGATGGTTGGGAACATGATCGAATGAAAAAAACCGATCAGGACGACCGCCCACAGGGGAGCCACGCCGGAGCCGAGAAGAACCACGAGGAGACCGATCAGAGTCGAGAGCGCAAACAATGAAAGCAGCCTGGCAGCAGGCACGCGCTTCATGATGTAGGAACCGGAGAACCTTCCGAGCATGAATCCAATCAAATGCAACTTCAAATAGAACGAAGCATCCTTTTGGAGCATTCCAGGAATACTATGCTGCGCCAGTCGAATGACGAAGCTGCCCACGCCGATTTGAGCGCCAACGTAGAAGAATTGTGCGATAACTCCTTTTACCAGGTGGCCATAACGCCAGATATCGCGCAGCTCTTCCCCGGTTGACTCCTGCTTCACAGCTCCGTCAGCTGCGCCGACCTCTGGCAATTGGGAAAGAAAAATCACAGCAGCATAGGCGAGAAAAACTCCTGCTATGACGAGGTAAGGCATCCTCACGGTGCTGACCACGGCCGTGCGATACGCAGCCGTCTCTGCGAGCGTCATGGTCGTCAACTGCTCACGCGAATACTCAAGAGCCGATAGGATAAAAGCCGCGCCAATGAACGGCGTCACCACTGCGCCCACCGCATTGAACGACTGTGCCAGATTTAATCGTCGCTCTGAGCTATCTACCGGCCCCAGCAGTGTCACGTAGGGGTTAGCAGCCACCTCGAGGACCCCTTGGCCACACGCCATAACAAATGAAGCAAAAAGAAATAATCCATACACCTGAATTGAGGCCGCGGGAATAAACAGTAGCGCGCCCGCCGCGCATGTAACCAAACCAACGACTATTCCATTCTTGTAGCCGATCCTTTCCAGCAGCCGTCCTGCAGGCAACGCGGAAAGGCAATAACCGCCGAAGAATGCCACCTGGATGAGTGCCGATTGAAAGTCGTTCAGATCGAAGACCTTCTTCAAATGTGGGATGAGAACATCATTGAGGTTGACCCCCAACGCCCAGAGAAAAAATAGGGTGGTGACGAGAATCAGTGGGGCGACATACCGTCGTTCGGTAATGGGTGCTGAAGTTGTCATTTCTTAAGTCAGCGCTCGATCGAGGTGCCCGTAGCCGCCATCCACGAACACATGCTGGCCGGTTATGTGCGCGACGCGGGCAGAGAGCAGGAATACTGCTATTGCCGCGATCTCGTCGGGAGAGGACACTCTTTTCTCCAGAGGGTTCTTGGGCAGTGCGGACTGAAGCCTCTGTTCGGGATCAGGGAATGCCCCGTCATTATTGTGGTTTTTGGGCCGCCGGACGCTGGCAAAGGAACTCAGTCCAGCATGTTGGCTAACCTTTTGCGGGTTCCCAATGGCTCGACATAGAGCCTGCTGGTCGTCCATTTCGGAGGATAGGGAAACTAGCCTGTGCACGGCGATCTCAAATAAATTTAGCTTATAAAACCATATATTTGGTAATAAAACTACTCAATTTGTATATTGGTCCAGGTCTCTGCTTGTCAAGCAGTTTTTATTTGCATACCCAATGGTTTTCAGTTGGGGCTGTGAAGTTAACCTTTGCCTGGTTGCATTAGGTCAGCCGCGCAAGACTTCAAGGCGGAATGAATCTTAAGACGGATGTACGCATAATGAACAGGAAGCGCGGCGGGAAGTTGATGGTTGGGACAGCCGATCAAGGCCGGCAATAGCTAACGAAGGAAGCCCGGAACCTATCGTACTACAATAAGTTAAGTTGAGGGCAGACTTGACCCCTTTCGGTCGGGAGACTCTGACAATTCCTTCATTCGACGGTTGCGGGCAACGAGGGCATGGAAGGCACGCCCGCACTGCTCAAGGCGATCACGGTATAGACGTGCTTGGCGCCAGATTGGGCAGACATGTCAACGTGCCTCATCTGAGGGATCGGTGCCACGGGTGTGTCGTGATATGAGAGCCCCTGGAAGAGTGGGCGCCCGTACACCACTTCTGGAGGTTGCGTGGGAAGCTTCGCGATCCCGTGCCCGTCTCGAAGCACAATGAAGCCACCAAGTCCACTGACGATATCGGCCTCGGCTTCCCAACTGATCTCATTGCCGTGATTTGCATCAGCGTGCGCGCGCACATTGACTGGAGCGGGGGGTGCTCCTGCGTCGCTTACGGTCCCGGTTCGGACATACTCTATCCAGATTTTTGCTGTGGCCTCATTTGGCAACCACGCGGCCTTGTTAGGATCACCTTTGAATTCCGCCGCAGCCGTGGCTGTATCCCCGAACGGAGTTGCCAGCCATGCAGAACTCAGGTCCACCGGTCTTAGGATGTTGCTCCATTCCGTTAAGCGCATTTGAAGGCAAGCGTCGAAGAACGGGATGGCGAGATAACGGGCATCCCCACAGAAGTGTCCGGTACGGGGATCGGGAGCGAACCCAATGGGAGCGCCCTGGGCTCGGTACTCCTGGAAAGTGGCAATGGAGCCGTCCCAGGGACGGTTTCGTCTTTCTCCTACGCCGAAGTTAACCATCGTGGGAATCTCATAGATTGCAGGCGGAATTTCAGGCTGGATAAACTCGGGCCTCGAACGAAACATCGCCGCAGTACCCGAACGAAGAAAAGCAGCGAGCACTCGGTCAGGGTGAAGAATGCTCATCACATTGGCCCATATCCCGCCACCAGAGTGTCCCCAGAGACACCAAGGAACCGTAGCGATTTCCGCATGGCCCGATTTTGTCGCAAACTCGTCCAGGGCCCGAAGGAAAGCACGGTCAGAACCCTGTCTCGGGTCGAACCAGAGCTCTGCGCCTCCTGGAGTTAAGTCAATGGCATCGTTCAGAACGTGATAGGAAGGTCCAAGAAGAACGCAGTTCCATTTCTTTGCAAGAGCTTGCCAGTGCAAATCGTAAGCAGAAGTTGCCCCCGCCTGAGCGGCTGGAATGCTTGCGCCGTGCTGGTGAACGATCACCGCCCTCACGGTCTTGATATTGTCAGGAATCCAGAGGGTGTATATGACACCAATCTGCAGCTCCCCTTTGGTCGTGGACGGCGGGTAAACAACTTGGAGATATCGACCTGCACCGCTCGATGGAGTAAAAGGTCCCCACCCAACCTGGTCTGGAGGTACCTGATTGCCAGGAGCCCCCGGCTGATGAGTCTGAGCAGCGATAGCCTCGGAGAGCGAGGAAGACACAAGCGTCGCCCCAAGGCCTGCCATCCCTTTCATAAGTAAGCGTCGCGTCGGCGACTCCAGACTAGATAGCCTTTCTGAGGCTATCCTCTCGCTTCGGGTAATCTCGTTCATTGTCTCTTGTCCTTATCCGGAAATTATGTCAGTGCACTTCCGCACCGATAAAGCGTCCGTTGGATGGAATTTCATGTTGAATCCTCTGCGTTGGCATCGTTACGGCGGGGGCCTATATTGATCTCCGCCCCGGTAATGCACCTACCGCTGGTGGCTCAGGATGAAATCCACCACCGGCTTCGGATCCTTGCGCGACAATGGGAAGTGACCCTCACCCTCGGCCACCAGCACCGTGATCTTCCCGCCGAGTTCCTTGTACCGCTTCTCCACCACCCGTGTCTGGTCCTTCAGCCACGGGTCGAGACTCCCGCAGTCGTGCAGAATAGGCACCCCGGCTTTGGCCAGCGGCGCCAGGTTGTCGATCGGCGGCGTCTTCGACATCAAGCTGCGCATGAGCGGATTCCGGGCGTAAATCACCGAGACCTTGTCCGGGTTCGCGATCGCCCACGCGTACGACTCGCCCGCCTTCGCCCCGGTCCCCTCCATCACCACCTTCGTGGCAAATCCGTTGTCGACCATCCGCTGATAGACCTCGTCCCACTGCTTTTGCACGGCCCCCGGCCCCGAGATTGGCGGCAGCACGATGTAGTAACCGTTGGCCAGTAGCGCCATGGCCACCGCCGAGTCGCGCTCGAGAAAGCTCGGATCGAACACCCACAGTTTGCCCGGCGCCGGCTTCTGCGGCACCACGCTTGATACGGCATCCGCATGGAAGTTACCCGTCCCCGGACCGTCATAGCGATCGTAGGAGGGAACGTATCCCGGCCCGCGCACCGTCGCGTAAGTATCCTCCTTCTTCAGGTAGATGAGG
>Ga0137364_10000750_pt1 | contig 14033 bp, 12 predicted proteins | sample SagtaG_10_FD_104798 | JGI IMG/M metagenome (GOLD analysis project Ga0137364, IMG submission 104798) | Vadose zone soil microbial communities from Sagehorn Ranch, Mendocino, California, USA - Sage1_L_20_16 metaG | ecosystem: Environmental > Terrestrial > Soil > Vadose zone | place: USA... | reverse complement strand
TCTTATTGCGGCTGTCGAGGGGAAGTCGGCCGACAGCATGACAGAATTCCTATGCCACAGTCAACTTTTGTCGCTCGAGTTGTTTTCGCTTGAGTCTGGCACAACCCGATCCGACTAGGCGCGCGGAATCGCGACGGCGGAACGCGCCAAGAGGATGTCTTCTGGTATAAAAAGACGCGGAAAAAACCACTTGCTTTTTAATTCCTACTAGATTAGTAGGACCAAAGTCCAAATCATACCGTTTAGTAGACATTGACTGCATTAGAACAAAGTGTAACCTGGCGACCCTCATAATTAATGAAGCTGAAAAATCGCGGCAAAAAGAGACTAAAAGCTAAGTGGAAACCAACCCCCATCAGCCCGCGGTCAGCTCTTATCAACGTGGCGTCGATGAACCAGCAAACCCACACCAAAAACTATGAAAGAGACATTCTGGACTAAACTGGGCGAATTGTGGGCGATTCGCCGGCGTTGCCAAGGAATTAAGCTCCCACAGCGACAAAACCGACGCGTGCGATCACGAGAATTTTGTGACGAAACACAGCGACTCGCCAAAATCGTGTTGCCAAAAAGACATCCCCTGAGACCAACTGGAGAGAGCGTCTAATTGTTATGGCGACGAGGGGCTGAGACTTTTCTCCCAAATTCGCGACGGTCCCTTACATGATTTCCGCAATCGATCAGGCCTATGACCCGGCCGTTGACTCCGTTGCGCTACGCCCCGCTGTTCTTCTGGATGTCGCAGTAACTCCGCTTCGGCTGTATCCGGGTCCAAAGCAGGATAATATGAGGCCTGATCCGACACGTTTTTTAGGCGCCGGTGGGATTGATTTATTTGGCTTACGAATGAACGTCCTCCCCTCGCATCAAATCAAGATGTAACCGCCGGGGGTTGTTGTTGGTCATTACCTATGGAGACGCGGAAAACCACTCGAAAAAGGAATTTCGATCTAAATTATGAAACGAACTGTGTTGAGCCTCATGACTGCGGGTGCGGCCGCGCTCTTCGGTTTTGTCGTGCTGCGGAGCAAGTCAAGTAACCGCTCAGAACCGCGCGAAAAGATTGAGGAGACATTCTGGAGCAAGCTGCGCGAATTGTGGGCAATTCGCCAGCGCTGTAGACAGATCAAGCTTGAACAACGACAGAATCGGTCCGTGCGATCAAGTAGCATCCCTGCTTCATTTCTTCGCCGCAATTCGCTACAAACTACTGACCTTTCACAATAGGTTTGGCTCGCAGAGCTCCCGGTCGCGCACTAGGAGCGACTCCGCAGATTCTCGTGTATGCAGAATATCCGCAGTAGCCACGCGAGTTGTTGGATATGCACTGCGGGTTGAGCGGCGCTGGAGCCGACGCGCTTGAACGCTTCAGTTGTTTCTCGCAGTTACTTGGTGCGCAGCGGGCCTTGAGCGCTTGCCACGCCGAAGCTTTCGGCGTAGGCGGGTTAAGCGTTGAGAACGCAAACGGGAAATTCTGCCCTGATTGAGCTTATCCGGACCGAGATTCGCGATCACGGACCGCAACCCTTCGACTGGTTCATGGAACAGGCGCTTTACCATCCCGAGCACGGATACTATTCCTCTGGCCGCTGCGCGATTGGCCGCGAAGGTGATTACTTCACTAACGTCAGCGTTGGTCCGCTGTTCGGAGAACTGATGCTGGCACAATTCGCTGAGATCTGGGAGCAACTCGGCAAAATCGACGATTTTGTCATTTTTGAGCAAGGCGCGCACGACGGCCAGTTCGCGCGCGATATTCTCCAATCTGCCAAAGCGCGCACGCCGGAATTCTTTGAAGCCTTGCGCTACCGAATAATTGAACCTTTTCCGATTTTGCGAGAGCGACAATCGCAGCGACTGGAACTATTTCGAGATAAAGTTGAATGGCGCAATTCATTTGAACCTTTCAACGGCATCCATTTTTCAAACGAACTGCTGGACGCGATGCCAGTACGTTTGATTAGCGGCGGCATGGAAAAGCTTGTCGACCTCGAAGACGACAAGTTTGTGCTCATCGAGCGTCCACTTTCAAACGTGGCGTTTAATCAGGCTGCGCTCGATTGGGTGGACAGCGTCGCAGCAAATTTGCACCGAGGCTATGTGATCATTATCGACTACGGCCATTCGAGAGATGGATTTCAGCAAAACGTTCAGGTTCGCGCCCACCATCGACATCTCGATTCCCCCTTTGAGCGAATCGGTCGCGCGGACATCACGATGCACGTCGATTGGACAAGCATTGCTCGTCGCGCGGAGGCAAATGGGTTTCGCATCGCAGGGTTCACCGATCAACATCATTTCCTGACCGGAATCATTGCTGAACTTGCCGAAGACGGTTCACGCGAACTGCCCGCTGGCGATTGGAGCCAATCGTCCCTGCCTGATGCGCCCAAAGCCAAACGCGCGCTGCAAACGTTGCTGCATCCAGAAATGCTCGGACGCGCCTTTCAGGTGCTCGCGCTGGCCAAGGAAGGCGATTCGGGAGCGCGGCCTCTGTCGGGTTTCAAATTCGCGCGTGATGCGCGTTCGGCGCTCAGACTCTAACGAAATCCAATCATTAAGCAGTTCAGGCTGCCTTGGCCCGGATGCGAGAGGCGATTGCAGGCGTCCCAGCTTGCATCCATGCCCGATTTATTTGCGAAGAAGAACCGTTAGCTTTTCATGGCCCAACTCTTCTCGCCGCGCGCCAATGTTCACTCGCGAGTGATCATCGTCGGCGTTGTCGTTCTGGTTTGTGGTGCAGGCTGGGCCACCTCGACGATTTATTGGTCGCCATATACGACGTACGTCGGTGTGCCGTTCGATCAACCGATCCCATTCAGCCACAAACATCATGTGGGCGATGACGGCATCGATTGCCGCTACTGCCACAGCTCAGTTGAAAAATCGGCGTTTGCAGGATTGCCATCCACTCAAACCTGCATGACGTGTCATTCGCAAATCTTCAGTGAAGCTCCGGTGTTGGCTGCGGTTCGTGAAAGTCTTTCTACAAGCACTCCGCTGAAATGGAATCGCGTCCACGATTTGCCAGGCTACGTCTATTTCAATCACAGCATTCATATCGCCAAGGGCATCGGTTGCTCCACCTGCCACGGGCGCATCGATGAAATGCCCCTGACGCAAAAAACGCAGACGCTCTATATGAAATGGTGTCTCGATTGCCATCGCGAGCCGCGAAGATATATCCGTCCGCGCGACAAGGTTTTCGACGTGGCGTGGCGACCGCCGCCAAATCAAGAAGCCGAAGGAGAAGAATTGGTCACCCAGTATCACGTCGATACCACGGGACGACTAACCAATTGTGGCACCTGTCACCGATGAAACAAAAGTGAGAAGTGATTAGTGAAAGCGAGAAGTATGTCACTACCACAAAATACAGAACAGAAACTACTAATCACTTCTCCCCAGTCACATTTCACTGTCAGAAATTCGTCTGATGAATTTCCGCCTGGCGCCAGCGAATGGCCGGCAGGCGTCAGCCGTCGAGAGTTCCTCCGCCTCAGCAGCGCAACTCTCGCGCTTGCGGGACTTGGCGCCTGCACCAAACAACCGCTGGAAAAAATTGTTCCCTACGTCGAACAGCCGGAGGTTGTCATTCCGGGCAAGCCGCTCCGCTTTGCTACTGCGACGCAATTCAGCGGTTTTGGCCAGGGGTTACTGGTCACAAGTTACGAAGGGCGTCCCACAAAAATCGAGGGAAACCCAACGCATCCTGCGAGCCTCGGTGGGACGAGCGTGTGGGCGCAAGCCGACGTTCTCGATCTCTACGACCCGGACCGGGCACAAACGGTCACCACCAGTGGAGCGATTAAGACGATCGATGATTTTTGGAATGCGTTGAATCTCGCGCTCGAGTCGGCGAAACCCAGTGGCGGCCAGACACTGCGCATTCTTACCGAGCCGATCAGTTCCCCCACCCTGTTGGCTCAACTGGCCGATGTGATCCAAAAATTTCCTGCGGCACGCTGGTGCATTTGGGACCCGCTGAATCGCGACAATCTCAACACCAACGACGCGCTATGCGATTTTTCCAAAGCAAAAGTCGTTGTCGCACTCGACTCTGATTTTCTTTACGCGCATCCGCTCGCACTGCGATACGCGCGCGATTTCGGCCACGCGCGGCGTGTTATCGCTGCTGAAGGCGCGCGGATGAATCGCTTTTACGCCGCAGAATCGACGCCCACAATCACTGGGTCCAACGCGGACCACCGGATCGCGGTTGCCGCCACGAACATCTTGCCGCTGGCACAAACGATCGCGTCGAAACTTGGGATCAACGCGCGACCAACGACGAAGATCACCAATGAAGAGTGGATTGATGCAGCCGTAGACGATTTGAAGACAAACCGCGGTGCGAGTGTCGTTATCGCCGGCGAAACGCAACCACCGGAGGTGCACGCTTTGGTGTTGCAGATCAACTCGGCGCTTAGCAACAACGGCGCGACAATTTCGTCAGTTCCACCGCTGCCACTACCGGCAAACCGCATCGGCATCCGAGAACTCGTGGATGAAATGCATCGCGGCGCGGTGGAGTTGCTCGTCGTTTTGGGAGGCAATCCGCGCTACGACGCTCCTGTCGATTTGGATTTCGCTTCGGCATTCGAAAAAGTGAAGTTGCGTCTACATCACAGCGTTTATTTCAATGAGACATCGCGACATTCACACTGGCACATTCCAGCTCTGCATTTTCTCGAATCCTGGAGTGATACCCGAGCGTTTGACGGCTCGCTATCCATTGTGCAGCCGCTCATCGAGCCGATGTACGCCGGGACATCTATGCATGAAATTCTTGAAGCTCTCACCGGTCAATCGCCAAGAACGTCGTATGAAATTGTCCATAGTCATTGGCAAGCAAAGAATCCCGTACCGGATTTTGAGACGAAATGGCGACGCGCACTTAGCGACGGAGTCGTTAGGGAGCTAAGCGCTCCTGAAATCAATTTCACTTCCGGGATGGAGACGGTTCAACGCCCAACGCCCGGCGCCCAACGCCCACCTTCCAACCTGGAAGTGCTGTTTCGCCCGGATGTAAGCGTGCGTGATGGGCGATACGCGAACAACGGCTGGCTGCAAGAGTTGCCGCGACAGTTTTCAAAATTGGTTTGGGACAACGCAGCGTTAATTAGCCCACAGCTAGCCAAGCGAGAAAATTTGGAGAATGGCGACATCATCGATCTGACTCTTCGCGATCGCACAACCCAGGCACCGGTCTGGATTCAACCTGGTCAGGCCGAGAACTCAGTGACATTGCCACTTGGTTATGGACGCGAAATAGCCGGCCGTCTCGGACGCAATGTCGGATTCAATGCTTACGCGTTGCGGACGACAGATGCATTTTGGTTCGGTGATGGGTTAGCGATTCGCAAAACCGGCGCACGCCACTGGTTCGTCAGCACGCAACAACATCACGACGTGCACGGCCCTCGCGGGATTCTCCACGACGGCACGTTCGAAGAATTCATGTCGAATCCGCAGTTCGCGCACGAGAAAGAGGAACGTCCCTCGGCTGAAGAGACGCTGTATAAGCCGGAAGAATATCCCTACAAAGGCTACAAATGGGGAATGGTCGTGGACCTGAACATCTGCATCGGCTGTCACGCGTGCACGATTGCCTGCCAGGCGGAGAACAACATTCCAGTAGTCGGCAAGCAACAGGTCGGGATGCACCGAGAGATGCATTGGATTCGGGTGGACACCTATTATTCAGGCGCGACGGACGATCCGAAATTCACGCACCAGCCGGTACCATGTATGCATTGCGAAAACGCGCCGTGCGAGCTGGTCTGCCCGGTCGGCGCGACAGTGCACGACGACGAAGGCCTGAACCTGCAGGTTTACAACCGTTGCGTCGGTACACGCTATTGCTCGAACAACTGCCCCTACAAAGTCCGCCGCTTCAATTTTCTTGAGTATAACAATCGCCTGAGTCCGACCGAGAAGTTGGTAAAAAATCCCGACGTGACTGTGCGTTCGCGCGGCGTGATGGAAAAATGCACCTATTGCATTCAGCGCATCAACGCGGCGCGCATAACTGCTGAACTTGAAAAACGCACGATCCGTGACGGAGAAATTGTGCCTGCTTGCGCGCAAGTATGCCCCGTGGAGGCGATCGTTTTTGGCGACATGAATGATTCCCAGGGCCGCGTCGCGCATCTAAAGAAGTCGCCACTCAATTACTGGATGCTGGGCGAGCTCAATACGCGACCACGGACCAGTTACTTCGCCAAATTGCGGAACCGGAATGCTGCGCTTGTGAGAAGTGATTAGTGAGAGGTGAGAAGTATGAATGCACCCGACCAATCACCAATCACCTCTCACCTCTCACCGACCACATCGCCGCTCGGTTATCCAACCAACCTTCTCGCTCCTGGTCAGACGTACGAATCAGTCAACAAAACCATCGCCGAAATACCGCTGACTCGTGCGCCGATGAGCTGGACCGTCGGTTTCTTCGTCGCCTTTCTTTTGCTGATGATGTTTCTGCTCGCGGTGACCTGGGTTTTCGCCTGGGGTGTAGGCATCTGGGGCGTCAACATCCCGGTCGCCTGGGGATTCGCGATTGTGAACTTCGTTTGGTGGGTGGGAATTGCGCACGCCGGCACATTCATCTCCGCGATTTTGCTTTTGCTTTTTCAGCAGTGGCGCACGGCGATCAACCGTTTCACCGAGGCCATGACGTTGTTCGCCATCGCCTGCGCGGGATCGATGCCTTTGCTGCATCTCGGTCGTCCATGGGTTTTTTACTGGCTGATTCCATATCCGGACACAATGGGAGTGTGGCCGCAATTCCGCAGCCCGCTCGTGTGGGACATCTTTGCGGTCGGCACTTATTTTACGATCTCGCTATTGTTCTGGTACCTAGGCCTCGTACCCGATCTCGCCACGATACGTGATCGCGCCAAGAAACTTTGGCAGAAAAGAATTTACGGTTTTTTTGCGCTGGGCTGGCGCAATTCCGCCGCGCACTGGCAACGACATCAAACTGCATATTTGCTGTTAGCCGGGCTCGCGACGCCGCTCGTGCTTTCGGTGCATAGCGTGGTCAGTTTCGATTTCTCCGTCGCGCTCGTGCCGGGCTGGCACTCTACAATTTTTCCGCCGTACTTCGTTGCCGGCGCAATTTACTCGGGGTTCGCCATGTCGCTGAACATCATCATCCCGGTACGCAAAATTTATCACCTCGAGCACCTGATTACCGAACGTTACCTGAACAACATGGCCAACATCATGTTGGTGACCGGGCTGATCGTCGCCTATGGCTATTTCATCGAAGCGTTCATGGCGTTCTACAGCGGCGACATTTTCGAGCGCTACATGATGTTCAATCGTGCGTTCGGTCCATACGGCTGGGTCTTTTGGTTGTTGATACTTTGTAATGTGATTGTGCCGCAGACACTTTGGTCGGCGCGCATCCGGCGCAACACGGTCGCTCTTTTCATCGTCGCGCTTTTCATCAACGCCGGAATGTGGATCGAACGTTTCGTCATTGTCATCACCAGTCTGAGCCGCGATTTCACACCATCGGCCTGGCACATGTTTTCACCAACCAAGTGGGATTGGATGACACTCTTTGGCAGCGTCGGACTTTTTCTCACCCTTCAGTTCTTATTCATGCGGCTAGTGCCGATGATTTCGATTTCCGAAACGCGCGAGCTGGTTGCCGAACCTGAAAAAGCAACGATCAAATGAACCAGGCTTACGGATTACTCGCAGAATTTTCGAACCACGAAGAATTGCTGCATGCGGCCGAAAAAGCACACGCAGCCGGATTCCGAAAGATGGACGCCTTCGCGCCGTTCCCGGTGGACGGACTTCCGGAAGCGCTTGGAAAGAAAACGCGTTTGCCATTGATCGTGTTGATCGGCGGAATCATTGGCGGAGTTGGCGCGTATTACATGGAGTGGTACGCGAACGCGGTTAGCTACGTGATCAATATCGGCGGCCGTCCGATTCACAGTTGGCCGGCATTCATTCCTATCACGTTCGAACTAACCGTGCTTGCAGCAGGCCTCACTGCGTTCTTTTTTTCATTGGGCTTGAGCGGCCTGCCGCGGCCACACCATCCCCTGTTCAATATCCCCGAATTCGAGCGCGCGTCGCAGGACCGATTTTTCCTGTGTATCGAAACACGCGATCCAAATTTCCATCGCGATCAGACGCGCGCCTTTCTTCAAAGCCTCAATCCATTGTCGATTGCGGAGGTGCCGGAATGAATCTCATTAACGCCGGGGCTTTAGCCCGGTGTATAGCCAAAGACAGAAAGCCGGAGCCGTTTCAACGGCTTCTTAACGGCGAACAAACCGTTAAAACGGTTCGACTGGCTCGATGGTTCCTTCACCGGGCTAAAGCCCCGGTTTTAATGAGAGCGCATCGCAGGCAGTTAACGGGCCGTGTACAGTCGGCGCGCGGCGGCGCGCCCGGTGGTCGCGCCCTACCATTCGTCATTGCTGCGCTCTTATTCGTCGCCTGTCGTCCAGACATGATGAATCAACCCAAAGCCAAAGCCCTTTCGGAAAGCGATTTTTTCTCAAACGGAGCCAATGCCCGGCAACCACCGGCGCACACCGTTCCCCGCGGCGATGCTCGGGAGGATACAGCGTTTTATACAGGGCAAACGAATGGAATTTATGTGACTCAGCTGCCTGTAAAATTGACCCGCGATGTGATGAGTCGTGGTCGCGAACGTTTTGAGGCCATCTGCGCTGAATGCCACGATCGCACGGGCAGCGGAAACGGCATGGTGGTCCAACGCGGATTTCCGCAACCGCCATCGTTTCACGTCGATCGGTTGCGTAACGCGCCGATCGGCCATTTTTTCGATGTAATCACGAACGGCTACGGCGTGATGTATTCCTACGCCACGCGGGTTGAGCCGGAGGATCGATGGGCCATCGCGGCTTATATTCGCGCGCTGCAGCTTAGCCATAACGCAAAGCCGTCAGATGTTGATCCGGGCGAACGAGCAAAACTCGAGGCCAAGAAATGAACTCCACTCTTGATCGTTCCGTCGGTCGCGCGAAAAACGTTTCATTGATTCTTGGCACGATTGGGCTCGCCGGATGTCTCATCGGCTGGTTCATCGCGCCGCGCGATTTCTTTGTCGCTTATCTTTTCGGCCATTTTTTCTTCCTGGGTCTTTCGCTCGGATCGCTGGGGCTACTGATGATCCATCATCTGACTGCCGGCGATTGGGGCTATGCGGTACGGCGCTTTCTGGAATCCGCGGTGGGTAACTTGCCTCTCCTGGCTCTTCTCTTTGTGCCGATTTTTTTTGGATTGGCGCAACTGTACCCGTGGCAAAATCCGGCTGTCGTTGCGGCAAACGAAACTCTGCGGGTAACGCAAATGTATCTGAACCCACCGGGGTTTGTTCTCCGCACAGCGATTGTTTTTGCGATTTGGATTGTCATGGGGAGACAGTTGCTGAAATGGTCCGCGGAACAGGATGCGACCGTTTCGCTCGCGCCGACGCGTAAAATGCGAACGTTGAGTGGGCCGGGCCTGGTGATTTACCCGGTCACAATGACGTTTGCAGCGGTTGACTGGTTGATGTCGATGGAAGCGGATTGGTTCTCGACCATGTTCCCTATTCTCATTTGCATCGGCCAAATTCTGAGCGCACTGGCGCTCGTGATCCTACTGCTTGTCTGGGCGGCGCGTTCATCGGCTCTCGGTCCGCTCGCGAGTGAGGAAAACTTTCACAAGCTTGGAAACTTGCTGCTCGCCTTCACGATGATGTGGGCCTACCTCGCGTTCGGGCAACTGCTTGTCATGTGGTCGGGAAATCTGCCGCATGAAATCTCGTGGTACCTGCACCGCATCAGCGACGGCTGGAAGTGGATTGCCATCTTCGTCGCGCTCTTCCATTTTTTTGTTCCGTTTTTCCTGCTGCTGATGCGGCCGGCCAAAAAGCGGCGGCGCATCTTGGCGTGCATCGCAGCATGCGTCTTCGCCGCGCATATTGTCGCCATTTGGTGGACGATCGCGCCGAGCATTTACACCAAGCACGTGTATGTCGGCTGGCTCGCTCCTGCCGCATTTCTGGGCATCGGCGGTATCTACTCATTCGCGTTTCTGAAGAGTTTGGAAAGAAGGCGGCTCATTCCGCAAAACGATCCGCGGCTCGCGCTTGCTTTGCCAACATGACCACAAAGGAACAAACACACGATCACGAACAAAAAGACGTCGACGTTTTGTCGTTAATTACCATCGCGTTCCTTCTGTTCTTGTCGTGCGTGATCATTTTCCTCGTTGTCTGGGGAATGATGCATTACTTCAAATTTCACGAGTCGGCCAAAACTGCCGGACAGCCGAATCTTCCGGTTACGAGCTCTGCAGAATTTCCCAAGCCACGATTGGAAATTAAGGGATCGGTCGATTTGGCAAGATTTCGAGCCGCGGAGGCTGCCGACCTTGATTCTTACGGCTGGATCGATCGGAGCTCAGGAACGGTACGCATTCCTGTCGATCGCGCCATGCAACTCCTGCTGGAGCGTGGATTACCCGATGTCGGCGCCGGGCAAACGCCTCTTACTTTAATGCAGGCTCGGCCTGCAGAAACCGCCACACCGCCGCAGATACCCGAGAGTCCATGAGAAAGATCGCGTTCGCACTCGTGTTAATTTGCGCGTTCGCGGGACGAACACGCGGATTAACACCGGGCGATCTAAGTCGCGTGACTTTCGACCAACACCCGGGCGTGCAGATCTCACCCGATCTCGTTTTTCGCGATCAAAACGATCAACCGTTCCGGCTCGGCGATCATTTCGGGAAACAGCCGACCATCCTCGTGCTGGGCTATTACCGCTGCCCAATGCTCTGTTCGCTAATCAACGACGGACTGATTCATGCACTTCAGGAGCTGCCTCTGAACGTGGGCCGAGATTTTCAAGTCATCAATGTCACTATCGATCCGGCAGAAACGCCGACTGTTGCGGCACAGAAAAAATCAGAGTACCTCCACCAGTACGGACGACGGGGTGCACCAGAAGGCTGGCACTTTCTCGTCGGTGACAAAGGCTCGATCGCACAACTCGCCGATCAAGCAGGCTTTCGTTACGCTTACGATCCGCAGACACATCAATACGCGCATCCAAGCGGAGTCATCGTCCTGACACCTAAGGGAAAAATCTCGCGGTACGTCTTCGGGGTCAGATTGGATGCGAAGGAACTGCACGACGCAATTGTCGCCGCAAAGGAAGAGAAATCGTCTTCGGTCATCTCGCAGGTCTTTCTGCTTTGTTATCATTACAATCCCATTACCGGGAGATACGGCGGATTGGTCCTGGCAACTTTGCGCGTCGCGAGTCTGGGATTTCTGGCTGCGATCGCATGGTGGATTTTTTCGATGGCGCGCCGACCAGCGGGAGGACACGCGCAAATCAATTGAGCCATGGATCAATTCCGTATCTTTCCGCCGCAAGCTTCCACGACATCACATGAAGTAGACACGCTGTTCTTCGCGCTGACGGCAATTTCGGTCTTTTTTGCCCTCGTCATTTTTCTGCCGATTATCTTCTTTTCGGTAAAATATCGTCGCGGATCTTCAGCCGATCGATCGAATCCAAAGTCCGGTTCACTTTTAATTGAGAGCGGCTGGACGATCGGACCGATTTTTCTTTCGCTGGTACTCTTTGCCTGGAACGCGCTCGCATATTTTCGGATCGAACGAAGACCGGCCAACGCGATCGAAGTTCAAGTCGTCGGCAAACAATGGATGTGGAAACTCCAACACGCCGAAGGGAAGCGGGAAATCAATGAGCTGCACGTGCCCGTCAATAGCACAGTAGCAACAACGATGACGTCTCAGGATGTCATTCATAGCTTCTTTGTCCCCGCATTTCGGGTGAAGCAAGATGTTGTACCTGGGAAATACACCGGCGTATGGTTCAAGGCGACGCGGACCGGTGAATATCATATTTTCTGCGCCCAATATTGCGGCACGCAACATTCCCGAATGATTGGTCGCGTGGTGGTGATGGAGCCGGCGGCCTACGAGCGCTGGTTGAAATCGGGCGAACCAAGCGAATCCGTCGTGCGAACAGGAGACCGCCTATTTCACGATCGGGGATGCAGCGGCTGCCATGCGCCCAATTCGCAGTTTCACGCGCCGTTGCTACAAGGTCTCTACCGTAACCCTGTCCCGCTTGCCGATGGCACGATGGTCACGGCTAACGATCAATACTTACGCGATTCGATTTTGCAGCCCGCAAAGCAAATTACGGCTGGCTACGCAAACATCATGCCCAGTTTTGCCGGGCATTTGAGCGAAGAAGAGATCATGCAGCTCATCGCCTATCTGAAGTACATCGGTAATGAGCCGCCGCCATCGCAATGAACAGTACGATTTCAGAGTCCGGATCGGCGAGAAGCGCGACTGAATCAATCGTCGAGCGGCCGGGTGAGTTCGCACGCGACAATTATCTGAGTGTCCACCACGGAGTACGTTCGTGGTTACTGACAAAAGACCACAAACGAATCGGTCTTCTTTATCTCTTCACAATCCTCGTTTTTTTCCTGATCGCGAGTATTGCCGCGGCTTTAATGCGGATCGAACTCGTTACACCTCAACCGAAGCTGGTGACATCGGAAACTTACAACAAGCTCTTCACCATCCACGGCGTGTTAATGGTCTGGTTCTTTCTCATTCCTTCCATTCCGACAGTGCTAGGCAATTTCGTTCTGCCAATGATGATCGGCGCACGCGATGTTGCGTTCCCGAAGCTCAACCTGATGAGCTGGTACATTTTTGTCGCCGGTGGTGCGCTTGCGCTTTGGTCGCTGGTCCATGGGGGCGTGGACACTGGCTGGACCTTCTACACGCCTTACAGCACCACCTACGCAAACACGCATGTGATCTCGATGGCAGCCGGCGTTTTTGTGGCCGGGTTCTCCACCATCATAACCGGCATGAATTTCATGGTGACGACTCACAAGATGCGCGCCCCGGGGCTGACATGGTTTCGATTGCCGCTCTTCGTCTGGTCGCTTTACGCGACCAGCTTGATCATGGTACTTGCTACCCCGGTTCTCGCGATCACGCTCGCGCTGATGTCCGTGGAACGCTTTTGGGGCGTCGGGATCTTTGATCCAAAACTGGGAGGTGATCCCGTTTTATTCCAACATCTCTTCTGGTTCTATTCACACCCGGCTGTCTACATCATGATTTTGCCAGGGATGGGTGTAATCAGCGAATTGATTACCTGTTTCTCGCGCAAACCGATTTACGGCTACGCCTGGGTCGGATCAGCCAGCATGGCGATCGCTGTTCTCGGATTTCTTGTTTGGGGTCACCACATGTTTGTTTCGAGTCAGTCGGTTTATGCCGGCATGGTTTTCTCCATCCTTAGCTTTCTCGTCGCCGTTCCATCTGGCATAAAAGTTTTCAATTGGACGGCGACGCTGCGCAAAGGGTCGATTCATTTTGCAACACCGATGCTCTACGCGTTGGGTTTCATTGGTCTTTTTACCATCGGCGGTTTGACCGGGCTGTTTCTGGCTGCGCTCGCGGTTGATGTTCATGTACACGACACGTATTTCGTCATCGCTCATTTTCATTACATCATGGTAGGCGGAATGGTGATGGCGTTCATGGGTGGTCTTCACTATTGGTGGCCAAAAATTTCCGGACGGCTCTATCCAGAGTTTGCAGGCAAACTCGCCGCCATGATCACATTCATCGGCTTCAATCTGACCTTCTTTCCGCAGTTTATTCTCGGTTATCTCGGTCAGCCGCGGCGATACCACGTTTATCCGCCGGAGTTCCAAGTTTATCACGTGCTCTCAACTGCCGGCGCTTCCATCCTGGGCGTCGGATATTTGATGCCGCTGATTTATTTGATCTGGGCGTGGAAGCATGGTCGCGTGGCAGGGCCAAACCCGTGGCGTGCGACTGGTTTGGAGTGGCAAACACCTTCACCGCCGCCTGAACACAACTTCGAACGAACCCCGGTCGTGACAGGACCGCCTTACTCGTACTCAGCCGAAAAAGATGTCGACCTTGACCTCGCCAGCATCTGAAACGCGCCCTGCTA
>Ga0137364_10000749_pt1 | contig 14057 bp, 9 predicted proteins | sample SagtaG_10_FD_104798 | JGI IMG/M metagenome (GOLD analysis project Ga0137364, IMG submission 104798) | Vadose zone soil microbial communities from Sagehorn Ranch, Mendocino, California, USA - Sage1_L_20_16 metaG | ecosystem: Environmental > Terrestrial > Soil > Vadose zone | place: USA... | reverse complement strand
TTGCTGTTGAATTTCCGCGCCGCCGAGCGCAAGCGCCGGGCGAATTTTGCCACGCCGCTCGACCGTGCCGCCGACGCCTATCTCGTCAAACGCGGCAACGGCAAAACCATCGTCGCGGGCTATCCCTGGTTTACCGACTGGGGACGCGATACCTTCATTTCTCTGCGCGGCTTATGCCTAGAAACTGAACGGTTGGAGGATGCGCGCGACATTCTCTTGGAATGGTCCGGCGCCGTATCCGAAGGCATGCTACCCAACCGATTTCCCGATCGGGGCGACCGGCCGGAGTACAACTCGGTGGACGCATCCCTGTGGTACATCATCGCGGTTCATGAATTCTTGGAAGCGACGAAGTCAATCGCCCGCATGGCTTATCAATGGCAGAAAAAATCCCTGCAAAAGGCCGTCGAATCGGTTCTCACCGGCTATTCTCAGGGCACGCGCTACGCCGTCCGTATGGACGGCGATGGTCTTCTCGCCGCCGGCGTTCCGGGAGCGCAACTCACCTGGATGGATGCCAAGGTCGGCGATTGGGTCGTGACGCCGCGAATCGGCAAGCCAGTAGAGATTCAAGCGCTGTGGTTAAATGCGCTCTGGATCGGCAGCCAGTTCTCAGAGCGCTGGAAAGAGCCCTTTGCGAGCGGGACGGAAAGCTTCCGGGCTCGTTTCTGGAATGAGCAGGGCGGTTTTCTCTACGACGTTGTCGATGTCGATCACCAACCCGGCAAGGTCGATGCTTCCTTCAGGCCGAATCAGATCTTCGGCATCGGCGGATTGCCCATCTCTCTCATCGAAAGAGAACAGGCGAGCCGAATCGTCGACGCGGTCATGCGGCGCCTGTGGACGCCGATGGGGCTCCGCTCGCTGGCGCCCGAAGAGCCGGGATACACGCCGAAGTATGATGGCGGCGTGCGAGAGCGCGACGGCAGTTATCATCAAGGAACCGTCTGGCCGTGGCTCATCGGGCCCTTCGTCGAGGCCTGGGTGCGCGTCCACGGCGGGAGCGCTGACACGAAGCGCGAAGCTCGTCAGCGCTTTCTCGCGCCGATATTCGAGCATCTCGACAGCGCCGGTCTCGGCCATGTTTCCGAGATCGCCGACGCGGAGCCGCCGCACACGCCGCGCGGTTGCCCGTTTCAAGCCTGGTCGCTGGCGGAGTTGCTGCGGCTCGATCGAGGGGTGCTGGCGGCTTGTGGCGCCGAAGAAAATTCGCATCGAGCGGCGCGAAAGTAACGTCTAAATGAACGAAACCAGCCGTGAAAATTATTTCCGTCAATGACCGGCTCTACGCATTCGATACAGATGATGTAGCAGGAATGCGCCGTGCCGCAGCAGTGGAGGCTTTATCTGAGAGTTGGCGCGGCTACTTTAGAGATCGTCTCGAAGAGACCTCCATCATGGATCGAGGGTATGATAAAATAAAACCGGCGAAAGAAGAGCAGGGAGAGTAAGGCGTGACTAAAGAAGAAATTCGACTGGAAGAGGATCGCCAACACAAAGCGAATTGGAAGCGCTGGGGACCCTACCTCTCCGAGCGCCAGTGGGGTACCGTCCGCGAGGATTATAGCCCCCACGGCACCGCTTGGGAGTACCTGCCCCACGACCATGCGCGCAGCCGCGCCTATCGCTGGGGGGAAGACGGCATCGGGGGCATTTCGGATCGGCACCAATACATTTGCTTCGCCCTCGCCCTCTGGAACGGGAAAGATCCAATCCTCAAGGAGCGTCTTTTCGGTCTCACCGGCAGTGAAGGCAATCACGGCGAGGACGTCAAGGAGTATTATTTTTACCTCGACTCCACGCCGACTCACTCCTATATGAAGTTCCTCTACAAGTACCCTCAAGCCGAATTCCCCTACGGGCTGCTGGCCCAGGAGAATCGCCAACGCGGCAAACGAGACCTAGAGTTCGAGTTGATCAATACCGGAGTCTTCGACGACAACCGCTATTTCGACGTTTTCATTGAATACGCTAAAGCCGGAGCCGATGACATCTTGGTTCGCATCGAAGCGATCAACCGTGGCCCCGAGCCGGCCGAGCTGCACTTGCTGCCCACCCTCTGGTTCCGCAATACCTGGTCATGGGGATTGGATGAGCGCAAGCCACGGCTCCGTAGAGACGACTCCGTGGAGATCGCAACCATCAAGGCCGACCATTACTACTACGGTAGCCGCTGGCTTTACTGCGAGGGCAGTCCGCAACTGCTGTTCACGGAGAACGAGACTAACAAGAGCAAGCTCTTTAATTCGGAGAACGAGTCTCCTTACGTCAAGGACGGCATCAATGATTATATCGTTCACGGGGTCAAAGCCGCCGTCAATTCCGCCGCCTCGGGCACCAAGGGTTCGGCCCATTACAGGGCGACCCTGGCGCCCGGAGCGTCGTTTTCCACGTGGCTGCGGCTGACGAATGTTTCACCTTCAAGCGGACAACCGCTCGATGGAAATTTCCAACGGACTCTGCACGACCGGCGCACGGAAGCGGATGAGTTTTACCGCACGGTCATTCCCGACCCCATCGCGCCGGACCACAAGAATGTCATGCGTCAAGCTCTAGCCGGTGTGCTCTGGAGCAAACAGTTTTATCACTACGACCTAAATCGCTGGATCAAAGGCGATCCGGCGGGACCCGAACCGCCTCGCGAACGGCTCAACGGGCGCAACCATGAGTGGCGCCATCTCTACAACGCCGACGTCATCTCCATGCCCGACAAGTGGGAATATCCGTGGTACGCGGCCTGGGATCTCGCGTTTCACTGCATTGCGCTCGCGCTCGTCGATTCCGACTTCGCCAAGGAACAACTCGTGCTCATGACGCGTGAGTGGTACATGCACCCCAACGGCCAGCTGCCGGCCTACGAATGGGCCTTCGGCGACGTCAACCCGCCAGTCCACGCGTGGGCGGCATGGCGCGTCTACAAGGTCGAGAAGAAGCGCCGCGGCAAGGGCGACCGCAGATTTCTCGAGCGAGTGTTTCAAAAACTTTTGCTGAACTTCACCTGGTGGGTGAATCGCAAAGACGCCGAGGGACGAAACGTTTTTCAAGGCGGCTTTCTCGGTCTGGATAATATCGGCGTCTTCGACCGCAGCGCGCCGCTTCCCACGGGAGGCTACATCGAACAATCGGATGGAACGAGCTGGATGGGGATGTACTGCCTCAACATGCTGGCCATTGCCCTAGAGTTGGCCAGAGAAAACTCGGCCTATGAAGACGTCGCCAGCAAATTCTTCGAGCACTTTGTTTATATTTGCCGGGCCATGAACGATATCGGCGGCGAGGGCATCGAGCTTTGGGACGTCGCGGATGGCTTTTATTACGACGTCTTGCACCTCCCTGACGGGCACGCGTTGCCGCTCAAAGTGCGCTCCATGGTCGGGCTGATTCCGCTTTTCGCCGTGGAGACCTTGGACCCGGAGCTGGTCGACCATTTGCCCGGCTTCAAGCGGCGCATGCAATGGTTCATCGAAAACCGCCCGGAGCTGAGCGAGCGCTTCGAAACGGAAGCCACGGACGACGGCCCGCGCCGTTTCCTCTCGCTCGTAAATCGACGCCAGCTAAAGCGCGTGCTGCGCTACATGTTGGATGAGAACGAGTTCTTCTCTCCCTATGGAATTCGCGCCCTTTCCCGTTACCATCATGACCATCCCTACTTGCTTAAAACGAACGGCATGGAATACCGGGTCGATTACGAACCGGCGGAATCAAGCACCGGGCTGTTTGGCGGCAACTCCAACTGGCGCGGACCGATCTGGTTCCCGGTGAACTTCTTGCTCCTCGAATCGCTGCAAAAATTCCATTACTTTTTAGGTGACAGTTACAAGGTCGAATGTCCGACCGGATCTGGGCGGATGCAGGACCTTTGGCAAGTCGCTGGTGAAATCTCTCAACGACTCACGCGCATCTTTTTCCGCGGCGGCGACGGACGCCGGCCTGTTTTCGGCGGCACGGAGAAGTTTCAAACCGATCCCTACTGGCGCGATCTCATTCCCTTTCATGAATACTTTCACGGCGACAACGGAGCCGGCATCGGAGCCAGCCATCAGACGGGTTGGACGGCGCTGGTGGCGAAACTAATCCAACAATACGGCGATTGAGTGAAATCAGTTGCCAGCGGCCGATCGTCAGGAGCCGACAGTCAGACGAAAAGCCCACATTTATATCCTCAGGGCGCATCATCCGTGGCATGGTGAACGCGAAAATATTCTCTATTCTGAATTCTGAAATCTTTTAAGCCTGATCCACGACGTGACCCACGCAAATGAAGACCGCTTAAGGACTTTCCTTCCCGCGCTCGCGCTGGGGTTACTGACCGCAGCGTTCATCATCGCGAAAACGGGCAGGGACGCGCTTTTTTTTCAAGGGAGCGGAGGGCTGCTCCAGCTACCGCTCGTGTACATTAACATTGGCGGAGCCTCGTTGCCCCTCGCTCTGCTCTTCGTCAAGGCGATGAAAATCTGGGGCGCCCGGCCGGCAAGGGTGGGAATTCTCCTGCTCGCTGCAACCGTAATAGCTGCCGCTGCTCCTTTCTTAGAGCCCGCAGATAACAAACTGCTGTTAGCCATTTTCATGTTCATCCCGGCGATTTTCGGGCTGCTCTTCGCGAGTCTGTGGCTTTTGGCATCGGACATCTTCGAAAAAACCGAAAAAAGCGGCGCAGCGCGTGCCTTCAGCAAAATAGGCGCTGGTACGCTCGCCGGCGGCATGTTGGGCGGCTTGATTTCAAAGGGACTCGCTCCCTATCTCGACGCAAAATGGCTGGTTTTCTCGGGGGCGGTTCTCATCCTTGGCGTCATCGCCCTCGTGCTAAAAATCCACGGTCGGTTTCCTACCACTATCGTCCCGAAGAAAGCCGACGAGAAAAAAAAGAAGACTGGATTTCTGACCCCCTTAACCAATAGGTACTCACTCACGCTTTTGTCTATTTCGATGACGGGCGCCCTTGCCGGCTTGCTCATCGACTTCCAGTTCTACGCGGCGGCGGCCAGCGCCAATATGGGCTCGAAGGGCAACGCGAGTTTCTTCGCCAACTTTTACATTCTGCTGAATTTTAGTTCCTTGCTGCTACAACTCTTCGCGACGCCCAGGATACAAGATAGGGTCGGATTGCGAGGTGGGTTAATGGTGCTGCCTGTTGCGCTCGTTGGCGGCGCCACTTTCGCAACCGCTGCCGCGACGGCTCTTAGCCGTTCCGTTTTAAGAGTGACGGAAGGGGGACTGCGCTCGTCAGTGCACCGCTCCATTTGGGAGCAGGCCTTTATTCCCGTCGACTCCACGGACCGGTCTGTCGTAAAGATCGTCGTTGACGGCGTCGCCGCCAGAATCGCGGAAGCGCTTGGCGCGATCGCCATTCTGCTTTGGCTGAAACAAGCGGTACCCGATGGCGTCATTGCCATGCCGCTCAATACAAGTTGGATGGCGTGGGCTACCCTGGTGACGGTTGCGGTTTGGTTGGTGATCACGCAAAAGATGAGAGTGCAGGTAAAAAAGGATCGAGGCGAGATCAAGCCGGCGGCGGCTCAGGACATCGTTTGCGAGCGGTTCCCTGACCAATGTCCCTGCACGACGGAGTTGGGCAAAGGCATCGCCTAGCATCCGCCAAGCTTTGTAGTTCCCGCTTCGACTGAGGCAGAGTTGCCTGCGCTTTTGATCGGCAACACCGGACCGTGTTTGACAAGAGCCCAAACTAAGCAATAGCTTTTTGTATGCCCGAGGGCTCGGTGATTCCCGGCAAGAAAAGCGCCGTCGACCGGTTGCTAGTGCTCTTTTCCGACGTACGCGCCGGCGAAGGCTTTACCGCTCTGCTCTTGATGATCAATCTCTTCTTGCTGTTGACGGCCTATCTCATCATCAAGACGGTGCGTGAGGCGCTCATCCTCTCCGAAGGAGGCGCGGTAGTCAAAAGCTATGCGGCGGCGGCTCAAGCTTTGTTGTTACTCGTCGTCGTGCCCTTATACGGTTACGTGGCGAGCCGAGTCCATCGTATCAAGCTCATCAACGGGGTGACGCTCTTTTTCATTTCAAATCTCGTCCTTTTCTATCTGCTGGGTCAATTGCAGGTTCCGCTGGGCGTCCCCTTTTTTCTCTGGGTCGGAATTTTCAATCTCTTGATCGTGGCCCAGTTCTGGTCTTTTGCCAATGATCTCTACCTCGAAGAACAAGGAAAACGGCTTTTTCCGATCATCGCGTTTGGCGGCTCTTTCGGCGCTATTCTCGGCCCGAAAATCGCCGGTTGGTTGTTTGAACCGTCAGGGCCCTATGGCCTTATGCTGATGACGGCGTTGCTCCTCGGCGTCTGCATGGTCTTTTCAAACCGGGTGAACCGGAGAGCTGCCCATGAGCGCCGCAATGCCCAACGCGCGCTTGACCCTGAAAAACCCTTGGGCCGACGAGGCGCATACAAACTGGTCCTCGGCCAACCCTATCTTCTCATCATTGCAGCGATGATGGTCGTTGCGAATCTAGTCAACACGACGGGCGAGTTCATTCTCGGCCAGAAAGTCACGGAGGAAGCGAAACGACTCGCGGTGGTAGAGATCGCGAACCCGGCCGGTCATGAATTGAGCGAGGCCGCGGCACACGCGATCGATCAGAAAAAGATGCAGCACTTCATTGCGGGTTTCTACGGCGATTTTTTCTTCAGCGTTAGTTTGGTTTCGGCTTTGCTGCAGCTTCTTCTGGTCTCGCGGATTATCAAATTCTGCGGCGTCTCGGGCTCGCTGTTCTTCCTACCGCTCATCGCTCTGGGAGGCTACGCTTTCATCGCTTTGACGCCCTTTTTAACCCAGATTCACTTCGCCAAAGTCATAGAAAACAGCACCGACTATTCTTTGCAAAACACGGCGCGCCAGGCGTTGTTCCTGCCGACGAGCAGAGAGGTAAAATACAAAGCGAAGGCGGCCATTGACACGTTCTTCGTGCGCATAGGCGATCTGCTGTCGATGGGAATTGTGTTTCTGAGCGTGCAGCTGTCCCTTACTACTCGGGCGTTAAGCAGTGTCAATGTTCTAATGATTATGGTATGGCTGTTTCTCGTGTTCGGCATCGGCCGCCGCTATAAAATTTTATCGGCGGCGCAAACAAGAGATGAAAGCTAGCGGTGGAGTCTCTCGTTTACCGACATAACCGCATCACCCGCCTCACCCACTGGATCAATGCCGTCGCCCTGCTGGTTCTCTTCATGAGCGGGCTGCAAATTTTCAACGCCTTTCCCGAGCTTCACTGGGGGAGCAAGGCGGAACCCGACGAAGCGTTCTTTTCCATCGCGGCCACGAGCGAGGACGCCGAGGTTCGCGGTTACACCCATTTATTCGGGTTGAAATTTGACACGACCGGCCTGCTCGGCGTGCAAAATACCGCGACCGGCCCCTCTCCACGCGCTTTTCCTAGCTGGATCACGATTCCCGGCTACTTCTGGCTGGCGGGAGGTCGGCGATGGCATTTCTTCTTCGGTTGGATTTTTACCATCAATGGCGTCCTCTATTTTCTTTACAATGTTTTGAACGGCCATATGCGCAAGTTTCTTTTTACCCTCAAAGACGCGATCCAGGTGCCGGCGATGATCGCCTATTACATGCGGCTGCGGCGTGAGTCGGCCCAAGAAGGAGAATATAATCCGCTGCAGAAAATGGCCTACACGAGCGTCTTTGTGATTCTAACGCCCCTGGTGTTGCTTTCCGGACTCGCCATGTCACCGCAGTTGGACATCGCCTTCAATTGGCTGCCTGCCGCATTTGCCGGGAGGCAGTCGGCGCGCACAGTTCATTTCATTCTCGCGTTTGGCTTTCTCTTTTTTACTTTCGGCCACGTGTTCATGGTGCTGACCACCGGTTTCCTGAACAACATGCGCTCCATGGTCACCGGTTGGCACAACGAGAAAATAGCTCCGACGATTGAGGTAGCACCTGAAACTCCTGTAGCTCCCTCTCCGACCGCTCCTTCCCTCTCCATTGAGGGAGAGGGCAAGGGTGAGGGGGAACCGGAGAACATGGCCAGTCATCAAACATCGGAACCCGAGCTCAAAGCCGATGCTCAAGAAAACCCAAAAGACGAGGGTGGCGTTAATGAAAAATCAAAGTCTTGATCTCTCGCGACGAAAACTGCTTCTCGGCGCGCTCCAGGCTACCGGTCTCGTGCTTTTTTCCGGCTGCGAAAAAATGTTTAATGGCCTGCAACAAAACAGGAAGTTTCTCTCACTCCTCGAATCGGCTGAGGGCGCGAACCGACGCGTACAAAAATTTTTGACCGGCAGAAACAAGCTCGCCCAAGAGTTCACCGAAAAAGATATCTCACGTTATTTCAAACCCAACGGCAACCCACCGCCTTTGGCTATGGATTATATGGCAGACGCAGCAAGTCAGTGGCAGTCGTGGCGATTGGAAGTATCGGGCCTGGTGCAATCGCCACACAGTTTTTCTCTGACGGAACTTAAATCCATGCCCGCGCGCACGCAGATCACGCGCCACGATTGCGTCGAAGGCTGGAGCGCTATCGGCAAATGGAAAGGCGTTCGTCTGGAAGAGATCATGCGCCGGGTGCAACCACAGCCTCGAGCGAAATACGTGGTTTTTCACTGCATGGACACGGATTCGGACGGCACCCATTACTATGAGAGCATCGATCTTGAGGACGCCGTTCATCCGCAAACCATTCTCGCCTACGAAATGAATGACGCGCCCTTGCCGCTGGAGCACGGCGCGCCGCTCCGCCTCCGTCTTGAAAATCAACTCGGTTACAAGATGGCCAAGTACATCCGCGCCATCGAATTCGTTGCCGACTTGAAGAACATCCAACAAGGCAAGGGAGGTTACTGGGAGGATCAAGGTTACGAGTGGTTCGCGGGAATCTAACATGAATTTACGTTGACATGACCGAATCGGCATCGAATAGTCTCGCAGGCAACTTGGTTGGATCAAGATTATGATTAGACCGCTTGGCCTAATCCATGGTCACTATGAGTGCCGCTCGTTGAACGAGACGGTTCCGGTATTCATCGATCTATTGGCCCTGGAGGTTGTAGAAAAAGGGCATAGGCAAGTTATCGTGAAGCATCCGAATACGGACTGGCATCTGGTCGTTCACGAGGCCGGGTCGGACGCGGCGGATAAGCCTGTAATGAATCACTACGGGGTCAGGGTGTCGAGCCCGGAAGAAGTGGATGCAGCTTGGAGATATCTTAGCGAGCACAAGGACCAATATCGCCTTGGCAAAATCACCAAGCCGCGGGAGACCCATCTCGCTTATTCCCTTTATTTTAAAGAGCCCGGCGGCAACTACTGGGAGATTGAATGCTATCTTCCCCAGGCATTCACCCTCGCTTCTGTCTATGCCCCACACTGGAAGAACCCGTGGCCTGAGAATAGATTCGCCGATAAAGGCTATGTTCCCCAAGGTCTAACGCACGGGACACTTGAATGTAATGACAAAGCCGTCACCGAACTCTTTCTGCGGCACGTCTTGGGCTTGCAGATCGTTCCCGGCGAAAGACCGGTCATTTATTTCAAGCATCCCGCTACACCCTGGTACGTCGTGGTGGTCCCGGTGAAGAATCGGCGATATCTTGATTCGAATAGCCGCTTCACTTTAGAGCTTGGATCGCCTGACGCCGTGGATAAGGCGCATCGCAATTTCGCGAAAGCGGGCAAAGAGATCGGTGTTACGGAACTCGGGGAACTCAAACGGGCGGGCGCAAACGTTTCATTTTTCCTCAGTGACCCAGATCGAAACTGGTGGGAAATTACTGCAAAAGCCAGCCGCGACGCGCACTGAGATAACTCCGCTCTGATTTTCCTCTCTCCCGCGTGCGCGGGCGACAATTTTGTTTGGAGGCAATTCCCATGAAGTCTGACAAGAGATTCGCTTCTCTCCAGGCTGCAGTGTTTCTGCTGGCAGGAATGGCGACGCAATCATTCGGCCAAGGGCGCGAACCGGTATTGTCGCTGGTGAAGAAGGAAAAGCCCGCCCTGCTCGAAACCTTGAGAGGACTGGTGTCCATTGAGACCGGCAGCCGTGACCGCGAAGGACTCGACAAGCTCGCAGACCTTATCGCCGGGCGGCTGAAAGAGCTGGGCGGCAAGGTCGAGTTGATCGAGCCGACTGACGTCTACAAGATGGAAGACACGCCCGAGAAAATCGGCAACATGGTCCAAGCCACGTTCATGGGCACCGGCACGAAGAAGATCCTCCTCATCGCGCACATGGACACGGTGTACCCGCGCGGCATGTTGGCACAACAGCCCTTTCGCGTCGAAAGCGATCGCGTCTACGGCCTGGGAATCGCCGACGACAAGCAAGGAATCGCCGTCATTCTCCACACCTTGGCGATTCTCAAGGCAATGAATTTCCGCGAATACGGCACTCTTACCGTGCTCATCAACGCCGACGAAGAGCTTAGCTCGCCCGGTTCACGTAGCTTAATCACGAAGCTCGGCGCGGAGAACGACGCAACCTTCTCGGTCGAATCCTCACGTGCCGAATCCGACAAATTGTCGCTGGCAACCAGCGGTATCGCTTCGGTCACTCTGACCGTCAAAGGTCGGGCGTCGCATTCAGGCAACGCCCCCGAGAGAGGTATCAACGCGCTGTACGAGCTGGCGCACCAAGTGCTACAAACGCGCGATCTTTCCGATCCGGCGGTTGGCCTCAAGATGAACTGGACGCTGGCGAACGCCGGCACGACACGCAATATGATTCCGCCCGCCGCCCAGGCGGTTGCGGACGTGCGCGTGGTGCGCGTGGCCGACTATGACGCCATCGAGAAAAAGGTGCGGGAGCGAATCAAAAAACAGCTGTTGCCCGAAGCAAAGGTCGCGATGAACTTCGAGCGCCGCCGTCCTCCGTTGGAGGCAACCGCAGCCTCACGGGCACTCGGCAAACACGCGCAGCAGATTTACCGTGAGCTCGGCAAGGAACTCGTCGTGGATGAAATGCCGGAAGGAGGCGGCACCGACGCCGCCTTCGCCGCGCTCAATACCAAGGCGCCGGTCATCGAGCGGTTCGGCCTGCAGGGTTACGGCGCCCACTCCGCCGATGCGGAATACGTCCTGCTCGATTCGATCGAGCCTCGCCTTTATCTTCTCTCACGCATGATCATGAACATTTCGCAGGGCAACAGCCCCTAGTGCATCGCCCCTAGAAGAGGGTTGTTTCCATCTGACAGGAGGAGTAAGACCATGACCTACGATTCTGTATCAAGCTCGAGGCGCTCTTTCCTACAGAAAATCGCGGCGACGGGTATCGTCCTTCCCCTCCTGCCAGGATTGGATTCATCACTTAATGAATCGGTCGCGGCAGAGGCCAAGACAGGACAAATTCAGATCGCGAATCCTTCTTTTTCCCGCGTCGAGCGCGACCGCCGCTGGGCCGCGGTCCGCCGCGTGATGGCCAAGCCTCAGTGGAATTTCGACGCCATTTTCGCGCCCGCGAGCGGTGACACAGCTTATCCTCGCTACCTTACGCAAATCGGCGGCCGCGGTGGAAGCGCCGACGTTATCTTCCCACGAGATGACACGAAGCCCGTCCATGCTATCGTATCGACCGCGCGCAACCGAAGCTTCTGGGAGAAAAGACTGGATGCGTGGCGCTCAGACGGAAAGCTCATCATCAGTCAAGGCGAAGGCTCGAAATCGGTCGCTGAGCTGATCAAAGGCCTCGGCTTGAATCGCCCGGGAACTCGCATCGGCGTGGCGAAACTCAGCGGCAGTCGCTTCGATCCCGAGGGTTTGGTTGCCGCCACTTTTCTAGAACATCTCAAGTCGGCCCTCCCAGGACTGCAGTTCCTGCCGATGGAAAAATGGGGAGCTGACGCGGGTCCCATCGACGAAGCGGCTATGTTGAAGAGTTCCGAGGAGCACGATGTGATTCGGCGCTCCGTGGCGGCTGGAGAAAAGGCAATCGAGGTGATCAGGAGCGTGGCGCGGTCTCCATCGCGCCATCAAGGCGACATCTGGTTTCAAACTTATGTCGCGATGTTTGCCGAGACCGGCGAAGATCCTACCCGTCTTTCCATTGCCCTCGATGCTGAAGCGAACACGACTCTGGGCGCGCCCACCGACGACCCGTTAAAAGAAGGGCAGATCATCAACGAGGAAATCGACGCCACGGTTCAAGGGTATCGAGGACAAGTGAACCATTCGATCTTTGTCGGCGGGGCAAAAACCGCCGGCTACGACTATTACCGCGCCGCCGTGGAGACGGCCATCAAGCTCTTCCACGAATGCGTCGCCTTCATCCTTCCCGGCAAAACGACGTGCGGACAGTTCGTGGACTATTATGCAAAGCTGACAGAGAAGTTGGGCGCCGAGGATCGCTCGGGCGTCGTGTTGCATTCAAGCGGCATTGCCAATCTCTCTCGGCCACGCCTGGGTCCGGCCAACTCTAGAGAGGAATCCGATATCGTTCTCGCGCCGGGAATGACCTTCGACTTCAAGCCAGCGATTCGCATGAAGCGCGGTGCCATCCAAGATGTGGGGAAGGAAAACCGCGTAGTCCAGATCGGCGAGCATCTCTTGGTCGGCACAACCGGCGTCACACGCCTCGGCAAGCGGGAGTTAAAGCCGTTGATCACGCAGAGTTAAATCGGTGCATCGGCGTTGAAGCCTAAAACTCCGCCGACCGCCGAGATCAGCAGGTTCCACCAGAACAGACCGAAGTTTTTCTGCGTAAGAACGTGCCAAGGTCTCACTTTATTTTTCATAAATGTCTGTCGAGTAGCATAATTCCTCTTTATAGGCTAATGATGCGCTCATGCGCATTTGTTCTCTGCTTCCCAGCGCAACGGAAATTGCTTTCGCCCTGGGACTGGGCGACGACGTCGTCGGTGTCACCCATGAATGTGACTACCCCCATGAAGCGCGGCAAAAACCGATCGTGGTGCGAAGCTTGATCGATGCGAACCCAATGAGCAGCGCTGAGATCGACGGTTGGGTCAGTGAGCGTTTGCGCGGCAACCCAAGCCTCTACGGCATCGACGAGGACAAGTTTCGAGAGGCTGCGCCGGACCTGATCTTGACGCAAGAACTTTGCGAAGTTTGCGCCGTTGATTACAACGAAGTAGCGGCCGCCGCAAAGAGTCTCAAGGAACCGGCGACAATTCTAGCGCTGAGCCCTCATTGCCTCACTGACGTCTTGCGCGATATTGAACGGGTCGGTGCAGTGACTGCGCGCGCGGATGCGGCCTGGGCCCTGGTTCAACGATCACACGAACGGATCGAACGCGTGCGCCAGACGACCGCTCGATCAAACACTCGGCCCCGAGTCGCTTGCCTCGAATGGTTCGATCCGGTTTACGCCGCCGGTCATTGGGTGCCCGAGATGGTCGAGTTGGCCGGGGGTTTCGATGTTCTTGGCCGCAGAGAAGAACCATCAGCGAGAGTGGAATGGACACAAGTCCTGGATTCCGTCCCGGAAATCATCGTCTTGATGCCGTGCGGCTTTGAGCTACGGCGAACCATTCAAGAAAGCGCGGTCCTGCGAAAATTGCCGGGATGGAACCATCTACCAGCCGTGAAGAACGGGCATGTTTATGGCGTCAACGGCAGCGCTTTCTTCAGCCGGCCCGGACCGCGTTTGGTCGATGGATTGGAAATTCTCGCGCGCATCATTCACCCAGAGATCTTCTCCGAGCCGGACCTTAGCGATTCAGTTCAACGCATTCTTTGACTTTTCTGCCGGTGAGATTCGACACAACAAGTCTCGACGGACAACACAGGCCATACCCATCGCACTTGAAGGACATTCTTAGGCTCGCCATTCCGGCCATGCTGGCGCTGGCCAGCGTGCCATCGTTGAATATTGGCGACACAGCGATGATCGGTCGCTTGGGCGTCGAACCTCTCGCCGCGCGCGCCGTCGGCGCCGCTCTCATCGGCGGAATTTACTGGATCTTTGCCTTTTTGACCTTTGGTACCACGACGCTCGTCGGCCATTATCACGGTTCTCGCGACTTCGAGGCCTGCGGCGCAACTTACGTTCATGCGCTTGTTCTCGCTCTGCTCGGTGGATTGGGAGTTTCCCTCGCCGGTCTGTTCCTAGCCCCGAATCTTTACCGGCTCATGGGTGCG
>Ga0137364_10000742_pt1 | contig 14110 bp, 12 predicted proteins | sample SagtaG_10_FD_104798 | JGI IMG/M metagenome (GOLD analysis project Ga0137364, IMG submission 104798) | Vadose zone soil microbial communities from Sagehorn Ranch, Mendocino, California, USA - Sage1_L_20_16 metaG | ecosystem: Environmental > Terrestrial > Soil > Vadose zone | place: USA... | reverse complement strand
TGCTGGAGAGAGCAAGTCTGCTACGACGGGGTCCGGCGCGAGTAACTCGTCGACGAGCGAAAGTAAGGTGCCTGTGGCTACTAGCACTACGACGAAGACGAAGACGAAGACGAAGACGAAGTAGGGCCGCTGAGGTGGTTGTTGGGTAGGTTTTTTACGTTTGTGGGGGGTGTATATGGCAGAGTCTGTGCTGGCTACGATGCAGCGGAAGCAAATTGAGATTACGATTGGTGAGTTATTGCTCACTGATGATTTTTATATGCGTTTGGAGATTACTGAGCGGTTGCGTCATCTTATTGCACATGCTGATCCTTCGCTGGATAGGTCGCAGCTTAGTGAGGGTGCTTTGGAAGAGCTTGAGGCTTTAGATTTGTTGCATTAAGCGTTAGTGTTTGTTTTTCTGTGGCCTCATCGCTACGCTCTTCGCAAAGATTATTAAGAGAAGTTGGGAATTTGGCAGACTGCGTCTGCCAAATTCCCAACTTCTCTGTATGTTTTGCAGAAGCTGCCAAATTCCCAGCTTCTCTGTATGTTTTATGGGGGCTGCCAAATTCCCAACTTCTCTATATGTTTTGCAGAAGCTGCCAAATTCCCAACTTCTCTGTATGTTTTGCAGAAGTTGCCAAATTCCCAGCTTCTCTGTATGTTTTATGGGGGCTGCCAAATTCCCAGCTTCTCTGTATGTGTAACAGATATCTCACACTTTTTTACCCAATATTCCTAAGAGGGCGTTTTTTAGCGTGCCAGCATGTATAATTAATAGACAATCCCCAAAGCAGGTGAAGGGGATTAGGGAGACAGATTGGTATGCAAGTGCAGCGTGAGCAATCGCAGGATGAGATCATAGAAGCTCTACAACGCCAGGTAGATGAGTTAACTGAGGCCAATTTCTTACTGAAGGATCAATTGGCGCGTAAAGAGCAGTTTATTGCTATGATCGCCCACGAATTGCGCGGCCCATTGACGCCCATTATCAGCTATGCGCAGTTGGTGGCGCGTCCCACACGGCGGCCAGAGACAATCCAGCGAGGAATGAGGGTGATTATCAGCCAGGCCAGGCGTTTGACGCGCCTGGTCAACGATCTGCTGGATTCTTCTCGCCTGAGCTCAGGCCAATTCACACTCGTGCGCGAGGCGTGTGATATTGCGGCACTGGCAAAAGAGGTGGTGGAAGAACTGCGTCCCGTTGCTCCCTATCATACGCTGGCGCTGGAGACTCCTGAAGTGCCTGTTATTGGAAACTGGGATAGTGGGCGCCTGCAACAGGTGCTGGGGAACCTGCTAGATAACGCGATCAAGTATTCCGACGAGCGCACAACGATCACAGTGCGTATCTGGACAGAGGATGATCTCGTGCATGTGAGCGTTCATAACCAGGGCGTCGGCATTCCTCTGGCAGAGATGGGCCAGCTTTTCCGCCCGTATGTCCGTTTGCAGGCGGCCAGCGCCCGGCAAGGATCTGGCCTGGGGTTGCACATTACAAAAAGCATGATTGAAGCACATGGAGGTACACTGCGCCTCGAGCCGCACACAGCCGAGGGTCAGGGTACAACCTTTTCATTTGACCTGCCATTTGCATTGAACAGGAAGCTCAACAGCAGGGAATAGCCATAGAAGCGCGGGCGCGTCAGTTGCCTTGACATCAGGTATGCCGCTGATGTATTATCCTCAGGTGAGGATGTTTTCCCATTTTTGCGGAAACAATGGGCGGTTGATGAAATTGGTAGACAGGGCAGACTTAGGATCTGTTGGTGATGAACCGTGAGAGTTCGAGTCTCTCACCGCCCACTACGATGAGCGTTCGTAAGAGTTGACAAGTATCGCAGATATGCGGGAGTGGCTCAGTGGTAGAGCATCTCCTTGCCAAGGAGAAAGTCGCGGGTTCGATCCCCGTCTCCCGCTCCAGATTTGTTCTGAGTATTGGGTGACCGCAAGCTCGGTCTTAGCAGGAGAGAGCATGTTGTCCTCATGGGGCAAGTGCAGATGCAACTCACACAACATAGAAAACGCTCAGTTGTGAGAAACAGAATGTTGGAATGTGCTGAAGACTGCGGTCTCTTTTCAGGGTGTGGTCTATGGTAGTGATTACCTCTCTGTGCTTCCCAGGCTCTTTGTTGTAACCACAATCAGTATAGCGGGTTGTGCGCAGTTATATATACTTATACAATACTATTGATTAGAATGAACACCTGTTGGAGGAAATGTGAAGGTCTCGGTCGAAAAGTTGCCCACCAGTGAAGCTGTCCTTGAAGTAGAATTGAGCTGGGACGAACTGGAAAAGGCTTCAGATAAAGCGTACCGCAAGTTGGTACAAAAAGTTGATGTGCAGGGCTTCCGCCGGGGCAAGGCCCCGCGTTCTTTGCTAGAACGAAAACTTGGTAAAGAATATATTTACCAGGAAGGTCTCGATGAGCTCATTACTGAGACCTATCGCAGCGCGCTCAAGGAGCACGAACTTACCCCTATTACCAAGCCCGAGTTGGACGCCCCCGTCCTTGAGATCGGGCAGCCCTATCATTTCAGCCTGAAAGTGCCGATTATCACACCTGTGACGCTCGGTGATTACAAAACCCTTCACTTTGAGCGTGAAGAGGCTGATGTCACCTCCGAAGAGGTCGAGAAAGAGTTAGAGTCGCTGCGCAATCAGCGGACCACCTGGAATGAAGTTGAACGCCCTGCTGACTACGATGACCGTGTTACCGCCGATCTCAAGCTCACCATCGAAGACAATAACGTTTCTGACTTGAAAGATAATACGTTTGAACTGACGCGGGAACGCCATGGTATGTTCTCCGGCATGGATGAGTATATTGTAGGTATGGAGGCAGGAGAGAGCAAAGAGTTTACCACGGTCCTGCCCGAAGACTACGCCAACGAGAAACTGGCAGGTAAAGAGGGCCATTTCGCGGTTACCGTTCATAAGGTAGAGGTTAAAGAAGTTCCTGAGCTTGATGATGCCCTGGCCAGCGAGGTGAGTAATAAGCAATACGAAAACCTGGAAGACCTGCGCAAGGCCATCAGCGATACTATACTCGAAAGTAAGGAGCGGCGCATTCGCGACGAGTTGCGCGATAAGGTTGTGGAGGCCGTCATCGACCAGGCTCAGATCACCCTTCATCCTTTGCTCATCAAGGAGGAGGCCGAAGAAATGCTGCACCAGCTTACCCATCTCCTGGAGCAGCAGCGCATGTCTATAGACCAATACCTGCTGATGATGCACAAAACTCGCGATGAGTACCTGAAAGAAATGGAACCCGAGGCCGAAAAGCGCGTAAAGCGTGAACTTGTCCTGGACCAGGTAGCGAGCCAGGAAAAGATCAGCGTTTCCCCCGAAGAGGTGGAGGCAGTTTTCCGCGCATACGAGCAGGCAGGCCAGCCGCTTGGGCGTTCAGAAGCGCAGGTCCGGGCGTTGGCAGTCAATCTGCAGCGGGAGAAGGCCGTTACGCGCCTGATAGAGCTAACAACGGATACCGGCAGCAGCGCCGAGGCCGCTGAGGAAGAAGCCAACGAAGTAGAAGCCAGTATAGAGAATGCAGGGGCTGCCGCACTTGCCGCTGAGGTGTTGAACGCAGAGGCTGAACATGTGCATAGCCAGGCTGAAGAATCCGCTGCGCCTGTAATAGATGACGCTCCTGTGAATGTTGTAGAATAAGGATGTAGCCATCAGATGTGGCTCTTTAGCTACATATGAGGGAAAGGTAACAAACGTGGCAAACTCGAAAAATACGCGAATGACGTACCGCTGCTCATTCTGCGGGAAGAGCCAGGACCAGGTGCAACGGCTGATTGCAGGTCCAGGTGGTGTCTACATCTGTGACGAATGTATCGACCTCTGTCGCGAGATTATCGAAGAGGAGCAGGCGACGGTCTCGAAGCCGCGTCTCCAGACAGGCAAGATACCAGCGCCAAAGAAGATTTATGAACAGCTGAGCCAATATGTGATCGGGCAAGAGCGAGCAAAAAAGACACTGGCGGTAGCTGTATACAATCATTACAAGCGCATTGGCGTAGGGATGCAGATAGACGATGTTGAGCTTGGGAAAAGCAACATCCTGATGATCGGCCCGACAGGCTGCGGGAAAACGCTGCTGGCGCAGACGCTGGCAAAGGTATTAGATGTGCCTTTCTGTATCGCTGATGCAACAGCCCTCACAGAGGCAGGCTATGTCGGGGAGGATGTTGAAAATATCCTGCTGCGTCTCATCCAGACGGCGGATTTTGATGTTGCGCGTGCTGAACGGGGCATAGTCTATATTGACGAGATCGATAAAATTGCGCGCAAGTCGGATAATCCTTCAATTACTCGCGACGTTTCCGGTGAAGGGGTGCAACAGGCGCTGCTCAAGATCATCGAGGGCACCATTGCCAATGTACCTCCGCAGGGAGGACGTAAACATCCACACCAGGACTTCATTCAGATCAACACTGCCAATATTCTCTTTATCTGTGGAGGCGCTTTTGAAGGGCTGGATAAGATTGTGGAGCAGCGCCTCGGCAGTAACAAGACAATGGGCTTCAGGGGCAGCGACAAAGTCGATACCAAATTAGAAGAATCGGTTTTAACCCACCTTATACCCGATGATCTCCTCAAGTACGGCCTGATACCTGAGTTCGTTGGGCGTTTACCGGTCGCTGTCTCGTTGGACAGCCTGAATAAAGATGCCTTGATCCGGATATTGACCGAGCCGAAGAACGCCGTCATCAAACAGTATCAGAAGTTTTTACAACTTGATCGTGTCGAGCTAGTCTTCACCAATGATGCCCTTGACGCAGCAGCTGAAGGCGCTCTCAAACAGCGTACCGGAGCGAGGGGGCTGCGAAGTATTATTGAAGATGTACTGCTTGACGTGATGTATGAAATTCCATCACGCGGGGATGTGAAGAGAGTCATCATCAATAGCGATGTGATTACTGCCCATCACAAACCATTACTTGAAACGCGCAGTAATCGAACAACTGCATATCCTGAAGATGAGTCTGCTTAAGGCAGACTCATCAGTTTTAGGGATTCACGAAAGAAAGTACAGTATGCATACAGACACACTGCTTGAGAGGAAACGGGCAGCAAATTCATGAGTGACCAGGGACGCCAGGAAGTACCTCAGGATACGCAAGAAACGTATCCTCTCGTGGCGTTAAAAAACATGGTTGTCTTCCCGCGCACTCGCATGACGCTGGCTATTGCGCGCGAGAAGTCTGTACGTGCTGTTGAAGAAGCAATGATGCGGCCTGACCGCGCACTGATCACGGCCTGCCAGCGCGATCCGGATATAGAAGATCCTCAGCCTAAAGATATCAACCCCACCGGTGCACTGGTCGAAATCACGACGATGCACCGCCAACAGGACGGAAGCCTACAGGTACTGTTAAGCGGCCTGCACCGTGTAACCATCGAGGAGTATCTTGACCAGGAGCCTTTTATGCGCGTCAGCGTTGAGACGCCGCAGGAACCTCAGGCTCGTGGCCCCCAGGCCGATGCGCTTGTACGTCATGCTACCAATCTCTTTGAGCACTATGCCCAGCTCAATCGCCGTTTCTCGGTCGAAGATATCAACTCAATAGTCGCCATCAAAACGGCTGCGCGGCTGTCAGATATGCTCGCGGCACACCTGGTTACCGATTCACAGCAACAGCAGGATTTGCTGGAGACGTTCGACCCACTGGAGCGCCTGGAGAAGATCTGCGTGATCATGGGCAATGAGATTGAGATACTCGAGCTGGAATCGACGATTCGCAGCCGTGTGCGTTCGCAGGTGGACCGCACGCAAAAAGAATATTACCTGCGTGAACAATTGCGGGCCATTCAGGAAGAATTGGGCATGGAGACTTCGTCCGAGACCGAGGAACTCCGTGCAAGGCTCAAAGAAAAATCGCTACCGCCCGAGGTTATGGCGAAGGTGCGTAAAGAGATTGACCGGCTGGAACGTACCCCTGCTCAATCTGCCGAGGTTGGGGTGTTACGGTCTTACGTCGACTGGGTGCTGGCTCTTCCCTGGAACGAACGCTCCGCGGACCATTTTGATATTGAGGAGACGCGGCGTAACCTGGACGAGGACCATTATGGACTGGAAGGTATCAAAGAACGCATTATTGAGTTCCTGGCAGTAAGACAGTTGCGCCAGCAACTGGCCAGTCGCGGTGGGCAGGCGAATAGCGAGAGCCAGGGACAGATTCTTTGCTTCATTGGGCCGCCCGGCGTTGGTAAAACATCGTTGGGTCGATCGATAGCCAATGCTTTAGGCCGTAAGTTTGCGCGCATTTCACTTGGTGGAGTACACGACGAGGCAGAAATTCGCGGGCATCGCCGTACGTACGTTGGCGCGTTGCCCGGGCGCATTATCCAGTCGATGAAGACCGTGGGCGTTCGCAATCCAGTTTTCTTACTCGACGAAATCGACAAACTTTCCGCGGAGTATCGTGGAGATCCTGCTGCGGCGCTGCTGGAAGTACTGGACCCGGAGCAGAATAATACTTTTACCGATCACTACCTCGAAATCCCTTACGATCTTTCAGAGGTCTTCTTCATCTGCACAGGAAACGTCAAATATCAGATACCGCGAGCGCTGGCCGACCGCATGGATATCATCGACCTTCCTGGCTATATGTTTGAAGAGAAAGTCGCTATTGGTATACGGCACCTCTTGCCCAAGGTGTTGACAGAGCACGGGCTGACCCCTGAACAGGTGAAAATCCCGCAGTCTGTTATGCAACATATCGTCTCAGATTACACGCGAGAGGCCGGTGTACGCAATCTCGAACGCCAACTGGCGACGATCTGCCGCAAAGCAGCACGTCGTATCATTGAGAATCCAAAAACGTATCTCCGCATAACAACGAACAGCCTGGAGCAATACCTGGGACCTCCTCGTTACACGCTCACGCCCACCACGCAAAAAACACAGATAGGCGTAGCAATGGGTTTAGCTGTTACCGAATACGGAGGCATTTTGCTTCCGGTAGAGGTCGTCACCCTGGTAGGAAAGGGCGATTTATTGATTACAGGCCAGCTGGGTGATGTAATGCGCGAATCAGCGGTGGCCTCGCTGACCTATGTACGCTCACGCGCAAAATGGCTGGGGATTGACCCAAATTTTCAAGAAACCACCGACCTGCACATTCATCTCCCTGAAAATGCTATTCCCAAGGACGGCCCCTCTGCGGGTATTACCATTGCGCTGGCACTCATTTCGGCGATTACCAGGAAACCTATACGTGCGAGTGTCGCTATGACCGGTGAAATTACCCTGCACGGGCGCGTACTAGGAGTGGGAGGACTGAAAGAGAAGGTGCTGGCAGCCTACCAAGCGAACATTCACCACCTGTTCGTTCCCGCGGAAAACAAGAAAGACATGGCGGAAGTACCAGTTAAAATCCAACGGCGTATACGTTTTACCTTTGTAGATACAATGGACCAGGTCATCGAAGGTGCCCTACATGGCGCTCCTCCCATGGAAACCGAGAGTGAAAACCAGAAGGGGCAGGCACCATCCGAACCTAACCCATTGAATAATGACCAACGCACTGGTAACCGGGACCAACTGCGTCGCACTGGTTTTACTGTCAATGAACTACCCGAGGGAGATACAGATGAACAGGAGCCTTCTCCAATAATTATTCCTCAGGTGGATCGCGTTGCGCGTGATTCTTATCCAAATTTACGCGCAAAGGAAACCGATACGCGAAACCGCTAAGAAAATGGTGATTTTACCGTTTCTTATGTGAACTGGATAGTTCACAAAAATAACCTTTAAGAGTATACTACGTATTACATAAGTAGAGGCAGTTGTGAAACCTGCATTTCAATGCTCAGGCTTCTACGCTATTGTATTACCAAATGTCGAAGGACACACCTTTTACTAGGATGGTCTTATACTAAGCAGAAACGAGGGATACTTACATGAGTTGGAATCCTAACCAGGGGCAAGACCCCAATCAGCCAAGCCAGTATGGTGGCTACACTCCGCCACCGTCACAACCCCAGCCAACCGATCCTTACAGCGGCCCGCAAGCAGGCCAGCAGGCGGGATACGGACAGCAGGGCGGCTATGGACAGCAGCAAAGCGGTCAGCAATACGGTGGATATCAGCCGCCACAAGGTGGTTATCAGCAACCTGGATATCAGCCGCCACAAGGTGGTTATCAACAGGGACCATATGGAGCGCCTCCATCTGGGGCCCAGAGCCCGCTTGGACCTTCCTCTATGGGCATGCAACCCAATGTTGCAGCAGGCCTGAGCTATGTTTTCGGCTGGGTGACAGGCCTCATTTTCTTCTTAGTGGAGAAGCAGAATCGTTTTGTGCGCTTCCACGCGATGCAGTCGATCCTGTTCTTTGGCGGCCTGACCGTAATCAATATTATTCTCAATGTCATCGGCAATTTCGGTGTTCTATGGTATCTTACGTTCCTCCTTGGTTGGGTTGTGGGAATTGTAGGACTGGTGGGCTGGATCGTACTAATGATCAACGGCTTCCAGGGCAAATACTTCAAGTTGCCCATCGTTGGCGATTATGCTGAGAAATATGCGAACCAGGGTGTTGCAGGCATGTAAGCCGGGCAATGCCTCCCTGAGAGGGGGCCTAATGGAAGAGACTTCTACACATTTAATAGATTTGTGTGTAGAAGTCTCTTCCTTCATAGAAGAAAGGTGGATACGAACATGAGTTGGCATCCTAACCAGGGGCAAGACCCCAATCAGCCCAACCAGTATGGCGGCTATGCTCCACCGCAACAAGGCACACCTGGTGAAGGACAACCACCATATGGGCAGCCAGGCAGCTACCAGCAACCGGGGCAACAGCCAGGGTATCAGCAACCGGGGTATCAGCAACCGGGTGGATATCAACAACTGGGATATCAACAAGGTGGCTATGGGCAGCAGCAGCCCTATGGCGCGCCTCCTAGAGTCAGCCCGCTTGGTCCTAGCTCAATAGGTATGGACCCGACTATCTCCGCTGGGCTGGGCTACCTGATCCCGCTCGTTGGGCTCATTTTCTTCTTTATTGAGAAGCAGAATCGCTTTGTACGTTTCCATACGTTGCAATCAGTACTGCTGGCCGTCAGCGGATTCGTGCTATTCTTCGTGCTCTTTTTTGTCGGTATTGCTCTGGCTTTCGTAAGCAGCAACCTGGGAGGTTTGATTCTTGTCCTGGGCTACACCGTGATCCCGATTGGATTGTTCGTAGGCTGGCTGATAGCAATAATCAACGCTTTCCAGGGTAAAATCTTTAAGTTGCCGTTGATTGGCGACCTGGCCGAGCGATGGTCCGGTTCGGGGATTACTGCTATGTAATGTCCTGGGCGCGATTATGAAGATCAATTGTAACTGCCCAGGAGGGGTTGCGTGGGCTGGTAAAATGAGAGATATGAACGTAACGGAGGAGACTCTTTATGGAGACATCTGCTGCTCGCCTAGACTTACCTATGATTCTCTATTTGAACAGATCGGATATTGTTCAATCAGGCGGCAGCACTTCTCAGCTCTATATAGATGCAGTATTCCACGCTCTATCTCTTCATGCTTGTAATGAGGTTGTTCAGCCTCTCAAACCCTACTTACGAGTCGAAGGAGAAAGGAGTCATGTCGCAGATCGCATCATTGCTATGCCGGCTTACCTGGGTGGAGAAACGCCTATTTCAGGCTTAAAGTGGGTCGGGAGCAAACATGATAATCCGTCGCATCTTGGATTAGAGCGGGCCAGTGCACTCATTATATTGAATGATCCGCAAACCAACTACCCTATCGCTGTTATGGAAGCCGGCCTCATCAGTGGTATGCGAACAGCAGCAGTTACGGCTCTCGCCGCACGCTACTTAGCTAAGAAGGGATTTCATCACCTGACTTGCATTGGCTGCGGGTTTATTGCTCAGATGCACCTGCTTACGCTTCTTGAGCAGTTTTCATCAATCACTACAGTTCAACTTTTCGATCTTAACCCGGATGCCTCTGAGCATTTGAAAGCTGAGATACAAAAGCGTTTTCCTTCAGTAGCGTTTTGCGTAATGGCGTCAGCGGAAGAGGCAGTGAAAGCGGGAGAAGTAGTAGTTGCTAGTACAGTCACAGAGAGCCCTTACATTCAATACGAATGGTTATGCAAGGGCACATTTCTCAGTAACATTTCTATTATGGATGTTTACAAGGATGTCTTCCTCAAGGTTGACAAGGTTGTTGTAGATGATTGGGACCAATGCAACCGAGAGAAGAAGGTCATTAACCAGTTAGTATTGGAAGGGCGCTTTTCTCGCAAGCAGCTTTATGCTGAACTAGGCGAGATTCTTATCGGTTCTCGATCAGGGCGGGAGTCTGACGAGGAAATTATTCTTCTCAACCCTATGGGAATAGCTATTGAGGATATAGCTTGCGCTCAGGCTATTTATCGAAGAGCCCTGGCCAATGACGTTGGCACCTGGTTGAGCCTCTATTGAGACAACAAAGCATACCCATCAAAAACGGATCATTTCAAAAATAAAGCCGTAGAGTAGGGGGGTGTTATTAGCCTGATCAAAGAAGACACAGAGGCAGTATCTAGTATATATGGTGTAGGATGAAAAGGAGTATCGATGAGAAATGCCAATAAAACGATGAATACACAAGAATATTTACGCCTAATCGGCGTGCCAGATCTTCCCCCACTCACAAGCCCATTTGATCCCGGTTATGACCCGGTTACGCTCGAGAGCCATTTAGATCAGAGCGCTCATCTCATGGCTTCCCTGAAAATTTCGATGGCGTGTTGGATAATTGCCGATGAAGGAGCGACTCGGCGAAAAATCGGAGCAGCTCGAACGCATAAAGTGCCTGTAGTCACGGGAGGGGGTCCTTTTGAGATAGCTGTAGCCCAGGGACAGCTTGCGACTTATCTCGACTTATGTGCTGACCTGGGCGTAACACGGATCGAAGGCGGTGAAAGCTTCACTTCGTTATCGGTCGACCCGCGAACGGTTGTAAAGATGGCACATGAGCGCGGATTAGCTGTCCAGTTCGAGGTAGGGAAGAAACACGAAGGTCCTTTTACCTGGAAGACGCTCAACGAACAGATTGCACTTGGACAGACCTGGCTTAACGCAGGAGCTGAAAAACTCGTTATCGAAGCTCGTGAGAGTGCATGCGGAGTTGGAATGTTCGACGACAATGGAATATTCAATCCACACTTTGCGGATCGACTTGTAGAAGCGTTCGGGCTTGATGTTATCATATTCGAGGCTCCTAATAAATCAAGTCAATTCGGACTACTCAAATATTTTGGGCAGAAGGTTCAACTTGGTAATGTGCGTCTAGAAGAGCTACTACGTGTCGAGATCTTTCGACGTGGTCTTCATTCAGATGCATTCGAAATACCTAACTTACGGCCTGCTTACTTTGGATCAAGTACAGCCTTGCTGAAATAATGCAGGAGTCCGGATGTTCTTAAAAAGAGGCTCTTTGCGATAGTATATACTCCCGCGTTATTTCTACGTCCTTGTATTAGTATATTATAGAGAGGTGTTGCACAATCAGTGAAGACGGTCATTATTGATTGCTGGCCGGTGGACATACAAGCGTACAAATATAGCCATGCAATTGTAGCGGTCGATGTCATTAGAGCGACAACAACAGCTGTAACAGCCGTTGCTCTCGGGCGAAGGTGTTTTCTCATTCCATCACTCGAAGCCATAGCCCCGTTAGCTGCGAAATTGATCAACCCGTTGCTGGCTGGAGAGATCAACGGAGATATGCCTGCCGGTTTTGATATGAATAATAGTCCTACCGACCTGCAGTCTCGCACTGATATTCATCGTCCGATTCTCCTTCTTTCTACCTCAGGCACCAGGCTCATCTGTGAAACTAAAGGAGCGGGAGACGCGTATGTTGCCTGCCTTCGAAATTATAAAGCCCAGGCGGCTCACTTAGCAGCTCACCATTCGAGGGTCGCTGTGATTGGCGCCGGGTCGAGAGGGGAGTTTCGTGAAGAGGATCAGATGTGCTGTGCCTGGATTGCGGAGAGTCTTTTTGAAGCTAACTACCAGCCACAAGATGCGAGAACAGCTGCTATCGTAGAGCGCTGGAAAGGTGTCCCCATCCAAGAGATCGTCAATGGAGCGAGTGCTAAATATCTCAATGATAGCGGACAACGGAAAGATCTTGAGTTCATCCTAACACATATCAATGACCTGAACGAGGTCTATCGCTTTGAACAAGATCAGGTGGTAAGAGAACCTCTTGGTTCTGGAAGAGGTGTAGCCTCTAACTTTAGAGGGTGCAGCACGTAGTATATAATGGACGTGATAAACCAGAGAGAAGGATATACTACAATGGGACAGGATAAAAACGCAGAGAACGAATATAGAACCGGTTATGGTGGCTACGGTCGTTACACCACACCGCAGCAGCCGGGCGATACCCCTGGTGGTCCCCAGTATGGACAGCAAGGTGGCCAGAGTGGCACTCAACAGGGCAGCCAACAACAGCAGGGAGGCTCTCAGCAGTATCAACAGTCCTCCTATGGTCAGCAGTTCCAGCAACAGGAGTACAAGGATAGCACCTATCAGCCGCCAAGCAGCGCAGTTCCGACGATGAGCGCCTATGGGCCGACCACGACACCTTTGAGCGCTAGAACTGAAGCCATCCTGGGTTATGCGCTGTGGTGGCTCGGCGCCCTGGTATTCTTCGTGATTGAAAGAAAGAATCGTTTCGTCCGTTTTCACGCTGCACAGTCGTTCATCTTTTTTGGCGGCATTTCTCTGTTATGGGGAGTTTTGTATCTGATCGGCATTGTTCCCCTGCTTGGCGTTCTTTTAAGTATCCCCCTCTCTTTTATCAGCACAGTCATTACGGTCGTTGCTGTTGTCGCCTGGCTTTTCTTGATGTTCCAGATGTATCGCGGCAAAAATTTCAGAATACCCATCGTTAGCGGTTACGCGGATAGCCTTGTCGATAGATTTACTTCAAAGAAGAAGAAGAGTACCAATTAGCAGCACAGTAGCCGCTACAAAATTGCCTCCCTTCTCTCACTATGCTATACTTGGCATCGAACAGTGAGAAGGGAGTATTTTTATGACATACGACACCTCAAACATGCAGAATCCATTTATCGTGGGAGAGCGCATCTACCTGCGGCCATTGGAGCCTGCACAAGATAATCACCTGTATTCAACCTGGATGAACGACGAAGAGATTCGCCGTTATTTTTCTATTTATCCTACTAGCGATACACGTGGCAAAGAACGCCTGGAACTGCTCTATAAAGATGGCAAACATATTATTTTTGGGGTTGCCCTTAATGAAGACAATCGCTTGATCGGACTGGTTGGGCTAAAGGATATCAATTACGTTAACCAGAACGCAGAATTCTATATTATCATCGGTGATCGCACTGCCTGGGGCAAAGGCTACGGCACCGAGGCCACCGAATTGATGATACGTTACGGATTTATGGAATTGAACCTTAATCGTATACAAAGCCAGGCCATGGAGGAGAATATCGGCGGCTGGCGTGCCGACGAGAAGGTCGGCTTTAAGTACGAGGGTACACTGCGAGAAGCTATCCTACGCTTCGGCAAATACAATGACGTGCGCGTCAGCAGCCTGCTCAGACGCGAATATCTACAAAATACTGAAATAAGCAAATGAGTGTTGCTGCATGACTATCACCGTTCAAGAAATTACTGATAGCGGACAGTGGAACGGCTTTTTGACAAGCCAGCCACGTGGCCATTTGCTGCAATCCTATGAATGGGGAGAATTGAATCGCTACCTGGGCGGGCGTATTTATCGCCTGGGCGCCCTGGACGATGGGCGTATGGGGCGTATGGGGCGCATGGTAGGTGCGTTGATGCTCTCTGTGGCGCAGGTACCTCTGCCGGTGACACTCCCCGGATTGCGCTTTCACTGGCTCTATGGCTCCCGTGGCCCTACCGTCGAATACCCTGATTCGCCCGCACTCCCCGCTTTGATTGAAAAGGCCAACGCCATTGCCCGCGCAGAGCGCGTCGTCGTCTTGCGCCTGGAGCCGAATATAGCCGATGATGATCCGGCCATGGATGACTGGCTTGCAGCGTACCACGCACTCGGTTTTCAGATCAACCCCACTGCCGTTCACGGCAGGCGAAGTTGGGTGCTGGATATTCGACCGAG